>WBZP01007689.1_pt1 | contig 10332 bp, 12 predicted proteins | sample 5204301 | NCBI WGS metagenome assembly WBZP01 (sample SAMN12412401, study PRJNA552823) | activated sludge metagenome | isolation source: activated sludge from nitrification reactor of wastewater treatment plant... | place: USA: Pennsylvania | collected 2017 | reverse complement strand
GGACGGTGTGGCCGTCGTCCCCCTCGCCCTGCTGGGCCCGTGAGCTGATCGCGGGCAGACCCCACGGGTGAGGCCGGCCACAGGGGGCGGAAACGATCACTCAGTGGTCACGGATGCAGGGTTGTGCGCCGACAAACCCTGCTTTGGTGACCACTCAGTGATCGTCGACTGAGTGATCAACTCGTCCGCGGGGCGGGCGCCGTAGCGGCGGTGGAGCACCAGTCCGACCGTGAACAGCAGGACCGCGGCGACGCCCACCACCCGCGGGCTCACCTGCAGCGGCCAGGCGAGCCCGCGCGCCCACGGCCCGTCGGAGGTCCGCGTCAGCAACACCACCGCCAGATAGCCGACCAGCGGCACCCAGGCCACCCCCGGCCGGACGACGACCGCCGGCGCCGCGGCCACCCCCGGCCGGACGACGACCGCCGGCGCCGCGGCCAGCCCCACCCACGCGACGCAGGCAAGGGCGACCAGGACGGGCAGCCGGAACGGACCGACCACCCGGTCGCCGCGCCCCGCCCGGCGCAGCAGCGCGACGTCCTCGTCGGGCGGGGTGGGGCCGGGCCAGGTGCTCACGACCTCACCAGACGCAGCGCCGTCCGGTGCGGTTCACCGACGGCGCGCGCCGGCGAGGGATCAGTGGAAGTCGGCGAGACGCCCGTACTTCTGGGCGATCAGGTAGTAGACGGTGACCCGCGACTTGGCGCGCTCACCCTTCATGGTCGCCATCACGTCGGCCAGCGCGGCGTCCAGGGCGTCGTCGGAGTCGGTGAGGGCCAGCTTCTTCTTCATGAACCCGTTGCGCACCCGGTCGAGCTCGGCCTTGTCCGACCCGGAGACCAGGGACGAGTCCCGGTTGCGCAGCGCGATGCCGCAGTGGCGCACGATGCCCTTGACCGCGGCCTCGTCGACGTCGGCGTGGTACTTCTTCACGTTCTCGAGGTAATCGGTGTAGTCGGCCATGGGTGCCTCCCAACTCGGGGGACGCGGCGTCGATGCCGCGATCACGCGATGTGTACCACGCGGACCTGGGGTTTCGCGCGGCGAAACCCCGGCCGATCGTCAGCCGCGCCCGGCCGCCAGGTCGTCCAGGTACCGGCGCAGCGGGGACGACGCGCCCTCCGCCGATCGACGGACGCCGACCGGGCGGGGATCGGCGAGGCCGATCACCGGCCGGCCCGGCGCCACGCCGGAACGGACCGCCACCACAGGGCGGTGGCGACTCACGCGGGTGAGGTCGAGGACGGCGGGCGGCCGTCCCACCGTGAGGGACCGCACCAGCGAAGCCCGCGGCACCGGCGACGTCCGTTCCATGGGTCCACCCTGCAGGGCCTCCGGGCACGTGTCTGCCCGGTCCCGCGAGAGTCATCCGGACATCCGACGCGCGCTCAGCCGGACGGCGGAGGGCGGGTGTCGTTCCCCGTCTCCCCCGTCCCTGCGGTCACCCGCGCACCAGCCTCCGCGCCGGCAGAACCCCCCGGATGCAGCACAGGAACCGGCCGGGGGCTGGCGACGGGCCTGCGATAAGGGAGAATGGCCGGCACGGACCGGGATCGACGAGCAGCACCAGGAGGGACCATGCCAGCCGCCGGACAGTTCGTCCGGGAACGCATCCCGGTGTCCGCGGGGGTCCCCGAGGCATGCCGGCTGGTCCTCGAACTCGTCGCCGCGTCCCGCGACTCACAGGCCGAGGCGGCCGGGCCGATGACCTTCCGGGTCGTGCGGCGTTTCCGGCCGTCCTGGGCGACCGCCACGTCGTTCCTGGTCTTCCCGCTGTTCGTGCACCACACCGAGGTCTGCCGGGTCGCCGTGATCGAGGCGCGCGGCGGGTCGGAGCTGCTGCTCGAGGGGTCGATCGATCCCGACCTCCACCTACGGCTCGTGCAGCTCGCCCGGGTGCCGCAGGCCGCGTTCCCTCGGATCGCCCCGCACCCCGCCGCGGCGGGCGACGTGCCCGCGCAGGCGGCGGGCGCCGTCCCCGCCCGCCCCCCGGTGGGGCCGGAGAGTTCGATCGACCTGCGCGAGCCAGTTCTGCGCGGGCGCCGGCAGACCCGCGAGGACGACGAGGACTTCGCCGACCTGATCCCCCCACCGCTGCTGCCGCCGATCGCCCAGCCGCCCGCGTCGCGTCCCCGGCCCGCCGCACGGCCGGGGGGCCCGGCCTTCGCGCCGCTCCCGGATTCGTTCGACCGGCCGGACGCCCGGGTCAACGGCAACGGCGGGCGCACGCACCGGCCCGAGCAGGCGGCGGTGCCACCCACCCGGCTGCACCCACTCCGGCCGGCCCAGGTCACGGTGACGGTCGACACCGGGCAGCAGGCCCAGGTGACGCGGCTGCTGATCCTCGGCCGGGCCCCGATGCGCCAGCCCCACGAGGACTTCGCCACCCTGCTCACCGTGAACGACCCGAGCCTGTCGGTGTCCAAGACCCACCTGTCGATCGAGCTCGAGGGTCAGGTGCTGTGGGTGACCGACCGCAACTCCACCAACGGCACCTGGATCGACGAGGCGGAGGGCGGCCTCGTCCCGGTGGCGTCGGGCCAGCGGATGCAGGTGCCCCCGGGTGCGCGGGTGCTGATCGGCGAGCGGGTGCTGAGCTTCACCCGAGGGTGAGGCGATACCCCCGGGTCAGCCCCGGGCGGCGACGAATCGGCAGGTCACCCCGGCGAAACTGAGCACGGCCCCGTCCTGCACCAGGTGCGGCACCCACGCCGCCAGGACCTCGTGCCGCCCGTCGGGCGTGGTGATCGACGTGCCGTTGCGGGACCCGAGGTCCATCACGAACACGCCGTTGCGCCCGACGTCGAAGCGCACGTGGCTGCGCGACAGTTCGCGGCCGGCGGAGCGGGGCACGACGAGCTGGGCGAGCTGGTCGGTGGCCCCTCGGGACGGCGCCCGGCCGATGATGACCGGGCCTTCCATCGGTACCTGCTCGTGGTCACCGAACTCGAGCACCCCGATCACCTCGGGCTCGGCCGCCTCGGTTTCCGGCGCCTCGGGCTCGGCCGCCTCGGTTTCGGCCGCCTCGGGCTCGGGCGCCTCGGTTTCGGCGGCGGTCGGCGCGGCCCCGGCGTGGTCGGCCGGCGGGCGGGCCGCCGCGAGCAGGTTGACGCCCACCTGCGGCACCTCCGCCAGTGGCGCGAGATCATCCTGGTCCGCCGCCCGGGATGCCGGACGGCGCGGGGTGGCGGCGGGTACTTCGATCTCGGGCGCTGCGACCTCGGGCGATGCGACCTCGGGCGCCTTGACCTCAGGCGCAGCGACCTCGCGCACCTCGGGCTCGGCGACCACGGCAGCCGACGGGACGTCGTCCGGGTCTTCACCCTCGGACCCGCCGCCGATCTCCCAGGAGACGACCTTGGGACGGCGCCGGTACGAACGCAGCGCGGGGCGACGGCCCACGGGCCCGGTGGTCTGCTTGCGCACGGCGGGGGCCGGCTGGTCGGGAACCGCGTGCACCAACCCGGACACCAGCTCCACCGGCGATCCCGCGGCACGGCCCGCCTCGGGGGCCACTGCGGCACGGCCCGCCTCGGTGGCCACCACGGCACGGCCCGCCTCGGTGGCCACCGCGGCGAGGGCCGGCACGGGGCTCTCGCGCCCGGGCCGCGCCGGCGATTCCTGACCGCGGGGATTCGGCACCTCGGCGGCCGCCCGCTCCGGGGCGACCGAAGGCGCCTCCGGTGCGACAGCCACGCTGCTCGCCGCTCGCTCCATCCGAGGGCGGCCGACCGCGCGCAGGGCCTCCATGGCGTCCCAGACCACGACGTCGGCCAGCACCGTGCCGCACTCGATGGGCAGCCCGACCCCGTCGCGGCGCGCGCCCGGGCGCATCAGCCACACCGTGTCCGAGAGCCCGACCGACTCCTCGCGCAGCGCGGCCAGGCCACCACCGCGGACCTGCCGCTCGCGGCCCGAGGTCCCCTGCACCGTGGCCTGCATCGCCCCCCGCAGCACCAGCCGGGCCCGCTCGCCCTCGACGGTCGCCAGCGCGAACGGCACCCTGACCCCCGGGTGCGCCACGAACCGCTCCAACGCGGCCCCGCCCCCGGCCTCCTGGACGTCCCGCCACAGCTGGGCGAGCAGGTCGCCCGAGACATCGGGGTGCACCAGGAGCACGGTGGACGGCGCGACCAGGGCGTACCAGGCACCCGGCGAGTAGGTCGCGACAGTCATGGCTGGCCATTCCCGGATCGGTCGGACGAGGACACCTGATGACGCCCGCTGACGGCGCCGATGCTCAACGTTACCGGCTGACCCCTGGAGCCGGACATCCCGGAACCGTCTTCGGCCCTCAGTATCCGTCACTCGGCGTCACGCTGCACCACTGCGTGGTGACCGACTACATTCCGTAGTCGCTACGTCGCAGCGCCGGAGGCGCGGTACACCTCCCGGCACCGGCGCAGCACCTCGGGCCATGCCTGCGCGGGCGGATCCCGCCGCACCCGCCCGGTCAGCTCCGCGCGGGCGACCGGGTCGTCGCACAGCCGGGCGACCGCCCGGGCGAGGGCGTCGTCGTCCGGGGCCAGCACGCCGGTGACGCCGTCGAGGACGAACTCGGCCGACCCGGTGCCCGCCCGGGCGAGCACCGGCACCCCGGCCGTCCGGGCCTCGAGCGCGGCGATCCCGAACGACTCCAGCTCGGTGGTGGAGACGAACAGGTCGGCCCGTCGGTAGAGGTCCCGGATGGCCGACCGGTCCAGCCGGCCCGGCAGCTCGACCCAGCCGGCCAGCCCGAGGGCGTCGCGCTCGCCCTCGAGCCGCCGCCGCAGCGGCCCGTCCCCCACGACCACCGCGCGCAACCGCACCTCGGGGGCGACCAGGGCCCGGACGGCGGCCAGCACCTCGAGCAGCGCGTGCGGGCGCTTGCGCGGGGCCAACCGGAGCACCGAGACGATCAGGACGTCGCCGGGCCGCCGGGCCGCGCGCTCGGAGTCCGGGATTTGCCAGCGCTCCGGATCGATGCCGTTGGGCACCACGCCGACCTCGACACCCAGCGCCCGGCGCACCGGCGCGGCCGCGGCGTCGCTGACCGCGGTCCAGGTCAGCCGGCGGGCCCCCGCCACCCGGGCCGCCGCGAGCACCGGCCAGGCCTGCCCCCACATCGAGTGCACGGTGACCACCACCGGGACGCCGCGGCGCACCAGCACCGGCAGGGCCGCGTAGGCGAACGGGGAGACGATGCCGGTGTGCACGTGGGCGACGTCGAAGGGGCGCCCGGCCCGGCCACCGGAATCGAGCAGCCGCGCCACCTCGCGCCCGGTCCGCGGGTGCACCGGCAGTTCGTAGGGCAGGTCGGCCGTGGCCCGGTGCACGGGCACGCCGTCGATCCGTTCGAAGCGGGTGCGGTTGCGCCGGGCCCGCGGGGTCGCGGTGATCACCTCGACGTCGGCGCCGCCGTCCTCGGGGTCGGCGGCCAGCTGGTGCCGGGCCAGGTCGTGCACCTGGGTCTCGATCCCGCCCAGCCGGGGCAGGTAGCAGTCGCTGACATGCAGGACGCGCAGCGCGCCGCGATCGGGCCCACCCACGCCGGGCAGCGTACGCGTAGCGTGGGCGGGGTGCCCGACCGCTTCACGCTCGTCTCCTTCCACGCCCACCCGGACGACGAGTCCCTGCTGACCGGGGGCACCCTGGCGCGCGCGGCGGCCGAGGGGCACCGCGTCGTGCTGGTCACCGCGACGGACGGCGCGGCGGGGCTCGCGGCCGCCGAGTTCGGCACCGGGGCCACCCTGGCGAGCCACCGCGACACCGAGCTGGACGCCGCCGCCGCGGCCCTCGGCGTGGCCCGGGTGGTGCGGCTCGGCCACGCCGACTCCGGCCTGCAGGGCGAGGTGTCGGGCCCCACCTTCGTCCAGGCGGACGTGCACGCCGTGGCGGAACGGCTGGTCGAGGTGCTCGCCGAGGAGGGGGCCGACGTCCTCACCGGGTACGACGCCCGCGGTGGGTACGGCCACCCCGACCACGTGATGGTGCACCGGGTCGCCCGGCGGGCGGCGGCCCTCGCCGCGCAACGTGGCCTGCTCGGCGGCGCCGGGCAGCCGGTGCGACTGCTCGAGGCGACCATCGACCGGACGCTGATGGCGGGCGCCGTCCGCTGGGGTGAGCGGCTCCGGCTGGTGCCGAAAGACGCTGGGCTGCACGGCATCTCCCGCGCCTACTCGGCCCGCGACGAGCTGACGCACCGGGTGGACGTGCGCGCCCACTGCGCGGCGAAACGGGCCGGACTGGAGGCCCACGCCAGCCAGGCCACCGGCGGCGGGTCGACCGGCCGGACGATCACCGGGCTGCTCCGGTTGCCCGGGCCGCTCTTCCGCGCGGTGCTGGGGCACGAGTGGTTCGTCGAGGTCGGCCGCGAGCCACGCCGGCCGCTGCTCGACGACATCTTCGCGAGCCTGAGGTCGTGACCACCCCGGCGCTGCCGCCCGACTGGTGCGCCCATATCGCGACCCTTCCCCCCGACGGCGGGCCGAGCGGCCAGGAGTGGCTGCGCGGCCTGCCGCGGTTGGTCGACGAGCAGCTCGCGAGCTGGCGGCTGACCCCGATCGGCCCGGTGCGCACCGGGCACACCGCGGTCGTCGTCCCCGTGGTGCGCGCGCAGGACCCCGAACCGTTGGCGCTCAAGCTGATCTGGCCCCACCCGGAGGCCGCCGCCGAGCACCTGGCGCTGCGGCACTGGGCCGGCGCGGGCGCCGTCCGGCTCGTGGCCGCCGACCCGCGGCGCGGCGCGCTGCTGCTCGAGGCGCTGGACGCCGACCGGTCGCTGCAGCACACGGACGACGAGCACGCCTGCGCGACGATCGGTGACCTGCTGCGCCGGCTGCACGTCCCGGCGCCCCCCACGGTGCCCTCGGCCGTCGAGTTCGTGCAGGGTCATCTCGACAAGGCCCGGGCAGCCCGCACCGCCGGCAGGCTCGCGATTCCGCCACGGCTACTCGACCGGGCCGGGAGGCTGCTGGACGACCTCGCCCCGAGCGCGGGCCACACGCTGCTGCACACCGACCTGCACTATGCGAACGTCCTGGCCGTCCGACCGGCCGGCGACGCCACCCGTGGTCCGTGGCTGGCGATCGACCCCAAGCCGATGGCCGGTCATCCCGGCTTGGACCTGCAGCCGGTGCTGCGCAACCGGACGGCGGAGCTCGGCACCGGGGCCGCATTGCGCTGGGGCCTGCGCGACCGGTTGGCGCGGGTGTGCGACGCGGCCGGGATCGACGTCGACGCGGCCCGGGCCTGGACGATCGTGCACGCCACCCTGGACGCCGTGTGGGCCACCGAGGAACGCGACCGCAGTCTCGCCGTGGCGACCACCAAGGCGATGGAGGACTGAACCGCCCTGCGTTCCACCGGGTCGGGCCGGTCCGGTCAGGGCCGCAGCGCGACCTCGACGCCGACCGCGGCCCAGCGCTGGTGCAGCAGGTGCGCGGCGGCCCGGCGCTCGGCGGGCCCGGCCCCCTCGACGACCAGCACGACGTGGAAGGCGACCCCCGCGCGGTCCCACCACTCGCCGTCCTCGACCGGCACCCCCCAGGCGGCGGCGACGCGCACCAGCAGGTCGCCGAACAGGCCGGTGCGCTCGGGCGGCTCGCCCTCGAGCAGGTGCGCCGCGTCGTCCACGACGAGCAGGTAGGCCGGCGCCGGCAGCCATTCCAGATCGATGAGGCAGTCCTCCAGCGCGGCCCAGTTGTGCCCGAAGTAGGCCGGGAAGGACAGCGCCCGGGCGAACTCGGCGTGCAGGCCGCCCTCGGTCCGCATCCGCGCGCCGTCCATCCGCCGGACGACGCCCCCGCCCCGGCGCACCGGTGCCGCCAACGTCTCGACCGCGGCGGCGTCCGCGGCCACGACGATCCACGGGCCGTGCCGGCTGAGGGTCAGCTCCTCGCTCATCGCAGCCGCTCCCAGGTGACGTAGTGGTCGCCGGTCATGAACGCCGATCCGTCGTTGCCCACGACGAGTCGCTGCGGGCCGCGGTCGACACCCTGGCGGCGCGGGTTGACGTCGTACTCGTGATAGATGATCTTCGATCCGGACGCCGCGCGGACCGGCAGCGCGGTCGTGCCGCCGCGGCCGTCGTTCATGAACTGGCGCCCGCCGACGTACCCGGACGGCGCCGCCCCGGTGGCGTCGACCACCGCGAGCACGTACCGGGCCTTGTCGACCAGCGGCGCCGAGGCGGCGGGCTGCCGGAGCGTGCCCGCCGGAGCGCTGGCCCGCACCGAGGCCGTGCCGACGCGCACCGCGGTGCCGGACGACGCCCCGCCCACCCCACGGCCGAGCAGCCAGAGCAGGCCGCCGAGCACGGCGAACAGCACCAGCAGCACCAGGGCGGCCCGGGGGGACAGCCCTCGCGATCGGGTCACGGACTCAACGGCTCCAGACAGCGGGCGAGTCACCCGGCAGGCAGACGGCGGACCCCCGAACGGTACCCGACGACGATCATTCCCGCCCGGGGGCCGGCGCGCCGCTCAGGGCCGCAGGCTCGCCAGCAGCTCCGCCGCCCGGTGCCGGGTGCGCACGGCCAGCGCCTCGGCCTCGATCCGGCCGATCGCCCCCTCGCTCAGCCACGCGCACATCCGCTCGGCCTCGGGGGTCATCGTCACGCCGACGGCGGAGTCGTCGGCGTCGACGTCCGCCAGCACCTCGCTGACCAGCACGGTGTCCGCGACCGACCGGGCGATCTGCAGCACCCGGCGCAGCGGCGGGGAGTCCGGCAGCACCGGCTCGTGGTGCCGCGCGATCGCCTCGGTGATCCCGGCCGGGAAGCGCCAGCCCTCGAGCACCTGGGCGACGAGCGCGTCGTGGCCGACGCCGAAACCGTCCGCCTCGGCGATCAGCAGGGTGTCCGGGTCGGTCGCCAGCGGCAGGCAGAGGGTCACCCCCGGCGATTCCGACTCGTCCCGGCGACCGGGCCGCGACCGCGGCGTGGTGCGCCCGGCGACCGTGCTCGCCTGGTACAGCAGCGCGCTGCCCATCAGGTGCAGCAGCCCGACGCTGAACGCCTCGCCCGGTTCGACCGCCAGCGACGGCGCGACCATCTCGGCCGCGGTGGCGGTGAGCGTGGCGGCCTGCCAGAACCCGTCCGGCGAGGCGCCCTCACGGTTGAGCCGCCCGGCGGTGACCACGGCGAGACTGCGCAGCGCGGAGAAGCCCATCACCGACACGGCGAACGGCAACGAGGAGACCCGCCCGCTAAGCCCGTAGTAGCTGCTGTTGGCGCTGCGCAGCACCTGCGCGGCGAACATCGGGTCGGTGGCGATCACCTTGGCCACATCGCCCGCCGACACGTCGGGGTCGTCGGTCACCTGCAGTACCCGGACGGCGGCCCCGCCCTTCGTGGACAGATCGTTGCGCAGGGTGGCCAACTCGTCGCGCGCGCTCATCGGTCCCCCTCGGGACGTTTCCACCAGGTCACCGGCGTCTCGGACGGACCCCGGGTGGGCGTGCCAGGTCCGTCGCCCGGATCCGGCGGCCCCGGCGGCGTGCCCCCGAGCGCCTCCGGCACCTCCTCGTCGGACGACGCGTCCCGCGAGCGCCGGGGCGGGGCCACCGGCGCCAGCCGGAAGGCGCCCCCGCCGGTCGCCTTGGCCGCGTACATCACCTGGTCGGCGGCGTGCAGCAGCGACTCGGGGCTGTCGTACTCCCCTGGCACCGCGACCCCGACGCTCGCGGAGAGGAGCTCCTCGTGCCGGCCGATCCGGAACGGGGCGCTGATCGCCTCGATCTGACGGCGGGCCGCCGCCTCGGCCTCGGCGGGGTCGACGATGTTGCGCAGGATGACGACGAACTCGTCCCCGGAGACCCGGGCCACCAGGTCGTAGTCGCGGGCCACCTTGCGCATCCGCCGGGCCACCTCGACCAGCACCCGGTCGCCCGCGTCGTGCCCGTACGAGTCGTTGATCATCTTGAACCGGTCGAGGTCCAGGAAGAGCAGGGCGAAGCGCCGGTCGACCCGGCGGCGGCTGGCCAGCAGCTCGTGCAGCACCTCGATCAGCCGGCGCCGGTTCACCAGCCCGGTCAGCGGGTCGTGCTGCGCCTGGTAGGTGATCTTCTCCTCCCAGGCCCGGCGCTGGGTGACGTCCTCGGCGGTGCCGATGAAGCCGGCCGCCCGGGCCGGGGTCGTGGTCGGCGCGAACCGGAGGAACACCCAGCGGGGGGTCGCGCCGTCCGTGCTGAGCCGCACCGTGACCTCGTGCGGGGTGCCGGCGAGCACCCCCTCGGCCGCCGTGTAGAGGCCGGGCAGGTCCTCGGGGTCGACCACCGAGAGCCACTCGGTGCCGAGCAGCCGCGTCTTCGGCACCCCTGCCAGCTCGATCATCCGGTCGTTGACGTAGCCGA
>WBZP01007688.1_pt1 | contig 10332 bp, 9 predicted proteins | sample 5204301 | NCBI WGS metagenome assembly WBZP01 (sample SAMN12412401, study PRJNA552823) | activated sludge metagenome | isolation source: activated sludge from nitrification reactor of wastewater treatment plant... | place: USA: Pennsylvania | collected 2017 | reverse complement strand
CGTGACGACGGTATCGTTGTTGAGGAAGGCGACAAGTTCGCCGACGGCTGCGAGGTAGCCCAGGTTGTTTGCCTCGGCAAAGCCATGGTTCCGGTCCAGTCGCAGCACCTTTGCGGCGGGGAAGCGCCGGGAAAGGTACTCCGGCGAGCCGTCAGTGGACGCGTTATCGACAAACACGATCTCAAAATTTGTGTAGCTCTGCACTGTCAGCGCGTCGCATAGCAAAGGAAGGTGAGGCAGGCCGTCCCGATTGCAGATGATGACCGAAACCCGTGGTTCGTGGTCAAACGCGACTCGTCTGCTGTGCTCGAAGAGCTCTGCCCAGACAAGGGAAGGAAAAGATCTGGTGGACTTTCTCTGCTTCAGTTTGGCGACTTCCGACAGCGCATGCCGAATCGTCGCCATCGCTCCGTGCAGTCGGTAATAGGCCAGGACGTTGCGCAGGGCCTCGCCTCGCAGCCTCAGCGTCATTCGTCGGCCTTGGCAAGCACGGCTACCGACGGCGGTCGATCAGTTGCGCCGCTTCGCCTTTGCCCGGCTTTCTGGTGCACCCAGCGCAATGGAGCGGTCAGTCGCCAAGACCATGAGGCAAGCGTCTTGTCCAGAGTTCGCCCAAGATGAGCGTGGCCTTCGACCGACTGTTCCAACTGCAGTTCCAGCGCCGCCAGGCGATGGGTCATCCTTTGCATGTTCGTCTGCCAGAAGGTCAGCAGCCCCCGCTCAGCCAAGCCGAGATCAACCTGGCGGAATCGCGCACCTTCATCGAGAAACCGTCGCCGTTTGCGCACATAATCAAGGTGGAAGCGATAGATCGCCAGCTCGCCGGGTGCGCACAGGCGCCAGCGCAGGTAAGCCGGATCGAACAGCAGCTCATAGGGGATGAGATAGCCGAAGAGCAGGAAGTTCAAAGCTTGCAGCGAGTTGATGGAGGCCTCGCCCTCTGCCACTGGAGTGAGATGCTGCTGAGCGGCAAATCTGAAAGGACTGTCGCCAAGAATTGTTGTTTCTCGATCGAACAGGAGCGATTCCAGCCCGATGCTGGAGTTGATCGTCGCCATGCGAGCACAGCGCCGGATAAAGGCGACCGAGTGGGCAGAGTGGTCGACTTGTGCGCCGACGTTGCTGTAATCGCACAAACCACCGGGATGTTTGCGAATCAGTATCCTGTCGCGCCCATAAATGGCGCCGATTGCCTCGATCAGCCGTTCGTTGCTCCAGCCATTGGCGTAGGCAATGATGTTGGTGTCATTCTCAACCTGCAGCGGAACGCCGATGGCGAATTCGGCTTTGTCAGGCGGTTCCGGCGGCGAACGGTTGATGACAAAGAGATCACGCAGTTGGTGCGTGGCGAGGACGGGAACATCGTCCGACCCGATTTCGAGCAAGAAACGCCGGTAGCGGTACGCCGATTCGGTGTTCCCGTTGACGCCGGAGCGGTCAAAATAGGCCGTCCAGTGGTAACACGGGCCGCGCAAGGGGCCGAGCTCGTGATGGACAACGGTCAAGCCAAATTCAGCGGCAACTACCGAGAGGCTGGGTGTGTTGCACCAAGTAAGGACGGCCTCGATGTCGTGGTTCATCGTCGCTTCGCCGAGCACTCTGCGCAGTACGCCCTCGAGCGGCTTGCAGCGTTCGGTGAGAATCCGGCACATCACGCGATCGGCGTTCGGTTCGCCTGTCTGCCACTGAGCAAACACGTCATCCGGGACAAGGTAGCGTGTGTAGCGTTCGAGTTGGTCGCACGACGGGATGTCGAATGCGTTGGTTTCCTGAGCTTCAGGCGAAATGTCCCGGCGCCCGAGTCGCTCGTACTCCTCCGGCGGACGAAAGTAGGCCGCCGACCCGATAAAGGCGACTTCCTGGGGCGTGAAATGCGCAATCTGTTTGTAAAGAACCCACAGGTAAAGCGCTTGCTGACCACGTGCGGGAAAGGATAGAAGATACGACAAGAACATTCGTCATGCCTTCCTGGAAAATGCCAGGATCAGGATCTGGCCGTCCTCGCCGGGACGAACATGCATGGCTTGTGGACTGAGCGGATGGGCAATACGACCAGCTTCGAAATGGTAAAGATCCTGGGCATAGGATGTCATGAAGCTGAGGCGACCATCCCTTTCTGCCAGGCCGATCAGTTCTTGCTGGGTATAGTGGGAATGATGAAACCGGTTGGGGTTGAGCACAAGCGACCAACGCTCTGAATTTGGCGTCGAGACAACCAGTAGACCACCTGGCTTCAAGCTTTGCGTGAGGGTCTGAAGAAAGCACTCGGCCTGTGCGACGTGCTCGATCGATTCAAGGCAGACGACAAAGTCAAAGGTGGCTGCGGGCAAGGAAAAGGGGAAGATCTTGGCGGAAAACAATGTCCGTAGATTGGCAAAATGAGCATTTGCCAGCGCGATTGCTGCATCGGAGGCGTCAATGCCCAAGACCGGGCAGTCGATCTGTTCGGCGAGCAGGCAAGTGCCGTAGCCGGTGCCGCAGAAGGCGTCGAGACCGAACGCCGGACGGTGCAAGAGGTAATGCCCGGCGATCAGGCGTGCAGCCAGCTGGTAGCGCGCGACATGGTCGAAGCGCACCTGGTCCAGCGTCGTCGCGGTCTGCCTTTCCCCGCTGTTCAGCGCGTAACGTTCGACTTCCGGGCGACTTGACGCGAAGCGCTGCAGGAGCCGTCGAACGATGTCTTTCACACGCTTTCCTCTTCACCAGCTGGCAAGGGATCTCCGATCGTCCAGTGTGCATGATACTGCTGACCGGCGACACCGACGCGATCAGCACGCACCTCAATGCTGGCGACGTCTTTCTGCCAGTCGTAATGCGTCACCATGTTGGCCGAGAGAACGAGCGCTGAAAGCCGGTAGTTCCCGGCGTTCAGGGAGAAGGAATCGATTAGCGCCAGAACCTCGATATCTTTGCCAGCGACCAGATCTATAATCCTCCCAGCCGTCAGGCTATTGCACTCGGCAACGACTTCATCCGCCAGGCTGACGAAAACAAGGTCCAGGCAGACTTCAGCAATCGCCACTTCACTGCGCACGCGAAAGCGCACGCCCAGCGGCTGCCCTTGCTGGATTGACCGCACCTGTCGGCCGCCAGCGTCGAGGAACTGGATCGAATGAATGCGGGCACAGCCAAGCCCCTGGCGTGTTGGCTGCAGCAGTGCCTCGAACAACTGGTGATGGCAGGAGATTGCTTCAGCCGGGTGGCCATGATAGACAATCCGGCCATGATTGAGCACCATTGCCTCGGTGGACAGGCGGCTCACCGCCGGCATGGCATGCGACACGAAAATGATCGCGCAGTGCGCTGCCAAGTGACCGATGCAGTTGTAGCACTTGCTACGGAATCCAGCATCGCCGACGGCCAGTATCTCGTCGATGAGCAAGACATCCGGTTCCATCTGCGCCGCAATGGCAAAACCAAGGCGGACATGCATACCCGAGCTGTAGTGCTTGACGGGGGAGTCTATGAATGCGTCGATGCCGGCGAAGTCGACGATAGCATCGAATTTCTTCTTGATCTCGCTCTTCGACATGCCGAGGATGGCGCCGTTGACGAAGATGTTCTCGCGTCCGGTCAGCATCGGGTGAAACCCGGCGCCGACTTCAATGAGTGCGCCGACGCGGCTGGCGATCTCGACCCGACCCCGATCGGGTGCGATGATCCCGTTCAGAATCTTGAGCAGGGTCGATTTTCCGGCGCCGTTTGGTCCGATGATCCCCAGGCATTGCCCGCGATTGACTTCGAAGCTGATGTCCTGCAGCGACCAGAACTCGCCTGCACGAAGCAGCGTGCTCGCCCTGGGCTGGCCAAAGAGGTCTCGCGCCAGATCAGCCGCACCATAGAGCATGTTGTGCCTGAGTGACTTGCTGAACTTCTTGCTGACCTGGTGAACGCTGATTAGCGGCTCATCAGACATCAGATTCTCTCCACGACGCGCGTCTGGGCAACGACGAACAAGCGCCAGCCAGCAAGAAACACGAGTACCGACAAGAGCGCGCTGGCAAGGAAAGCGGAGCGCGTCGCGCTTGCTCCGTACAGAATGAGGTCCCTCGGGAAGCTGATCAGGTGGTTGATCGGGTTGCAGGAGTTGAGCTTGGCGAGCAGCGACCCGGCGGCAACCGGGTAAAGAATCGGCGTCAGGATCAACAGGCCTGCCAGCAACGTGCCGAGTGCGTTGATGACGTCGCGGATGAGGCCGCCGACGATTGCCAGGATAAACCCGATGCCGAGCGTTAGAAGACACAGGGGTATGGTGCAAACGAGGGCGAGAGCGAGACCGAGGCCGTCGGGTGCCGTTCCATAGCCGGCGAACACCGCGGCGGTCAGCAGGCCGCGGATCAGGAACTCGACCCCACCCTGGGCTGCGGCTGACAAGACCAGGGCAGAGCGCGTAAAGTTGATCTTCGCCAGCATGCTGCTTGCATTGATCAGGCAGGAGGCGCAGGCGCTTACCCCGGTGGCAAACAAGGTCCAATAGCTTAGCCCGGTCAATGCATAAACCGGGTAGGGGACGCCGACATCGGCGAGCGTGCCGAGCGATTCATCAGGAGGAACACGCCAACGGTCGCCAACGGCAGAATGAGTGCCCAGGCAAGACCTAGAATCGACTGCCGATACCTGCCACTGAAGTCGCGCACGAACAGACACCAGATCAACTCGCGGGTGCGAGCAAACCTGCTGATGAGCGAACGGAGCTTGTCCAGAAGGCCGTCTTCGCCAACGACGCGTGTTCCTTCCGGGGTGTAGATGAGCTTCTTGTTCGCCATTCCAGGTTCTTGTGTTCTCACAGCAGCAGGGCAAGCGCTCTTACCGCGGCAGAACAGCCGGTTTCCACCTTCGTGTTTTCGCTATTGTGAACGCGATTCCCGATCCGGCAAGTGCCAGTCGAGCGTTCGCCGTATCGCCTCATCCAGGCTAGTGTACACGCGCAGGCCGCAGTGGTCACGTGCTCTGTCGATGCATGGCACATAGCGTTCGGCCGGCCCCTGCCCCCGCGCTGCGAGGATGCGCAGCGCGGGGTGGCCCGTCTGTGCGCTGATCCGTGCGGCGAGTTCGGCAGTCGTCACGGCTTCATCCGAACCGACGTTGTACGCCGTGCCCGGTTTTCCTTCGAGCAGGAGAGTCAGCAGCCAGACGACAAGGTCGCCGGCGTAAAGATAGCTGCGCACGGCCCGGCCATCGCCGCGCAGTGTAATCGGCCCGCCGGCGAGTGCGTCACGGATGAAGTTCCCGGCGGCAAAACGGGCGTCGAGGGGCAGATGAGGACCGAAGAAGGAAAAGCAGCGGGCGACGACGATGGGCGTATGGTCACTGAGGGCGCAGTATTGTTCGACCAGTCTCTTGCCGTTGCCATAGGCCGACGCGGCGTCCATTGGGTCGGGGGCGCCACAATAGGTTTCCGGGATCTTCTCGATCTCCGGTGGTGGTCACCAGAATGCGCTCGCTGCCCGTTTGCCGGGCGATATCGATGACGTGTCGGATGCCCGTGAGTTTGTCGACCAGCATGCGGCAGACGTCGGTCTCAGCCGCGTAGGCGCTGCTTGCCGTGGCAAGGTGAAGAACGAAGTCGTGCGACTGATTCGGGCAAGGAAAATCGCCGGCAGTCCCGACAATCCAGTCGAACGCCATTTGTTTTTCGAGGTGTTGCAGGCGCGCCCGGCGCTTCTCCGGATTGCGGCTGACGATGCTGACCTGCAGGGCAAGGTCGAATGCCGTGTTCGCCGCCGCCATGGCGGCGAGAATCCAGGTGCCGAAAAAGCCCGTTCCGCCCGTGATCAGCAGGCGACGCCCGGCGAGTCGCAGCCAGAGCGGCGCGCAGCGCTCGATGATGCGCGCCAGATCGTCCGCCGGCACGCCGCCAGGCACGTCCATCCTGGCCGGCAGCGGGCGCGCCTGCCGCGCCCGGTCGTCCGCGTCGCCGAACTCGCTGGCGAGCCGCCGCCTCATATGCCGATTCCCATGAAGTGGCCTATCTTCTCGGCGACATAATCGAGCATGTTCTCGCCCAACCCCGGCCACACGCCGAGCCAGAAACTGTCGTTCATGACGCGGTCGGTCGCCGTGAGCGGGCCGGCAAGGCGAAAGTTGCGACCCGCCATGTAGGGTTGCCGCGTCACGTTGCCGGCAAAGAGCAAGCGGGTGCCAATGCGGTGCTCGTCCAGGTAGCGCAGCAGGTCGACGCGGTCGCAGCCGGCGGCGGCCTGCAGCGTGAGCGGGAAGCCGAACCATGATGGCTGGCTGCCGGGGGTCTCCTGCGGCAGGAGCAGGTAGTCCTGCAAGGGAGCGAGCCGCCTGGCCAGGTAGTTGAAATTCTGCCGCCGCACACTGACGAATTCCGCCAGGCGGTCGATCTGCGCCAGCCCGCAGGCAGCCTGCATGTCGGTGATCTTCAGGTTGTAACCGAGCTGCGAGTACGTGTATTTGTGGTCATAGCCAAAGGGCAGGTCGCCAAGCTGCCGGGAGAAGCGCTGGCCGCAAGTGTTGTCGCAACCTGTCGGACAGTAGCAGTCGCGGCCCCAGTCGCGCAGCGACTCGAGAATTCTTTTCAGTTCGGCGTTGCGCGTGAATACAGCCCCCCCCTCTCCGGTCGTGATGTGATGTGCCGGATAGAAGCTGAGCGTGCCGATGTCACCGAAAGTGCCGACAGGTCGGCCGTCGTAGGTCGAACCGAGCGCATCGCAACAGTCTTCGATCAGCCACAGGTCGTGCCGGCGCGCAATCCGGCAGACTTCGTCGAGCTGGAAAGGGTTGCCCAGCGTGTGCGCCAGCATGATTGCCCGTGTTCGCGCCGAGATGGCGCCTTCAATCTGGTCGACTGCGATGTTGTACGTTGGCAGTCCGACATCGACGAAGACTGGCACGCAGCCGTTCTGCAGGATCGGATTGACCGTCGTCGGAAAGCTCGCGGCGACCGTGAGGACCTCGTCGCCCGGTCGAAGCGCGCGTTCGCCGAGGCTCGGCGAAGCGAGCGCACTGAACGCCAGCAGGTTGGCCGACGAGCCCGAGTTCGTCGTCAGCACGTGCTCGATCCCGAGGTGCTGAGCGAGCGCGCGCTCGAAAGCGCTGTTGAAGCGACCGCCGGTCAGCCAGCCGTCGAGCACGGCGTCGACCATGTTGCACAACTCGCGCGCACCGATGACCTTGCCGGCAGGCGGAACTGTCGTTGCGCCGGGGTGAAAGGCATCGCCGGCGCTGTTCTCGGCAGCGTAGCGTTCAACCAGGTCGAGAACCTGTCGTCTCAGCGCATCTGCGTTCATCGGTCGATCATGACGCGATGTCCTCCAGGTTACGGCCGTAGTGCGTGATCTGCTGGCGCGAAAGCACGGCCATGTCGCCGCCTGCGAGGTACGCGCGGTACCAGTCGACGGTCAGCGCCAGCGCCTCGTCGAGCGACCAGCGCGGGCGCCAGCCGAGTTGCCCAACGGCCTTCGCGGCGTCGAGTCGAAGGACGGAAGTTTCGCGCGGGTAAGCGGTCGCGTCGTTGGTCCACGCTGCTGTTCCGCCCCACAGCGCGGCGAGCGCGGCCAGAATATGAGCAACGTCGAGCGTGCTTCCTTCAGGCGGGCCGAAGTTCCAGGCGCCAGCCAGATCGCGTCCACGCGTGTACAGTCCCTCAGCGAGCAGGAGGTAGCCGGCCAGTGGATCGAGGACATGTTGCCAGGGTCGAACGGCCGCCGGATGGCGCACGGACAAGCTTCGGTTTTCGGCGAAGGCGCGCATCGCGTCCGGGATCAAGCGGTTCGCCGACCAGTCGCCGCCGCCGATCGCGTTGCCTGCGCGCGCCGTGGCCAGGGCCGTTGCCGGCCTGTCCGCTGCAGCGGCGGCAAGGAAGGAAGCGCGATAAGCGGTGCAAACAAGTTCGGCGCAGGCCTTGCTGCTGCTGTAAGGGTCCTCTCCGCCAAGTCGGTCGCCTTCGCGGCAGGCGCCGCGGGCCGCGTGCTGGTCATAACACTTGTCGCTGGTGACGACGAGCACGGCGCGTACGCTGGCGTTTCGCCGGACGGCTTCAAGCAGATTCACCGTTCCCATGACGTTGGTCGAAAAGGTCGTCGCCGGGTCAAGGTAGGAGGACAGGACAAGCGACTGCGCCGCCAGATGAAAGACCACCTCCGGGCGAAAGCCGGTGAACAGGGCCTGGACAGCGTCCGCGTTTCGGATGTCGCCGACAACCGAAGTCATCTGCCGGCCGACGCCGGCAAGCGTGAAGTGGTTCGGCTCCGTAGGCGGCGGGAGTGCGTAACCGACGACCTCGGCACCCAGCATCTGCAGCCACAGCGACAGCCAACTCCCCTTGAATCCGGTGTGGCCGGTGACGAGAACGCGTCGCCTGTTCCAGAACGATGGATTGCCCGGCATGCCTCCGCTCCTTTGCCATGTGGATTACGCAGCTGCTGAGGTGGGTCGCGCCGCGTCGGTCTGTCAGCAGGGAACGAAGCATAGCGCGTGCGACTCGACCCTGCCAAGTCGCTCTCCGGTGTGACGCCCGACACGCCCAGGCCGTCCACCGTGGCGTTGGGAAGGTGGACATGGATTCGCTTCTCGTCGTTGCGGTGGTGTGGGGCTCTGATCGACTGACGCCCCTCGGCGGCCGGCCTGAGCTCGCCCATGCCCTCTGTCGTGCGGGGAAGCAGCGAAGCAATCGTTGCCGGCCGCTTGCCGTTTCAGAAGCGGAACCGGCCGACCGCAGCGCGCAGATCGGCGGCGAGGCGACCGAGTGCGCCGGCGGCGTCGGCGCTCTTGCGGGCGGCCGAGTTGTTCTCTTCGGAGGCCTGTGCCACTTGCTCGACGCGCTGCGCGATCTGCTGGCTGGCACGGGACTGCTCCGCGATGGCGCTGCTGATTTCGTTAACCCTGTCGACCAGCCGGCCGACGCTGTCGCGGATGTTGCGGATTGCGCCGCCTGCCGCGCCGGCCAGTTCGACGCCTACGCCGACCTTGTGCACCGCTCCCTCCATGGCCGTTGTCGCCTTCCCGGTCTCCTCCTGGATGTGCAGCACCATGCTGTTGATTTCGTTGGTCGCCTTGGCTGTCCGCTCGGCAAGTTTGCGCACCTCGTCGGCGACAACGGCAAAACCGCGGCCCATTTCGCCGGCGCGCGCCGCTTCGATGGCGGCGTTCAGCGCCAGCAGGTTGGTCTGGTCGGCGACTTCGCGAATCACCTGGACGACGCTGGAAATCTGGCTCGAACTTTGGCTCAGGCCGCTCATGTTCTCGGCTGTGGCACGCACGGTATCGGCAATGTCGTTGATTTCGCCTACCGTCTGCTCGATCACCTGGCCGCCTTCGGCCGAATAGGCGCCTGTTTGGCTGGCAACCGCGAGCGCGCTGCGCGCGTTGTCGGCGACGACGCCGATACTGGCCGACATCTGCTCGACCGCTGCCGCCATCGACACCGTCGCCTCACTCGTCGCCGCCGACGACGAGGCAACCTGCTGTGCCGCGTCGGTCAGCGACTGCGCTGCACCGTCGGTCTTGCCGACCGCCGTCGCGACCTCCTGCAGCATGCTGCGCAAGCGCTCCTGCATGCGGCCTTGCTGCGCGATCAGGCTGTGCTGATCGCCCGCCCTAACACGTATCGCCTGCCTGAGGTCGCCGCCGGCGATCTGCTCGACCACCTGTCGCGCGTCCTCCGGTTCGCCACCAAGCGTGCGCAAGATGCCGTTGGCGATGTAGTAGCCGGCGGCGAGCAGCGCCAGCAGCGCCAGGATGCTGCTGCCCAGCATGATCGCGGCCCCGCGCTCACTGCTGGCCTGGGCGCGCGCTTTTTCGTCTTCTGCAGCGCGCAAGTTGAGGTCGTTCAGCTTGTTCAGGTCCGCCTCCGCATTGGTGAAGAGCGGCACGGCGGCCACCAGCGCCTCCTCGTACTCGTTCCTGCGCATGGCGCGCGCGTCGTCGCCGCCGGCGCCCGCCAGCGCTTCGATCGCCAGGTGGAGTTTTTGGTCGGCTGCTTTCCACACTGTCCAGTTGGTCTCCAGGCTCTTCAGCGCTGCTTCCTCGTCGGGCAGGCGCGGCAGCGGCCGGTAGATCGCCCAACCCTTGTCGATGCGCGCCCAGATCGTCGCCTTGCGGGCAAGAATCTGGCGCAGTTCGTCGGGACGGTCAAACTTGACGCCGGCCAGCCGGTTCTCGGAACGGATCGCCGTCTGTCCTTCGTTGATCAACGCCAATGCCACGACGGACGGCAGGTGCGCTTCGCTGATGTCACGCAGGCTCTCGCGACTATCGCGCAGCGTGGTGATGCCGGTGCCGGCAACGATGACCAGCGCGACGACGCTGATGAGAATGAGCGAAAGCAGGCGACCCTTGATTGTGTGCATGGCGGATTCCTGGATT
>WBZP01007686.1_pt1 | contig 10332 bp, 8 predicted proteins | sample 5204301 | NCBI WGS metagenome assembly WBZP01 (sample SAMN12412401, study PRJNA552823) | activated sludge metagenome | isolation source: activated sludge from nitrification reactor of wastewater treatment plant... | place: USA: Pennsylvania | collected 2017 | reverse complement strand
AGGCAGGGCGCACAATCAACCGTCTCTCGAACCACCGACTGTCCCTGTCCATAGGGAGAAGTCGTGCGCGAATCTGTCGGACCAAACACCGCAACCACCGGCACTCCGCACGCAGCCGCCACATGCATCGGCCCTGTATCATTGGTGATGAGGAGGCGACATCGCTTCACCACTGCCATCAATTCTCGAATCGTCGTGGCGCCGGACAATACCACCGTTCGTCCGTTGATTCGAGATGCGATGTCTTGGCCCAAAGACTCCTCACCCTTTGCCCCTATAATAGCCACGAGCACCTGCCTGCCTTCGTCACGACCTACTTGTGCCGCAAGTCTGCTCGCAACTTCAGCAAACCGCTCAGGCAACCATCGCTTCGCGCTGCCGTAAGTCGATCCAGGATTGATCCCAATCACGATATCCGAAACACCGGTCCCGAGTGTTTCGAGTCTCGCATCCAACACGCGCCCCTCTTCTGCGGTCACATGCAGTGCCGGTCGTGGAGCGTTACCAGACAGACCCAAGGGTTTCAGCAAATTCCAGTAGTACTCGACTTGATGGACTGATTGGCGAGGCTCAACTACAGCAACCGGGTTGGTCAGGAAGAAGACTCGTCCATCCGTCGCATAGCCATACCGCTGATGGATGCCGGCGAGCCACGCAAGAAATGCCGCCTCAAAGGCGTTCTGAAACAGCACGGCGAGATCGAACCCATGACGCCGCAACAAACCAGCAAGCGCCCACTTCCCTGAGAGTCCGGCATGAGCCCCCCTATCCTCGTAGACCAGCACCCGATTCAGCTCTGGAGCGGCACGGAACAGCTCAGCAACAGCAGATTTGGCCAACATCGTGACTTCCGCTTCAGGAAATAGCGACCTGAGACCTCGAAGAGCAGGCTCGCACATGACGGCATCGCCGATCCAATTCGGTGCCCGTAGCAGAATTTTTCGAGGCTGCATTTCAAGCATGGCGCTCCGCTGTGTGACGGCTTCGCGATAGAGGCCCATCTATCAGCTGAGACAACCGCTCTTCTCCTCGAACCACGTATGTTTCAAGCCGAAGCATCCACCAGGAAGCGTCGGCCTCAAGCAAGGGCTTCAGTTTCCCCCCATCCTTTTCAGTCGTCAACACGAAGTCACTCCCGCGACCCCGCACCTTATTGCGAACCTCCCCGATCTCACGTTGACTGTAGCGATGATGATCTTCAAACATGGTCTCGCCCACAATCTCGACGCCAACGGATTCAGCCGAGCGGCGGAACGAGAGGCTATTGCCGATTCCGCTCACCAACCAAGCCTTTTTCCCCTTCCCCCATTCAATGACCTGTGACGCCCCCGACCCAATCGCAATAAAAGACTCCGGTCGAAAGACCACTTCAATGGCATCATCGGCGCCACATGGCATCCTACGTAATCGGCTCCGAATGGCATCGACGTCGTGGCGAGAATCGGCTCGAGTGATCACCACCGCGCTCGCCCGATCCAACTCCTGCAACGGTTCTCGGAGTCTTCCCGCCGGGAGCAATGCGTCGAGTCCGACCGCATCGGTCGCATCCAGCAGGACCAAATCCACGTCTCGATGAAGCGCGAGATGCTGAAACCCATCATCCAAAATCATACAATCGACTGGATGTTGCTGTAAGACCCAGCGACCGAGTGCCACACGATTTGCACCCACCGCAACGACAGTTTGGGGACAACGCTGGGCCATTAGGAACGGTTCATCCCCCGACTCCGATGAATCAGCCAAAATGTGCGCTCCATCCGATACCAGAACATGCGAAGCATGACTCGTCCGCTTATAGCCTCGGCTCAAGATTGCGACTCTCCAGCCCTTGGCCACTAATCGCTTGGCCAGAAAAATAACGAACGGAGTCTTTCCTGTTCCTCCGACCGTCAGGTTCCCCACGCTAATGACCGGACAAGGCAACCGTGCGGTGACCAGCCAACCATGTCGATAGCACCATCGCCGAACCTGGGTGGTGAGACCGTACAATCCGGCAATCCAGTACAGCCACGTACGGACCGGTTGTCCTGGAGACAGAAATGACATATCAGGGTTTGACCACCAGAGGCCCTGCCTCTGGTGTCACAGAATGGTCGGAGTACGACGAAGCAGTACGGATGCACTGTTCTATCTGCTCCACACTCCGCATAAGTGCACCTTGGTTGTCCAATACCACCTGTTTCGCCACCTGACCATCTTGATTCCGTTTGTCAGGCTGACGTATCCATTCCTCAATCGAGACGACAAGGTCCTCCACTCCCATCACTCGACGTCCTCCTCCGGACTCTGACAAGAGCGTCGCTATTTCGGCACAATGGTCCGTATAGGGTCCGAACATCACCGGAGTCCCCCACACGGCAGGTTCGAGCAAATTGTGTCCTCCGACCGGAATCAACGTCCCTCCCACAAAAGCCACGACGGCGTCTCGATAGGCGCGAGCAAGCTCTCCTCTTGTATCTAAAATGATCACACGAGGGCCCTTGCGCGCCGATTGAATCCGGCTCCTCCGTTCGACGGCGAATCCCGCCTCTCGAAACATGGCTTCGACTTTCTCGGCTCGTTCGATATGGCGCGGCGCCACCATCAAGACCATATCAGGATGGTTCTTGACGATCTGTGCATAGGCCGAAGCCAGGAGTTCCTCTTCACCAGCATGGGTACTGCCGGCAAGAATCAATTGTTCGCACTCCTCAACCCCCAAACTCTGGCTGAGCGACGCCTCCGCCTTCACCTCCGGGAGCGGCTGATCAAACTTGATATTACCGGTCACATGAACACGTGAAGGTTCCGCTCCCAACGCCACAATACGCTCCTGATCCCTGTCCGATTGCATCAAACAGAGCGTCAGCGTTTGAAGAACCGTCCGATAGAAGGAGCGAATAAGAGGCAGATCCTGACGACCGAACGATCGGGAAGACAACCGGCCGTTCACGAGGACGGACGGCACATCGTGCTCATGCAGTGACCACAAGAGATTGGGCCACAACTCCGTCTCGACAAATACATACAGGATCGGCTGCATATGACGGATCATCCGCCCCACCGCCCAGGTGAAATCAAGTGGCGCATACCGATGTTCGGCAATACCCTTTAAGCGCTGCTCGACCGCTTCACGGCCAGTCTCGGTCACCGTTGTCAGGATATAGCGAAATTCGGGATGGTGTTCATGCAATGCCCTGACCAGCGGCGAAACAGCGACCACTTCACCGAGCGACACGGCATGAATCCACACCAGCGGTCGAGACGGTTGGGTCCCGTCAAAAATAGGTAGCTGCCAGCCCATGCGCTGCAGGAAACCAGGCCGGCAGCGTGGCTTGGCAAGGAGAACACCTACGATTACGGGCGATGCGAGAAGAAGGCCAATGTTATAGAGAAGCTTCCACATGGGAACGAAGTTAGACGTAAGAGGTAAAAGGTGAAACGTCTTGCAAAACTTCAGTACCTCCTACGCTTCACGTCTCACTGCTCACGCGTCACATCTTCTTCGGCCTGATCTGTCAACTGATTGAGAGCTGTCTCAAGTTCCGCCCGAAGGGTTTCAAGCATGGCAGCATCCGCCTCGCGCGGGACCCAGAGCGGGCTTCCATAGAGGAATAGGCCTCTGGAGAATGGGTACGGGACCATGAAGCGGTCCCAGCTCGCAAAGAGTTTTTTTTTGAGCAGGCAAAGATCATGGGCACGATGGGAAGCTCGCTGGCTTTAGCCATTTGAATGACCCCAAGCTTGACCACCTGCCGAGGGCCCTTAGGACCATCAGGAGTCACAGCGACATCTTGGCCAGACCGGCCGAGTTTGATCAACGCTCGCAACGCTCCCGCCCCTCCTCGGGTACTGGAGCCACGCACCGCCTTGTGACCAAATCGGGCCACGATGCGCGCAATGATTTCACCGTCGCCATGTTGGCTGATCAACGCTTGTGTACCCGTTCCACGGTAGCCGAACAGCATCATCAACTGCTGCCCATGCCAAAATGCAAAAATCGCGTGCTGCCCTTTTCGATACAAGGCATCCACCGCCTCATGGCCGCGCGTTTCACACCGCATCGACCGGGCGACTCCGCGCATGAGGGCGGCCGCCACCGGAGGTAGGACCGAAAGCTTCAACCATTTCACGAAGGGCGAGTGTTTCATCAGTTCAGCGTGTTAACTCCTCGGATTGGAACTGCATCCTATGGAGTCGGTGATAGGTTCCGCTCAGCCGAAGCAATTCCTCGTGTGTCCCAATTTCAACAATGGATCCCCGTTCCAAGACCACAATGCGATCGGCATTTTGGATCGTGGAGAGCCGATGCGCAATCACCAGAGTCGTCCGATTCTTCATCAGATTCGCGAGCGCCAATTGCACGATCCGTTCAGACTCCGTATCCAGCGCTGAAGTCGCCTCATCCAGAATCAACAGCGGCGGATCACGAAGAATGGCGCGCGCAATAGCCAGTCGTTGGCGCTCACCTCCCGATAACTTGAGCCCACGCTCCCCGATGACCGATTCATAGCCCTCAGGGAGACGGAGAATAAAGTCGTGGGCATACGCCAGCTTAGCAGCCTGCTCCACATCCGCTTGGCTCGCACCAGTCCGTCCGAACGCGATGTTTCGTCGGATGGCATCATCGAACAAGACGATTTCTTGGGAAACGATGCCAATATGCGCGCGCAGTGACTGCAACTCATACGAGGCCAATGGAAGGCCATCGATGAGAATGCGTCCAGCTGTCGGCTCATAAAACCGAGGCAGCAAACTCACCAATGAGGTCTTTCCACTCCCACTGCTCCCCACCAGGGCAATCACTTCACCCGGCTTAATGACCAGATCAATATCGGTCAGGGCGGAAATCGTGTGGTTTTCATAGCGCAAGGACACGCCCTGAAATTCAATGGCCTGCTTGATACCCATCAACGGGGCTGTCCCGTGATCGTGAGACTGTTCCGTTTTCATGTCCAACATCTCAAAAACGCGTTCCGCCGCCGCCAGTGCCTGCTGAATCAAGTTGTTCGACCCCGACAGCTTTCGAATCGGCGTATAGGCTAAAATCATAGCCGCCATGAACGAAAAGAACGCGCCGGGAGTCATCGTTCCGTTGATCACGAGATAACCACCATACCAGATCAGTGTGGCGACGCTGATCACACCGATAATTTCCATGTGGGAATGACCGATCGCCCACACTTGATTCGTTTTTAACGTCGTGGAGAGATAAGCTCGGTTCCGTTCCCGGAATCGCTCCCCTTCCGCATCTTCACGGCCAAAGGCTTTGACGACTCGGATACCCGCGAAAATTTCTTGCAGCGTCGACGACATGTCGCCCATCTGCTCTTGTCCGCTGGCAGCTAATTTCTTCAACCGTTTCCCCACACGCACCATCGTCAGGCCGGCCAGTGGAAGCACGATGAGGGAGATACCGGCCAATCTCCAATCCTGATAGAGGATGATCCCGACCATGGCGAGAAACGTGAGTGCATTCTGGAAGGTGTCTTTGACGACGTTCGAGGCTGCATTCGCCATCAATCCCACGTCGTTGACGACTCGAGAAACCAAGCGGCCGGAGGTGTTCGAATCATGAAACCCAACCGGCAACCGCATGAGCTGCTGAAACAACTCTTGGCGAATATCGGCCACCACTTGATTGCTGACATAGGCCATAAGATAGTTCACCCCATAGCTGAACACCGCCTTCACGGCCGCGATCCCCAACAGCGCCAAGGGCAATACCAACAGCAGCCGTTCATTTTTTTCGATAAAGATGCCGTCGAGCACCGGGCGGGCTAGCCATGCGTACACCCCGGTCGAGAGTGCCACGAGACCGGAGCATACAAACCCGCCCACAAATCTCGCCCGATACGGACGGACATACTGCATGAGCCGCTTAAACCGCTCTACGCCCGACATACCGCCAACACCCTCTCCGCCGCTCTGGTTGACGCACCCGGTGCGCCTAACGCGTCTCGTACCTGCGCCAAGTTTCGCCTCATCTCAGCATAGGCTGTAGGATCTTCTAAGATTCGCAATGCCTCTTCGGAGAGTCGCTGACCCGTGGCCTCATCCTGCAACAACTCCGGTACGATGGATCGATCTGCCACCAAATTCACGAGCCCGATCCATTTGACTCGCAGAAAGAAACTCGCAATCCAAAATTCCCACGCCGACGTTCGATAGAACAACACCATGGGAGTCCCTACCACGGCGGCTTGCAGCGTGGCCGTCCCGGACGCCACCAATACCAAATCCGATGCTGCCATCACTTCACTAGCCTGTTCTTTGACCAGTGTGATAGAAACCGAACTAGTTCGTAAGAGCGGCTGTAATAGATTATCCTGAATTGTGGAAGCTTGCGCCAAGATAAACTTTGTTTTAGGCTCTCGATGGGCTAATTTCTCTGCGGCGTTGAGCAGAATCGGGAGTAGAGCCTGCACCTCATGCGCTCGGCTCCCCGGCAACAAAGCGATCACGCGTTCTTCCTGAGAAAAGCCAAACTTTCTGCGTAACGCCCCCTGATCGTAGGATCCTTCGACTGCATCCAAGATAGGGTGGCCGACGAACGTGCACCGCATACCCGCTTTGTCATAGATCGGTTTCTCAAACGGTAATATGACGAGCACCTGATCGACTCTCTTCTTAATCCAGTAAATCCGCCATGGCCCCCAGGCCCAAATCTGCGGCGCAACATAATAGAGTACGCGCAACCCGGCGCTTTTGGCAAAATAGGCATACCGCAGGTTTAATCCTGGGTTATCGACAAAGATCACCACATCCCATGGTTCGGACCTAAACAACCGCCGCATGAAGAAAAACCGTCGAACGATTGCCACCAACACCAATGGCCCGACCATGCCCATCACGTCGAACTGTCCCATCCTACAGACTAATTGCACACCAGCCGCCTCCATCGCTGCCCCGCCGATCCCAGCGAGCGAGACCTGGGGATCTTTGGCCCTGAGGGCCTTGGCAAGATTCGCCCCATGGAGGTCTCCTGAGGCTTCGCCCGTTACAATTAGAATGCGTGCCATGATGGCCTATCAAGCATGGTCAATACGATTCGGTTGGTTGGATGAGTCCAGCCGACAGAACCTGATCCCACTGATTCAGCTAAGGATACCCGAGCCGTTTCTGTTACCCCGCCACCTTCATTGCAGCCAGCACGCGATGAGCCAGCTCCACTGCGGCTGCGCCATCTTCGCCTGACACGACAGGGCACGTTCGCTCACGCACAGCATGAAGGAACGACTCCAGCTGTAATTTGAGAGGCTCTGCATCGCCGGCTTGAATCTCTTCCATTGCCATCGTCGGTTTTCCACCAGACGCAACCGATCGGCGCCCGACCATCCCTTGGCGAGACTGAAAATCGATCGTGACACACCCGTCGGGTTGGAACACGCGCCATTGACGCATGGCCTTTGGCGAAATTCGACTAGCGGTGAGCTGTGCAACAGTGCCTTCCCTGAATTGGATGCGCACATTGGCGACATCATTGGTCTGAGAAAGCAGAATTCCACCGGTAGCCCAAACCGCCTCGACAGGACCAGGGTTGCAGGAAAGCAGGAGATCAATGTCATGAATCATGAGGTCCAACACGACGTCGACGTCGGTACCCCGTTCACTATACGTGCTCAATCGATGACATTCGAACAATATCGGAGTGTGGATATGAGGTCGCATCAACGGCATGATGGGATTGAACCGCTCACTATGCCCCACTTGCAGTGTACAATCCTGACGGCTGGCTAACCCTACAAGGTCCTGTGCCTCACCCGACAACACCGCAATGGGCTTTTCCACAAGAACATGCTTTCTTGCTTGGAGACATACCTTTGCAACTGCATAATGGGCGGAGGTGGGTACGGCAATGCTAACGATATCAACCTGTTTCAGAAGATCCGGCAGACTTCGGAATGCCTGTGTCCCGTAGTTCTGGGCGATCGCGGAGGCCCGTACATCATCTTGATCCAGGACACCAACCAACATCGTATCCGGTGATGAGGCATAGAGACGTGCATGATGTTGCCCGAGATGTCCGACTCCAACCACGCCCGCACGAAGTTTGATCATACTGTCTTTGGAAACGCATTAGAGAGTCTGCAATCCCACGAAGGATTGCCCCTCTCGGATCGACCAATCAACACCACGTCACATACTGACGATCACCTGTTCACTGTGGGTATCACGCTCGACTCTTCTTCTCGAGCCACGCCAACCACGGCGATTCCGGCATCCGCTGCATGGCGAAGGAGCACCTCTCGATCCAGCATCACCGACCGACCTGCTTCAACAGCGAGCACGGACGCCTTGACAGAGCGCATGACCTCAATGGTTCTAGGCCCGACAGCAGGTAAATCAAATCGGAGATCCTGCTGCGGCTTGCACCGTTTCACGACGACGACTCCATCTTTGGCGAGTGCACCTCCACGCTTGATCGCCTCATCGGTTCCTTCGACTGCTTCGACCGCCACAACGACTCGGTCCTTGATCACGACACACTGCCCGATGTCGAGGCGCCCCGTCTCTTTGGCCACATCCCATCCATAGCGGATATCGGCCCACTCTTTCTTAGTCGGTTGGCGGGAAGTCAGCGTCCCTTCCTCAACCAGGATCCCCTCCAAGCCAAACGTCGACTCACAGATGGTGATGCCGTCCTTTTCTAGCTCAGCAGCAAGTGCGCGCAGAATATCGTCATCCTTCCCCAAGGCCAATTTCGCGGCCAGGGCCAACACGCGAAAGTCAGGACGGACATTGCTATAGATATGGGTTTTCTTGATGCCTCCCAACATCACGACCTGGTGAACACCGTCGGCCTTAAACGCATTGATCAATTTGTTGAGCTGACCAATCTTGACCCAATGGATCCGGTCCACATGCTGTTCAAGCTCCGGTTCCGTTTCACCTTCGTGGGCCACAGCAACGACTTGAAGCCCCATCTTGCGAGCGTTATCGGAAAAGATGATCGGGAATCGCCCGTTTCCGGCGATCACCCCGATTCGACCGTCCGCTATAGGCATGGTCAGACCCATACGTAATCGATGTCACACCGGTTGATCGAATTCACGTTCAAGGTCGGAGCTGACGGCCCTCGAGATTCCTCGTTTCGTCCCCTCCATGAACGCAAGAATCTTGGCCACATCCTCCTGCCCCTTGAACTCCTTTTTCGCCAACTTGACCGCCTCGGCCGTTCGATGACCTGTTCGAAAGAGCAGATCAAACGCCTTCCTTAACAAGGCAATGCGGTCTACGGAGAAGCCATGTCGTTGCAAGCCGACCGTATTGAGGCCATACAGATGCGCACGATATCCACCGGCCGCGAACGCAAACGGCGGGATATCCTGACCGATCGCACAACACCCTCCGACCATGACATAGTCTCCGATGCGCACAAACTGAAGCACACCGGTCAACCCCCCGATGACGGAATGATCTCCGATCGTGATATGTCCGGCCAAGCTCGCTGCGTTGGCCATAATAATGTGGTTGCCGAGCCGGCAATCGTGCGCCACATGCACATAGGCCATGAGAATACCCTTGGAACCTAGCGACGTCACACCACCCCCTTGGACGGTTCCCCTGTTGATCGTGACGTATTCCCGGAGGATGTTGTCATGGCCGATCGTCACCTTGGTCGGCTCGCCTTTATAGGCGAGGTGCTGAGGAGGCCCTCCGATGGAGGCAAAGGGGTGCACTTCGTTTCGCTCGCCAATCTCCGTCCACCCCTCGACATTCACATGAGAGTGGAGGCGGCTCCCCTTTCCAATGACCACGTGTTCTCCAACGACACAGAAGGGCCCCACCTCGACATCAGTATCGAGCGTGGCCTTGGGATGGACAATCGCTGATGGATGTATCTTCACACCTGCCCCCTTTAAAATTAGTCAGCCTTGAACCACGCTCTTCCGACCATATGCGCGTCCGACCTTGCGGCGTGGAGGTTGACACGTGACAATGATTGATTATTGCGTTTCGGCCTTTTCGTCCATCACCATCGCCGTGACCACAGCCTCGCACACCACCTCATTGTCGACGAATGCCTTCCCCTGCATCTTCCAGAACGGTGGACGCTTCTTGACCACATCGATCTCTAACCGAAGCTGATCACCCGGCACGACCGGTTTCCTGAATTTTGCTTCTTCAACTCCCGTCAAATACATGATGGTTTTACCGACCGTCCCTCCCGACTTGAACACCAGCACCCCTCCCACCTGCGCCATGGCCTCGATCAACAGCACCCCCGGCATGACCGGGCGCCCTGGAAAATGACCTTGAAAAAACGGCTCATTGATCGTGACATTCTTGATCCCGATGATTCGCTTATGTGGTTCAAACTCTTTGACCCGATCCACCAACAGGAAGGGG
>WBZP01007684.1_pt1 | contig 10333 bp, 6 predicted proteins | sample 5204301 | NCBI WGS metagenome assembly WBZP01 (sample SAMN12412401, study PRJNA552823) | activated sludge metagenome | isolation source: activated sludge from nitrification reactor of wastewater treatment plant... | place: USA: Pennsylvania | collected 2017 | reverse complement strand
GTTGCAGCATATTTTCTTCCAAACCCTCGGACCTGTAATCCTGCATCATCTTCTCGATCTTTTTACGACTGCCCAGGATTCCCAGGTATTTGTACGGGCGCCCCATCAGTGCCCTGAAGGCCACATCATCCGTCCGGTACCCAAACGTCATAACGACCACATATGAACGATCACCGGGTGATACATGATCAGCCAGCAGACGGTAAGCAGGAACCGTCAATTTCCTGTGGGCGTGTTTGTTGTCGCGCATGGTGGTCAGTCCTTCACGCTCATCGATCACCGTGATGTGAAAATCCATCGCAGACATCAGTTCACTCAATGCCTTAGAACAATGTCCGCCGCCGATGATATACAGCTCGTTCTTGAATCCTGTTCTTTCTTCCATGATAAAACCTCCTCCATCTTCTGCACGATACTGCAGATCAACAAGGGGAGGCTGACCGGAAAAGCTGAGCCCGGAAGGCGTTATGGTCAACGTACCGGCCTTTTCATTGATCCAGGAATCGATCACCGCATGAACAACCTGGCGGTCTGATTCGCGGAGGGGATACAAAAAAATAGTTTGCTCCCCGGAACAGATCATCCCGCTTTGGTTTCGGGAGACTGATTTATCGTGCACCTGTTGGTACACAGCTCCTTCGGCACGTTCCCGAAGCATATCCAGGGCCATTTCCACGAATTTATGTTCCATGATGCCGCCACCGATGCTGCCGCAAAAATCCCTGTCGCCCGATACGGCCATGCGGAATCCCCTGCGCCCGGGGGAACTTCCGTGACTTTCAAGTACGTAGAGTAGCATCAGGTCTATACCCGCATTCATCTTACCGGACATGAATGTCCAGAATTCCACCTGCTTCAGCGCATATCCCTGTATGTTAGCATTCATTTGGCAACAAATCTCGTAAACAAGAATCCCTCCAAACGGAGGGGTCTTGCAAAATCAATGAACCAGTTTTTTCCGGTTTTCCAGGATCTTTTTGAAGGAACGTCCCCGTATTTCATCCAGGGTCAACCCGGTGGCAAGCACCTCTTCTTCCGTTATGGCGCCGCTGTTCAAAGCACGCAGGAAATAATTCAGCAAGCCCTGGCCGGTAGCTGCGTCATCAAACACGTCGCCGATTAGTGTGGCGCGGGCTGCTTTTTCCACAAAGGTTTTCAGTCGTTCCACGGCATCATCATAGCTTTCGAGGAAGAAGGCAAATACGGCCGTATAGCGCATCGGTAACTGAGCAGGGTTAAGGTCCCACCCCTGGTAGAATCCGTTCCACAAGGAATGGCGTATATGGTCGTATCCTTTTTTCCAGGCACGATGTACTACCTGCCGGTTCTCCTGTTTCTGTTGTTCGGTCAGCGCATCGCCCCGGTTAGGGCCGATGGGCATGGTATTCGTGGCTCCGTCAGACAGCCATATGCCGGTATGCGCCAGTGCCACTTTAGTCATATGGTGAGCGAAATCGCAAACCGGGTGGTCCATTTCCTGGTAACGAGCAGTGATACTGCAGGATGCCGTGTAATCATAAGTGCCGAAATGCATGGCGATGCAGCGACCGCGACTGGCTTTAACGAACTGGTATAATGGATTGGTTCCATCCAGGCTCATGATCGATTGGGTGGTTTCCACCATCATTTCCATTTGCAGGGATCCTTCTTTCATACCAAGTTCATCTTCCAGTATTTCGAAGAAGCCCACCAGGGTGCTTACCTGCTCGGGAATGGTCACTTTCGGTAACATCACCACGAAATTATCGGGAAGCCTGCCTTCCGTTTCTTTCACCAGTGTGGTCACAAATAATTCGAGTGTACGCAAGCCGCGTTCTTTCATTTCTTCGGTGAAAGGCTTGATCCGGATGCCAATAAAGGGCGGCAGAGAACCGTTTTTCATGCCACGGGCCACTTCACGGGCTGCCTGAACGGCCGTTTCATCTTCTTCGTCGTTACTCCGGTTGCCGTAACCGTCTTCAAAATCAATCCGGAAATCCTCGATCGCTTCGGATGATAATTTTTGCATTACCTTATTATACACCTGGTACGACAAATACGCCGGATGAGATTTCCTTTTTTCGGGTGCGCATGACTGGTAGTCTTGCCATACCGATTCAGGCGTCGCCCCGGATGGGATCTCATGGACGCCCTCGAGGCCAAAGACACGGCCAAATGAGAGGAAGTCAGGAGCATTCTCCCGGAATGTTTCCAGGGCTCTGCTGCCCAGCGCTGCTGCGGAATCAGCACGAAACAGGTTGGCGCCTCCGTAAACGGTGTGCACCGGTTGCCGGTCGGGCCTGTCGCCCGGATAAACTTTTTGAAAAGCTGAATTAGCTTTTTTCAGTTTATTAAAAAGCTCTTTTCTTTTCTTCGCAGGAATCGTTACATGCATAACTAAAGTATATTCATTTTGTCATCAATAATACATAACTCAGCGGCCGTTGCGTCGCACACTGCAACATCGGTGCAAAGCCCATCAACTGCCCCTGTATGTGGAATATCCAAACGGGTTGATCAGCAAAGGTACATGGTAATGGCTGCCATCCCTGACCGTAAACTGTATCCCCACTTCTGGATAAAAACCCTGAACCCCCGTATCCAGAAAATAGCGGCCCGTATCAAATTGCATCTGGTAAGTTCCCGGTATGAGTACCCTGCCCGGGGGGAGCAGATCCGGTATCCTGCCATCGGCATTGGTTACGCCCTGGGCTATTGTTTTCCACCCGGAACCTAGTTTTTCTTTCATCCGAATGCTGATGTTCTCACCGGGTTTACCCAGCGAAGTATCCAGCACATGCGTGGTGATCTGGCTGACTTTCAGGAAACCCCAGTCAGCTTCGGGAAACAATTTCTTCAACCGGAGGATGGTGATCTTATGTTGTTCTCCCATCGCCACGGCCAGTTCTTCATCACGGCTGTTCTCCAGCCTGTCTTCCATCAGCCTTAACATGTCTGCCGCAGATTTTCCCGTGGCACAAACGATGAAAATAAAACCGAATTTCTTTTCATAGGCCTGGTTGGCTTCAGCCAGCCGTTGAATGATCTCCTCCGGGGCATTATTCACACCTGCCTGTTCTTTACCCGCGAGGTGACTAGTACTGGCAAATTTCTCCCGGAGGCTGCTTACATCCCCGATCTTGGGATGTTGGGTGAACGCTTCCAGCCAGTCATTTTCCTGGCAGGCACCGTACCAGGCATGCTCGGATTCAGCCATGAGTGAAGCCGGACTTACAAACGGAAAGGATTCCATCAGGCGCTGTTGCCAGTTGGCAGAACCGCAACAGGTAAATAATTGCCTGGCCGCTTCGTCTTTTTCCAATTGGTTGAATACTGCGATGGTCATATTGTTTGTATTAAATGATATTATTTCAGGGAAGCTCCCTGGCTGATCCAGCAACGGATCATATCCCTCTCCTCTTCCGTGATATTCGTTTTGTTATTCTGTGGCATCGATTTGGTTACCACCACCCGCTGCATGATGAGGTCTTTCTTGGCCACGATCTGTTCGGGCTTGTCGAACATCACCCCATTGGGCGCCGCAGTGTAAACATCATCCGTTGGCTTGGCCGAATGACAGGTCACGCATCGTTGTTGTACGATCTTGTTGACCTGTGTAAAGGAAATTTCGCTGTTACAGGATCCCGGCTTAGGCGGGGCGGTAATATAAGCTGCGCCGAGTAATAATAAAACGGATGCGGGCAGAACCCATACGGATAACTGGCCCTTTTCCTTGAGGTTGAGATAATGTTTGACGCCTGCCGTTCCGAGTGTAATGATGGCCAGTACCAGCCAGGGATACTTGAAGCCGAACGTACTGGGAAAATGATTGCTGATCATCACAAACAGCACCGGCAGTGTGAAATAATTATTATGTAAAGACCGCAGACCTGCGTTTTTACCCAGTTGCGGATCGAGAACCGAGCCTTCCCTGGCCGCTTTTACCATCGCCTTTTGTGACGGGATTATCACAAAAAATACATTTCCGGCCATGATACTGCCCAGCATGGCGCCAAAATGAATATAGGCTGCTCGCGGACTATACAGTTTACTATAGGCCCAGGCAAAGGCCACGGCAATGGCAAATCCTACCAACATAAATAGGACCGGCTTCTTTTTCAGGGGCGATTTGCACATCAGGTCGTATATCAGCCAGGCCAGGATAAAAGAGCCCACCCCTATACCGATGGCGGCCGGAACGGATAGTGCCATGATACTCTTATCGATCAACATGGCCCCGGCATTGAAATAATACACCACAAAGAGCAGGCTGAAACCCGATAACCAGGTGAAATAAGCTTCATATTTGAACCAGTGCAGGTGCCGCGGTATCACTTTAGGTGCCACCTTGTATTTTTCGAGGTAATAAAACCCGCCACCATGGATGGCCCACAAATTACCAGCCAGTTCTTCCCGTACATCACGGGTACGGTTAAGCGCATTTTCCAGAAAAACGAAATAAAAGGATGCGCCGATCCAGGCTATGCCAAATGTGATATGCATCAACCTGACAATGATATTCAGCCATTCCATCAGGTGGCCTTCCCAAACAGTGCCCCTTACCAAGAGGTACAAACAAGCCACCATGCCAACAATGGATAATACAATAGCCGTGTAAATGAAAGCCTGTGAGCCCAGGATACCTGTCAGACTTTTCTCGTCTGTGACTACCGTTTGGCTTTCGGATTCTTCTTCAAAGCGCTTTTCCATGCTGCGGAGCTGATAGGTCAGCACGGTGAGCATCAGGAGAACCACGAGCAATATGGCCATTAAAATGATCGCGGTCATGCTTGATTACTTTTATGCCCGAATAACCGAAGACGGCTTATTCCGCCATCGGGGTAAATTGTGAGCCTGGCGTGTGTGGCCACTTGTTGAGACTGATCATCCAGTTTATAAAAATGTTCTGCATCCGCGCTGAGTTTGCTTTCGGGGAGGATCGTAGTCCAGGCAACCTGTCCGCTGGTCACCGCTTCATCGCTTTCGCTGTTGCAGATATCGATAGAACACCTGTCGGGATAATTGCCCTTGAAGTGGCAGGTATCCACCAGTATATCGCTGATGACCCCCGGGTGTGCAAGGCGCAGGATGACCCAGTCGCGGTTACCGGGCGTACGGTTTCTTTTGGTTTCCCATCCATCACCCATATTCACGCCGCGTCCGGGCATGATCAAATTACCCATGGCGCTGAAGAACATGTCGTTGCAGGCGATGGCCTGTCCCCCGTTGATCGCTGCGGCGAGGTCAACATCTTCCTGTGGTTCCACCCGGCTCCAGTCTTTGATCACTTCGCCATACACACGAAGCCTGGCCACGCCGCCATCCGGATAAATGTGTAAGCGTATATGCGTAAACGTTTCCTTATCGTTGCATGAATAAAAATTACGGCTGCCTGCATCAAGCGGAGATTTTGGCAGGATCTCCTTCCAAGCGATGGAAGATTCGTCCCAGTTCAGTACACCATCGTCATCCGGCAGGTTGACCCCTTCTATCGAAGCATGGGGCGGATGGTTACCAAGGAAAAAATTGGTGTCGATATCGAATCCTGCAATGCGCCCGGAAGTGGCCAGTTTGATCACGGCCCAGTCGTGCCCGGGCACTCTTTTCCGGCGGCTTTCCCATCCGTCCATCCATTTGCCGCGGTCGGTATATTTATCAGTTATAAAAATTCCCCTGCCGGGTTTAATGAGATTTTCCTTTTCCGCGAAGAAGTCGTCGGTGGCATATAATACTTTTCCTCCCAGCCTTTCAGCGGCCAGGTCGGTCAGTTTAACAAAACCGGGTTCTTCCTTGATGATCTCTGTTACTTTTGCAAAAGCCATTGTCCTGCGTTTTTTTCAGTTTTATCAAAATATTCCAATCGGCTGTCAAATACAACACGGCCATTCACCATGGTCATTTGAACGGCGCCAGATAAAAATTCTCCGGTATATGGGCAGGCTTTATGGCGGTGCAGGATATCCTCCTCCCTGATCTTCACTGATACCCCATTGCTCCAAATTACCAAATCCGCATCAAATCCAGGCCTGATATATCCTTTACGGTCGTTGATCCTAAGAAATGCCGCCGGTTTTTCCGTTACCAGCGGAATGAATTGTTCCAGGGTCAACAGCCCTTTAAGTGCCGTCCAAGATGCCGGCAGAAAAAACTGCAGGCCGGCAATGCCTCCCCAGGCCTTCTTCAGGTTGCCGCTAATGATTTCCTTGATATCCGGGGGCGCCGGGGAATGATCTGTGGCAATGAAATCAAGCAGGCCGGTCTGCAACGCCTCTTTCAACCTGTTGTTATTCGCCTTATCGCGTATCGGCGGCGCACATTTATATATTGTTTTGGCATCGGGTATATGTTCTGCATCGAAATACAGGTAATGCGGGCATGTTTCCGCTGTCAGTGGCAATCCTTCCTTCCTGGCCGCTTCTATTAAGCGGAGCGATTGGGCAGACGTCACATGAACGATATGAACGGGGCAGTTATATTTTCTGCAAAGCCCGATCATCATGTCAATGGCTTCTGTTTCCCAGCGATCCGGTCGGCTCTTCACATATTCCTTATAGCTGGTGGGCTCCTTATCCAGGTTGGATACAGCCGGTTCGCGGTCTATCTCAGCATGAACCAGCAGGGGTATTCGATAGGCAGCCAATACGGGCATCGCCAACTCCAGGTCTTCTTTCGTTGTATTGGGGAATTCATCAATGCCCGAGTGAACAAGGAAGCACTTAACGCCCAAAACACCCGACCGGCAGATAGCATCCATATGGGCTGCATTAGCCGGTACAAGCCCCCCGTAAAAACCAATATTGACCTGCATTTTCCCCAGCGTAGCCCGCTTTTTTTCCTCCAGTGATTCAACGGAAATGGTAACGGGGCTGGAATTCAGTGGCATATCCACCAGGGTGGTGATCCCTCCGGCTGCGGCTGACCGGGTTGCCGTTTCAAAACCCTCCCAATCTGTTCGGCCCGGTTCATTGATATGCACATGCGCATCGATCAGCCCGGGCATGAGAATATCATCGCCAACATCCAGCGCATCCTGCTCAAAGGTTTTATTCACTGCACTGATGACGGAACCCCGGATATGGACGGTTGCGGGTTGTAACTTCCCGTCTACCCAACACCGTTGGCTAAATATTTTTAATGGTTCGCTCATGATCGATGACTATATAAGCCCATCAGCACTTTTTCAGGGGTCATGGGTGCCGAATACCCAATATTGCTGGAAGGATTAAACGCTTTTATGGCATTCCGCAATGCAAAATAGGTTCCGATTCCATACATCAGCGGGGGTTCACCCACCGCTTTCGAGCGGAATATCGCCAGGTTATCATTCTCTGTTTCATTGAATTGCAGGCTGATCTCAGCGGGCACAGAATAGATGTCGGGTACTTTGTAAGTAGACAATGCATTACTGCGTAACCGGCCTTCCCGGTCGTACACGATCTCTTCCATCGTCATCCAGCCGATCCCCTGAACCAGTCCGCCCTCGATCTGTCCACGGTCGATATTTTCATTCATGGTTGAGCCCACATCGTGGATGATCTTCACGGAATCAATATCATAAATTCCCCTGACACAATCCACCGTAACTGTTGTTACGGCAGTTCCATATACGTGGTAAGCAAATGGATGGCCTTTTTCTTTTGTACCGTCAAAATGCAGGCCGGGTGTGGCATAATGCGCGTGTTCGCTCAGGCTTACTCTTTTGATGTATGCCGCCTGGATCAGTTCATTCCATGATAACGGTGATGGCTGTCCGCTTACGTAAACCCTTTCATCCTGCAAATGGATATCGGCCTTACCGGCATTCAGTACGGAAGCAGCCACCTCTATCAGCCTATCGAGAATCGCCCGGCAGGCAATTTCCACCGCCTTTCCGTTCAGGTCGGCCGTAGCACTGGCCGCTGATGGAGATGTATTGGCAATGCGGTATGTATTGGTGGTATTGATCTTTATACGATGGACGGGAAGGGATAATACCACCGAGGCAACCTGCAGCATTTTGGTATTTACACCCTGGCCCATTTCTACGGCGCCCGTACTTACGTTCACACTGCCATCGGCATAAACATGCACGAGCGCCCTCGCCTGGTTCATCGGTGTTTTGGTAAATGAAATGCCAAAACATATAGGCATGAAAGACAACCCTTTTTTCTTCAGGCGGTTTTCACTATTGAATTGCTCCACTTCCCTGATCATGCCGTTGGCATCATAGCTGTCAACTGCTTTTTTCCAGCAGGGTGCAGCCTCACTGACCGCCACCTGGCCATATGGAAACTGCTGGCCGGTGGCAATGAGGTTCTTTTGTTGGATGACCGTAGCCGGTACCCCAATGGTTTCAGCGGCTTTATGGATGGCTGCTTCAATGACAAACATGCCCTGGGGGCCGCCAAAACCCCGGAAGGCCGTATTGGGTGGCAGATTGGTCCGGCAGGAATAAGCCGTTGCCGTTACATGAGGGATATAATAACTGTTGGTGCAGTGAAACAGTGTGCGTTCGAGCACGGCAGGCGACAGGTCGGCCGAGGCGCCTGCATTCTGATGAAACGTTGCTTCGTAAGCCAGGATATTCAGGTCTTTATCGAGCCCTATGGTAAAATCCGAACTATAAGGGTTCCGCTTTCCGGTCATGCGCATATCCTCCATACGGTGCAGGCTATATTTTACCGGTCGCTTCAGGTGAAATGCCGCTAAGGCGCAAAAAACTGCCCAGGAAGTGGCCTGATCCTCTTTTCCTCCAAAACCTCCGCCCAGTCGTGTGACATCCACTTCGATCCTGCTCATCGAAATACCCAGCACATCGGCGGCATGACGTTGCACGGCGGTCGGGCCCTGGGTGGATGAATATATTTTTATATGCCCCCCTTCTACCGGCAAGGCGTATGCGCCCTGAGTTTCGATATACAGGTGTTCCTGACCGTTCGTTTCGGCGGTACCGGAAATGACATAAGCACATTCTTTCATGGCCTTGCCGCTATCCCCCAACCTGAACGTGCGGGGCGGCACAATGAGTTCGCCTTTTTCCCTGGCTTCACGCGGATCCGTGATCACCGGCAATGCATCAATATCGATCCTGATCTTTTGAACGGCAGCATAAGCCGCTTCCGCCGTTTCGGCCACCACAAATGCCAGGGGCATTCCATGATAATGCACCTTTGTTTCCGCCATCAGCGGTTCATCAGGTATGATCCCGCCAATCTGGTTTTTGCCGGGGATGTCACGGTATGTCAGAATTTTCACCACACCCGGCATTTGACCTGCTTCGGCGATATCCAGGTTGCGGATGATCCCATGGGCGGAAGGTGAAGGACAAACGGCCCCATACAAAGTGCCCCTGGTAACCGGGATGTCGTCCAGGTATACCGATTCACCGCGTGTATGCGTGTACGTGTCTATATTCTGCATATCAGGCCAATACGGTTTTATCATTGAATACTTCCGGGAACATTTCCATGAAATGGGCCCGGATGAGTTGCGACAGTAATAATCGTTTATATTCAGCCGTCCCCCTCGCGTCGCTGATCGGTGCGATCTCCGATTGGGCGACACGGATACATTCATCCACGATGGCGGGTTCGGGTCTTTTACCAGACAGGAAAGCACTGGCCGCCTGTAAATAATATGGCACGGGTGCAACGCCCCCGGCTGAGAGGCCCGCTTCAAGGATCAACCCATTTTCCATCCGCAGCATCAAGGCCGTATTCACACTTGCGATATCGAGGTGTGTGCGTTTGCATACTTTTTCAAAATGGAAGCGGTCTGACTGCTGCGGAAGATTGAAACGGATGAGTTCGATGTATTCATCGGGATCTTTGTCCAATTGTTTGTACCCTTTGTAATATTTCCGCAAGGGAAGCTCTCTTTTACGTCCATCATGGTTCAATACCAGCACTGCATCAAGGGCCAGGAAGAATATGGTAAAATCCCCTATGGGTGAGGCATTGGTGAAATTACCGGCCAGGGTGGCCATATTACGGATAGGGACAGACGAAACTAGTTTGATGTATCGGTCGAGCCCGGGAAAGTGTTGCCGGAAGACCGGAGACCGGGCAATGTCCGTCACCGTAACCGCCCCTCCCATTTCCACAGTGTTACCATTCAGCCGTATCCCTTTCAATGCCGAATCGTCGTAAAGAAAGTGGATCGGGGCATGCACCATGGTTTCATGCTTTTGCACATACAAGTCTGTTCCCCCGCCCAGGAAAGTTTTATCCCGGCCAACTTCACCATTCAACGAAACTGTCTCCAGGGCAGATAGCCTGCCGGGGATATCCAGGAAATAACCTGGCACGATCCCTTGCTGTACTGCGAAAGCGAGGGCCTGTTCATCGGTATTTGTTTGAAGAAGGGATTCAACCCT
>WBZP01007681.1_pt1 | contig 10335 bp, 4 predicted proteins | sample 5204301 | NCBI WGS metagenome assembly WBZP01 (sample SAMN12412401, study PRJNA552823) | activated sludge metagenome | isolation source: activated sludge from nitrification reactor of wastewater treatment plant... | place: USA: Pennsylvania | collected 2017 | reverse complement strand
TCCCGCGAACGCCCGGGTGCGAATCGCATACTCGCGCGCGCCCCCTTCTTCGTGCGCGGACGAGGTGCGGAAGACGAGCGGCCATTCGGGCCACGGGTTGTCCGCGGCGCGGGTCGGCGGCGGGGCGGGTAGCAACTCGAGCTGGGTGACGCTGCGGGCGCCCTGACGCAGGGCCGTGCCGAGGCAGTCGGCGCCGGTGTCACCACCGCCGATGATGACGACGTCGCGGCCGGCGGCCGTGATCTCGTCGGGCTCGTCCAGCACGTCGCCCTCGCAGCGGCGGTTCTGCGGCGTCAGGTAGTCCATCGCGAAGTGGATGCCGGCGAGACCGCGGCCGGGCACCGGCAGGTCGCGCGGCTGACCGGCGCCCGCCGCGAGCAGGACCGCGTCGAAATCGCGCTGCAGGTCGGCTGTCGCCACGTCGTCGCCGACAGCGACGCCGGGACGGAACACGACGCCCTCGGCCTCGAGCAGTTCGAGACGGCGGTCGAGCACCCGCTTCTCGAGCTTGAACTCGGGGATGCCGTAGCGGAGCAGGCCGCCGATGCGATCCGCCTTCTCGAACACCGTCACCGTGTGGCCGGCGCGGTTCAGCTCGGCCGCGGCCGCGAGTCCGGCCGGGCCGGAGCCGACGATCGCCACCTTCTTCCACGTACGGGTCACCGGCGGCTCGGGCACGACCCAGCCCTCGGCGAACCCGCGATCGACGATCGCCAGCTCGATCGACTTGATCGTCACCGGCTCACGGTTCAACGCCAGCACACACGACCCCTCGCACGGGGCCGGGCACAGGGCGCCGGTGAACTCGGGGAAGTTGTTGGTGGCGTGCAGGCGATCGAGCGCGGCGCGCCACGCCCCGCGGTACACCAGGTCGTTCCACTCGGGAATGAGGTTGCCGAGCGGGCAACCCTGATGGCAGAAGGGGATGCCGCAATCCATGCAGCGCGCGCTCTGGCGAGTGAGCTCGTCGGGCGCGTAGTCGAGCTGGACCTGGCGGAAGTCGTGCACCCGCTCGGCGACCGGACGGGCCGGCGCCTTGAGGCGGTTGAACTCGATGAATCCGGTCGGTTTGGCCATGACTAGGCCCCCACCAGATCGCCGGAGGCGGCCGGCGTGGGCCGCGCGGCGGCCACGGCGCGCGCCTTCTTGTAGTCACGCGGCGCCACCACCACGAACTGCGACAACACGTCGGGCCAGCGGTCCAGCACGCGGCGTCCGACCGCGCTGCCAGTGAGCAGGACGTGCCGCGCCAGCAGCTCGTGGACGAGCGACACGTCCTCATCGGCGACGAGCGGGTCGAGATCCACCATGTCGCGATTGCAGCGGCGGGCGAACTGCGCGTCGGGATCGAGCACGAACGCCAGGCCACCGCTCATGCCGGCGGCGAAGTTGCGCCCGGTGGCGCCGAGCACCACGACGCGGCCACCGGTCATGTACTCGCAGCCGTGGTCGCCCACGCCCTCCACGACCGCCAGCGCTCCGCTGTTGCGCACGGCGAACCGCTCGCCGGCGACCCCGCGCACGAACGCCTCGCCGCTGGTCGCGCCGTAGAGCGCCACGTTGCCGATGATCACGTTGTCCTCGGCAGCGAAGGTGGCCGCCGCCGGCGGCCGCACCACGAGGCGGCCCCCCGACAGGCCCTTGCCGACGTAGTCGTTGGCCTCGCCGTCGAGCGTGAGCGTGATGCCGGAGGGCACGAACGCGCCGAAGCTCTGGCCGGCGGCGCCGGTGAACGTGACGCGGATGGTGTCGGTCGGCAGCCCGCGGCCGCCGAAGCGGCGCGTCACCTCCGAACCCAGCAGCGTGCCGGCCGTGCGATCGGTGTTGCGGATGGGCAGCGCGATTTCCACCGGCGCCTGCGACTCGAGCGCCGCGGTGGCCATGCTGATCAGGCGGTGATCGAGCGCGTGATCGAGGTCGGGGTCCTGGGCGCGCAGGCGGCGGCGGGGCGCCGACCGCGGCAGGTCCGGCTCGTGCAGCAGCGGCGCCAGGTCGAGGCCGCGCGCCTTCCAGTGCGACACCGCCGGTTCGATGTCGAGACAGTCGACACGTCCGATCATCTCGTCGAGCGAGCGGAAGCCCAGCGATGCCATGTGCCCGCGCACCTCGTCGGCGAGGAAGCGGAAGAACGTCTCGACCACCTCCGGGGTGCCGGCAAAAGCCTTGCGAAGTTCGGGATCCTGGGTCGCGATGCCGACCGGGCAGGTGTTCAGGTGACAGACGCGCATCATCACGCAGCCCATGACCACCAGCGGCGCGGTGGCGAACCCGAACTCCTCCGCGCCGAGCAGCGCGGCGACGACGACGTCGCGGCCGGTCTTCATCTGCCCGTCGACCTGCACGGTGACGCGGTCGCGCAGCCCGTTGAGACGCAGCACCTGCTGTGTCTCCGCGAGGCCGAGCTCCCACGGGACGCCCGCGTGCTTGAGGCTCGTCAGCGGCGAGGCGCCGGTGCCGCCGTCGTGGCCGGAGATGAGCACCACGTCGGCGTGCGCCTTGGCCACGCCGGCGGCCACGGTGCCGACACCTGATTCGGCCACCAGCTTCACGTGGATCCGCGCCCGCGGGTTGGCGTTGCGCAGGTCGAAGATGAGCTGCGCCAGGTCCTCGATCGAGTAGATGTCGTGGTGCGGCGGCGGCGAGATCAGGCCGACACCCGGCGTCGAGTGCCGCACCTTCGCCACCCACGGATAGACCTTGTGTCCCGGCAGCTGGCCGCCCTCGCCCGGCTTGGCGCCCTGCGCCATCTTGATCTGGAGGTCGTCGGCGTTGACGAGGTACTCGCTGGTGACGCCGAAGCGCCCCGACGCCACCTGCTTGATGGCGCTGCGCCGGGAGTCGCCGTTGGCGTCGGGCACGTAGCGCGCCGGGTCTTCGCCGCCCTCGCCGGTGTTCGACTTGCCGCCCAGCCGGTTCATGGCGATGGCCAGCGTCTCGTGCGCCTCCTGGCTGATCGAGCCGAACGACATGGCCCCGGTCGAGAAGCGCTTCAGGATCGCCTCGACGGGCTCCACCTCGTCGAGCGCCACCGCGGCACCGGCCGGCTTCAGCCGGAACAGCCCTCGCAGTGTCGCTCGCCGCTCGCTCTGGTCGTCGACCAGCTGCGTGTACTCGCGGTAGATGTCATAGCGCTTCGCCCGGGTCGCGTGCTGCAGCCGGAACACCGTCTCGGGGTTGAAGAGGTGCACCTCGCCGTCGCGCCGCCACTGGTACTCGCCGCCGCTTTCGAGCTCGAGGGGCGCCGCGGTGCGCCGGCCGAACGCGCGGGCGTGACGCTGGCGCACTTCCTCGGCGATGGTGTCGAGGCCGATGCCGCCGATCTTCGACGGCGTTCCGGTGAAATAGCGATCGACGAACGCGGCGTCGAGGCCGACGGCCTCGAAGATCTGGGCCCCGCAATAGCTCTGCAGCGTAGAGATGCCCATCTTGGACATCACCTTGAGCACGCCCTTGTTCAGGGCCTTCACGTAGCCCTGCACGGCCTGTTCGTGCGTCACGCCGGTGAGCAGGCCCTGGCGGATCAGATCGTGCAGCGACTCGAAGGCCAGATAGGGATTCACCGCCCCGGCGCCGTAGCCCATGAGCAGCGCCACGTGGTGCACTTCGCGCGCGTCGCCGCTTTCCACGAGCAGGCCGCAACGCGTGCGGGCACCCTCGCGCACCAGGTGATGGTGCACACCGGCGGTGGCCAGCAGGCTGGGAATCGGCGCGTGGGTGGCGTCGACGCCGCGGTCCGAGAGGATGATCACGCCATAGCCGGCGCGCACGGCGTCGCTGGCGCGGCGGCACAGGTCGGCCATCGCCTTCTCGAGGCCGCGGCCGCCTTCCGCCGGATCGTAGAGCAGCGGCAGGGTGGTCGAGCGGAACGGCGAACCCGTCGGCAGGTGCCGCAGCCGCGCCACCTGGTCGTTGTGCACGATGGGATACGTGATCGCGATCTGCCGGCACGACTCGGGCGCCGGCTCGAGCAGGTTGCCTTCGGGCCCGATCGTCGACGCCATGGTGGTGACGATCTCCTCGCGGATGGCGTCGAGGGGCGGATTGGTCACCTGCGCGAACAGCTGCGCGAAGTAGTCGTAGAGCAGGCGCGGCCGGTTCGACAGCACCGCCAGGGCCGTGTCGGTGCCCATCGAGCCGATCGGCTCCTCGCCGCTGGCGGCCATCGGGGCGAGCAGCACGCGCAGGTCTTCCTGCGTGTAACCGAAGGCCTGCTGGCGGACCAGCACGGTCTGGTGGTCGGGCCGCTCCGCGCGTGCCGCCGGCAGGGCGTCGATGTCGACCACGTGACGCTGAAGCCACTCCTGATAGGGATGCTGCGCCGCGAGTTCCTGCTTCACCTCGCGGTCGTCGAGGATGCGGCCGCGGGCGGTGTCCACCAGCAGCATGCGGCCGGGCCGCAGCCGGTCCTTGCGCACGATGCGCTCGGGCGGCAGGTCGAGCACGCCGACCTCCGACGCCATGATCACGAGCCCGTCGGTGGTGACGCAGTAGCGCGACGGGCGCAGCCCGTTCCGATCGAGCACGGCGCCGATCAGCGTGCCGTCGGTGAACGCGATCGACGCCGGCCCGTCCCACGGCTCCATCAGCGACGAGTGGTACTCGTAGAAGGCGCGGATCGCCGGATCCATCTCCGGGTTACCGCTCCACGGCTCGGGGATCATCATCAGCAGCGCGTGGGGCAGCGACCGGCCGGCCTGCACGAGGAACTCGAGCACGTTGTCGAAGGTGGCCGTGTCGCTGCCGCCGGGACGGATCACCGGCAGCACCTTGGCCAGGCCGTCACCGAACACGGCCGAACGCAGCAGGCCCTCTCGGGCCTGCATCCAGTTCACGTTGCCGCGCAAGGTGTTGATCTCGCCGTTGTGCGCGACCATCCGGTAGGGATGCGCGAGCGGCCACGACGGGAACGTGTTGGTCGAGAAGCGCTGGTGCACCAGCGCCAGCGCCGACACCACCCGCGGGTCGCACAGGTCGGGATAGCAGCGTTCGATCTGCGATGCCGTCAGCATGCCCTTGTAGATCAGGGTCTTCGACGACAGGCTGACCACGTACGCCGCCTGGCGGGCGGTGGGCGCCAGCGGCAGGGTGGCGAGCGCCGCTTCGAACCGCTTGCGGATGACGTAGAGGCCACGCTCGAAGGTGACGGCGTCGTCGGTGTCGGTCGCGGCCAGGAACACCTGCTCGAAGACGGGGGCGACCGCGGCCGCCGACGCGCCGACGGCGTCGAGGCGCACCGGCACGGCGCGCCAGCCGAGCACCGGGCGGCCCTCTTCAGCGGCCAACGCCGTCAGGAGCTCCTTCACGTGCGTGCGCGCCGTCTCGTCGGTGGGGAGGAACACGAGGCCGGCGCCGTAGCGGCCCGCCACCGGCAGGGCGAAGGGGAGGACGGCGCGGAAGAACGCGTCGGGCATCTGGACGAGGATGCCGGCGCCGTCGCCGGTGCCCGGGTCGGAGCCGGTCGCCCCGCGGTGTTCGAGGTTGATCAGGAGGTCGAGAGCCTGCCGCACGATGTCGTGTGACGCCCGGCCTTCGATGTGGGCGACGAACCCCACGCCGCACGCATCGTGCTCGTCACCGGCCCGATAGAGCCCCTGGTCACCGGGCTGCTGCCCATCGCCTCCGTTCATGACGCACCTCTCCGAGAGGCGCCATTACAGAGAATCCCGATTGATAAGTGAAGCGCAATGTTCGAATTGAACCAATCAATATTGATTGTGAATCGATCAGCCCGGCGACGGCACCGGCGTGACCGCCGCCTGGTCTTCCTCGCCGGACCGGATGCGGTAGATCTTCTCGATCGGCAGCACCATCACCTTGCCGTCGCCGACCTCGCCGGTGCGCGCCGCTGCCAGGATCGCCCGCACCGTCGGGTCGACGAAATGCTCGGAGACACCGATCTCGATCCGCACCTTCTCGGCCAGCGCCATCTTCACGGTGGTGCCACGGTAGTTCTCCACGTGCTCCATCTCGCCGCCGTGGCCCTGCACGCGGCTGATCGTGAGTCCACGCACCTCGGCGTGGAAGAGCGCCTCGAGCACGTCGCTCAGCTTCTCGGGACGAACGATAGCGACGATGAGTTTCATGCGCGTCCTCCATGCGCGGCCGTCATGGTGTCGGCCACGCGCGCGGCCGGGGCGTCGCTCGGCGAGATCAGGATCGCGCCGTCACCGGCGGTGTATGCCTCTTCACCGTGCTCCATCACGTCGAGGCCGACACCCTCGACCCGTCCCGAGATGCGCAGCGGGACGAGCAGGCCGACCAGCTTGAGAATCGCGAACGTGGCGGCGCCACTGAACGCCGCCACCACCAGGATGCTCAGCGCCTGTGTGCCGACCTGCCCGCCGTGGCCGGCGACGAGGCCCGCCGGGCCGCCGCTCCACGCCGGATCCGCGAACACCCCGGTGAGGATCGCCCCGGTGGCGCCGCCGAGGCCGTGCGCGGCGACGACGTCGAGCGAGTCGTCGAGCGTGGTGCGGGCCCGCAGGATCAGCGCGAAGTAACTGGGCAGCGCCGACAGCCCGCCGAGCACGAGCGCCGACAGCGGCGAGATGTAGCCGGCGGCCGGGGTGATGGCGACGAGTCCGACGACGATGCCCGTGGCGGCGCCGACGGCTGTCGTGCGGCCCTCGCGCGCGAGGTCGAGCAGCGTCCACATGGCGAGCGCGGCGGCAGGCGCCAGCAGCGTGTTGGTGAAGGCGAGCGCGGCGACGCCGTTCGCCGCCAGGGCGCTGCCGGCGTTGAACCCGAACCAGCCGAACCAGAGCAGCCCGGCGCCGAGCAGCGTGAATGGCACGCTGTGGGGCAGCATCGCCCGCCGGCCGTAGTCCTTCCGCGGCCCCACCACGACAGCGGCGACGAGAGCGGCGGCCGCGGCGTTCACGTGCACGACGGCGCCGCCGGCGAAGTCGAGGGCGCCGGCAGTCGACAGGAAGCCGCCGCCCCACACCCAGTGGGCCACCGGCGCGTAGACCAGCAGCCCCCAGATCACCACGAACAGCAGATAGGCCTTGAACCGCATCCGCTCGACGACCGCGCCCGAGATGAGCGCCGGCGTGATGATGGCGAAGGTGCCCTGGTAGGCCATGAAGAGCAGGTGGGGAATCGTGCCCTGGGCCTCCAGGGTCACCCCGCGCAGACCGAGATAGCCGAAGCCGCCGACGAAGGGCGTGCCGGGCGAGAACGCCAGCGAGTAGCCGGCGACGGCCCACATGACGGCCACCGGCCCGAGCGCCGCGAAACTCATCATGAGGGTGTTGAGGGCGTTCTTCGACCGCACCATGCCGCCGTAGAAGAAGCCGAGCGCCGGCGTCATCAGCAGCACGAGAGCCGTGGAGACCAGCATCCACACGACGTCAGCGTTGACCATGATGACATTGAATCGACTGATTCCTTGTCATGTCCAATAGGACTTAATTGTCGAATCGATGCCGCCCGCGCGCCGCCGGACCCGGGCGGGCGACGCTGCGCGCCGTGGCGTGCAGCCGGCGGCGATTGCTATCATTCCCGGCCGTGCTCCTGCGCTCGACGCCTGCCGTGGCCGCGATGCTCATCGTGTTCGTTGCCGCCGCCGACTCCGGGGCCCAGGACCGCGCCGCCGCCGGCGCGGTCCAGAAGCGGGTGACCGCGTTGCGGGTGGCCGCCGGCCGTATCGCCGTCGACGGCCGCCTGCTGGAGCCGGAATGGACCACGGCGGTGCCGGCCGCGGACTTCGTGCAGCAGCAGCCGCAGGAAGGCGCCCCGGTCACGCCGGCGCATCGATCGGAGGTGCGGTTCGCCTACGACGACGAGTTCCTCTACATCGCCGCCACCTTCCACGAGGACGAACCCGATCGGCTGGTCGTCAACGAGCTCAAGCGCGACTTCAACGCCCGCGCCGGCGACCTCTTCGTCGTCATCCTCGATACCTTCCACGACCGCCTCAACGCGTACAACTTCCAGACCAACCCGGCGTGCGCGCTGCGCGACTCGCAGTCGTACGACGACGGCCGCACCATCAACGCCAACTGGGACGGCGTGTGGACCTGCCGCTCCACCATCGAGAACGGCGTGTGGACGGTGGAGGAAGCGGTGCCGTTCAAGCAGCTCCGGTTTCCCAGGAGCGACGAGCAGGTGTGGGGCCTGCAGCTGTTCCGGCTGGTCCGCCACACCAACGAGCAGACCATCTGGAACCCGACGCCGCGGCAGTTCAACCAGTTCAAGACGTCGTTCGCCGGCGTGCTCGACGGCATCCACGGCGTGAAGCCTGGCCGCAACATCCGCATCAAGCCCTTCACGACCGGCGAGTGGCGGCACACGCCTGGCGCCGACGACCTCTCGGCCGACGGCGGGCTCGACGTGAAGGTCGGCATCGGCACCAACCTGGTGCTCGACGCGTCGTGGCGCACCGACTTCTCACAGGTGGAGACCGACGCGCAGCAGATCAACCTCACGCGCTTCAGCCTGTTCTTCCCGGAGAAGCGCGAGTTCTTCCTCGAGAACCAGGGCGCCTTCCAGATCGGGCCGCCGGCCAGCAACGCCAGCAATCTGGTGCCGTTCTTCAGCCGCACCATCGGCCTGAGCGCGGCCGGCACGCCGATTCCGATTCTGGCCGGCGCCAGGCTCACCGGGAAGGTCGGCCGCAACTCGGTCGCGGTGCTGAACATGCAGACCGAGCGCGAGACCCGCACGGCTGGCGGATCGCTGCCCGGCGAGAACTTCACCGTGCTGCGGTACGGACGCGAGTTCCTGACCAATTCCACCGCCGGGGTGTTCTATCTCGGCAAGGAGCGCGGTGCGTCGTCGAATCGTCTGATCGGCGCCGACCTGCGCTTCTATCCGACCCGGTCCTGGAACGTCGACGGCATGGTGATGCGGTCCGAGACCACCGCCGTCGGCGACGGCACGGCGTGGCGCGGCGGCGTGCAGTTCGATTCCGGCCGCACGCTGTACACAGCCAGCTACACCTCGCTCGGTCCGACGTTCCGCGATGAACTGGGCTTCGTGCCGCGGCAGGACGTCGACATCCTGAACGCCAGCCTGATGCGGCGCGTGCGGCCGCGCGCCATCGCCCGGCACGTGCGGGAGATCCGGCCGCAGCTGCCCTACGTCCGCTTCTCGCGCGGCACGGTCGATCCGCGCACCGGGCGCGCCATCGGCGTCGAGACCGAGACGTTGAGCCCGACGCTCACCGTCGAACTGGCGGACGCGTCGACCGCGGAGTACATCTACGCCGCCAACGAGGAGTACCTGACCAGCGCGTTCCGTCCGCAGGGCATTCCCGCGGGCCGGTCGATCGCGCCGGGCCGGTATCGCTTCGGCAGCCACGCCCTGACCGTCGATCAGAACAACGCGCGGCGCTTCGCGTTCAGTGGCGGCCTGCGCGCTGGCGGCTACTACGACGGCGAGCGCAAGGGCGTGACGGCCGGCGGACGTCTGCGGCTGAACGCGTTCGCGGCCGGCACCCTGAGCTGGTCGAAGGACGTGGTCACGCTGGCCGACGGCACGTCGTTCGACACCAGCCTGGCGTCGCTGCGGGTCGACACCTCGTTTTCGACGCGGATGTTCCTGAACGCGTTCATCCAGTACAACAGCGTCACCCACCAGCTCGCCTCCAACATCCGTTACAACTTCATCCACCACCCGTTGAGCGACGTCTTCCTCGTCTACAACGACGCCCGGTTCGTCGATCTCGACCGGCCCACGGCCGCGCAGGTGCCGTCGCGGGCGCTGGTACTGAAGGTCACCCATCTCTTCAGCTTCTGAGCACGCCCCGCGTCGCGTGCGGGCTGACGATTCGCGGTTCCCCGGGGCTCCGGCGGAGCGATAATGCGCGCCGTCTGCCCGGCTCCCGGGCGCGGAGGTGCGCATGACCCGTTCGCTGTTCCGTCTCGTGCTCGGAGGTCTGGTGGCGGCGGCCGTGGTCGCGCCGCCGCTGGCGCAGCGCCGTCCGGCCCCCACGCCTGCCGCAGCTCCCGCGGCGTCCGCGCCGGTCGACCCGCGCGTGGCGAAGCTCAAGGCGCTCGTCGATGCCGACGTGTCGTCGCCGGCCATGTTCGATCTCGGCCAGCAGATGAACGACATGGTCTTCAGCTTCTCGGAGATCGGCTTCCAGGAGTTCGAGACCCAGAAATACCTCGGCGGCCTGTTGCGCGAGAACGGGTTCACGGTGGAAGAAGGCGTGGCCGGTATCCCCAGCGCGTGGGTGGCGAAGTGGGGCAGCGGCACGCCGGTGATCGCGTTCGGCTCGGACGTCGACGGTATCCCGCAGGGGAACCAGAAGCCGGGCGTCGCCTATCACGATCCGATGGTCGAGGGGGCCCCGGGGCACGGGGAGGGCCACAACTCGGGCACGCCCCT
>WBZP01007680.1_pt1 | contig 10335 bp, 11 predicted proteins | sample 5204301 | NCBI WGS metagenome assembly WBZP01 (sample SAMN12412401, study PRJNA552823) | activated sludge metagenome | isolation source: activated sludge from nitrification reactor of wastewater treatment plant... | place: USA: Pennsylvania | collected 2017 | reverse complement strand
ATTCGGCGAAGGGCGAGGCCAGCGCTGGTGCCGGTTCGACAGCAGGAGTCGGCACCGAGCTGGGAGAGGCGGCGGAGGCGGTCACGTCGTAGCCCAGGCTCATTCACCAATGATAGTCCGCGCGGGCAGGGTCGCCGGACGCACGGTTTTGACCATTTCCTTACTGACCCTTTAACCGATTCCTACTTTTGGCAACTTATGGTCAACTCTCGAACGCTCCACAGCCAAGGTCAATACACGACGATGAGGGAGGGTCATGGCCGAGGTCTTGCTATTGCTGCGTCCGTCCGTCCAGGTTTGGGAGTGGCAGCAACAGGGGAACTGCCGGGCGGTCAATCCGGAGATGTTCTTCCACCCTGAGGGGGAGCGCGGCAGCAAGCGCCGCGACCGGGATGATGCCGCCAAGAAGATCTGTTCCGGCTGCCCGGTGATCGACCGCTGCCGCCAGCACGCGCTCTCCGTTCGCGAACCCTATGGCGTCTGGGGCGGGCTCACCGAGTCCGAGCGCGAAGCCCTATCGGCGGCCAGTTGAGCGGGCCCATGGGTGAGACCACGCAGATCACGCTGAGCGATGACGTCATTCGGCTCGGTCAATTGCTGAAGTTGGCTGGTGCGGTGGAGGACGGCGGCCACGCTCGCGAGGTCATCGAGGCGGGCGAGGTTACTGTCAACGGCGAGACCGAGACCCGGCGGGGGCGCCAGATCCGATCCGGCGACGAGGTGCGTTGGGGCGATTCACGCATCCGCGTGACCGGCCCCGCCTAACGCCTTTTCACCACCCCACCCCCACATACGTATGCCGCGTGCTCCCGATGGGAGCACGCGGCATACGTCGCGGTGAAGGAGCCTCAGTGGCCGTGCCCGTGGCCGTGGCCACCAGCGGGAGCCGCCGGCTCCTCTTCCTTCTTCTCGACCACGAGGGTGTCGGTGGTGAGCACCATCGAGGCAATCGACTCGGCATTGCGCAGCGCCGAACGAGTCACCTTGACCGGGTCGATGACACCGGCCTTGACCAGGTCCTCGTACTCGCCGGTTGCGGCGTTCAGGCCCATACCGGGCGCCAACTCGGAGACCTTGGCGACGGCGACATAACCCTGGAGGCCAGCGTTCTCGGCGATCCAGCGCAGCGGCTCGGCCGCGGCCTTCTGGACGATCCGGGCGCCGACAGCCTCATCACCTTCGAGGCCGAGCTCATCGATGACCTTGACGGCCTGGATGAGAGCGGAGCCGCCACCGGCGACGATGCCCTCCTCGATGGCCGCGCGGGTCGCGCTGATCGCGTCCTCGATGCGGTGCTTCTTCTCCTTGAGCTCGACCTCGGTGTGCGCGCCAACCTTGATCACGCAGACACCACCGGCGAGCTTGGCGAGGCGCTCCTGGAGCTTCTCGCGGTCCCAGTCCGAGTCGGTGCGCTCGATCTCCTGCTTGAGCTGCGCCACCCGGCCATCGACCTCGTCGGCCGAACCGGCGCCGTCGATGATCGTGGTGTTGTCCTTGGTGACCACGACGCGGCGAGCCTGACCGAGCAGGTCAAGGTCGGCCTGGTCGAGTTTGAGGCCGACCTCCTCGGAGATGACCTGACCACCGGTGAGGATGGCCATGTCCTGGAGCATCGCCTTGCGGCGGTCACCGAAGCCGGGGGCCTTGACCGCGACGACGTTGAAGGTGCCGCGGATCTTGTTGACCACGAGGGTCGAGAGAGCCTCACCGTCGACGTCCTCAGCGATCACCAGGAGCGGCTTGCCCGACTTGACGACCTTCTCCAGCACCGGCAGGACGTCGGCGATGGCCGAAATCTTGCCCTGGTTGATCAGGATGTAGGCGTCCTCCAGGACGGCCTCCATCCGCTCGGGGTCGGAGACGAAGTAGGGGCTGATGTAGCCCTTGTCGAACTGCATGCCCTCGGTGAACTCGAGCTCGGTCTGCGCGGTCGAGGACTCCTCGACGGTGATGACGCCATCCTTGCCGACCTTGTCGAAAGCGTCGGCGATGGTCGCGCCGATGCCCTTGTCCTGGGCGGAGAGGGCGGCCACCGAGGCGATCTCGTCCTTGGACTCGATCTCGCGAGCGGTCTCGAGCAGTCGGTCGGACACCGCGATCACGGCCTTGTCCATGCCGCGCTTGAGCCCGGAGGGGGCCGCGCCGGCCGCGACATTGCGCAGGCCTTCCTTGACCATCGCCTGGGCGAGGACCGTGGCGGTCGTCGTCCCGTCACCGGCGATGTCATTGGTCTTGGTGGCGACCTCCTTGGCGAGCTGAGCACCGAGGTTCTCGTACGCGTCGTCGAGCTCGACCTCACGGGCGATGGTCACGCCATCGTTGGTGATGGTCGGGGCGCCCCACTTCTTATCGATGACGACATTGCGACCCTTCGGGCCGAGCGTCACCTTGACTGCGTTGGCGAGGGCGTCGACGCCCCGCTCCAGCGCCTTGCGGGCGGAGTCGTTGAACTCCAGTTCCTTAGCCATGACTGTCCTTCTGAGTCGATCTGGTGGACGTATGCCGTGGGCTCACCATGGGAGGTGGGCCCACGGCATACGTGGAAAAGCTGTCCGGCAGTGAACTCAGCCGATGACGGCGAGCACGTCGCGCGCGGAGAGGATAAGGAACTCCTCGCCGCGGTGCTTGATCTCGGTGCCGCCGTACTTGCTGTAGATCACGCGGTCGCCGACCTGAACGTCGAGCGGAACGCGGTTGCCCTTGTCGTCGATACGGCCGGGGCCGACCGCGAGGACCTCGCCCTCCTGGGGCTTCTCCTTCGCGGTGTCCGGGATCACCAGGCCCGAGGCGGTGGTCTGCTCGGCCTCGAGGGACTTGATGACGATGCGGTCCTCGAGCGGCTTGATGGAAACCGACATGAGTGCTGTCCTCCCCTTGTGGGATGAGTCGGAAAACGAATGGATGACAGGTGCACCGTGGGTGTGGGCCGCCGTCGCGGGGGTCGGTCCGTGGACCGCGGTGCTGGCACTCGACCAGGTCGAGTGCCAATGCCCCAAATCTAGGTTGCCGATTAGCACTCGGTCAACTTGAGTGCCAATCCCTCCCCACTTTTCCTCTGCTTGGTGAGCATTCCGTATGCCGCCACACGTTCCTGGCTCTCCCCGCGTCCGCAAACGTGTGCTGAGTCGCGGCCAAGCAGCGTGCGAGGATGGCCGCCAATGGACGTCAGTATCGTGCGCGAGCTGGCCAGCCCGCAGGGGCAGGCCCTGCTCCGGTCCCTTCCGCCGTATGCCGAGGACGAGGTGTTGCGCCTCCAGTCCCGTTTGCGTTCGCAGGGCCACTCCCCCACCTTGGTCGCCGCACTCCTGACCCAACACCGCCTTCGCCACCGGGCGCGCGCGAAGTTCGGTGAGTTCGCCGACGATCTGCTCTTTACCCAGGATGGGCTCGAGCAGGCCTCCAGGTTGGAGGTCGCCGCCAGCCACGCCGGGCGGTTCTATACGGCGAGCCTGGCCACCGTGCACGACCTGGGGTGCGGGATCGGCTCGGACGCGATCGCCATGTCCGCGCTGGGCGTGACCGTGCTCGGGGTCGACGCCGACGAGGTGACGGCCGCGATCGCCGACACGAACCTGCGGGCCTGGCCGGACTCGCGGGCCAGGCGTGGGCTCGCCGAGGACTTCGAGCCACCGGCAGATCCGCTGCGGGCCCGGGTAGGCGTGTGGTTGGACCCGGCTCGGCGCGTCCCCGGCCAGACCGGGCGCCACGGACGGGTCAAACGGGTCTTCCGGCTCGACGAGATCTCGCCGAACTGGCAGTTCGTGCTTCAGGTAGCGACCGCCGTGCCGGCGACCGGGGTCAAGCTCGCGCCCTCGATGCCACATGATGCGATCCCGCTCGGGACCGAGGCGCAGTGGACCTCTTTCGCGGGCGAGGTTGTCGAATGTGCCGTGTGGTGGGGTCCGCTGGCCCGGCACCCCGGGCGGACCGCCCGGATCCTGGCGCCGGGGCGCTCACCGGTCGAGGTCACCGAGTCGATGGCCGATCCGCACGTGCCGCTCGCCGACGGCTTACCGACCTCGGGCTGGCTCTATGAACCCGACAAGGCGCTCACCCAGGCGGGTCTGCTGGGCATCGTCACGGCCACGACCCGCGGCCAGGAGGTCGAACGCGGCCTGGGCTATGTGCTGGCCGATGTCGAGACCGACCTGCCCTATGCCCGCCGGTATGCCGTGCTGGAGGCCATGCCGTTCACGGCCAAGGGCTTGCGGGGTTGGCTGCGTGAACGTGGCGTCACCGGATTGACCATCAAGAAGCGCGGGATCCGACTCGATGAGGACACGCTGCGGCGCGAGCTGCGGGTCGGCCGCAAGGCCGGTGACGGCGCGAGCGCAACCGTGGTGCTCACTCGAGTCGCTGGCAAGCAAGCCGCCTTGATCGTCGAGCTGGCCTCCTGAGCGCAGGCCTGACTCAGAGCGCGCCGTCTGGTTGAGCGCCGGCATACCCGACCGCATCCGCACCTGCCGCCAGGGCGGCCTGGAGCGCATCCTCGCGAGCCGCACCGCGGGCCAAGGCCGCCGCGAGCGCACCGCAGAAGGCGTCCCCGGCGCCGGTGGTGTCGACCACCGCTACGGCAGGGTGCGCATCGACCGACATACCGTCCCAGGACGCCCCATGCGCGCCGAAGGTGACCAGCAACGACTGCGGTAGCGCGCCCGATTCGGCCAGCAACCCGGCCTCGTGTTCATTGGCCACGACCAGATCAACCTCGGCCAGCACATCCGGCGGCAGGGCGGCATAGGGCGCCACGTTGAGAATCACCATGGCGTCGGCCATCCGCGCGATCCGCACGGCCTCGCTCACGACCTCGACGGGCACCTCGAGTTGCAGGAGCAGCACATCCCCCGGGAGCAGCCGTGCCAATCCGGGCAGCGCCAGCCCAGCCGCAGCATTGGCGCCCGGGATGACCACAATGCTGTTCTCACCCTCCTCGTCCACGGCGATGAGCGCGTGGCCGCTAGGCCCCTCGGCGACGACCAGTCCGGAGACGTCGATGCCCAATCCGGCCAGACGATCCCGGTATGCCGCCCCGGCGCTGTCGTCGCCGAGACACCCGAGCATGACCACCTCGGAGCCCCAGCGTGCGGCGGCGACGGCCTGGTTGGCGCCCTTGCCGCCGGCGACTCGGGCTAAGCCGGTTCCGGTGACGGTCTCGCCTGGTTGGGGATGCCGCTGCACCGAGGTGACCAGGTCCACATTGAGTGAGCCCAAGACGACAACCCGGCTCATCGGCCCGCCCCCATCACGGTCGTCAGCCACAGATTCGCCACCGCAGGGCCATCGATCGATAGCGCCACGTCGACCATGGCGGGTGCCAGGCCGTGCGGATCGTGATCCATATCCCCCGACCAATCCCGCAGGTCAACGATGGTGCGCCCCCGCGTCCACGAGCCCATCAACTCGACCCGCACCGGCACGCGCGTGGTGCCGACCGCCTCGGGCAGGAGCAATGAGGCCACCGCCCCCGCGTCGCCAATGGTCGCGGTGTCGCTCTCGAAGCGCCGACACATGAAGTCGATGAGCCCACCCGCCAACGCGCCAACCGGGGTTCCGGCCTGCCGTAGTCGGGCCGCGTCGGCCCGCGAGACTAGCGGGGCGTAGAACACGTCCAGTCCGTACATCGTCACCGGGACGCCATGCTCCACGCAGGCATCAAGCACGAGCGCGGCGGCCTCAGGGTCGTGAAAGACGTTGAACTCCGCCGCGGCCGTGGCATTGCTGACCTGCGCACCACCGCCCATGAAGACGATGCGGCCGAGTTGCGCAAAGGCCTGCGGGTGCATGCGAGCCAACAGGGCGACATTGGTCATCGGCGCGAGCGGCACCAGGGTGAGCGGCTGCGGGGAGGCCTCAATGACGGCCTTGAGCAGGTCAACGGCATGGCGCGGGTCGGGGGTGAGCCGCGGGAGCGGCATACCCAAATCCGCCATCCCATCCGAGCCATGCACGTGCCGCGCGTCGACCGGATGCTCCAGCAACGGGCGCGCCGAGCCGGCCGACACCGGGACATCGGAACGTCCCGCGGCCTCGAGCACCGTGAGGGTGTTACGCACGACATCAGCCAAGGGGGCATTGCCGCCGACACAGGTCACCGCGCGCAGATCCAGGCCCGGGTGCAGGCCCGCCAGCAGCAGGGCGCAGGCGTCATCGACCCCGGTGTCAACATCGAGGACGACAGGGATGCGGGAGTCGCTCATGGGGCCAGGGTAGAGGCGCGGGTTCCGTCCCGTGGGCGCCACGGGATACCGTCGTCGGGTGCCCTCGCGACTGACCACTCGGTATGCCGTGACCGCTGCGGTCGCGATCCTGGCCCTTGCTGGCTGCGGTGGGTCTTCAACGCCCACCACCGCGGCCAGCAGCACGCCGAGCGCGACGAAGCCCGTCAGCGGGTCGCCGTCGTCCACGCCCGCACCCAGTGGCAGCTGCGCGCAGGCCACCTATGCCGAGCTCAGCGACGAGCAGCGGGTGGGGCAGCTGCTCATGGTGGGCTTCGACACCAATGCCACCCTGGACTCCCTGAATGACGAGATCGGCAGCCAGCACATTGGCAATGTCATCTACCTCGGCGGCTGGGAGGGCGCCGACAAGGTGCGCTCCACCTCCGCGCATCTGCAGAAACTCACGTCCACGCAGGCCACCGGAGGGATCGGGTTGATCATTGCCGCGGACCAGGAGGGCGGCGAGGTGCATCAGTTGCGCGGCGTCGGGTTCACCCGTCCGCCCTCGGCCTCCCAGCAGGCCCAACTCACCCCGGACGAGCTCACCACCCAGGCCACGCAGTGGGCCCGTGAACTCAAGGACGCGGGCGTGAACGTCAATCTCGCGCCGGTCACGGACACCGTGCCGGCCGACATTGGGCGGGCGAACGAGCCGATCGGGAAATGGGGCCGGCAGTACGGCTCCACTCCCCGGACGGTCAGCCGGGCGGCCACGGCATTCCTCAAGGGAATGCTGGCCGGTGGCGTTGAGGGCACGGTCAAGCATTTCCCGGGCCTGGGCCGGATTCGAGGCAACACCGATTTCACCACGGCGGGGATCACCGACGACGTGGCCACCGTCGATGACCCCTTCCTGGGCCCGTTCAAGGACGGCATCGACGCTGGCGCCGGTCTGGTCATGGTGTCCTCAGCGCGTTACCCGAAGCTCGACGCCAAGAATGCCGCGATGTTCTCGCCGGCGATCATCGATGGCCTGCTGCGTGGGCGTATGGGCTACACCGGCGTCGTCATCACCGACGATCTGAATGCCGCGGCCGCGCGCACGCTGTCGCCTGCGGACCGGGCGGTGCGCTACATCTCGGCGGGTGGAGACATCCTCCTCGTCGGTGACCCAACCGTCGGCACCACGATGCTGACCGCGCTTGCGACGTCGGCCGCGGGCTCACCTGCGCTGAGCACCAAGGTCTCGGCCTCAGTGCTGCGCGTGCTCACGCTCAAAGATCGGATGGGACTGCTGCCGTGTTCGATACCGGCTCAGTGACCCGCCCCAGCCGATCCTTCAAGGTCACCGCAACGTAGCCCGCCGCGAGCAGCGACCCGACGGCCATCACCGCGAAGGTCACCCGGAAACTCACCACCGCTACCAGGGCGGCCCCGACCGCCATTGACAAGGCCTGCGGCCCGGAGGCCATCAGTTCGGTCACGGTCGAGACGCGCCCCAGCACCTGCTGCGGGGTGCGCTTCTGAATGAGGGTGGTGACCGCGATGATGACGATCGGGATACTCACTCCGATGCCCGCTGCGGCGACGAGCATCACGGTCATCGACCGGGTGACGGCGACGACGGTGAGCCCGGCTGCCATGAGGACCATGGCGGCCACGACCGCACTGACTTCCCCCCGCCATCGCACGAGGCGGCTGGTGAGGAGGGCGCCAACGAGGGCGCCCACGCCTTGCACAGTGACCACCACGGCCACAAAGGTCGCCGGTCGGTGGAAGGCATCCACGATGGCGTAGATCGAGGATTCGGCCAAACCGAGCGCCAACAGGAGCAGGGCGAAGCCCACCAACACATGACGCAGCACCAGGTCGTCAGCGATATGTCGAGCTCCCGCGGTCAGTTCACGAAGGACTCCGATTTCCTCCCGCACAGGCGCAGGTTGACGGTGGCGGATCGACGCCACCGCAGCAGCGGCAACGATGAAGGTCACTGCGTCAGCGATGGCGACGGCACCGCCGCCGAGCCAGCCATAGATCCCCGCGCCAGCGAGCGGCCCCACCAGCCGCAGCCCCTCCCGGGCGCTCTGGATGGCGGCATTGGCATCAACCAGCACGTCTTCAGCGACCAGTTCCTTGATCAGGCCGGTCGTGCCAGCGCCCAAGATCACCCCGGAGAATCCATAGAACACCGCAACCAGATAGATCACCCACACCTGCTCGGGCCCGTGCACGAAGAGCAGTGGCAGCACCATGGCCGCGGAAGCGAGGTTCCCCCAGATCAGCAAGGGAGCCCGCCGAACCCGATCGATCCACATGCCGAGCAGCGGGCCGATCAACGAAGGCAGCACGATGAAGAAGATGGTCAGGCCGGCCAGCGCGCTGGAGCCCGTGAGTTCCTTGACCCAGATGCCCAGGACCAGCAGGAGCATCCAGTCGCCAAGGGCTGAGGCGGCCAACCCCACGAAGAGGCGGGGGAATCCGGGGGTGGCCCATGCAGCCTTCATCGTCGGGCCTCACGCATCGTGCAGACGCACGGAGCCGCTGCCGACCTGTGCATGCACCCGGACATGGTCCTCGCCCTCCGCCGGCTCCCCGCGTGGTGTGAGCTGCGAACGCACTCCCCCTGCTGCGAGGATGTCGGTCCACACCGGTATGCCGCGCGGCACCGCGACATCCACGTCGCCGGATCCGGTGCGCAGCCACAGTTCCCCGCCACGGACGCTGCGCAGTTGCACATCGCCCGAGCCAGTCGTCGCGGCCACCCCGCCGCTGCTCACCGCCACCGTGACGTCACCCGAGCCCGCCTTGACCGCCAGCTCGGCCGTCGCGCCCTCGATGCGCACGTCACCCGACCCGATGTCGACCCGCACACGGGCGCGCGCGTCGCTGATGGTGACGTCGCCGGAACCCGCCGAGACGTGACTGTCCTGCGTGATGGTGTCCACGCGAATGTCACCGGACCCGGCCTGGAGGGTGACAGCGGCATAGGAGCCGCTGACGTCGAGATCACCCGAGCCAGATCGGGCTCGTACGCTCGAGCCGGTCGGGAGGCTGATCGAGAGCCGGAGTTGGGGGCCGCGGCGCAGCAAACCCACGGACCTGGGCACCCGCACCACGAGGGTCCCAGCCGTCATCTCGATGGTGACCTCACTGGCGTCAGTGCCGGCGTGACCGGCGATTTCCACGGTGGTTTCGGTGACCTCGCTGGCCACCATCTGCAGGTCGGCATGGCGCAGTTCGAGGTCGGCAACGATCGGAGCCGCGGTGGGAAAGGTGTGTTTCATGTCAGATCCATCCCTGGAGCCGGTGCCCTGAGCGGGCGGGAGCAGTGGTCGGTACGGCCTCACGGGTCGCAGATCTGATGGCCCCGACGATCCAGGCATTCAGCGAGCGCCCGGTGGCGATGGCCAACTCCTCGGCGCGAGCCTTGATGGTCTCGGGCAGCCGCACGGTGATCCGGATGACGTCGGCGTCGTCGGTGTCCGCCCCGACCGCCTGGGGCGCGGCATATGCCGCCTCGCTGGGTTCGCTGACCGCGACCGGGGGCGGGGAGTCGAGGGCAAAGACGGCCTCGCGGCCACGCAGTCGCACCTCCACCGAACCGGTGGGCAGCGCGGTGGTGATCTCGGCGGCGGCTTCGGTGAGCACCTCCAGCAGGGTCAACCGCAACGAAGCATCCATCGACGCAGCAATGCGCTCCGCCGCCTCGCGGACATCATCGGTGGCCGTGGCGGTCACCGTCACCAGGTCGCTACGGAGCCGGTCGGCATACGGGGTGAGGTCCATGACGCCATGTGACACCATCATGACGTCACGTCAATGGTGGAATGGCGTCACTCCTGGTCGGAGGCCCCTGACATGAGCACCTCGACCACCGGCAAGGACGAATCCGTGCCGAGCGTGAGGCGTGATGGCGGGCGGCCCTTAGCCACGACCTGAGCGCCGAGGGCGGCCACCATGGCGCCATTGTCGGTACACAGTCCGGGCCGCGGAACCCGCAACTCGATCCCGGCCGCGTCGCAACGCTCCTGAGCCATTGCCCGAAGCCGCGAGTTCGCGGCCACGCCGCCACCGATCTGCAGGTGCTGGGCGCCATGAGTTCGGCAGGCATCGATGGCTTTGCGCGTGAGCACGTCGACCACGGCCTCCTGGAAACTTGCCGCGACATCGGCGACAG
>WBZP01003386.1_pt1 | contig 10335 bp, 9 predicted proteins | sample 5204301 | NCBI WGS metagenome assembly WBZP01 (sample SAMN12412401, study PRJNA552823) | activated sludge metagenome | isolation source: activated sludge from nitrification reactor of wastewater treatment plant... | place: USA: Pennsylvania | collected 2017 | reverse complement strand
CGGCCCAGAACCGTCGGCGAACTTGGTGATGGCCGGCATCTTGAGTTCGGGCATCACAAACAAAATGCCGATGGCGAGGCCGACGATGGTGCCGATTTTGAGGAACGTCGAGAGATAATCGCGCGGCGCCAGCAGGACCCAGACGGGAAGCACCGAGGCGATGAAGCCATAGCCCATCAGCATCAGCGACAGCTGTTCGCCGGTAAACGTGAACATCGGGCCGAACACCGGATCGCGGGCCACGCTTTCACCGTAGACGATCGACAGCATCAGCAGCACGAAACCGATGATGGACATTTCGCCAATTCTGCCCGGCCGGATGAAGCGCCCCCAGACACCCATCAGCAACGCGATCGGAATCGTGGCGGCAACGGTGAACGTGCCCCACGGGCTCTGCGCCAAGGCCTTGACGACGACGAGGGCCAGCACCGCGAGCAAGATGACCATGATCATCAGCACGCCCAGCATGGCGATCGTGCCGGCGACGTTACCCATCTCGGCGCGGATCATGTCGCCGAGCGAGCGCCCGTCGCGCCGTGTCGAAGCCCATAGCACGATGAAATCCTGGACGGCGCCGGCAAACACCACACCTGCGAGAAGCCACAGCGTGCCCGGCAAGTACCCCATTTGCGCGGCGAGCACCGGACCGACCAGAGGGCCTGCCCCGGCAATCGCCGCGAAATGGTGGCCAAACAGGACGTTCTTGTCGGTCGGGCAGTAGTCGAGCCCATCGTTGAAGCGTTGGGCCGGCGTTGTGCGATTGGGATCGAGCTTTAAGACCCGGGTGGCGATGAACTGGCTGTAGTAGCGATAGGCCGTCAGATAGACGCACACCGCAGCGGCGACGAGCCATACGGCGTTGATAGTCTCGCCGCGAGACAAAGCCACAATTCCCAGTGAAACGGCGCCCAGAGAGGCGACAGCAAGCCACACGAGATGGTCGCGGAGATGCGTCATTTGGGCGGTCCTCGATATGGTTTTGAGCGTCGTCAATTTCAAATCAGCCGAACTCTACAACAAGGCGGCGCTGCTCGTGTAGGGCCGTGGAACGATCCGCCGTTCAGCAGGTTCTCCGGGGATGGCTATCGCGCCATTCGTTGCGCCGCACAGTCATTATGCCGGTGAGCAGGACCATAGTCTCGAAACCGGGCCCATGGCTCCCCATGTGCAAATGACCACTGGTGCCGGAAAAGCTGTCACGCCTTCATCTGAGAAAAGGAGGCTTACATGCCCATTGCCACCATGATTCGCCCGCGCGAGGTGGAGTACTCGATCGTCCATGGTGCAAAGCCCACGGGGCGGACCATCGGACAATTTGCCGGACAAAAGATTTCGGAGACGGTTTGCGACGACTTCGGTCATCTGCTGATTTTCGCCGGCGTTGCGCCTCGCCGGCTTGACGGTGAGTTCGATCTCGATGCGCTCCGGCCCGGCGAATTCATCGTCAAGCCGGGGCTGATTTACAAGCGGATCTTATAGCGCGTCGCTGCTCGCGTCCGGGACGATCCACGGCCGTATCGGATCAACGGCGCGCAGATCGCGGCAGGCTGTCGGCGGGAAATGGTGTGGAGGAAATTGGTGGAGCTAACCGGGATCGAACCGGTGACCTCTTGCATGCCATGCAAGCGCTCTCCCAGCTGAGCTATAGCCCCGAACCACTGCGGAAAAAAATCCGCTCGGCTTGAACCGGTGGGATGGCGGCCAGGATGTCTCCCCAGCCGCACGTGACGCCTGATAAGTCGTTCAGGCGGAAACTGCAAGACCGTTTGTGACGCAATCCTTAGGGCTCTTCGTCACCCTCACCGGCCGGGCCGGAAATGATGTTGGAAACGTCGCCGCCCTCTTCCTCTTCTTCTTCAAGGAAGGTTTCGTCCTCGTCGCCGCCGGCAGCGTCATCGGTCTCGATATCGGCCAGGGCTTCTTCGCCCTCCACGACCGGCAGTTCGCCCTCGGCCTCATCGGCAACCACAACCTTTTTCGGCTTGGCGCGGGCGGCCTTTTCCTCGGCCTGCAGCGCCGCAAGCGCCGCCGGGGAGGACGCGATGACGTAATTCGCGCCGCAGAACGGACAGACGATCGGGCTGCGCTCCAGATCGTAGAACCGTTCAGAACAGCTCTGACAGGTGCGCTTGGTGCCGCGCGCTTGCTTGGTCGCCATGGGGGCCGGCCTCGTAATGGGGTGAAATCAAGGGCGCCGGTCTGCCACAACACCCCTGGGCTGTCAAAACTAATCCGGCAGCGTGCACGGCCTGCGGCAAGGATGCCTGCCAATCAGCCTCACCCGGCGTTGACACAGGGTTGACCGTAGGGCCTCTATCGGCTGCTTTTTTAGAGGCTTTGGCGGGGCGGGGTCGCCGGACCGCCAATCATCAACGGACCAGCTTTGCCCGTGCCGCACGCCCATTCCCACACCCCCAAGCCCCTGTTTGCCGAGCGCGCGAAGGCCCTGAGCGGCCGGTTGCGGGTGCCGGGCGACAAATCGATCTCGCACCGTGCGCTAATCTTCGGGGCTCTCGCCACCGGGGTGACGCGGATCACGGGGCTGCTCGAAGCCGAGGATGTCATCAATACCGCCAAAGCGGTCACGGCCTTGGGCGCGCCGGCGGCGAAGACCGGCAGCGTCTGGGAGGTCAAAGGCCGTGGCGTGGGCGGGCTCAGCGCACCCAAGGGGCCGCTGGATTTCGGCAACTCCGGCACCGGGACGCGGTTGATGATGGGCGTGATTGCCGGCCATCCGATGACCGTGACGCTGACGGGCGATGCCTCGCTTTCCAAGCGGCCGATGCGGCGCGTGCTCGGCCCCTTGAAGCAGATGGGTCTGCAGATCCTCGATGACGGCAAGGAAACGCTGCCGCTGACGGTGCGGGGCAGCGGCGATCTGCTCCCCATCGAATATCCGCTTCCCGTCCCATCCGCGCAGGTCAAAAGCGCGATCCTTATCGCTGGGCTGATGGCCAAGGGCGAGACGACGGTGATCGAAAAGGAAGCGACCCGCGATCATACCGAGCGCATGCTGCGCTACTTCGGCGCCGACGTGAGGACGACGGTCAAGAATGGGGCAACCCACATCGTCGTTGCGGGCGATGCTGAGTTGAAGGGCCGCGACGTGGTCGTTCCCGGCGATCCGTCGTCGGCCGCGTTTCTTGCTGCAGCCGCCCTTCTCGTTCCGGGTTCCGACGTGACGATCGAAGGTGTACTCGTCAACGACACCCGCATCGGGCTCTATACGACGCTGAAGGAGATGGGCGGCGACATCGCGTTTCTCAATCAGCGGGAAGAAGGTGGCGAGCCGATCGCCGACATCCGCGTCAGGTCGTCGAAGCTCAAAGGCGTACATGTGCCGGCCGAACGCGCGCCCTCGATGATCGATGAATATCCCGTGCTCGCCGCCATCGCCGGCTTTGCGACCGGCGAAACGCGCATGGACGGCCTTGCCGAATTGAAGGTGAAGGGTGGAGGGCGACAGTCTGATCGTGACGGGCACCGGCACGGTCGCTGGCGGCGGCACGGTGAAGACGCATCTCGATCACCGCATCGCCATGGCGTTCCTGACCATGAGCCTTGCGAGCGAGAAGCCCGTCACCGTCGATGATACGACGATGATTGCGACGAGCTTTCCGGAATTCCGCGCGCTTATGGAGTCGCTCGGCGCCAGGTATGGTTGATCAGATGTGAACGCTGCTGGCGCAGCGGTGAAGCCGCACACCTTAACGGCAAGTTAAAGTCCCGCGCGTAGGATTGGTCCCAGTTTGTCAGTCCATTGGGATCATGTGCCGCGTCATGACTGCTTCAACCCTTCTCGAAATTGCCGGGCGCATTTCGTCCGCCCGCCAGGTCACTCCTGCCGACGTCATGGCTCTCCGGCGCATGATCTACGGAAATGACGGTCTGGTGGACGAAAGCGAAGCGGAGGCGCTGTTCGCGATCGAGCACGCCCGCAACGGTTATTGCGCCGAGTGGAGCCAGTTGTTCGTCGAAGCGCTGACCGACTACCTCGTCAATCAGGTGGCACCAGCGGGGTACGTTTCCGATGAGACGGCGGCCTGGGTGATGGCGCAGGTGAAGCGGCGCAAGTTGCCCTCGACCGATGGCGATCTCGCGCTTCTCGTCAACGTCATTGAGAATGCCCGGGACGTACCGCCCGCGTTTTCTGCATTCGCCTTACAGCTCGCGAAAGAGGCAGTGATCTATCACGATGGCGTCGATGCGCGGGGCCGCGATCATGGCGCCGGACGGGTGAGCGAGGCCGATATCGGCATCCTCCAGAAAATCCTGTGGGGGGCTGGTCGTGAAGGGCTTCTCGCCGTCAGCCGCGAGGAAGCCGAGGCGCTCGTTGCCATCGCCGACGCGACGACCGGAGCGGACAACGATCCAGCCTTCGACGACCTCTTCGCCCGCGCCATCGGCAACTACCTGATCGGTGCGACCGGCCGCACCGTGCCCAAGCGCGAGGATGCATTGCGCTGGGAGGCGGGCGCGACCTACAAGGCCGATGTGGTCGCAGCCATCTCGCGGGTGTTGAGCGCGGCGCCGCAGGCGCTTGATCCAAAGATCATGGCTGACACCCTACGCAATGCCCGCTCGCTCGCTGACGATGTCGAAGCCGAGCACGATCGCCAAAACGCTGCGCGCGATCTGGCGATGGATCTCGCAGCCGTCATGACGCCGGATAAGGCCGGATGGCTCGCAGACCATGTCAATAAGAACGGTCTGATGAACGGGCCCGAAAAGGCGCTCGTGCGCTTCATTGCCCGGGAGGCCAAGAGCCTTGATCCTTCGTTGAAAGCGCTGGCCGCCAAGGTGGCCTGAAGCGGAGGCGCCCTAGTCCCCAGTTTCAGTTCGCACGGACGGCAAATGCCGGGCCGCGAGACTGGACTTGCCGGGCGCCTTGACGCATGTCTTCGCTGTCGCCGCAGTGCAAGCCCATGGTCTTGAGGCACGCGCCGCGGCTGGGCTGAGCGAGGGTTGTTCTATCATGGCCGCGCATTTGACACGCACCGAACTGGAAGCGGGATTGCCCGCCATCAAGGCGTCACCTCAAGACAACGGCATCGTCCGTGCCATTGTCGTCCGGCCGGAAAGCGCCAAGCGCATTGAGCTTGAAAGTTGCGAGGTGAGCCGGGCGGGCGGTGTGCACGGCGACAACTGGGCGCTTGGCTGCTGGAAGGAAACCGACGACGGCCGCCCGCATCCCGACGTTCAAATCGCCATCATGAACGCGCGTGCGATCGATCTCATCGCCTCTGACCGCAGCAACTGGGCCCCCGCCGGCGACAACTTGTTCATTGATCTGGATCTGTCGGCCGCCAACCTGCCGGCCGGGCAGCGCCTGGCCTTGGGCTCTGCCATCATCGAAGTGACCGCAGAGCCGCACACCGGTTGTCAGAACTTCGTCAATCGCTATGGGCGTGAGGCAACTGTGTTCGTCAACACCGGAGAGGGGCGGCAGTTGCGGCTGCGCGGCATCTATGCCCGCGTGGTTCAGGATGGGCGCGTGTCGGTCGGAGATGTCGTGCGCAAGATTGAAGTGCGGTGACGCCTGTGGTGGGCAAGGGCGGCATCGGCGCGCGCACGAAACGGACTGTTGAAAAGGGATCTGGGTGGCCATGAATTCGCTGACATTCGAACAGTGTCTTTCTGATTTTCAGGGGGAATGTTTTCGATCCGTCGATTTCCTGACGCCGTTCGTGCTGCTTGCCGTGCTGTTCGGTGTCGGTCTTTGGTCGTCGTGGCGCAACCGCCAGGCGTTCAGGCGCGCACGCCGCCACGGTTTCATCGCCGGCTTTGCGCTACTCCTCTCCGCTGCCGTGACGATGGGCTGGTTCTATCTATTCGATCCCGGCACGATCCACGGTGTTGAGACGCCGCCGCTATCGCAAGCGATTTTCGTGACGGCCGCAACCGCGTTCGGCGCCGGGCTGTTTTTGACCGTGGGATCGGCGTTCTATGCGCTTGGAGGCGCGGTCGCGAAATCGATTTGGGGCAAGGCACATTATCGCGGTCTCACGCGCGGGCTCGTCATTGCGATCGATGGCCCCGCCGCGTCCGGCAAAGGCACGCTTGCCAAAAAGGTCGCGGCCCATTTCGGCATTCCCTGCCTTGATACGGGTTTGCTTTATCGTGCCGTCGCCCGCGACACGGCGGCATCAGGCGGCGCCCTTGACGATGCCGCAGCTGCGGTCAAGGCCGCAAGATCGCTCGATCCGGCAACGCTCGATGATCACAGCTTGCGCGGTCCGGCAGCGGGTGATGCGGCGTCCGTGGTTGCTAAAATTCCGGATGTGCGCGCCGCACTGCTCGAATTCCAGCGCGCTTTCGCCCACAGGCCCGGCGGCGCGGTGCTCGACGGCCGCGACATCGGCACGGTCGTCTGCCCCGATGCGGATGTAAAATTGTTCGTCACCGCAAGTGCTGAAGAGCGGGCGCGGCGGCGGCATCTGGAGCATCAGGGACGCGGTGAAGCGGTTTCCTATGATCAGGTTCTCGCCGATATCCGCGCGCGCGATGCACGCGATAGTGGCCGCGATATCGCGCCGATGGGCGCTGCGGCCGACGCAGTGACAATCGATACCACTACGCTTGGGCCTGAAGCTGCGTTTGATGCGGCGCTGAAAGTGATTGAGCAGAAGCGAAGGGCGGCCCCGCCGTCGTAGCACGGACCGCCCTGCCGGTGGTCTAGAACCGGACGGTCACGCCGGCGTAGAGTGATCGGCCGGCACCCGGCACGTTGTCCTTATCTTCGCGTCCGCCAAGGCTCGGCAACCTTCCGGCCATGGTCGGCTCGATGTAGTGACCGCCGAGCGGGTGCTCATAGTACGTGTCGAACAGGTTTTCGACGCCGACATCGAAACGGAAATCGCCGGTGTCGTAGGCGGTGCGCAAGTTGACGAGGGCATAGCCTGCGGTTTCAAGCTCATTGCGGGTCGTATCGACATTGTGCTTGCCGCCGACGAGATCGAGTTCAACAGCGCTCGTCCAGCCGCCAAGCGCGTGTGTGAGCGCGAAGCGGCCATTGAGCGGCATCATGTGATAGAGGCTGACGCCGCTCTCGACATTCTCGCCGTGCACGTAGCCAACAACGCCGGTCAGCGCAAAACGGCCGAACTCCTGGCTGATATGCAGCGGCATGGTGCCGGAGATATTGACGCCATAGAGTTCCGCATCGTGATTGGCGAACTCGAGATTGACGAAGCCCTTGTGGGCGGCGCCCAAAGAGTCGCCCAGTTTGCGGACGCCGATGTAGTCCTGAACGTAGGTATAGTATGGCGTCACCTTGAACGACCATTCGCGGTTGGATCCGTCATGCCATCCTGTCGTCACGCTGACCGTATGGGCAACTTCTGAATCGAGATTGAGATTGCCTGTGTAGCCATTGCCGTCGCCGAACCAGCCGATCATGTTCATGGCCATTTGCGCCGGCGGTTTGCTCCACGCGAAGCGTTCGTAGAGATTGGGCGCACGCGACTTCATGGCGTAGCCGAATTCGAACATGGATGTGCGATCGGGTTCGTAACGGGCGATTGCGGTCGCGTCGAAGTTTGTGTCGGTTTTCGAGTGATCCTGGGCGTTGAAGCGCGCGGCATCGGCCGCATAGACACCGGCCATGCCGCCCGATGCGTTGTTGTAACCCTGGACGTTGCCAGTATCCATCCAGACCACGTCGTTGCGCACGCCGAGCAGAGTGCTGAAAGCGCGGTCCCACTGCTTTTCCCACTCAATGAAGGTGCCGACGCGGTTGCGCATCGCATCGTTGAGGGTGACGTAAGGATTCGGGCCCATCATCGACACCATCATCATGGTCGCCGGCCACCAATCGTCGAGAGCCTGATGATGGAACTCGTTGCCGATGCGGATGAGGCCGGTGTCGCTTACGGCGATTTCTGCCTTGATCGAATATCCCGCATCATCGCCGTCGGTCAGCATCGGCATGTCGCGATAGGGTGGGGCCTTGTTGAACTTCTTGTCGTCGAGAAAGTTCATCTCGTGATCGACGTGCTGATAGAAGGCTCGCGCATCGAGCTTGCCCCAGCCGAATTTGCCGACGTAGCGTGTGTTTAGGAACCACGACTGGTTATCGACCATGTCCATGCGCTGGTTCACAAAGCCCTGATAGGGAATGTATTGCAGTCCGCCCTGAACGATGAACAGGTCGCCGCCGTTTTTTACGGCAAGCTGGATGGCATGGTTTTGGGCCTCGTATTCGCTCGAGGCGATTTCATCGCCATTACCGTCGTCATAGTTTTCGGCGCGCGACCACGCACCCGCATAGCTGACGGCGACGTTTTCGCCCGCGGCTTCGGCGCGGGCCGAAGTGGCAAGGCCATTGCCATTGCTGCGGTAGAAGCCCGAAATGCTCCCGTGAGTGGCTGTACCCTGTCCAGCCGAAGCGAAGTTTGGCGCCGCGCTTTCGACCACGATGGTGCCGCCCAGGCTGTCACCGCCTTTGGAGACAGGCGTCACCCCGGTCAATACCTCGACCTGAGCGACCTGGGCCGGATCGGTATAGGAGAGCGGCGGGTTCATGTGGTTTGCGCACGCCGATGAAACCACCATACCGTTCAGCAGAATGCGAACCCGGTCATCGTTAAAGCCGTTGATGGCCGGAAGGCCGGACACTCCGCCGGCCTGATAGATGCTGACGCCGGGGGCCTGTTTCAGAAGCTGTGTGGTGTCGCTTGAGGCCGGCTTTTGCGCGTCGATTTTTTCGCCTGAGATAATGGTCGTGCTCGCGGGCACTGAAAGGCCGGTGGTGCCGACGCCGTCCACGACCGGCGATACAGGCCCGCTCGCTTCGATAGGCGCTTCGGAGGGCGGCGGCACGGATTGATATTGCTCTTTCGTGGGCGGGCTCTTTGCCGCGGTGATGGGTTTGGAAAAGGGCTTCTTCTTTGCTTTGACCGGAGGCGCGGGATCATCTTCGACAGCAACGGGCTGCGGCTTCGGCTTGGGCTTGGTGATCGATGCAGCAGGTGCCTTGGGCTTGTCCTGAATGATTTGAACTTCCGGCAGAGCCGGGTTCTTCTTTGTTGAGGTGCTCTCCGAAGCCGTCGCCGCGTCTTGTGCGGTGCCGGAGTTGGAAGCGAGTGTCAAAGCGAGGGTCGAAATAGCCAGCGCGGCAACGGCAGGGCGCGCGCGGCGAGGTGTCGAACGAGACATCGTGAGGCTCCTGAATGCGAATGTGCGCGGACGCAGTGAGCTGCATCCGCCATGGGATCGGGATCAGGAGAGCGTGGGTGGTGCGCGTGAGCCGAGCGCGGGTCCGGCGCGGGCAGGTGGTAGTGCGGTCTGATGAGGCAAAACCGGGCGGCCGGCCGGGACGTCTGGTTTCAGGACGGCGTAATCCTGCATCGTGGTGGCGTCGGCAAACACGACAGCAAAAGCGCAGGGCTGATCGTGGCCCGCAGGCTGCCCGTCCGACTGTCGGTCAGGCTGGTTCGTCTCCGGTTCAGGGAGCGTGCTGCCGGTGCCAGCTTCGAGCACATGCAGGCCGCTCGTCGTGCAGATTACCAGCTTGAAGTCGCCGAGCGCAGCGGAGGTGAGATCCGGCATGAACCCGAGCGGGATCAATGCACGCAACAGCGACAGCACAACCAGAACGCTGGCCATCCACCGCTTCAAATCGCGAACCTTGATGACATCCCCCCGGACGATCATCCCCACACCAATCGCTTTCACTCGGCACGCTCTGCGCGCTTGAAAAGAGGTTAGAGCGGGGCAGGCGGACGGCTCAAGCCAAATGACGACGTTGCGGGCGACGTGCGACCAAGTGCCGGTATGCCACCGCACCAACCTTGACGTGGGTCAGGCGCTTGCCCCCAGCACGCCATCGCGCAGGTGACGACTGGACAATTTGCGGAGCGCATTCGCAACAAAAAAGCCGCCGAGGGAGTCCGGAGACTCCCTAGCAGCCCAGTACCTTTGGAGGGCACCTAACGGACGTTGTGCGTCCGTCTCTCTACATAACGGCGCGGAGCTAAACAGGTTCCCCGGCGTAAGCGGTTTTATCCGCCGCTCGCCTCGCGCTCGTAGGCCTCTTCAATATTATTTTCGATGCGCTTTTGATCGGCCTCGATACCGCGCTGCAAGTTTCCGACGAGTTCTGTGGAATTGGCCGCGGCTGCGGCCATCATCGCCGGATAGATAGAGGATAGATTGAAGTCGCGGCCTTCCAGGGAGGCTGCGATCTGCTCCTTCATCGCGGTCACGTACATGTTTTTGATCGTACCGTATTTGGCGATCCGCTCGGCGATTTCGCCACCGGCGTCGCCTTCAGGCGCCGTCAGATCGACGGTGATGCGGGTCGATGATTGTCCCGTGGCCGTCAGGTGGGCGGTG
>WBZP01007678.1_pt1 | contig 10337 bp, 10 predicted proteins | sample 5204301 | NCBI WGS metagenome assembly WBZP01 (sample SAMN12412401, study PRJNA552823) | activated sludge metagenome | isolation source: activated sludge from nitrification reactor of wastewater treatment plant... | place: USA: Pennsylvania | collected 2017 | reverse complement strand
ATGATGGAAGACCCGCGCAACATCTCGTTCTGCATCCATCTGATGTTCTGCGCCAAGAACATCGAGCGGATCGGCGATCACGCGACCAATATCGCGGAAACCGTCTTCTACATGATCGAGGGGCAGCAGATGGTGAACAAGCGGCCCAAGGCCGACATGACGGATCTGGCGGCGACGGTGCCGGATTAACCGCCCATCAGGGAACGAACAGGATATAATGGACTTATGAGCACACGCATTCTGGTGGTGGAAGACGAGGAAGCGTTGACGACGCTTCTGCGTTACAACCTCGATGCCGAAGGATACGACGTCGAGACCGTCGCCCGCGGCGACGAAGCCGACACGCGGCTGAAGGAGCGGGTCCCGGATCTGGTCATCCTCGACTGGATGTTGCCGGGTCTTTCCGGCATCGAGCTGTGCCGGCGGCTGCGCACGCGGCCGGAAACCAAGGGGCTGCCGATCATCATGCTCACCGCGCGCGGCGAGGAGAGCGAGCGCGTGCGGGGGCTTGCGACCGGCGCCGACGACTACATCGTCAAACCCTTCTCGGTGCCGGAACTGCTGGCGCGCGTGAAAGGGCTGCTCCGGCGCGCCAGCCCGGAACGTCTCGCCACCGTGCTGACCTACGGCGACATCGAGCTCGACCGCGAGAAGCGCCGCGTGGCGCGCTCGGGTCGGCCGATCGATCTCGGGCCGACCGAATACCGCCTGCTCGAGTTCTTCCTCGAACATCCCGGCCGCGTCTTCAGCCGCGAGCAGTTGCTCGACAGCGTCTGGGGCCGCGACATCTACATCGACGAGCGCACCGTCGACGTCCACATCGGCCGCCTGCGCAAGCTGCTCAATCCCGGCCGCGAGCAGGATCCGATCCGCACCGTGCGCGGCGCGGGCTACGCGCTCGACGACCGCTTCGCCAAGGCGGAGCAGCCGACTTAGGGACCGCGCGCGATCCCCGTCATTGCGAGAAGCGAAGCGACGACCCGTCTGCGCTTGCTGTGCAAGCTACGCCGGGCTTGGAGTCCGCCGAAGCTCGGAGAGCGAAGGCGGAAGCAATCCATCTGGCCCAGCGGGGATAGATGGATAGCTTCGCTTCGTTAGCAAGCACGGTGGGACGCAAGCTGCCGCCCGTGGAGGGTCACCGCCCCTGCGGCTTCGGCGGCTGGCGGCGGCGGTCGGCGGCAGGCTGATAGGCAACGCGCGAATGGTGGGCGCAATAGGGGAGACCCGTGAGCGCCTTGCCGCCGCAGAAGAAGAAATCGGAGCTGGCGGGATCGCCGACCGGCCAGTGGCAGGTGGCCTCGTTGAGCTCCAGCAGCGACAGCCGCTGGCTCATGGGCACCACGTTGTCATAGCCAACCGGATCGGCTTCCACCTCGACCTCGAAGGCCTGCGCCAGCGCCGTATTGCCGCGCGACATCGGACGCGACACCCGCACCATCTGCGCGGGCCGCGCCTTCCGCGGCCGCGGGGCTGCGGTGGAGGGGGCTTTGGCGCGGCCGGAAAGTCCGAGGCGATGCACCTTTCCGATCACGGCGTTGCGGGTCACGTTGCCGAGTTCGGCGGCGATCTGGCTGGCCGAAAGGCCGGATTCCCAGAGCTTCTTCAGCTGCTCGACGCGCTCATCGGACCAGGTCAAAACCGTCATCGTATTCTTCCCTTCGCCTCGCGCCGGCCAGATCGGGGCAGCGCTGGCGATGTCAAATCCCGAAAAAATCCCTGCAGGCAGAATCCCTTGACCCTCGCCGGACAGGTGTGAACCGCGCCCGAACGTTAACGCCGCACTGGAGGTACTCAGGGATCAGATTTGCCGCACGAGATGTCGTACCCGACGGAGAAAACGCTACAATATGCCGTGACTCCCGCGCAAGAGTCGGCCGCCTTGCGTCCACATGTTCCGTCGGGATCGCAGCTCGCTTCCGGATTCCTACGTAGCCCCGCCATTTTGCACTGCACTCATAGGCGCTTGCGCCGTGTTGACAGCGACCGCCCCGCCCCTAAGATGCCTCCACGTGCCGCCTGTAAAAGGCGGCACGTTTCGTTTTCCGCCGGCCCTGCCGATGCGTTCTGCGAAGACACGCGGCGCGCGGCCGGCTTCAAAACCTGCAAGTAGACAGCCATGACCAACAGCGCCACGTCGCATCTGCTCCCCGTCTTTGCCAGGGTCGATCTCGGCTTCGAGCGCGGCGAAGGCTGCTGGCTCGTCGCCACCAATGGCGACCGCTATCTCGATTTCACCTCTGGTGTCGCGGTGAATGCGCTCGGCCACTGCCATCCGCACCTCGTCAAGGCTCTGCAGGAGCAGTCGACGAAGCTCTGGCACATGTCGAACCTGTTCAAGAGCCCGGATGGCGACAGGCTGGCGGCGCGGCTCTGCGAGCAGAGCTTTGCCGACTTCGTGTTCTTCTGCAATTCCGGCGCCGAAGCGCTGGAATGCGTGATCAAGGTCGTGCGCCGCTATCACGCCTCGAAAGGCCATCCCGAACGCTACCGGATGATCACGTTCGAGGGCGCTTTCCACGGCCGCACGCTGGCGACCCTCGCCGCGACAGGCTCTGCGAAATATCTCGAGGGCTTTGGTCCGCCGATGGAAGGCTTCGATCAGGTGCCGCATGGCGATCTCGACGCGGTCAAGAAGTCGATCGGTCCGCAGACCGCCGGCATTCTCATCGAGCCCGTGCAGGGCGAGGGCGGCGTGCGCTCGGCGCCGGTGTCCTTCTTCAAGGCGTTGCGCGAGCTGTGCGACCAGCACGGAATTCTGCTCGCCTTCGACGAGGTCCAGACCGGCATGGGCCGCACCGGCGATCTCTTTGCCTACCGGCGTCTCGGCGTGAAGCCGGACGTGATGTCGCTCGCCAAGGCTCTCGGCGGCGGTTTCCCGATCGGCGCCTGTCTGGCCACCGCCGAGGCGGCCAGCGGCATGACGCCCGGCTCCCACGGCTCCACCTTCGGCGGCAATCCGCTGGCGATCGCGGCGGCCAATGCCGTGCTCGACGTCATGCTGAAGCCCGGCTTCTTCGAGCACGTGCAGAAGATGTCGCTTCTCTTGAAGCAGAAGCTCGCCTCCGTCGTCGACCGCTATCCCTCCGTGCTGGCCGAAGTGCGCGGCGAAGGACTTCTGGTCGGCGTCAAGGCCGTGGTGCCCTCCGGCGATCTCGTCAACGCGCTACGCGAGCAGAAGCTGCTGACCGTCGGGGCCGGCGACAACGTGGTTCGTTTCCTGGCGCCTCTGATCGTCAACGAAGCCGAGATCGACCAGTCGGTCGCCTCGCTGGAGCGGGCCTGTGCGGCGCTGTCGGCCACCGAAAAGAAGAAGGCGGCGGGGTGATGACCAAGACGCCCCGTCACTTCCTCGACATCGACGAGATGCCGCTCGGGGAACTGCGCAACATCATGGACGCGAGCCGCGCCATGAAGGCGAAGCTCAAGGCGCACGAGAAGGGCGGCAAGCCGCTGGAAGGCAAAACGCTCGCCATGATCTTCGAGCGTCCTTCGACCCGTACCCGCGTTTCTTTCGATGTTGGCATGCGTCAGCTCGGCGGCGAGTCCATCATGCTGACCGGCGCTGAGATGCAGCTCGGCCGCGGCGAGACCATCGCCGACACCGCGCGCGTGCTGTCGCGCTACGTCGATGCCATCATGATCCGCATCCTCAATCACGATGCGCTGCTGGAGCTCGCGGCGCACGCCACCGTTCCCGTCATCAACGGCCTGACGCGGCGCTCGCATCCCTGCCAGGTCATGGCGGACCTGATGACCTTCGAGGAGCATCGCGGGCCGATCGAGGGCAAGACGGTGGCCTGGACCGGCGACGACAACAACGTGCTGGCCTCCTGGGCGCACGCCGCCCAGCGCTTCAAGTTCAGTCTCAATGTCGCGACCCCGCCGGAACTGGCGCCGAAGAAGCCGATGCGCGACTGGATCAAGGCGACGCAGGCACCGATCGTGCTCGGCACCGATCCCGAGGCCGCCGTGCGTGGCGCCGACTGCGTCGTTACAGATACCTGGGTGTCGATGGGCGACAAGGAAGGCGAGCACCGCCATAATGTGCTGCGTCCCTATCAGGTCAATTCCAAGCTGATGTCGCTGGCCAAGCCCGACGCGATCTTCATGCACTGCCTGCCGGCCCATCGCGGCGAGGAGGTCACCGACGAGGTGATCGACGGCCCGCAGTCGGTGGTGTTCGACGAGGCCGAAAACCGTCTCCACGCCCAGAAGGGCATCCTGGCCTGGTGCTTCGACACGGTGGCGTGAAAACCGGTGAGTTTTTTTCGCCATGGCCGGGACGGGCCCGGCCATGACGGTGAGCAGCCCTTTCGCTTCGCCGATGGAGCCCCCAGATAGAGCGCCATGGTCTCCCAAACCCCTGAACCGAAAATCCCGGGCGAAACCCCGGTCCGCGCGCCGTCGGCGGTCCCCGTCGACGACACGGTGCTGCCCTTCGAGGTGTCCGCGCTCGATCTACGCGGCCGGCTCAGCCGCCTCGGCCCCGCGCTCGACGACATTCTCGCCAAGCACGATTATCCGGCCCCGGTCGGCAAGCTGCTCGGCGAAGCCATCGTGCTGACGACCCTGCTCGGCACCTCCCTGAAATTCGAGGGCCGCTTCATCCTGCAGACGCGGACCGACGGTCCGGTCTCCTTCCTCGTCGTCGACTTCAAGTCGCCGGACCGCCTGCGCGCCTATGCACGCTACGATTCCGCGCGCCTCAAGGACGGCCAGAATTCCGGCGAACTGCTCGGCAAGGGCCATCTCGCCATGACCATCGATCAGGGCGGGGACATGAGCCGCTACCAGGGGCTGGTCGCGCTCGAGGGCGGCAGTCTCGAAGACGCCGCCCACGAATATTTCCTGCGTTCCGAGCAGATCCCGACGCGCGTCCGGATCGCGGTCGGCGAGGAATGGCGCGGCGGCGAGGCCGGCAAGCACCGCTGGCGCGCCGGTGGCATGCTGCTGCAGTTCCTGCCCAAGGCGGCCGAGCGGGCGCGCCCGGCCGACCTGCATCCCGGCGACGCGCCGGAGGGCACGGCGCACCACAGCGTCGAGGAAGACGACGCCTGGGTCGAGGGCCAGTCGCTGATCGGCACCGTCGAGGATGTCGAGCTGATCGATCCCGATCTTTCCGGCGAACGGCTGGTCTATCGCCTGTTCCACGAGCGCGGCGTCCGCGTTTTCCCGCCGCAGCCCGTTCACGCGCAATGTTCCTGCTCGCGTGATGCGGTGGCCGCGATGCTGAAGAGCTTCTCGCCCGGAGACCGCGCCGACATGGTCAAGGATGACAAGGTCGTCGTCACCTGCGAATTCTGTTCGTCGATCTACGAATTCACCCCGCACGAGGCGGGCGTGGAGCAGGGAGCTTAACGGTCGGCCCCGCGCGTTGCGCGTCAGTTCAAAACCCGCTTCGCGTTCGGTGCGTCCAGCGAGAACGTCGGCACGTCGATCTCGAACTGCTCGCCGCTCTCGCTGACCATCTGGTAGCGGCCGGCCATGAAGCCCGACGAGGTCGGCAGCGGCACGCCGCTGGTGTATTCGAAGCGCTCGCCCGGCGCGAGCACGGGTTGCTCGCCGACCACGCCGGGGCCTTTCACTTCCTGCTTCTTGCCCGTGGCATCGGTGATGATCCAGTGCCGCGTCTTCAGCTGCACGGTTTCCGCGCCGGTATTGGTGATGGCGATGGTGTAGGACCAGAAGAACTGGCCCTTGTCCGGCACCGAGCGGTCCGGCATGAAGGCCGGCTCGACCGTGACTTCGATCTGGCGGGTGATGGCGCGGTACATCGAAACAGCGTTCCAAATTGGTCGGGCGATCATATCGCAACGGGCGGGCGGAACAACGCCATGAAGGCGCTCACGATCTGGTCAGCCGCCGATTCCGCCGCGGTTTCAACAAAGTTCCGTGGCGAGCCGGCAACCTACCCGGCAGGCTTGCGTATTTGCCTGCCATCGCCCGGCCGGTATGCTCCCGACGGCCGTGCAATCGCGTCGATTTTGCATGTAGACGGTGCCTGATGACGTCCATCGCCGAACCCATGGCTGCAAGCCCGCGCGCTGACGGCGCTGCCGCGACCCAGGCCGCCGCACCCGCCGTCACGCTGCCGGCGGTTGGCGAGCGCGAACTGCGGCTCGACCTGTTTCGCGGTCTCGCGTTGTGGCTGATCTTCATCGATCACCTGCCGACCAACATCCTGACCTGGGCGACGATCCGCAATTACGGCTTCTCCGACGCCACCGAGATCTTCATCTTCATTTCCGGTTACACGGCGGCCTTCGTCTACGGCCGCGCGATGCAGCAATCCGGCTTCGTCATTGCCGGCGCCCGGATCATGCGGCGGGTCTGGCAGATCTATGTCGCCCACGTCTTCCTGTTCACGATCTTCCTTGCGGAAATCTCCTATGTCGCCACCCGTTTCGACAATCCGCTCTACACGGAAGAAATGGGCATCATGGATTTCCTCAAGCAGCCTGATGTCACCATCGTCCAGGCGCTGCTGCTGCGCTTCCGTCCCGTCAACATGGATGTGCTGCCACTCTACATCGTGCTGATGCTGTTCCTGCCGGTCATCCTGTGGCTGATGCGATGGCGCGCCGACGTCACGCTGGCGCTTTCGGCGCTGCTCTATGCGGTGACCTGGCATTTCGACCTCTATCTCTCCGCCTATCCGAACGGCGTCTGGTTCTTCAATCCGATGTCCTGGCAGTTGTTGTTCGTATTCGGCGCCTGGTGCGCGCTCGGCGGCGCCCGCCGGATGGCGCGCGTGCTGTCCTCGCGCCTGACGCTGTGGATCTGCATCGCCTATCTCGTCTTCGCATTCTTCGTCACCATGACCTGGCATCTTCCGCAGCTCGGCTTCCTGATGCCGCGATGGCTTGAGAAGTGGATGTATCCGATCAGCAAGACCGACCTCGACGTGCTGCGGTTTGCCCATTTCCTGGCGCTGGCGGCCATCACCATCCGGCTGCTGCCGAAGGATTGGCCACCGCTGAAATCGGTCTGGCTGCGACCATTGATCCTCTGCGGCCAGCATTCCCTTGAGATATTCTGCCTCGGCGTATTCCTGGCCTTCGCGGGGCATTTCGTCCTGGTCGAGGTTTCCGGCAACGGCCCCATCACGCATTTCCTGGTCAGCGTGGCGGGCATCCTGATCATGTCGGGCATGGCGTGGGTGATTTCGTGGTACAAGCGTTCCGCCGACAAGGACGCGAAGAAGGGCGGTGCCGGCAACGCCGATATGGCGGGAGGAAGCCTATGAAGGCCGCCGTCCCAGGCATGATGATCCTGCTCGCCGGCCTGCTTTGCGGGTTGTTCGCCGGGCCTCCCGCGCGCGCCGAAGATGCGCCGCCGGCCTGCGAAGTCCCTGCCTATTTGCTGAACAGCGAAGGCACGCTGGCCAAGGTCGCTGCTACCATCAAGAGCGGCAAGCCGCTGAACGTCCTGGTGGTGGGAAGCCGGTCTTCCACCATCGCGTCGCAGGATGGCAGCGCCTATCCGGCAAAGCTGCTGGCGATGCTGAAGGACAAGCTTGCCTCGATGAACATCAACCTCTCCGTAGAAATACAGAGTGGCAAGACCGCCGAGGAAAGCGCCGCCACGCTCGTTAAGCTGGTGGAAGCAAATAAGCCTACCTTGGTGATCTGGCAGACCGGGACGGTGGACGCGATCCGGGGGATCGATCCCGAAGATTTCCGCAATGCCGTCGACGAGGGGGTCACCGCGTTGCAGCAGGCAGGAGTCGATGTGGTTCTGGTGAACCTGCAATACAGTCCGCGGACCGAGACGATGACGTCTGCGCCGCCCTATCTCGATAATATGCGGGTCGTGGCCCAGCAGCACGATATTCCGCTGTTCGATCGTTTTGCGATCATGCGGCACTGGAGCGATTCAGGCGATTTTGACCTGTTCAGCTCCACGCATGGCGTGGAGCTCGCCAAGCGCGTTCATGCCTGCCTCGGCCGTGCGCTGTCGAAATTCGTGATCGATGCGGCTCATCTTGACCAGGCCCAGCAGAACTAGGAACCAGCGTTAATGAATTCTCACCGCCCTTTTCACGCAGGCCCGGCGCTGGCGGCGCTTGTGGTGCTCGCGTTGTTGACGGCGGGACCGGCGCACGCGCAGACCGCGCAGGCGGCCGTGGGCGCAGGCGCGCCGGGGGATGCGCCTAAATCCGAACCAGGCAAGCCCGAGACGGCAAGGCCCGCCGAATCCGCTACGGCGGCGGCTGCGACCGGCGGCGATCCCGCCAATCCCGCGCAGAAGAGCATCGCGGGGCGTGCCGCGGACAAGGTCAGGCAGGCAGCCAAGTCGGCGTCCGACATTTTCGCGCGCGTGCCGTGTCTGCCGCCGAAGGGCGGTTACAAATCGATGGGCTCGCTGCCGCATGTGGCGAACCGGCTGATCGCAGGCCTGCCGGTCACGATCATCGCCTTCGGTTCGTCCTCGACCCAGGGCTACGGCTCGAGTGCCCCGGAATTCAACTATCCCAACCGCCTCGCCGCGCAGCTTCGCCGTCAATATCCGAGTGCCGACATCATCGTGCTCAATCGCGGCAAGGGCGGCGAGGACGCGCCGGAAATGATGCGGCGGCTGCAAACCGAAGTGATCGAGATGAAGCCGGATCTCGTGATCTGGCAGGTCGGCACCAACGCCGTGCTGCGCAACCTCGATCAGGCGGAGACCGCCCGATTGGTAGAGGAGGGCGTGGCGCAGATCCAGGCGGCCGGCAGCGACGTCGTGCTGGTCGATCCGCAATATTCGCCGCGTGTCAACGAGAAGGCCGAGGGCGCTGGCAAGATGGTGAAGCTGCTGCACAGGATTGCCGAGCTGCGCAAGGTCGGCGTCTTCCCGCGCTTCGAGGTGATGCGCGACTGGCACGAGAAGCAGTCGATCCCGACCGAGGAATTCATCATTCCCGACGGACTGCACATGAGCGATTGGGGCTACGCCTGCTTCGCCCAGTTGTTGGGCGACGACATCGTCAGATCGGTCGGCCAGATCAAACTCGGCGTCAGCGTGCCGAACGACGTGCGCGCCTATCGGCCGATGTAAACTTTCTTATCCTCCCCGTTCAGGAGAGGGTGAGGCGTCCGCCACCCGCCATGCGCCGTCGTCACACCTTCGCCAGGGCCTGTTCGAAGTCCTCGATCAGATCGTCGACGTGCTCGAGTCCTGCCGAATAGCGAATGAACCCCTCGCTGATGCCGAGTTCGGCGCGTGCCTCCGGCGTCAGGCGCTGGTGCGTGGTGGTGGCGGGATGCGTGACGAGGCTCTTGGCGTCGCCTAGATTGTTGGAGATGCGCGACAGCTTCAGCGCATTGAGGCAGCGGAAGGCGGCGGCCTTGCCGCCCTTCACCTCGAAGCCGATCAAGGTCGAGCCCGCGCCCATCTGCTTCTTCACCACCGCCGCCTGCGGATGATCGGCGCGGCCCGGATAGATCAGCCGCGAGATCTTCGGATGCTTTGCGAGGACGTCGGCGAGCCTGGCCGCCGTCGCGGTCTGTGCGCGCACCCGAACCCCGAGCGTCTCCAGCCCCTTCAGCAGCACCCAGGCGTTGAACGGCGACATCGACGGACCGGTCTGGCGCATGAAGTTGTGGATGTGGTCGGCGATGAATTTCTCCGACGACAGGATCACGCCGCCGAGGCAGCGGCCCTGGCCGTCGATATGCTTGGTCGCGGAGTAGACCACCACGTCGGCGCCGAGCGACAGCGGGCTCTGCCAGATCGGGGTCGCGAACACGTTGTCCACGATCAGCCGCGCGCCGCCCTGGTGCGCGATCCCGGCGATCGCGGAAATGTCGAGCACGTCGAGCGTCGGATTGGTCGGGCTCTCCAGGAAGCACGTCTTCGTGTTCGGCCGCATCGCGGCCTTCCACTGGTCGAGATCGAGGCCGTCGACCAGCGTGGACTGGATGCCGTAGCGCGGCAGCAGGTCTTCGACCACGTAGCGGCAGGAACCAAACAGCGCCTTGGCGGCGACCACGTGGTCGCCTGCCTTCAGCGGCGCCAGCACGGCGGTGGTCACCGCGGCCATGCCGGTGGCGGTGGCGCGCGCGGCTTCGGCGCCTTCGAGCTCGATCATGCGGCGTTCGAACATCGCCACCGTCGGATTGGAGAAGCGCGAATAGAGGAAGCCGGGATCCTCGCCTTTGAAGCGCGCCTCGCATTGCTCGGCCGTCTCGTAGACGAAGCCCTGGGTCAGAAACAGCGCTTCCGACGTCTCCGCGAATTGCGAACGCAGCGTGCCGGAATGCACCAGCCGGGTTTCGGGACGATAGCGGGGAGCGGACTTGACCTCAGACATGTGACCTCCAGTGCGACCACCGAAGTGGGCACAAAAAAACCGG
>WBZP01003918.1_pt2 | contig 10338 bp, 2 predicted proteins | sample 5204301 | NCBI WGS metagenome assembly WBZP01 (sample SAMN12412401, study PRJNA552823) | activated sludge metagenome | isolation source: activated sludge from nitrification reactor of wastewater treatment plant... | place: USA: Pennsylvania | collected 2017 | reverse complement strand
CGCCGTTTCCCACTGGACTGGGCAAACTATTTGATGGTGATGTACTTCCGTACGCCACCGGTCAGGGTGAGGAGGCCGTGGTTCTTCTTCTTGGCCTTGAAGAGCTTCTTGCCGGCCCTGGTCGCCTTGATGTTGACGACCGTCGTGCCGGCCTTCGTGATCTTGTAGCGGCCCTTGGCGAGCACGGTGCCCTTCTTGTACCTCTTGCCCTTGACCTTGACGGTCGAGGCGGTGGTCACCTTGGCCACGCCCTCGCATCCGGAGACGCAGGAGAGCCTGAGCGAAAGCGTTCCGCCGTGGGCAGAGGCGATCCTGCCGGCGATCGGGTTGTTGACGACCGGCTTGACCGGGTCCGGATCCGGCACCGGCGTGTAATTGTCGGTGTCTTCCGCCGTGACCGTCGCCGAGGAGTTGTTGTTGGCCGTCTGCGTCTCGATCGAGGAGGTCGAGATGTATGCGGTGTTGGTCAACACCTTCGGCGGCAGGTGCTCTCCGCCGGTCCTGAGACCGAGGCAGAGCAGGCTGATCCGTGCCTTGAGGGCATGGTCTGTCGGGTTGTAGATCTTGAACGCCCTGGTGACCGGACGGGGATCGTTACCCAGCGGGATCAGACCCTCGTCGAGGTCCTGGTCGGCGACGATTCCCTTGGAGCCGTCGGCGCAGGTCAGCTGGGCCTCGTTGACGGTGCCCGGCTGGATCGTCACCTCGGTGGCGATGTGCTCGAGCTTGAGGTCATGGGTATGGCCGTCGGTGATCGAGACCTGACGCGTCAGGCAGGTGATCTGGAAGGTCACATGCGCCGGAGCGTGGAGGTCGAGCACGAACTTCCAGCCGTTGCCCTCGGGTTCGGAGTAGACGAGGTCGCCGGGGGCCGATGACTCGAACCCGGGTGCGATCGCGATCTGTCCCGGACCACACATCAGCGTCGCGGTCTTCTTGCCGGCCAGCGCCTCGTCCGAGACGGTGATCGGGCTGGAGATGATCAGGTCGTGGCTGTGAGGGCCGTCGACAGTCTTGCGGGAGATGCAGACCGCGAAGATCTTGGCCTGGGCGCGCCCGGTGGCCGTGTTCTGGACGGTGCCTTCCCACGTGTCGTCGGCGGTGGCCCTCGACTTCAGGACCTCGGGCGAGGCCCAGGTGCCGGTGCCCTGGTCGATGTGGTCGACCCTGACCGATCCGTCGGAGACGAAGTACCCGGCGGGGCATTTGACCGAGACGGTCCTGGTCTGGCCGGCATCGAGGTCGATCTGGGCCTCGGTCTTCTGGACGTCGAGCAGGTGGTCGGCGGTGGGATCAGCGTCACCCCACTGGTCGACGGTGCCCTTGACCGTGTAGGTCTTCTCTTCGCCGACACCGAGCGAGCCGATCTCGCAGGTGACCGTGGCAGCAGCCTCCGTGCAGGGGGCGTCAGCCGAGACGAAGGTCACTCCGACCGGAATCGAGTCGGTGATCACGACGTCATGGGCGACCGCGGTGCCGATGTTGCTGGCCTTCAGCGTGTAGGTGACGACGTCACCCGGGCGCGGGTTGGCCGGCGATGCGGTCTTGATGATCTTGACGTTGGCCTCGCCGAGCACGTGGGTGTAGACGGTGTCGGTGTTGTCCTCGGGGGTCGGCTCGAACTCGTGACCGGTGACGGTTGCGGTGTTCTTTAGCGTGGTTCCGGCGACGAGGTAGTTGGCCTTGACGTGGATAACGACCGTCTTGCTGCCCAGCGCCGGGATGGTGCCCAGGTTGCAGACGGCAGCCGACGAGCAGTCGGGGGATGACACGAAGGTCAGGCCGGCGGGCAGCGGGTCGTCGATGACGACCTGGGTCGCCGTGTCCGGGCCCTTGTTGGTGACCTTGATCGTGTAGTCGAAGTTGTCGGTCGGACCGACTTCGGCGGGTGCGGACTTGTCGAGGACCAAGTCGGTCTTCGGGTAATGCAGGGTCGCCTTGGCGTCGTCCTCATCGGTGTAGGGGCCGTCGGCGTTGTAATCGCTGCCGCTGGCGTCCTTGGTGATGACGTCCGAGTCGTTGGTCTGGATGTCCGGGTAGTTGCGGGCATCGAGGCCGGGCGTCGCGGTGAAGGTGATGGTGACGCTGGCACCCGGCTGGATGGTCTGGCCGGAGAAGTTCCAGGTCAGGACGTCACCGGTCGGGTGGGTGGCGACGGTCGGCTCGGCGCTGGTGGCACCGGTGATCGAGGTCGAGCCGGCGTTGTAGCTCCAGGCCGGCGGCAACGTGTCGTGGACCAGCGTGTCGATCGCCTTGGCGGTCGTCGCGTTGTTCCTGATCACGAGCTTCCAGCCGAAGGGCTGCTCGACGGTGGCGTCACCGAGTTCGGGGTGTCCGGGCTGGGTGGTCGTCTTGTCGATCGAGATCTCGGGGAACTCGAAGTCGATCTTCACCTGGTCGTTGTTGCTGGTGTAATCGCGGTAGACCCAGGTCGGATGCGTGTCCTGCTCGGTCTGCGGGATGCCGTTGTAGGTCGAGCCGGCGGTGTTGATCGCCGAATCTCCGGTGTGGAGGCTCGTCGACGAGACGGCATTGGCCGTGTACGTCAGGGTGACGGTGTCACCGGGGGCGATCGGACCGGGGATCAGCCACTTCATGGTGTGGTCACCGGCTGTCCAGGCCTTGGTGTTGTACGAGGCACCGGCGGCGAGCACCACGTTGGTGATCTCGTTGTCCGGCTGGTCGCTGACGACCACGTCGTAAGCGGCGCTGGTTCCGTTGTTCTTCACTGCGATGGAGTAGGTCAGCGCGTCGCCGGCCTGGCTCTGGGCCGGACCGTTGACGAACGAACCGGCGGGAGTCGTCTTGACCTTCTTGTCAAGGGAGACGTTCGGCTCGCGGACCGGGGTCGTGGTCTGCGCGTTCGGCGAAACGTTGTCGAAGGTGTTGGTCGCCGGCAGGTTGTTCGGGTTGAACGTGAACTTGTTGGTCAGGTTCGACTCGCTGTGGATCGTGTTGATCACGTTCTGGCCGGCGAGCACCGGGGCGCCGCCGTTGCGATGCGTGTTGCGGACATGCGCCTTGTAGGTGAACTGGATGACGCGGTCGGCCGATCCGGCATCCACGTGGCCCAGGTCCCAGCCGATGTTGGTCAGGCCGGAGGCGATGGTCGCGTTGTAGGTCTGGACGGTCGGGGCCGGGTTGGAGACCGAGCAGCCCGAGATGCAGCTGGAGGCGACGTAGCCGTCGAAGTCAAGCGAGTCGGGCAGCACGTCGGCTGCGGTCAGGTTAAAGAACTCGAGGTTCTTCGGGATGGTCAGCTTGGCGGTGTAGTTCACCGGCGTGCCGATCGTGACCCAGGCGGGGTCGACTTCCTTGGTGATGGTCGAGCCGCGCACCGTGATGGTGCTGGAGGACGCACCGATATAGCCGGTGTTGGTGGTGCTGGCCGCAGTCCTCTCATCGGGGTTGTTGCCCGAGATCGAGGTCGTCTTGGCATCAGCCGTGTTGGTGAACTTCGAACCATTGATGGCGGGGATGTCGACCGTCGCCTTGTAGGTCCAGATGACACTGGAGTTCGGGTTGATGTCAACCGGCGACGAAGTGATCGTTCGCGCGGCGGAGTTCCATACGGCGCCACCGGTGCCGGGCACCACTGCGCCATCCGCGAGCGGAACGCTGCTCGCGTCGACGGGGGTGACGCCCACGGGTACGTGGTCGACGATGACCGTGTCGTGGGCGATGCTGACGTAACTCGCGTTCGAGTTGTTGGTGATCAGGGTGTAGGTGACCAGCTGGCCCGGCAGCGCGGTGCCCGGGTTGACGTCATTGGTCTTGCCCTGGGCGATCTGCGGCTCGACGATCCTGGTCTGGACCAGGTTCGAGTTGCGGCTGCGGACGGTGTTGTCCTTCCAGGTGATGTTCGCCCGGTTGTCGCGGAGGCCGCCGATCGTGTTGCCGGCAACATCGGCGACGCGGGTGGAAATGCTGATGAGGACGACGTCCGGGGTGGCGTCCACCGGGTAGTTGTCGGGGATGTTGACGGTTACCGTCTGACCGGACGTGCTGATGCTCCAGCCGGAGGGCAGCGGTCCGTTGTTCAGGGTCGCCGTCGGCGTGCCGATGATCGGCTGCGTGGTCGCACTGTCCGGCGTGTCGGTGATCTTCGCGTTGGTGCCGAAAGTGGTCAGCGCAGGCAGGGTCGCCTTGACCGTGTAGTTGATGGTCTCGCCGATCGTGGCCTGCGTGTTGATGTCATTCCCGGTCTCGTCGATCGAGGTCGTGCGGGTCTTGAGCATGCCGACGTCCGGGGTCTTGACGTTGCTCGGGTCATCGACGCGGGCCACGTTCGCGGTCGGCGCATTCGGGTCGATGTTGTTGGCCGGCACGTAGGTGTAGCGCTCGCCCAGGTTGGTATCGGCCTGGTAGCTGCGGACGCCGGAATTGTTGGTGTAGGTGTTCTCGGGACCGAAGGTGCCCGGAATCAGGACCTTGTAGGTCAGTGACTTGGTCACGCCGTCATTGATGGCCGGGATCGTCCACTTGATGCGGCTGATGCCACTCGAGGTCGAGCAGACTCCGAAATCGGTGATCGCCGAAACCATGGTGCAGTCGTATGCGGCGGGGAGCTGGTCCCAGACCTCGACGTCCTTGGTATCCAGAGTCGACTTGACGTCGATCTGGTAGGTCACGAGGTCGCTGCCCTTGACGGTCACGCCGTCGATCGGCGGGTTGTTGACCGTTCCCGAGTTGACCTGCTTGACACCCTTCTTGATCGTCTCGAGCGGAGTGATGACCTTGAAGTCCTGCTGGTCACGCAGCGGGAAGGCGACGCCCGGCGTGTTCTGGATGCCGAACTTCATGAGGTTGCCCTCGATGTCGACCGGCGGGATGATCCCGGCCGGCGGGACGGTCTTGGTGGCGAAAGTAACCTGGAACTTCTGCATTCCGACCGGCACGTAGGTGCCGTTCATGTCCCAGTTCAGGACGCCGCTTGAGGCATCGGCGGTGTCGATCGTGTTGATCGTCGTGTTCAGTCCCGTGTCCTGGTAGCTGCCCGCGATGTACTGGGCGTTCCGTGGCAGGAAGTCGGTTACGCGCAGTTCCTTGGTGTCGACCTTGGACGGGAAGTCGATGGTCAGGCGCCAGCAGACGCGGTCACCCGGGTTGTAAGTAGGGATCGTGTTGCCGTAGGTCGCAGCCTGACAGTCGGTACCGCTGAGCGCGACTTCCTTGTGGAGGGAGACCGACGGAGCGGCCTGGCCGGCTGAAGAGGCGTCGACGACGGCCTCGGGCTGGTCGCCGTTGCTCCAGATGACCGGGCCGGAAGTGCCGCAGTCCGGGGTGCCCGGTGAGACGCAGCGCGAGAAGGCGCTGCCGGTGAGGTCGACCTTGTTGGAGACATCGTCTTTGGCGACGATCGGTGTCGTCGGGAGGAAGTTGCTCTGGTACTTCTTGCGGGTCTTGGTCGGGAAGTTGATGTAGAACGTGTCGTTGACGTTCGTATGGGTCAGCTTCGCCAGCGCGGTCGGGTCCCACTTGATGGTGAAGGTGCCGTCGGCGTTCTCGGTGACGCTCGTGTAGGCCACGTCCGGATTGGCGCCGGTCGGATCACATTCGGAGTCGGAAGCGTCGTTGCCGGTCGTGTAGTTCACGGGGCCCAGAGGGCAGAGTCCGCTCGGGAGGGTGTCGGTGACGGTGATGTCGTTGCTGTAGCGGTACTCACCGGTCTTGAAGGTGAGCTTCCAAGAAGTGTCTGCGCCCTGTTCGAGGACGGAGGAGCTTCCGTCCTTCCAGACCAGGAGGTCCTCGGCGGTGCGGGTGATGCTGTGGTCGGAGCTGACTTCCTGAACCCCGCCGCGGGTGCCCTGGTAATCGCCCTGGGCGAGCGCGTAGTTGGTGAGTGCCTGCTCGTCGGTGGTCTCGGGGCCGTTGTTGTTGTCGAGGTTGACGGCCTGTTCGTTGGAGGCGGGATCCGGCGCGGTGCCGTCGCCAGCGGAGGCACCGTTGAAGTCAAGGGTGTTCTCGGCCAGCGGCACGGCGGCGCGATAACGGTAGGTCAGGGTCTGGCCGGCGGTCAGGTCACCGGTGTTCCAGAGGACATGGGTGTAGATGGCGTCGGGCAGCGGGCCGGCACCGTCGGGGTCGGTCTTGACCGTCTCGACCAGGGCGGGCTCGTGGCATTCCGTGACCGCGGCGACGTCGATCGCGCCCGAGCCGGGGTATTCGTCGGTGCTGCCCGGGTTGGTGGGCGCGTCGGTCGTGTGGTCATCGGTGCCCTCGCAGCTCAGGAACTCGAGGCCGGCAGGAAGCCAGTCGTCGATCGTGGTCGCTTTGGTCGGGTTGATGAGGTTGTTGCGGAGGGTCAGCGTGTAGATCGTCTGGTGGTCGTGCACGCCCCTGAGGAGCTCGGCCTCGCGGCTGGGCTCGGATTTGGTGATCTTGATCGCCGAGATCTTGGTGGTCGTCGAGGAGTTGGCCGAACCGGTGTATGAAGGCGCGTTGGCGACACCGAGCGAGTTGAACGACGGCACCAGGCGGGGGTCCGTGTTGACGAAGGCCTGGTAATCGATCTGGTACGAGTCGCCGACCTCGTAGACCAGCGGGTCGTGGTTGACCTTGAAGTTGAGCGCCTGGGTGGAATTGGCGATCAGGTCCGAGACGTTGGAGAAGATCAGCGTCGTCTTGCCCGTCGTGGGCGCGTTGCTGATGCTGGTCGGAGTGATCGTCGAGCCGCCGCCGTAGCTGATGCCGGCGGGGAGGACCACCCGGAAGCTGAGGTTGTAGCCCTTGGGCTGACCGTTCGCCAGTGAGGCGGCGACGGAGACATCACTGCTCTCGCCATACAGCGGCTTGCTTGCACTGGAGCTCAGCTGCACATCGGGGGTTCCCGAAGCTGTAGCGGTCGAGGTCGCGACCAGGCCCATCGCGAAGACGGCGATGAGGGTGAGCAGGCGTGAAGCAAGGCGAATCGCTGGTGACAAGGTTTTCTCCGTACGTTCCCCGCGCCTTGATCATCAGGGCGCGATTTCGACAATTTCTTGTTGAGTGATGCGTCGAACGTGGGAAAGCCTTGAGGGGCCCGGACGGCTGCGATGCTTGGGTTGTGTGCAGACGTCAGGGTGATTTCCAGAGGCACTGAACCGGATCATTCCGGAACCCAAAAAGTGCTCTGCACCCATCTCCCGATGTTGACTTCTATGTAACTGCTGTAAACCATTCTAGCTGAGAAAAGTTGCGATTACAAACGCTTTGTTCTCCTGAGAACCGGCGTTCATGAACCGCACAGTGTGACAAAAGTCCACTTTCAGAGCCAAAACCAGTGGTCATGCCATTCGGCTCCACCAGTGTTTACATAATCGCGGGGCTTACTGAACGCCAAGATAATCCAATTAAGCACCCGCATAGTCAGGAATGAGCGCCAGAGGCAAAGCGCCTGCGGTCAAGGGGCGGTCCGGGCAAGGCCCTCCTGCCTACCCCACCAACCCATACCGGCCCTTACCCGAACCACCCCATCGCCGGGGCCTCCCGGCGGGCCTGGTCGGGTCCTGCTGCTGCCGACCACTAGAAGTAAATGACAGTTGGTCGGCTGCAATACATGTAAAGGGTTGAACTTTGGAAGGGGCCACAAGCCCCGGCTTCGTGTTTTACATAAGGCACCGGATTTCCTTGACTGGGAAATCCGGTGTTCGAAGTACCTCCAGGCAACAGGCGAAGCGTGGGCGGGTCGTGCTTGAAGAAGGTCCACCCGAAGTGATCGGGATCTGGGCACGACGTTGTGCTTCAAAGCCGATCACTTCCCCGATTCTCAGCAGTAATGGCCTGGCCCGCCTCGATCGCTCTCTGAGACTTCAAGGCCTGTCCCTCGGTAGTTCCGAGCAGGCACGGCGGGCCCGTTCCTGGGGCCTCCTGTGTGCGCCTGCCGAGGAGTAAGCGAAGGTGCCGAAGGGGGCGTACCCACGTACGTTCCCGAGGCTCCGAGCGTCGACGAAGGTCAGGCGTGCACAGGTGGTTCCAGGGACGCGCCCGCCCTCACAAGTCAGTTGAAGACGTAGAGGAGCAGGAAAGCGGTGATGGCAAACACGCCGGCTGCGGCGATTATTGGCTTGTCCTCCGCCACGATGGCGGCCGTGGAGCGGTCGTCCGAGCGGTCGTAGATCAGGTAGAGGTAGCGGAAGATCCCGTAGACCACCGGAGGGATCGTGAGCATCATCTGGTTGCCGATCAGGGGTGAGTTGACCGTGTAGATGGCGTAGGTGATGACCGTGCCGGTCGTGACCATGGCGACCATCTGGTCGAGGAAGGGCAGCGAATAGTGCTCGAGCACGGGGCGGCTGCTGGTGCCTTCGTGAAGCTCGGAGACGGCTTCCTGGCGCCGTTTGGTGAAGCCGAGGAAGCAGGCGAGCATGCCGGTGCAGAGGATCAGCCATTCCGAGGCGTGGGCATCGACGGCCTCGGCACCGGCCATGACCCGGAAGATGAACAGGGTGGCCAGGGTCATGACGTCGATGATCACGACCTGTTTGAGGCCGAAGCTGTAAGCGACCTGGATGATTCCGTAGCCGATTACGAAGAGGCCGACCTTCCAGTTGACCAGGGCGAAGGCGGCAGCGATCGCGCCGAGAGCAAGACAGACCGAGATGACCCAGGCGGTGCCGATCTTCAGCTGGCCGGCGGCGATCGGCCGGAAGCGCTTCTTCGGATGCTGCCGGTCGAGTTCGACGTCGTTGAGGTCGTTGATGAAATAGCCGGCGCTGGAGATCGCGCAGAAGCAGGCGAAGGTGAGTGTGGCCTGTCCGACCGCCCAGGCACTGTCGACCTGCCCGGAGAACAGCAGCCCGGCGAAGACCAGGACGTTCTTGACCCACTCGGTGGGCCGTGCCGTCTTCAGCGCGGCGCGCAGGGGCGAGCGGTCGGGGGCTTTCGGTTCGGGGGCGGTTGCTGATTCCATGGGTCGGCGATTCGGTCACCGCAGACCCGGCATTCGGGTTGCAGTCGGGCAAGGCTAGCGACTGGACGGCCCGGAGTACCCCCCGAGCGGGGCCGTGAAGGCGACGCTTCAGAAAGGCTGGCGGTCAGGGACCGACCAGCACACCGGGATTGAGCAGGCCGGCCGGATCGAGTTCGGCCTTGACCGCACCCAGCGACCGGGCGAATGCGTCGGGTCGCTGCTGGTCGTACCAGGGGCGATGGTCACGGCCGACGGCATGGTGATGGGTGATCGTGCCGCCGCCCTCGATCAGGGCCTCCGACACCGCCGCTTTGATCTCGTCCCACTGCTCCACCTCGCCCCCGCGCCGGGCCGGCGCGAGCACCGTGAAGTAAGGAGCGGCGCCGTCGGGATAGACGTGGGTGAGCCGGCAGCTGATGCGCGGGGCACCTTCACCGTCGGGGCTGACCCCACAGACTTCGGCGACCACACGGCGGGCGGTCGACATCACATCGGCGTGGAATTCCTCGAAGCGGTCCCAGGTGATCGCGGTTTCGAAGGTCTCGCTCAGCACACCGCAGGCGACGAAGGTGTCTCGCAGGTAGGGGGCAAGCAGGAAGGAGTCCTTCCACTGGCTGCCTCCCCCGGTCCCCTTCTTGTCACCGGCTTCGAAATCGGGCTCGCTGACCCGGCTGGAGAGCACTTTGCCGCCGTGCTGTTCGGCGATGCGCACTCCCTGGTCAAGGAGGGTCCCGACCGGGCAATCTGCGGATTCGAAGCCGAGCAGCAGAAGGGCTTTGGTGCCATCGCCGGCCATGGTGGTCTTGGCCTCGAGCGGATCGATCAGCCGGCAGTTGCTGGCGCCGAGCCTGGCTTGCGCGATCGCGCTCACCGCGCCGGTGGCGGCGGCCGAGAAGTCATCGAAGCCGATCGTGGCCGTGGCCTTGTACTTCGGACGCGGCCTGACCCTCATCCAGGCCTCGGTGATCACGCCGAGCGCACCCTCGGAGCCGATCATCAACCGGTCGGGCGATGGCCCCGCCCCGGAACCGGGGAGGCGGCGGCTCTGCCACTCGCCGGTCGGTGTCAGCGCCCGCACCGACTCGACCAGGTCGTCGATGTGGGTCTCGCCGGTCGCGAAGTGTCCTCCTGCCCGGGTGGCGATCCAGCCGCCAAGGGTCGAATACTCGAACGACTGCGGGTAGTGGCGAAGGGTCAGGTCCTGCTCGCGGAGCTTCGCCTCGAGGTCGGGGCCCAGCAGGCCCGAGCCAGCCCGGATCGCCAGCGAGGTGTGGTCGACCTCGTGGATCTCGCCGAGTCCGGTCAGGTCGAGTGAGATGGCCGGCCGGTCCGGGTCAGGAAGCCGTGCTTCGACTCCGCCGCAGACGCTGGTGCCACCGCCGAAGGGGATGACGGCCGCGTCCCATTCGGCCGCGCGCTCCAGCACCTCGAGCACCCCCGCCTCGTCG
>WBZP01007677.1_pt1 | contig 10339 bp, 8 predicted proteins | sample 5204301 | NCBI WGS metagenome assembly WBZP01 (sample SAMN12412401, study PRJNA552823) | activated sludge metagenome | isolation source: activated sludge from nitrification reactor of wastewater treatment plant... | place: USA: Pennsylvania | collected 2017 | reverse complement strand
CATTCATCTGATGTCGGGCTGCTGATTGCATGCATTGCCGGAGGATTTACAAACATAAAAGAACCTCCGTCAAGGGTTTTTGTCCAGCGCGTATTTCCATTAGACTCTATTCTTGCCAGTAAAGTTGTCGAATAATCCGTAGTATTACCATAAGCAGGGTGTCCGTACCAATCACAGTCTGTTTGAGCAGAAATACCAATGTAAACCCCTCCTTTATCATTTCCGGATAATTGCCAAAGCCCGCTTCCTCCGTTCGTATTGGTGGTAGTTGTATGTTTTTCCCAAATAAGCACCCCGTTAAGGTCTGTTTTAAAAAGAAAGGAATTGCCTCCTGTAGCATTGATGCTTCCCGTCATTCCGGTGTAGGCGAGTGCGTCCCGAAAAGCACCACCCATATAAATTACGTCCTCGGTTGTATCAACGTGTATCGTTAAACCGTCTGTGTAATAATTGTAGTTTGGCGGGACAGAATACCCTCCATTTTGAGTAGCAAGGTGAAGCCCATCTCCCCCTAGTTTCAAGAGAAACATATCTTTTTGTCCATACCCTGTCTGAGTAATGATTCCGGGGCTTCCAACTCCATACAAAGGAAGATTAGGGAATACCGCTTTAGAAGGTTTACCAATGTTTCGACTTGTCATGTTTCCGATTGCATAGACATTATGGTTTTCATCCACCCCTATCTGAGTAATTGAGGCATAAGTGTCATCTACAGGATTTAATATATTTCTTACGGTATAAGTCCACTCATAGGCTCCGGTATTGCTTCCATACCTGCTGATAAAACCACATTCGTAGCAAGTATCTTTTACGATAAATCCATTGGAAGCAACTGTACCCCAAACAATTTCTCCGGCTACACTCCCGCCAACGACTACCCCGCCTCCGGGGATAGTTTTGATGTCTCTTGGGTATATATAATTCGCCAAAATTCCTTCTCCTCCGGATTTTTGCGCCCATACTACGCTTCCCGTATTGTCTATTCGGACTATTGCAAGGTTCGTCTCAGACGGAAGACCACTAATTGTAACAAAATTCGACGCATTGTAATACAGATTATTGGTAAAGGTGCCTGTCCAGAAAATATCTGTACCATTACTTGTAATAGCAAAACCAACATCATCCGTAGTACTGCCGTAGGTTTTCAGCCAAACAGGGCTACCCGAAGAAGTGAATTTCGCTACGTAAATGTCCTTTCCTCCACGAGAAACGGCGGTAAAAGACCCGACTTCCATCGTCCCTAGAAACGACCCGATTACATACACATTTCCAGCGTTATCCGTTGTAACGTCCGATGCATCATCAACGCTACTTCCCCCTATGCTGCTCGCATAAACCCAAGAGGGAGGCGTTTGTGCAAAAGTATAGCTAATGCATAGGCAGAAAAAGAAGAGGGATAAAAGTAAATTTTTTTTCATGATAATTAATTTTAAAAAGAATAAATAGATTGAATAAAGTATCGTTTTTTTTGTAAAAAACGCCACAAAAAATAATTACAAGTATAATGCTTTTTTATCAAAAGTTCAATTTTTTTTTGAAGGGAGGCGACTTTTTTGTTTTTTTTAGGGATAAATGCCTAAACCCTTAGTATAATACAAGGTAAGCCCGCAGAATATACATGCTTTATGATTGTATCCGAAAAAACTTGAGAGCACTCGATAAAAGTTAAGTGGATGTCTTGCGTAGGGAATATTTAGTGATAAAAGCACTGAAAAGTACCGCTGTCCAGAAACTGAAGAGAGAATAAACCAAAGCCGGTTCTATTAAAACATCGTTGTGTAAAAGCGTACTTCCTACGAGAAAAGCAAGCGTTGTATTATGAATTCCCAATTCTACCCCGAGGGTGAGGCCGTCTTTGATTGGTAGCCGGAATATTTTGGATGCCAGATACCCCAGCAAAAAGCCAGTAAGGTTTAACAAAAGCGTAACCGGGAATAACTGAAACATTTCCGAGAGAGAGACCGCAGTAGTACCGCCTCTGAAAAATTTAAGCGTAAACACTGCGCCTAAAAGTACAATAGTAATATACTTTAGGACTGATTCTAACTTTCGGGAGAGGGTTTCAAAGCGGTAACGCAAGTACATTCCTATGGCAGCAGGGAGAATCGTAACCCAAAAAATCTGCAAAACCGTTTCACTAAAGGGTAGATGAATTACCTTTGATTGATGGGTAAATAGCTGAATCGCAAGGTTTGTAATAAAAGGAATTGTAAACACTGACATAACAGCATTTATATTGGTCAAGGCAACAGAGAGGGCAAGATTTCCTTTGAACCAATAAGTAATAAAATTCGTGGTTGTTCCGCCCGGGCATGCAGCAAGAATGATAAATCCGATTTTCCATTCTGTCGGTAGATTTGTAAAGTAAATCATAAGAAACGCAAGCAGCGGGATAATCAACGATTGAAGAATCAGGCCGGAAACAATGGCTTTTGGGTAAACAAAAATATTTAAAATGTCTTTCCAGGTAAGGGACAAACCTACGCCAAGCATTACAAAAGCGAGTGCTCCCCGTATTAGGTTGTCCATTTCGTTATGTATCAGCAAGTTTTCAGCCATATTTTATTTAATTGTTTCAAAAAAGAAACAGGAAATCCGTTAAATAACTTAAATATTTGTTAATACTACTTTAAAGTTTGTTTACGGCTCATAATTTTCCGTAAATTTGTTTCAAAATCTTTAATTCTCAAAATTTTCACTCAATAAAATCAATATTATATGAAAAAAATTGTAATTAGTCTTTGTTTTGTGTCGCTATTTGCTGCATCCGGTTTTGCTCAGGATGCCCGCAAAATTACAAAAGAAATGCGTATGACGATGAAGCAACTCCCTTTGGAGTCCCAGAAAAAGTTATTGGAATCTGCTAAAAGAGAGGTTACTTTACAAGAAGCCATGAAAAAAAATGCCACAATAAGCAGTGCCACAGAGAAAGCACCTGCTAGTAAAGTCGCTCCTGCCCCCCAAATCATTACGACATCTCCTTCGGTAACGGTTACTCCGGATACCAAAGTCGTTACTACAACCGGAAATGAAACCCGTTTACAAGCCCCTGCTGCTCCCTCCGCATTTACGCCTCCTGCACCCGTTGCCCCTGCGCCTGAAGATTTTGTTTCCAAAGCCAAGGCTTATCCGGCTACTACCCTTCGTTGGGATTCGGAAACGTTTGATTTTGGGAAGATGGCAGAAGGAGATAAAGTAAAGCATACTTTTAAAGTTACCAATACCGGAAGTAATCCGCTTTATATTGTGAATGTAAAACCTTCATGCGGTTGTACAAGTCCGCAGTGGACAAAAGAAGGCATTGCACCCGGAAATACCGGAGAGGTGGTGATTGAGTTTAACTCTGCCGGAAAAACCGGTATGCAGTCCAAAACGGTGATGATTACTACGAATTCAGACCCTGTTCAGAAAAGCCTGAAATTTACCGGTGAAGTATTGCCTAAAGCGGGTCAGGAAAATCATGATGGTCATAATCACGACGGGCATAATCATTAATTTTGTTTGATGAGATTAGGGATTAAGCACATAATCGAAATTAAGTTAAAATAAAAACGAGCCATTTTATAGGAATCTATAGAATGGCTCATTTTTCATGGATTCTCATCTCTTTGCAGAATGGGAAATAGAATAATTAGGAACTAAAGAGGTGCCTAAACGCACTGATTTACGAGTTATTATATTCTCTTATAAAATCCTTTTTATAAAATATTTTCTTTTTTACGATGAAAGGTTGTTTTCCCATATCTACAAAATCCGGAAAAGGGGTTTTTACATCGTAATCCCATTCTTTTGGGATAAAAATCGACGTTGCGTCGTAAAGTTTAATGTCTCCAATGTATTCCTGATTGTCTATCAGTACTACATTTTCCTGAATATTATCATAATATTCCTCTCTTTCTTCTTTCATATACAAATCTTTCCATACGACATAATCCGAACGGGTGACGTTTATAAGCCCGTCAAGAGAAGACTCAAAATACCCGGAATGATAAAATACGCCTTTTATTTTGGTATCAAAACTGTGTTTTCCTGCTTTGATTTTAAGCGTAATCATTGTTTTAGGAGGAATCGTATGGGTTTTCAGTCCATCCATATTGACGATAATCGTATCCGTCAGCGGATTGTCTAGGTCCACCGTGATGATTTTGGGAGGACTAATGAAGCCCAAGCATAAGAATGGAATGAAAAACAAGATTAGATAATTTTTCATGATAAAAAGCAATTTCTATTAATTCTATATTTACACAATCCACTTACGTAAAAAATGCCTTGAGGTTTACCCATATAAGTTGAAACGGACGTTTTTGTGCCGGAATCAATTCCTTTTCATTAACACTATCGGAATTATCACCCAATAGGTAAATGAAGGGGAAAATATCCAACTTTATTTTTAGGTCAGTGAAAAGCGGATTCCGTTTCTGATACCTCCTTTATTCTTTTGTACTTTCGGATGATTACTCTTGAACCTTTATCGTAGGTAATATAGCTCCATATCCAGTTAATGAATACAATAAGCCGATTTCTGAATCCTATCAGAAACAAAAGGTGTACCATCGTCCACATTAACCAAGCGATGAATCCCTTAAAATGCGCTTTTTCAAGGTCTGCTACTGCTTTGTTTCTACCAATTGTAGCCATAGAGCCTTTGTCATAGTATTCAAAAGCCCTTAAAGGAGCCCCTTTGAGTAAATACTGAATATTATGCGCTACATTTTTACCCATCTGAATAGCCACCTGAGCCACCTGAGGATGTCCATGAGGGAAGTGAGTGTCTGTTGTCATATATGCAATGTCTCCGATAGCAAAGATGTCATTATGGCCTTCTACCTGATTAAATGCATTTACATTAATTCTACCACTTTGCAAAATAACCGCAGAGTCCAAGCCTGCTATCGGACATCCCTTTACCCCCGCACTCCAAATTAGAGTAGTGGCCTCAAACGTTTCTCCCTTATTCGTTTTTACTTCCACGCCGTCGTATCCGGTAACAAAAGTATTCAACGAAACATAAACCCCCATCTTTTCCAAATCATTGAGTGCATGAACGGAGGATTTTTCAGACATTCCACTTAGTAGCCTGTTACCTGCTTCAATCAACTGAATTTCCATTTGACGCATATCGAGTTCGGGGTAGTCTGCCGGCAATACGTACCGCTTCAATTCAGCCAAAGCCCCTGCGGTTTCCACTCCGGTTGGTCCTCCTCCTACAATTACAAATTTCATCAGCGCACTTTTGGTTTGTGGATTGGGTTCGTAGTTTGCTTGTTCAAAATTTTGAAGAATCAGGCTTCTTAAATCCAACGCTTCAGGAATCGTTTTCATACTCATGGCTTTATTCTCAATCGGAAGATTAAAGAAATTTGTCTTTGTACCCGTGGCAATTACTAAATAATCGTATGAAATCGCTCCGATTGAAGTTTCGAGGAATTTCTCATCCGGATAAATATGGGTAACCTCTGCGTTCCGATAAATAATATTATCCTGTTCGTCAAATAATTTTCTAAGTGGAAATGCAATTGAATCCGGCTCGAGTCCACCGGTAGCTACCTGATACAACAAAGGCTGAAAAGTATGATAATTGTTTTTATCTAATAGAACAATCTGAATTTGAAATTTTTTCAAGGATTTAGCCAGATTGATACCCCCAAATCCTCCGCCGATAATCACAATTCTGGGTAAATTGGTGCCGGGAATGACCTTGTCCATATACTTGTTTTTTTGCGTAATATAAGGCCTGATTTTTTGTCAGGGATATTCCGTAATTATTTTTACGGAACGCAAATATAACCCCTAAAACTGTAAATAAGTTTGGAGATTTTGCCGGATAACCCAATTTTCCGTGCTTAAGACTGGGCAGAAATAACGCAATTTGAGGTTAACTTCTTTTCTTATCGTTTTTCCCAAGCCAGAAACCAAAACCCGAGCCACATACTCCGCCGATGATATGCGCAAACTGAGAAATATGGTCGGTTGCCTGAATACTATTTACTATCTCTCCACCAATATAAAGTGCTGCAACGATGATAAAAGTAAGCGGGATTTTACCTTGACTGAAATTGGTAAAAGAACTGAGTAAAATCAGCATAAAAACGATGCCGCTCGCGCCCAAAAGTCCTTCTCTGAATAAAGTAAGTTGGAGTACACCGGTAATAAAAGCGGTAAAAAGAATCATGATTACCAAATCTCTCCCTCCGTACTTTTCTTCTACAACGGGACCAATGAGTAATAACAAAGAAGCATTAGCGAGCCAATGATGCCAGTTTGCGTGTCCTAATACATGAGAAAATAACCGGAAATAAGTCGAAGGGCTTGATATGCTCATATCAGGCGTAACGGTAAAAAATATTCTGAAACCGTCTCCCATAAAACTGCTAATAATCAGAATTACAGTACAAAGAATGGAAAAAGTCAGAATTACCGGTGAATTGTATTGAATTTTCATGCTTAATTAATTATCGGTTTAAATGCTAAGGTGTATATTGCTGGAACAAAGTGAATAATGCTGAATTGGAAATCTGGTTTAATTTTTCTTGACTTCCTTTACAAACGCTTCGAGCCTGTATATTTTACTTTGGATAATATATTTCTCGCCTTTGGGGAGTGTCCACCCTACCTTATCTTTTGGAAAGGGTTGGTCTAAGTCAAAATCCCAGTTTTTTTCTGTATAATATTGTGAAGAGTCGAGCTCGGTGAAATCGCCTGTAAATACCCAATTTTGGTATTCAATCGTTTTAGAGGATAGTTTTTCCTTCCTGTAAATCTCGTCTCCGTACAAGTCTTTCCAGATAATATATTTGCCTTTGTTAAGGTTAATCAATCCGCCTTTGTTTAAAGTAAAGACCGTATCTTTTAATACGTTTTGGTTTTCGTCCATGATTTTGAGTTTATGAATCCCTTTTTTGGATTGCATAATCATTGCACCGTTAGGCTCCAACGCAAACGTTTGTCCGTCAATTTCGAATTTACGCATTGCGATACCTGCATTGTCAATATAAAGATTGCCCCGGGAGCATCCATAAAGACTCATTACTAGCCCTATAATCAGGATAAGCCGCATTAGATTCATGCTTTGACAGAATATTAAATGAATAAGGGGGTAAAATAACAGAATAACCTTCGTTTTTCAAAATAATTTTTACCGAATTTTCTCATAAAGTAGAAATTCAGGTTATTTTTCAAAGGCTCTGACAGCATTTAATCCCCCCTCTAAGGAAAAAAGTTTGAGGAAAGGGGATTTTTGAAGAATGATTTTTGCGGTTTCTGCACTTCTTTTGCCGGATTGACAATACAAAATGCAGATTTTGTCTTTATCAATCGTATTATGGATTTTTTCTATTTCTTTTTGAGGAATGTGAATGCCTCCAATATGATTGGTCAGCCGCTCAAATTCTTCCCTTACGTCAATTAACAAAAATTCTTCTTCGCGCTTTTGCATGGCAAAAAAATCAGCAACCGAAAGGGAAAAGGGGAGGGGAGGAGTGGCATTGCAAAAAGCCTCGTAATCTTGTAATTCCCGGATAATGGGGTTTACTCCACTGATTGGGTTTGCAGGGTCTTTTTCTATCGTTAAGGTATGAAACTGAAAGGTCAGCGCATCAAAAATACAAAGGCGATTTATCAAAGGGTCCCCGATTCCTGTAATTACTTTGATTACTTCTAGTGCCTGCATGCTTCCGATTATTCCTGGCAAAACCCCCAATACTCCGGCTTCCGAACAATCAGGAATACTGCCCGGGGCGGGAGGCTCCGGAAAAATATCTCGGTAATTGGCACTAAACCCCGTATCTTCTTTACAAAAATTGAATACTGCAATTTGTCCCTGAAATTGATGAATTGCCGCATAGACAAGCGGTTTACCCGAAAGCACACAAGCATCATTTACAAGATAGCGGGTCGCAAAATTATCCGAACCGTCCGCAACGACATCGAATTGATTGATGATTTCCAGTGCATTGTCTTTTGTACACCGGAAAGGATATAACTGAATCTCAATCAGGGGGTTTAATGCCTGCAAGCGTTTTCTCGCTTCTTCGGCTTTGGATTTTCCGGTACTTTCCGTTGAAAATAGTACTTGTCGCTGAAGGTTACTTATTTCAACGCTATCGTCCTCCATTATGCCTATTTTCCCAACTCCGGCAGCCGCAAGATACAAAAGTAACGGTGCACTCAATCCACCAGCGCCAATGACCAAAACCTTGGCTTTAATTAGTTTTTCCTGAGCCTCTACCCCAAACCCATCCAGAATAAGATGTCTGTTATAACGCGCTAATTCTTTTTCTGTAAGCATTTTTTTGAGAAGTATAGGGTTCAGAAAAGCATATTTCCGGAATCTGCTGCTTTAAACGGTCGTTTCTTTTAATGCGGCTTTCAGATTATCGCAAATAAATCGGATTTGCTCATCAGGTAATTCGGAATGCATCGGAAGGCTAAGTACTTCAGCAGTTAGCTGCTCTGTAATCGGTAGGTCTCCTTCTCTGTATCCGTATTCCTCATAGGCAGATTGAAGGTGAGAAGCCACCGGATAATAAATCATGTTGGGGATACTTCGGGCATCAAGATAGGCTTTTACCGCATCTCTTTTGGCTCGTCCTTGGGTGATTTTTAGGGTATATTGATGATATACATGTTTTACGTCCGGCGCACAACTTGGTAAAATGAGTCCTTCTGTATCGGCAAGGAGGGAATTGTATAATGCTGCTGCTGCTGCTCTCGATGTATTATAACGGTCAAGGTGAGGAAGTTTTACTGAAAGTATCGCTGCCTGAATCGCATCAAGTCGGCTGTTGATTCCAATACTATCATGATAATATCTTTTTTTCTGACCATGATTACAAATCATCCGGATTTTTTCCGCAAGGGTATCATCATTGGTGAAAATTGCCCCTCCGTCACCGTATGCGCCTAAGTTTTTGCTCGGATAAAACGAGGTACACCCAATTTCTCCTAAAGTGCCGGATTTATGAACGGAACCATCCGAAAAAGTAATTTCTGAACCTATCGCCTGAGCGGTATCTTCAATCACAAATAAATGATTTTCTTTTGCAATTTTCAGAATATTCTCCATCTGAGCCGGCTGACCGTAAAGATGTACAGGGATGATTCCTTTTGTTTTAGGACCGATTTTCCTTTTTAGGTCTTCTGTATCCATATTAAACGTATCCGGATAAACCTCTACAAAAACAGGTTTAAGTCTGAGTAAAGCGATTACCTCTACGGTAGCAATATAGGTAAAAGAAGGGGTAAGAATTTCGTCTCCAGGCTCTGCTCCAAGTACCATCAAGGCAACCTGAAGGGCGTCGGTTCCATTTGCGCAGGAGATTACATGTTTTACTTTAAGGTATTCAGAAAGCTGATTTTCAAAGTTTTTTACTGCTTCTCCTCCTATGTATTGCCCTTTTTCCAGCAGATTCATAATGGATGAATCAATCTGTTCCTTTATTTCATGATATTGAGTAATTGTATCTACAAGTTTGATGTTCATGAGAGATTGTAATTAATATTTTTAAATGGATAGAATGAAATGAATTATCTTTTGTACCTTGATTTTATTAAGTTCGCTGTATCTTAAAGTGATACAATGAAGACAATAACGATAATTTGTGCATTCCTGTTAAGTTTAAGAAAGAATAAATGTTTATATTTGCGGGCAAAATTACATCTTTTTGCGATTTAAAGAAAGGATAAAAAATCGTAATGATTTAAAAAAAATGAAAATGAGGTATTTAAGTATAGTATTCTTTTTGTTTATCGGGGTAAATGTTTTTGCACAGGTAAATATTGCTGATTCTACGATTTCTTTATGGATGTTGCAGGTCGGCTATAAGGGATTCGTGCCCGGAGGGGATATGGCTAAAAGGTTTGGTTATACTTCGACTGCGGGTATGCTTGTAGGCTATAAATGGGAATCTAATTATTATGTATATGGCGGAGCGCACACCCTTTTTGGGGGAAGGATTAGGGAAGATTCAATCCTGAAAAACATAACGGTGGAGGGATATTTGGTGGACAATGAAGGGAATTTCGTTGCTCCCCGACCTTCTGAAACTGGATTTATTCTCCCTTTTGCTGTGGGTAAGGTTTTTAATACCGGATTTGCCCCCAATAAAAACTCAGGCATTTACGCTGAACTCGGCGGGCAGTTTATTCAGCATAGGATATGGTACAACGTCCCCCGAAACCGGATACCCTCGCTTACCAAGGAATATCAAAAGGGATACGACAGGCTTACAAACGGGTTTGGGGTAACGGAAGCGTTTGGGTATCGTAATTTTTCCAATAATAGTTTCTATAATTTTTCTATTGGTTTTGAATTCAGTCAGAATTTTACCCAAAATCGACG
>WBZP01007675.1_pt1 | contig 10340 bp, 5 predicted proteins | sample 5204301 | NCBI WGS metagenome assembly WBZP01 (sample SAMN12412401, study PRJNA552823) | activated sludge metagenome | isolation source: activated sludge from nitrification reactor of wastewater treatment plant... | place: USA: Pennsylvania | collected 2017 | reverse complement strand
AGCTCACGCAAGAGCAGGGGCTAGGGGCCAGGTTCCAGGGGCCAGGGGAAGAGCGCTCTTCCCCTGGCCCCTGGAACCTGGCCCCTGCCTTTGCGCAAGGCTCTCTTCCGTCTATACTTGCCCCTTGTGAGCACTGTCCTCCCCCCGAGCGGCTACTTCCTCGCCAACCGGCTCGGCCGTATCCTTCTCGACTCCCTAGATGATGCCGTCGGCCGCAACGGGTTGAATGCCCTGCTCAACCTGAGCGACCTCGGCGGCTACATCGCCGCGCCGCCGCCTGATGACCTGACGCTGGCCTTCGACATCGCCGTCGTGTCCAGTCTGCTGGGGGTGTTGGAGTTGGTCTACGGGCCGCGCGGGGCGCGTGGGCTGGCCATGCGCACCGGTCGTGGCCTGTTCGGCCGCCTGCTCAATAACTTTGACCTACCGACCGGCTTCAACGATCTGGCCTTTCGCCTGGTGCCCCAGCAAACGCGGCTGAAGATCGGCATCCCGGCGCTGGCCCGCCTGCTGATTCAGCATAGCGACATCACCTGCCGGGTGGCCGATCGCGGCCACTCCTTTGACTTCACCGTTGAGCGTTGCCCCGACTGCTGGGGGCGGACGAGCAAGGGGCCGGTGTGCAATCTGACCGTCGGCCTGCTGCTGGAGGCGATGAGCCACTTCGGCCGCGGTCAGGAGTTCCGCGTGACGCAGACGGAGTGCCACGCCGCCGGGGCGGCGCTGTGCGTCTTCCGCCTCGATAAAGAGCCGATCGTATGAGCCGCGCCCAACTTCGCGCCACGCTGCGCGCCCACCGCGCCGACTTCCTCATCGCCCTGGGTTATCTGGTTCTGCCTCTGCTGCTCTACGGCTCAGTGACGCTCGGCTCGCGCACGATGATCCCGGCCGACGTGCTGTTCCAGTGGGCGCCGTGGAACGCCGCCGCGGCCGACTTCGACGCCCTGCCGCCCCACAACGCCCTCATCGGCGATCTGGCCATCCAGAACACGCCCTGGAAGCAGTTCGCGCTCGACAGCCTGCGCGGCGGCGAGATTCCCCTGTGGAACCCCTACCTCTTCGCCGGCGCGCCCTTCCTGGCCAACGGGCAGCACTCGATGCTCTACCCGTTCAGCATCCTGTTTCTGATCTTTCCCATCGCCAAGGCCTTTGGCTGGTTCGCGCTCTCACAGGTGTGGCTGGCCGGGCTGAGCATGTACGCCTTCGGCCGCATCCTGGGGCTGCGGCGCGGCGGGGCGGCGCTGGCCGGGCTGGTCTATCAGGGGGCGCAATTCCTGATCATCAGCGCCGCTGTCTTCCCGATGATCGTCGCCGCCGTCGTCTGGCTGCCGCTGCTGCTAAGCTGCGTCGAGCGCGTCATCACTACCAGCCTCGGCCCGCCGGCGCGCCGCCAGCGGACGCTGCTGTGGGCCGCCGCCGGAGCCGTGGCCCTGGCCCTGCAAGTCCTGGCCGGGCACGCCGAGTTCACCTACTACACATTGTTGGTGATGGGGCTGTATGCGCTGTGGCGACTGATCGCGGAATTACGAATTAGGAATTACGAATTAGGAATTAGGAATGAAGAGGAAGAGGCTCACGCAAAGAGCGCCAAGGACGCCAAGCCGGAAGATTCTTCTTTGCGACCTTTGCCCCCTTCGCGTCCTTTGCGTGAGCCTCTTAACCCGCCACCCGCCACCCGCCACCCGTCACTCGTCGCTCGCCCGCTTGTGTGGCTGGCGGCGATGGTCGTTCTCGGCCTGCTCATCGCCGCGCTACAGCTTGTGCCGCTGTTCGAGGTCGGGCAAGTCAACTTCCGCGCCGGCTCGGCCGACTTCGCCACCGTGCGCGGCTGGGCCTTCCCCTGGCGCAACGCGCTGACGCTGCTGCTGCCCGACTTCCACGGCAACCCGACCGACCACGCCTACCGCGACGTCTTCACCGGCCAACTCATGCCGCTGACGGTCAACGCCCACGGCCAGCCCAACCCGCGCGGCCCGGGCACGACCAGTTGGGGCGAGAAGAACTACGTTGAGGGGGCGTGGTACATGGGGGTGTTGCCGTTGTTGCTGGCCATGATTGGGGCGGTGGCAGTGCTGTGGCCGAAGAAAGGGGCCAGGTTCCAGGTTCCAGGGGCCAGGGAAGAATCCTCTGCCCCTGGCCCCTCGCCCCTGGCCCCTGGCCCCTCCTCCGCCGGGCGATTCTTTGTGGCCCTGTCGGTGCTGTCAGTCGCCTTTATCTTTGGAACGCCGCTTTACGCTGTGCTGTTCTACGGCCTGCCGTTCATTGACCAGTTGCACACGCCGTTTCGCTGGGTGTTTCCGCTGGCGCTGGCGGTGGCGGTGTTGGCCGGCATTGGCGCGGATCAGTTGTCAGTGGCCAGTGGTCAGTGGTCAGTGGTCAGTCGCCGTGTGGCCAAGTTAATCGGTTGGGCAGCGCTAATCAGCGGCGGGCTGACACTGACCGGCTTATTGCTAACACGGCTGTTCTATGGCCAAGTGGCCGGGCTGGTGGAGCGCGTGTTCCTGGGCCTGGCCGGCGCGGCCGACGCCTTTCCCTCGGCCACGGCCTTCTACAGCTACCAGTTCTGGAATGTTCTCGTCTTTGGCATCGTTCTGACGCTCTCCGGCCTGCTTCTTCGCCACGCGCCACGCGCCACTCCCCGCGGGTTGAAACCCGCGGCTGCCACACCAAACCCGCTGAAGCGGGTTGCGCCTGACAACGCGCTTCAGCGCGTTTTGCCTGATAGCCGCCGGTTTCAACCGGCGGGCACAGCGCGCCCGCCGTCCGCATCTGAGGATGCGGACTCCACAACTAACGACTCGCCCCTCGCCACCCGCCTCTTTTTCACGACCGCCGCTGTGCTCATCATCGCCGACCTATTCCTGGCCGGCGCCGGCTTCCACGCCGCGGCCGACCCGGCGCTGCTCGACTTCACGCCGGAGGCGGTGCGCTGGTTGCAGCAGCAACAGCCGGACGCCTGGCGGCTGACGACCTACGACCCCGCCGGCAGCGCGCCGCTCAACGCCAACGTGCCCTGGCTCCACGGCCTGCCAGACGTGCGCGGCTACGACTCCATCATCCCGCGCCAATACACCGAATACATGGCCGCCATCGAGCCGCAGAACGGGCTGATCTACAACCGCATCCAGCCCATCGGCTCGGCCGCGGCGCTGGAGTCGCCGCTGCTCGACGCGCTGGCCGTGCGCTACGTCGTCAGCGGCGGGCCGATTGAGTCGCCCACCTATCGCCTGGCCTGGGAGGGCGAGGGGGTGTGCATCTACGAAAACCTCGATGCCGCCCCCCGCGCCTACACCCTGCCCGGCGCGCCGGCCGCCCTGCCCACCCTACCTACAGCGGCGGCGCTGGCCGAATTGACCCCGGCGACGCTGGTCGAGACGCGCAACAACCAGGTCGTCGTGGACGCCTCGGCCGACGCCCCGGTCACGCTCGTGCTGGCCGACAGCTACTTCCCCGGCTGGCGCGCCTACGTCCATCCGGCGGGCACCGGCGAGGAGGCGGAGCGCGAAGTCGAAATCGTGCGCGTCTTCGGCAACTTCCGCGGCGTGGCCCTGGAGCCGGGCCAGTGGACGGTGCGCTTCCGCTACAGCCCGCGCAGCTTCTGGCTGGGCGGGCTGATGTCGTTCATGGGCGGCATGGCCCTGGTCTTCGCCCTGGTCGTCTGGGGCTGGCGGCGCTTCTACCGCGCCGAACACGCGGCCACAACGACGCGCAGCGTGGCCAAGAACAGCGCCGCGCCGATGGCCCTCAGCCTGTTCAACAAGGGCATTGACTTCGTCTTCGCCGCCTTCTACCTGCGCGTCCTCGGCCCGGCGCAGGCCGGCAGTTACGCCACGGCCATCGCCACGGCCGGCCTGTTCGAGATCGTCGCCAACTACGGCCTCAACATCCTGCTCATCCGCGAGGTCAGCCAGGATCGCCGCCAGGCCGGCCGCTTTCTGTTCAACTCCAGCCTGCTGCGCCTGCTGACCGCGGCCATCGCCCTGCTGCCGGTGGCCGGCTACGTCTGGGCCAGCGGCCGCGGCCCCAACCCGCTCAGCGGCCCGGAGTTGACGGCCATCGGCTTCCTGATGGTCGGCATGGTCTTCTCCGGGCTGACGCTGGGCGTCTCCGGCCTGTTCTACGTCTATGAGCAGGCCGAAGTGCCGGCGGCCATGTCCACAGTGACGACGCTGCTGAAGGTCGGGCTGGGCGTGGCCGCGCTGCTGGCCGGCTTCGGCTTCGTCGGGTTGGCGGCGGTATCCATCGTCGTCAACCTCATCACCCTGCTGGCGCTGCTGGCGCTGGCCCTGGGCCGCTTTGAGTTGCATGGGCCGTGGACGCTCGATCGGCCGCTGCTGGTCGGCATGTTGCGCCTCGGCTTCCCGCTGATGCTCATCCACCTCTTGCAGACGGTCTTCATCTCCATTGACGTGCTGCTGCTGCGCCAACTGCTGCCCGACGGCGAGCGCGTCGTCGGCTACTACAACAGCGCCTGGAAGTGGTTCAACGCCCTGCAAATCATCCCGTCCTACTTCACACTGGCCCTCTTCCCCATCATCAGCCGGGCCATTAAGCAGGACATGGACGCGGCGCGGCGGATGTACCGGCTGGCGCTGAAGCTGATGCTGCTGCTGGCCCTGCCCACCTCGGCCCTGTTCACCTTCGCCGCCTTCCCGCTCATCGGCCTGCTGGGCGGCCAGGAGTTCCTGCCCGATGGAGCCATCGCTCTGCGGATCATCATGTGGTCCATCCCGTTCGGCTGGCTCAACAGCGTCACCAACTACGTGCTCATCGCCCTGGGCATGGAGCGCCTACAGCCGCGGGCGTTCGCCCTGGCCGTCGGCTTCAACATCGTCGCCAACGTCCTGCTCATTCCGCGCTACAGCTACGTGGCCGCGGCGGTCATCACCGTTCTCTCCGAAGTCGTCTTGCTGGTCGTCTTCGCCACCTTCCTGCGCCGGCGCGGCGCGGGGGTGGATTGGCTGGGGCTGGCGGCGCGGCCGGTGCTGCTGACGGGGTTGATGCTGGCCGCGCTGTGGCTGGGCGGGCGGCTGCATCTGGTCGTCGGGCTGGCCCTGGGCGTGGTCGTCTACCTGATCGGCCTCTTCGCCCTGCGCATCATCGGCCCGGAGGAGCGGGCGGCGCTGGGCGAGGTGTTACCCGGCGCGGTGACGCGGCGACTTGGTTGGTGAGGCAGTGTCCAGTGTCCAGTATTCAGTAGGTCAGTAGGTCAGTAGGTCAGTTTTGGGCGGTCGTTGGTCGTTAGTGAACTTCTTCATTCCTAATTCCTAATTCCTAATTGGTATGCCTCTCCGTCGCTTCGCCCTAGTCGCTATTCTGCTCGTCGCCACCGCACTGCGCGTGGTCGGGCTGGACAACTTCCCTACGCCGGTTGGCGCAACGCCGCCGGGGCTGGAGCACGACGAGGTGGCCCACTGGCTGATCAACCGCGATATCCTGAGCGGAGAGCACGCCGTCTACTTCACCGAGGCCTACGGCCATGAGGCGCTTTATCACTATGCGCAGGCGTTCTTCGGCGCGGCCGTCGGCGACCACGCCCTGGCGCTACGGCTACCGTCGGCCTATTTGGGCGTGCTGCTGGTGGCCGTCGGCTATGCGCTGGGGCGGCGGCTGTTCGGCGTGCGCGTCGGGCTGCTCTCGGCCGCTTTTCTGGCTGTCCTCTTCTGGCCGGTGTTCTATAGCCGGCTGGCATTGCGGGCGATTGCATTGCCGGTGGTGGCGGGGCTGTCGGCCGTGGCCTGGTGGCACGGATTCTCTAAGGGGCAGGGGGAGCGTGGGCCGGACTCTCGTCCGGCCCACGCTCCCCCTGCCCCCCTGCTTCTTCTCGCCAGTGGCGCACTTGCCGGCCTCTCGCTCCACACCTACATGGCCGCCCGCGCCGTGCCCATCTTCTACGCGCTCACCTGCCTCTATCTGGCCCTGTTCCACCGGCCAACGTTCCGGGCAAATTGGCGGGGGATCGTCCTGTTCTGGCTGGCCCTGGCCGCCGTGGCCCTGCCGCTGGCCGCCTTCCTGCTGCTCAATCCGGCGGCCGAGGCGCGCATTGGCGAGGTGGACGCGCCGCTGCGGGCGCTGTTGGCCGGCGACGCGCAGCCGGTGCTGACCAACGCCGTCAAAATCATCGCCGGCTTCGGCCTGCGCGGCGATCCGCTGTGGCGGCAGGGTATCGCCGGGCGACCAGTGTTCGATCCGGTGCTGGCCGTGCTGTTCTACGCCGGGGTCGCCCTGTGCCTGCGGCGCTGGCGGGAACCGCGCCACGCCTTTGTGCTGTTGTGGCTGGCCACGGCAGTCATCCCCAGCCTGGTGACGGTGGATGCGCCTAGTACTATTCGCATGATCAACGCGCTGCCGGTGTTAATGGTGTTTCCGCTGCTGGCCTTTGAGGGTGTAGAGCGATTTGGCAAATCGCTCTACAATCAATCTGTCAAGCCAAATGCGGCCCGACTTATCCACTTTAGCCCCCAGTTATCCACATTGTGGACAAGGTTATCCACAGATTTAGTCACAGCCCTGGCCGGCGGCGTGCTAGTTTTGTTGTTGCTCTACAACACCTGGGCCACGGTGGATGGCCTGTGGCGCGTCTGGCCAGCCAATGACGAGGTGCAGTTCGTATGGCAGGCGGCGCTGACCGAGGCCGGGGCGCATCTGGACGCCATCGCCGAGGCCGGGCCGGTGGCCGTCGGCGGCTGGACGCCGGAGACGATGGACCCGCCGACAATGGCACTGACGCTGCGGCGCGACGATCTGGCCCTGGGTTTCTTCAATCCAACCGAGAGCCTGCTGCTGCCCGACCCCGGGGGCAGCGCGGCGCGGCTGGTGCGGCCGGCCATCCTGCCCCTGGCACCGGAGCTAGAAGCACTGCTGGGCCAATGGGACGTTCTGCCGGCCGACGCCGCGCCGGGGCGGCAGTTCGCGATCATTCGCTATGAGACGCAGCCGCTGGTGCAGCCACCCGTGGCCGCCGACGTCGTCTTCGGCGGCGAAGTGGTTTTTCTGGGCTACGACCCCGGCCCGACCTGCGCCGACCCGGCCGCGCCCTGCACCCTCGTTACCTACTGGCGTGTGCTGGCCCCCACCGGCGCGCCGCGCCGCTTCTTCCTCCATGTCGTCGGCGCGGATGGCACAGTTCTGGCCCAGGCCGACCGCCTCGGCGCGCCGGCCGAGTATTGGCGGCCGGGGGACGTCATCGTGCAACTGCTCGCGTTACCAGCGACCGATAGACCTGACAGGTCTCGGAAGACCTGTCAGGTCTGCCGTGGCGGTGAGTTGCGGCTGGGCGTCTACGACCCGACCGACGGCCGACGCCTACTGACCGAAAGCCGAGAAGAGTATTTAGTGGTCGGTATTCAGTTGTCGGACAACTGAATACCGACCACTGACATCACGGCGTCACCCGCCCCAAGTCGCGCGGGAACAGCGTCGCCAGCCGCACGTTGGGCAGGCCGAGTAACTGCGTCAGCAGCCGCTCCAGCCCGATGGCGAAGCCGCCGTGGGGGGGCATGCCGTGGCGGAACGCCTCCAGGTAGGTCTCGAACGGCTCCGTCGGGTAGCCGGCGCGGGCCAGGGCCGCCAGATAGTCGCCGTAAACGTGCCGCCGCTGGCCGCCGGTCACCAACTCCGTGCCCCGGAAGAGCAGGTCGAAGGAGTTGGAATAGTCCGGGCGAACCGGGTCGGGATGGGTATAGAACGGCCGCTTGACCATCGGATAGCCGGTGACGAACAGAAAGTCGCTGCCGTGCTCCTGCCGCGCCCACTCCCCCAGCCAGCGCTCATCCTGCGGCGACAGGTCCGGCTCGCCGCGCACGTCCTCGCCGTGCAGTCGGAAGATGAGTTCCTGCGCCTCGGCGAAGTGGATGTGGGGAATCTCGGCCGGCACGACGGGCAGCGCCGCCTCCAACAGGGCCAACTCGGCGGCGCACTGCTGGCTCAGGTGGGCAAAGATGCCGGCCATCACCTCGCGCAGCAGGCGCATGACGGTGAAGTGGTTCTCGATGAAGCCGAACTCCACGTCGAGGCTGACGTACTCGTTGATGTGGCGGATGGTGTCGTGCGGCTCGGCGCGAAAGACGGGGCCGACCTCGTAGACGCGCTCGAAGACGCCGACCATGATCTGCTTGTAGAACTGCGGGCTTTGGGCCAGGTAGGCCGGGCGGCCAAAGTAGTCGAGCTTGAAGACGTTGGCCCCGCTCTCCGTAGCCGAGGCGACGATCTTGGGCGTCTGCACCTCAGTGAAGGCGCGGGCGTTCAGCGTGGCTCGGAAGCCGGCCATGGCCGCCGCCGACAGGCGGAACACCGCCCGCCGCGCCGGGTGGCGGTTGAGCACCACAGCGTGGTCGAGCAGCGTCGGCAGGGCGGCGTTGAGCTGGCGCTTGTGCAGCGGCAGCGGCGGCGCGTCGGCCACGGGGGTGATGACGGTGAAGGCCGGCTGCCGCAACTCCAGCCCGCCGGGGGCCTGAGCGTTGGCCACCACCCGGCCGCGCAGGGCGACGACGCTTTCCAACGCCAGCCCGGCTAGTGGCTCCAGGTCGGCCGCGTCTTCGGTCACGGCCTGAAGAATCCCCCAGCCGTCGCGCAGGAAGACAAACGTCACCCCACCCAGCCGCCGGACATTGTGGAGCCAGCCGCGCACCGCCACCATTTCGCCCACGTGCTCCTGCGCTTCCACTGTACGTATCGCTGTCATGTCTCACTCTCCTGTGAAGAGTCCAGCCCAAGAAAGGTTCTAGGTTCTAGGTTCCAGGGGCCAGGGGCCAGGGAAGAGCGCTCTTCCCTGGCCCCTGGCCCCTGGCCCCTGGAACCTTCTCTGCATTGAACTCTCCATCAAATAAAAAGCCCTCGTCCTCTCAATTTGGAGGACGAGGGCCGTTAAGCCTTCGTGGTGCCACCACCATTCGCCCCGCGTGGGGGCCTCAGGCAGCCCGCGGAACTTGCCGCCTGGCTGCTGCGCGTTAACGGGCGCACCCGGAGGCGACTACTGCGGTGGGCGCGCTGGCCCGGCCGGTTCGCCGCTCGGCTCAGGGGTGTCGTCGTCGAGGCCCGGAGGCGAGGCTCGCAGCGGTCGTCTCGCTCTCTGGACACCGGGTGGTCTCGCTGACCTGTCCCCGTCGTTGCCTGTGTCTATGTAAGTGGACGAGATAGTAGCGAAGGAAAGGCCGGTTGTCAATAGGTGTGGCGCGGGGCGATAGGGCTGTTTCAAAGTCGCTGAGAATGTGTCGACCTGACAGGTGGGCGGCCAACGTCTCTCTGATGGAAAAGCCATCTCAGGCCGTCCACCTGTCAGGTCTTTCATTGATCGGCGACTTTGAAACAGCCCTACGCGGGGCGACGCCCCGTGCCACACGCTTTACTCAATCCCCACAACCTGAAACTCAATCAACCCCGCCGGCGTCTCGGCGCGGACGGTCTGGCCCTTCTTGGCTCCCAGCAGGGCGCTGCCGATGGGCGAGATGTTGGAGATGCGGCCGCGCGTCGGGTCGGCCTCGTGCGCGCCGACGATGACGTAGGTCTCTTCCTCATCTACGCCCACCTCAACCACCGTTACCGTGCTGCCGATGCGGACGACGTTGGCCGGCCCGCTCTTATCAATCACCTTGCCCCGCCGCAGCATGTCTTCTAGCTGCCGAACACGCGCCTCAATGAAACCCTGTTCCTCCTTGGCGTCGTGGTAGTCGGCATTCTCTTTCAGGTCGCCCTGCTTGATCGCCGTTTCCAGCTTGGCGGCCACCTCTTCGCGGCGCGTCGTCTTCAGATACGCCAACTCCTCCTCGATCTGTTTCAGCCCCTCCGGGGTCAGGTACATGGTGTCATCTTCGATCATCACATTCATCTCCCAATTGAGAGCGCCGGATCGAGCGTCAGCTCGATCGGGCTTGTTGCTAACTGAGTGCCGGGCGCGCCAAACAAAAAAAGCCAACCTCGCCGGTTGGCTTCGTGGGGACCAACTCGCGATGGGATGGGTTAGGGAACGCTCAGCGCCGCCTTGGCCGGCATGAGTCGCTGAGTCGAGTGGGGAAGCGCGCGCGAATTCATCATGTCAGTGGTCCAGTTCACCGCAAGTATAGCTAAGCGCATGGCCCTTGTCTAGCCGACAAAAGTCCTGGCCGGGTATGTTTTACCTGCCCTGCTTCCCTGCTCCCCCGCTACGCCTCCGACCCGGCCATCAGCAAGCCGACGCGCTCGCGGGTCGCTTCCTCGATGGGCAGCGTCTTGACGATGCGGCCGTCGAACATCACCGCTATCCGGTCGGACAGACTCAGGATTTCGTCCAGTTCGGCCGAGACCAGCAGCACGGCCACCCCTGCGTCGCGCTGGGCGACGATCTGGTTGTGGATGAACTCGAT
>WBZP01007674.1_pt1 | contig 10340 bp, 6 predicted proteins | sample 5204301 | NCBI WGS metagenome assembly WBZP01 (sample SAMN12412401, study PRJNA552823) | activated sludge metagenome | isolation source: activated sludge from nitrification reactor of wastewater treatment plant... | place: USA: Pennsylvania | collected 2017 | reverse complement strand
TTCACCGTCACCATCGGGGCCCGCAGTTCCTGATCGACACGACGAACACGGGGTGGATACTTTTATCTGGCCAAAAACGGATACCTCTACCTGGCCACCAGTGGGTACTTTTTCATGGCCACGGACAACAATGAGCACTGTTCTAACAAGAAGGCCAGTGAGTACTACTCGTACGACGCCACGACCGCCATGCCCACACTTTACGAGGGAATGTGGGCAAAAGACCCGTCGAGCCGGTCTTAAACGTCGCGAAACTGTTTGCTGCTACGGCAGATCATGACCGCGTCTAGCTCGCTGAACTGGCCCGTCAGAAGTCCCAGTCTTCGTCCTCGGTGACGACGGCCTTGCCGATCACGTAGCTGGACCCCGAACCGGAGAAGAAGTCGTGGTTCTCGTCGGCATTCGGTGAGAGCGCCGACAGGATCGCCGGGTTGACGTCGGTCTCGTCGCGGGGGAACAGCGCCTCGAAGCCGAGGTTCATCAGCGCCTTGTTGGCGTTGTAGCGCAGGTACTTCTTGACGTCCTCGGTGAGCCCGACCTGGTCGTAGAGATCCTGGGTGTACTCCACCTCGTTGTCGTACAACGCGAACAGCAGTTCGTAGGCGTAGTCCTTGAGTTCCTGCTTGCGCTCGTCGCTTTCCAGCGCATAGCCCTTCTGGAACTTGTAGCCGATGTAGTACGCATGCACGGCCTCGTCGCGGATGATCAGCCGGATCAGGTCGGCGGTGTTGGTCAGCTTGGCCCGGCTGCTCCAGTACATCGGCAGGTAGAAGCCGGAGTAGAACAGGAAGGCTTCCAGCATCACCGAGGCGATCTTGCGCATCAGCGGATCGTCGCCGCGGTAGTAGTCGAGGACGATCTGAGCCTTGCGCTGCAGGTTGGGGTTTTCCTCCGACCAACGGAAGGCTTCGTCGATCTCCGTCGTCGAGCACAGCGTCGAGAAGATCGAGCTGTAGCTCTTGGCGTGCACCGACTCCATGAAGGTGATGTTGGTCAGCACCGCTTCTTCGTGCGGGGTCAGGGCGTCGGGAATCATGCTCACCGCGCCGACCGTGCTCTGGATGGTGTCCAGCAGCGTCAGGCCGGTGAAGACCCGCATCGTCAGTTGCTTCTCCGCGGCTGTCAGCGTGTTCCAGGACGGGATGTCGTTGGACACCGGAACCTTCTCCGGCAACCAGAAATTACCGGTCAGCCGGTCCCAGACCTCGGCATCCTTCTCGTCTTGGACACGGTTCCAGTTGATGGCCGTTGCGCGGTCGATGAGCTTCATTCCATCGGACATTCGAAGGACCCCTCTAGACGATGCGGGCAGCGAAGAGCTGTGTTCACAACACTACAACTGGTGTGCGACAACTCGCCGCAACACAACACGTTGTGTCGCGGCGATTCTCGCGGGATGCGGCCTACGAATCCGCCGGGTCGCGCGGCTCCCGCGGAACGGCCTTGTGGATCGGCAGCTCAGGGTCGATCCGGATGCCCAGCAGTTCGGTGGTGCCGATGATGGCGCCCATCATGATTGTCGTCAGGTGGGCGATGAACTTGTCCCGGGACATCCGGCGGGGCGTGTCCGAATGCGGACCAAGCCACCAGTCGGTGGCCGACGCCGCCGTGCCGAACGTCGCGTGCGCCGCCAACTCCATGGCCTCGCGATCGAGTTCCATCTCGCGCAGTTCGTTGTTGAACAGCTCGGCCATGGCCAGTGTGATCTCGCGGCCCTGGTTCACCGCGCGCATGGTGGCCTCGGCCTGCTCGGGGAACCGGCCGGCCAGGACGAACCGCACCACGTTGGGATGGTCGTCGACGAGGTAGACGTACTGCTCGATGCTCTTGCGGATGACGTCCCGCGACGAGTCGGTGGCCAGGTTGATCACCGGATAGATCTCGGCCCACAGCATGTCGCGCAGCCGCTCGCCGATGGCCTGGAACAGATCCGACTTGTCGGCGAAGTGCCGGTAGATCTTTGGTTTGGCGGTGCCGGCCTCCTCGGCGATCTCGCGGACACTGACCTCCGGACCATGCAGGTCGATCGCCCGGAACGCCGCGTCGACGATCTCGGCGCGCACCTTCTTGCGATGCTCGCGCCACCGCTCGCTGCGCGCGTCGACCTTGCCCTCCGGGACGAGAGCGGCCACGTCACCGGCGGGTTTCGGTTTCGGCCTCGGCACCACGCGCACGGTGCTAAACCTTACCGCCGCGACCGCCCGGACAGGCCCTGACCTGCTGACCGCGCGATGCCGCAGGGACTTCACTGCTCAAACACGCGGGCTCGGCCGGCGCCCGGATCTGACCAACGGCGCCCCGACGATTTCACCAACTATGCCCAACGCCTGGAGGACGCTTGGGGCCGGGAATACCGGCGCGGCAGGTACTTTCACAAGCTGGCGGGTCATCCCGGTCTGGCGCGGGCCGGCCTGGCGACCCTCGACAACGCGGTGTTCCGCGATCGGTTGCTACGAGCGCTGTACAAGAAGGCCCGAGGGCCCGTGCACAGCCACTAGGCTGCTGTGGGTGCGCGGCACCCACAGCGGACTCACGGTCCTCCGGGCGGTCCTGGCTGTGCTCGCCGCACTGCTCGTCGGATACCTCGCGGTCCTGGCGGCCTGGCCCACCGCGCGTGACGCGCTGCCGGCGGGGCTGCGCTGGTTCGGCCGACCCAACTCGGCGGTCACCATCGCCATCGTCGTCGGGGTCCTGATCGCTCTGGCCCTCGTGGTCGTCCGGTCCGGGTCGGGCAAGCGGCCGGGTGCGCCGGTCGCCCTGATCGCGGCACTGGCCGTGATGAGCGCCGTGCTCGGCATGGCGTCCTACTGGCGCTGCCAGGACGACTCCCACCCCGATTTCTTCACATCGCTGATCTGGACGGCCCACCTCGTCAAGGGCGGCGACCCGGTGCACTCGCTAGATTCGGGCGCCTGCCCGGACCCCGCCCCGGTAGCCCTCGATATCGCCCAATTATCAGCTCTGTCGGCGGTTTTCCTCTCCGTCGTCGGCGTCGCGGCCACGCTGTTCCGGTCCCGGCTGGATCGGCTGCGGCTGAACTTCGCCCGATCGGCGACGGTGGTCGTCGACCTCGACACCGACGGCACCTCGATGCTGACCGCCATCGCGGCATCCCTCGATCCGCGCAGCACCCTGGTGGTACTGACCCCCGATCCCGACCGGCCCGCGGTGCGCGAGGCCCGCACCCTGGGTGCCCGCGTCGTCAGCGTGGACTTCGGCCGGCCGGACACCTTCCTCGATCTACCGATCTGGCGCAAGCTCGACAAGCTCTACCTGCTGTCGTCCGACCCGTCGGCCAATCTGACCCGACTGGGCCCGATCACCGCCCAACTGAGCAAGGCCGGTGGGCGCCAGCGCATTCCGCTCATCGTGCGGATCGACGACCCCTGGCAGGCCGCCTCGTGGCGGGCGACCCGCTTCGGCGGTTCGGAGGTCCAGTGGGCGGCGGACACCGTCGGCGTGTACGAGGTGACCGCCCGGCGCCTGCTCGACGCGGTGCTCGCCGGGCCGCCCGTCGACCGCATCCTCGTCGGCGGCAGCTCCCGGCTCACCCTGGCACTGTGCGCCGACCTGGCGCAGCGTCAGGTCGAACGGGACTACCTGCCCGCCGGCACCGCCCCGCTGCCGGCGCTGACCCTGGTCGCCGAGGACGCCGACGAGTACCGGACCGATCACCGGGACGCCCGGACCCGGCGCGGCCTGTCCCCGGATCAGCCGGAGATCGACACCGTGGCCGGCAGCCCGTCGGCACACGCGCTGTCCAAGTTGATCCAGGCGACCCCACGGGTGGCGGTGATCCTCGTCGACGCCGCCGCCGGGGTGGACACCACCACCGGCAGCCGGCTGGCGTCCCGTTTCCCGGCCGTCCCGATCTACGCGTGGGATCCCAAGGCCCAGAACACCTCCCAGCGGGTCCCGTTGGTCGGGCAGCTCTTCACCTACCAGCTCAGCATGGATATGCCCGACGGTCAGGCCCAGGACAGCTGGGAACGCGCCGCACGCCTGATCCACGACCGCTTCGCGGCGCAATCGACGCGAAGAACAGCGGCCACCCGGCCGTGGAGCGAACTCGACGCGTTCTATCGCGGCTCGAATCGCCGGCAACTGCGCAACGCGCTGTGGATGGTGGAGAAGATCGGCGCGCACACCTGGAACACCTGGGACGCCACGCCGGACACCTGGTCGACCACCGACAACCAGCAGGTCGAAGCCTTGGACCAGTTGCGGCGCATGGGATTCGACCGCACGACCGCCCTCGCGATGGCGCGTGCCGAGCACGAGGACTGGTGCCGGTATTACCGGTCGGCCGGCTGGACCTACGGCGAACCGCGCGACGATGCCCGCAAGATCCACGACAAACTGACCAGTTGGGACGCCGTGCTCGCCGACCCGGAGCGGCTCGACGCCGCGCTGAGCAGCCTGGCGGGCACCCTGACCACGCTGCGCGAACTCGGCTACCGATCCCGACCGCTCGCCGATCAGCAAGCCTGGCAACGGTTCCGGCGAACCGGCGAGGTGCTGGCCGAGCGCCGCGACGATGCGTGGACGTGGACCACGTCGTCGGGCCAGACCTTGCAGGCGGGCGCCGGCGACTGGCTCGTGCGCGACGCCGCGGGCGGTGACCCGTGGTCGGTGCGCGACGACATCTTCCGCGCCACGTACGAACATGTCGGCGGCGATCGCTGGCGGCGGACCGGAACCGTCGAGGCCCGGCCGGCCCGCGCCGGCGAGGTGATCGACACCCTGGAGGGGCCGGTCACCGCCGCCGAGGGCGACTGGGTGGTACGCGGCGATACCGGCGAGTGTTGGCCGGTGGCCGCGGAGGCCTTTGCCGAGCGGTATGAATCCGTCAGTCCTGCGCGACCGGCAGGTCCGGGCACGCGGTGACGTAGTCGATCTCGGGTGACACCCAGGTGTTCCATTGGGCGTGACTCATGTTCTGCGCCAGCTTGTCACACAGATCTGCCGGATCGGCGGCGGCCGGCCAGGTTCTCAGCGTCTTGTCCCGCGATCCCGACACCAGGGTCTTGCCGTCCGGGCTGAACGCCAGCGCGCCCACTGCCGCGTCATGCCCGGTCAGCGGCTGGCCGTAGGGCTGTCTGGTCCGGACATCCCAGAGCCGGATCGTCTTGTCCATGCCGGCACTGGCCAACAACGTGCCGTCCGGGCTGAAGCGCACCGCGTTGACGCCACCGCTGTGACCGACTAGGTTCTGCCCGACCGGTTTGCCAGATGCGATATCCCAGAACCGGATCCCGCTGTCGGCGGCGCCGGTCGCCACCAGCTTGCCGTCGGGACTGACGTCGATCGACGCGATCCCGACGTCCTGCGGGAAGGCGAACGGTTCACCGATCGGCGCATTGCTCGAGGAGTCCCAGATCTGCAGGTAACCACTGGTGCCCGCCGTCACCAACTTGGTCCCGTCCGGGGTGTAGACCAGGTTCACCGCGGCACCGCCGAGGTGCATCTCGCCCGGCACCGGCTCACCCGTCTTCGCGTCGTGGAACGTGACCAGGCCGTGCCGCCCAGCACCTTCCGCCGTCGAATCCAGGGCATTGCTCTGCAGGACAGCCACTTTCGATCCGTCGGGGCTGAACGCCACCGCGTATGCGGGATCGGTCCCCGGCAACGTCAACGGCGGCCCGACCGTCTTCATCGTGGCGGTGTCCCACATGAGGGCTCTGCCGTCGACCAGGCCCGCCACCAACCGGTCACCCGACCGGCTGTAGCCGACACTCATCGCCGCCTTCTCGGTTTCGGCGCCGGGCACCGGTTGTCCCGTCCGCGTCCCCACGTCCCACACCGACAGCGGATCCGACCCGAGACCCGCTGATGCGACGTTCTTCCCGTCGGGACTGAACGCGAGCTGCAGCACCTGCTGATCCTGGTACATCGGCTGCCGGCGGGTGCCGTTCCAGACGCGCACGGTGGTGTCCCGGCTCCCGGAAACGATCCGGCCGTCCGGGGTGAACGCCACGCCGAAGACCGCGCTCTCGTGCCCGGAGAGCCGCACCGGCTCGGCTTCGGGTTGCGCCGGGTCGAACAGCAGGACCATGTTGTCGGCGCTACCGATCGCCAGGGTCTTGCCGTCCCGGCTGAAACCCAGACCGATCACGTTGCTGGTCACGCCGGCAGCGGGCCCGACCGGCAGACCGGTGTCCGGATTCCATATCATCAGATCGCCGAACTGGCTGCCGGACAACAACAGTCGGCCGTTCGGACTGTAGGCCACCGCGTTGACGGGTCCGGTGTCGACCTGCCGCAACGGTGCCACGGGCAACCCCGTGGCAACATCCCAGACACCCACGGTGTGGTCATAACCACCCGTGGCCACCCGCCGGCCATCCGGGCTGAACGCAACGGCGAACACCCAGCCCTTGTGACCGCGCAGCGGATTGCCGATCGGTGTCCCGCGGTGGGCATCCCACAGCCGTGCCGTCCGGTCGAAGCTCCCGGAAACCACCGTAGCGCCGTCGGGGCTGAACGCGACGCTGCGCACCACGTCGTCGTGGCCGGTCATCGGGTCGCCGATCTGCTTGTGGGATCGGGTGTCCCAGCGCCGCACCGTGTGGTCGTTCCCGGCGGACACCAGCATCTTGCCGTCGGGACTGAACGCCACACTCCAGACCGCGCCGTCGTGCCCGGTGAACGGCTCGCCCACCGGGCGGCCCGTGTTGAGCTCCCAGATGCGGATGGTGCCGTCGCTCCCGGCGGAGGCCACCTCGGTGCCGTCGGGGCTGACGGCGATCCCGTTGACGAAGTCCGGTGTGTTGATGATCTTGACGGTGTCCATGGTCTTGGTCACCGCGTTGTAGATCGCCGCGTCGTCGGGAGCGGCTGAAATCCGCCTGGCGGCAAGCAACTGCTGGAAGGCCTGCGAGTCACCCCCGGGCCGACTACCGTCGAGCATCGCGGTCGCCTCGGTCACCAACCGCTGGGCCGTCGCCTCCTCGAACCGGCTCTGCGCCTGACCGCTGGCCCGGAAGAAACTCACGCCGGCCAGGACCGCCACCACCGCGACGACGGCCGTCAGGGCCAGGACCGCCCGCAGCACCCGCGAGCGCTTCCGCAGCGTGGTCGCGTGGGCCTCGGCGGTGGCCTGGCGGTCCTGGGCGTTGCGGATCTCGGCCTGCCGCTGCTCCTCGGCCTCGGCGAGGCGTTGGTTCTCCGCGGCCCGGGAGGCGGCGAGATAACTCGACGAGCCGGTCAGCCGCTGCTGGAATCCCGGCGCGGCGGCCAGCGCCTCGGCCTCGGTGAGCCGGGTGCCGGACAGCAGCCAAGCCGGATCACCGTCGTTGGCCGCCCAGGATCCCGCCGCGCGCTCCACGTCGTCGGCGTCCTTGAGCCGCTTGCGTTCCTCCCGGAGCCAGCCGGCCAGTTCGTCCCATTGCCGCAGCAGGCTCTCCAGGGCCACCTCGACAACCGTCTGGCCGTCGCGAATGTCCTTGACCATCAACCGTTTCGACACCAACGCATCGATGAGCGGGCGGCTCTCGGCGGGCAGATCGGCGGAGCGGGCGACGCGGCGCATCGGCTGGTCGTTGTCCGGGTTCACCGTCGCCAGCCACGGGATGAACGCCGCGCGCAGCGCGGCCAGTTCGGCGGTGCGCTGCTGCGGGTCGCTGGAGAGCACCTCGTCGATCTCGGTCTGCACCACCCGGCGCATGCCGCCGAGGGTTTCGTACTGCTCCACCGTCAGTTCCCCGGTGCTGCCGTAGTCGGTGTAGAGCCGCGACAGCGTCAGCGCCAGGATCGGCAGGGTGTCGGCACCCTGGCCGGCGTCGGCCAGCAGCCGGTCCACCAGATCGGGCGAAACACGTAGTGGCGCAGCACTTTCGGAGGCTCGCTCGGCGGGACCGACGATCACCTCCTTGAACTGGGTCGGCGGCATCGGTTTGAGTTCGTCGAACAGCACGGCGGGCATTCCGGCGAGCGCCGGGTGGGTCTGCATCACCTCGTAGCGATCGGTGCGGATGGTGGCCGCCACGAGCAGACCGACGCCACCCTGGTTGCACCTGGCGGTCACGGCGGCCAGCAGCTTCAGGAATATCTCGGCGTTCTCACCGGCGTCGGCCGAGAACAACTCCTCGGCCTGGTCCAACGGAAGCACCAGTGTCGGGGCCACCGAAGACTCGGTTGGGTCGCCATCCTCGTCGCGGTCGAGCAGCTGCTGCGCCGCCCGATCGCGAACGTCTTCGAACCAGCCGGCTATCCGCTCGACATCCGCGGACAGGCAGGCCGCCTTGACGTCACCGAGGCTCGGCACGCTCATCCCGAAGGCCCGCCGGGTGCCGACGATGGCCTGCGCCAGACCGGATTCGCCGATCAGGGCGTTGCGTTCCGGGCGCACGATATCGCACACCACGAATCGGCGGTCCTCCCGCCGCAGCCGGGGCAGCAGACCCGCGCGCAGGAAGGACGACTTACCGGTCCCGGACGGCCCCAGCACGACGAACAAAGAGTTGATCTCCGAGCGGCGCATCCCGCGCAGCACATCGAGGGCCCGCAGGATCTCGGCGTCCCGGCCGAAGAACACCGCGGCGTCGGCCTCCTCCAGGGGCGCCCAGCCGCGATAGGGCGCCCGGTCGGGATCACCCGGCGGCGGCCACACGAACGCGTCCGCCCCGATGCCCGCGCCCAGGATGCCGTCCCGCAGCCGGTACAGGCCCGCGGTCGAGAACTGCACCGGCGCATCGGAATCCACGTGGATGGAGGTCGTCGCCCCCGACCCGAAGAGGTCGCAACGCTGCCACTCCGAGGTCAGATCGTCACCGGTCGAGGGTTCGAGGCGGGCGACGAAGATCTGCTTGTTGAGGTTCTCGGCGGTGCGGTACTCGACCTTGCACTCGTGGGAGGCCTCCCAGTTCGCCGAGATCAGGCAGATGACCGCCTCGCAGCGGGCGTTGGCCTGGCGCAGCGCGTCCTTCCAGCGCGTGCCCGCGCGCAGACCGGTCTGGGGGTCCACATCGAGGAAGATCTCGTTGGCCAGCGGCGGGTTCTGTTCGACCAGCCACTGTTTGAGTGCGACAGCCTGGCGCATGTCGCGACTCGAGTGGCTCAGGAAGATCCGCGTCACCGTGTCACGGCATCGATGTCGAACGACGCGGGCAGGTGCGACGGATCGACCTGAACCTTGGCGGCGGTCACACCGAGGTCGGCGAGCCTGCGGGCATTCGCCGGGTTGTCCATGGCGGTCAGCTCGGCGCACTGGTCGTCGGTCAGGTGCACGCCGAGCGTGTCGGCCAGCCAGTCGGGCTCGAGCAGCACCTCGTAGCGCTGGTAGGTGATCATCGCCGGGCCGCCGAACGAATCGCTTCGCAGGTCGCCGATTTCGCCGTCGATCGGCCACGACGTGGGACTGTCGGCCATCCACTGCAGGATCGACTGGCCGAGCCAGTTGGCGTCCTCCATGATCGACAGGATCGACTGCGCGGCCAGCTGCACGGCGGGCATTCCCATTACCTCGTCGACCGGTATCTTCAGGCCCCGGTGCCCGGTACCCGCCGACACCAACAGCAGTCGCTCCGCGCCGAACGGCCAGTTCAGCTGGTATCCGCTGCAGGTCGCCATCATCAGCATCTGCAGTGCGGGGTTGTTGTACGGGCTGACCCCGCCGTCGACGAACGCGCCCGTCAGGCCCGGGCCCAGCGTGATCAACTCCGGCTCGAAGTAGTGCGGCGCGGCGGTGCTGGCGCGAACCACGTCGCGCAGCAGCAACGTGCTGTTGCCCGGCTCACCGGTGTCCGGGTCGGGCCCGAAGTACCGGCCGCGCGGGTTGTTGTGCAGCAGCCACGGGCTGCCGGTGTCGAGCCGCTTGGTCATCACCACCAGCCCGGTGCGCAGTTTGTCGCTGCCCAGCGTCTCGTCGCCGAAGTTGGCCCGGAGTGCTTGCACCAGAGGCTCTTTCGGGAACTTCGCTCCGATCAGGCCGAATCGCAGGATGCTGCTCTGGAAGACGTCGGCGCCCAGGGCCTGGTACATGACCGCGAGTTCGGCCACCGAGAAGCCCAGTGCCAGGCCGGTGGCGATGATGGATCCGGTGGAGGTCCCGCCGATCAGGTCGAAGTAGTCGCAGAGCCGGAACTCGGGGTCGCCTCCCGCCCGATCGCGCAGGATGGTTTCGATCTCGGCGAGGTAGCCCAGCGTGAGGGCACCGCGGATGCCGCCGCCGTCGAGCGCCAGGATGCGTTTCGGCCCGGGATCGAACAGGTGTTCATCGCGTGTCTTGTGCACGTCTCTCCCGGGGGCTGCCTTGCCAACCGATGTGATATCGCTACCGTACGACATCGGTGCTGGGCCGTGGGTAGGTTCGGAGGATGGAGCAGCGCCTCAGCCCACCG
>WBZP01007673.1_pt1 | contig 10341 bp, 6 predicted proteins | sample 5204301 | NCBI WGS metagenome assembly WBZP01 (sample SAMN12412401, study PRJNA552823) | activated sludge metagenome | isolation source: activated sludge from nitrification reactor of wastewater treatment plant... | place: USA: Pennsylvania | collected 2017 | reverse complement strand
TCGACGCGGACACCCTCACCGCCCGTTGGACCGCCGAGGCGGCCACCCTCGGCTTCGACACCGCTGCTGCGAGGGCGTGCACCGGTGTCGCGACCGCCACCGAGCTCACCGAGGTGGAGGGGGAACAGATCCTCGACTTGTTGGCGGGACCGCACGGCCTGTGTGAACGGGCCTCCACGTTCCGGCGCTCCGATGTGATCGAAGCCGTCGCCACACTCGTCGGCTCCACAGCGACCGCCGCGGAGATCGACTCGCTCGCCGCCCGGTTCCTCGGCAGTCATCGCGTCGTTGCGGTCACCTCCGACGGGGTGGTCAGGGCTGACCAACGCCGCACATCCCAGCAACGCTGGACGACCGTCGAGTTGGCACGCATCGAGACACGCCTCCTCGAACACGCCGAACGGTCGGTGGTCAGCCCTGACCACCACCTCCCCGAGACGGTCATCACCGATGTGGTGGCGTCACGGCCGGAGTTGTCCGACGAACAGGCCAACATGATCGAAGCCGTGTGTCGGTCGGATCGGTTGGTGCTGCCAGTGGAGGGCCGTCCAGGTGCGGGCAAGACATACGCGACCGAAGCCGTCGTCGCCGCCCATGTCGCAGCCGACGTTCCGATCCTCGGTTGCGCGGTGTCCGCCGCTGCGGCATCAGAGCTCGAATCCCAGGCCGGGTTTGCTCGGTCGGTCGCACCGGCGATGACGGTCGCGAAGCTGCTCGTCGATCTCGATGCCTACGGCGGCCTCGCCCCAGGGGCCACAGTGGTCGTGGACGAGGCGTCGATGATCGCGACCCGTGACCTGGCCCGCCTCGCCGAACACACCCGGACAGCCGACGGTCGGCTGGTGTTGGTCGGGGATCCCGATCAGCACGGCTCGGTCGATGCCGGCGGCGTCTTCGCCCGGCTGTGTCGTGACGAGGGTGACGGACTGGTGCGCCTGGTGGAGAACCGCCGCCAGGACGACCACATCGACCGTCTCGCGATCGACGACTATCGCAACGGTCTCATCGCCGACGCGGTCCAACGCCTCGACGACGAGGATCGGGTCGTGCGGTCAGCGACCGCGGGGGAGTCGTTCGACGCGATGGTTGCGGACTGGTACGCCGCACGATCGGCCGGGTCGGCGGATCCGATGATCGCCGGGCCGAACTCGACCCGTCGGGCGCTCAACGAACGGGCCCGGGTGCTGCTCAAAGCAGCCGGTGAACTCACCGGCCGGCCACTGCGAATCGCGCGGCGCGAGTTCCTGTGCGGGGACGAGGTCGTCGCCCGGCGCAACGACCGCACCCTCCGCGCGGCGGGGTCCACAGACTTCGTCAAGAACGGATCGGTGGGTGTCATCGAAGCGCTGCATCACCGCGAGCGTGAGGTCACGGTCCGGTTCGACACCGAAGGCGTGATCCGGATCCCGACCGGCTACCTGGCAGCAGGGCGGCTCGAACACGGATACGCCCGCACCACCTACGGAGTGCAGGGCCACACCCACGATGTCGCCCGCTACCACCCGACCGACGCGTCGAGCTTCGAAGAGGGCTACGTCGCGGTCACCCGCGGCCGCCGAGGAGCACGTCTCTACGTCGTCGACGGCACCATCGGAGTCGACCAGGACGCACACCACAGCCACCACAGCGAACGGCACTCCCTCGACGACATCACCGACGCGTTCGCCCGACGACGAGCCAACACCATGGCCGCCGAGATCAACGCCTCACTCGAGCAGGTCGCGGATCTCGCATCACGTCACACGCTCGCCGAGTTGCACCAGCGGCGCCGCCAACTCGACGCTCGGATCGCCAACGCACCCGTGGACACAACGACGGTGATCGAGGAGTCGGTCCAGGCCCGAGATGCACTCCTGGTCCGCCGCCGGGCACTCCAGGACACCAACGAGACGGTGCCCGAAGGGTTGCAGCGGCGGATCGACTCCCTCGACCGACGCATCACGACCGCTCGAAGTCAACAAGCCGGACGCGAGCAATGGCTTGACGACAACGCCGAGTTGATCGACGAACACCGAGTCGTGCGATCAGCCGAACGGGCCGTCGAGGCACGCATCCGACACAACCCCCTCGCACACCTCCCCGAACACGTCATCGACGCGCTCGGCCCCGAACCCCGTCTGCAACGTGAACACCAGACGTGGGTCACCGCCGCGTCATCGGTCGCGATTCACCGAGCCCGTCACGACGTCGCCGACACCGCCGGCGAAGGACTCGACGGACCCGCAGCACTTCTGGGCCAACGACCCAACCACCCAGCCGAAGCAGCCAGCTGGGACCACGCCGCCATCCAACTTGCGGACCTTGATGCTGAGGCTGCGCTCGACTCAGGCGTCGGTCTCTGAACGCTCCACACGGAATCGGGTCTGCGCCGATTGCGCCCGGATCCCGAACGCTTCACCGACATCCATCCATGTGGGCCCGCCGTCCGCATGACGGGCCTCGTCGACAGCCTCGGTGGCGAGCACCTCGAACGCGTCGGCCAACCGGGCTGCCAACAACGCCCGACGTAACCGACCGAGAGGGGCAGCGGTCGCCGCCCGACGTGTCGGAGCGATCTCGTCGAGGAACTCACGAGCTGCGGTCATGACGTTCCGGTCAATCGACTCGGCAGTCGGTTTCGGTGGACGACCACCCACACGCGCCATCACGTAAGCCTACCCGGACAGATCAGGAACAACCTGACCGAGCGGTCATCGTGGATCCGCATTCGCACTCTCAACGACATCGTCCAGTCGTTGCGGGCCAATACACGTGCCACTTCTAGGCGAACTACCTCGCCGGTCGTTGGGCACAATGAGCAGCGGGGCCGGGATCGCGGACCAACCGGGCGTGCAGCGAGTTGTCCTCGAACCCGATGGGCAGTGGCCGATCAGTACCGGTCTGTCATCGGCTCTGTATGTGATGGTCACCGCCGACGCCTGGGTCAGCGGCATGGAGGCTGGGAGGCGAAGGCAGTCGAGGGGAGGGCTGACACAGCCTGGATCGGCACGACGAGTGCCTCGTCAGTGGACGTTTCTTCGGCGAACGCAATGCCCACGACCTGGCCGTTGACGTCGATGGCTGGGCCGCCCGAGTTGCCGTGCTTGATGATGGTGGTGAGCTTCAGGACCTCGTGTTCCGGGGTATCGGGCTCGGGTCCGTATCCCACCGCGATTCCAGTCGACACTGCGAGTTCCTTCCCTTCCGGGAATCCGACGATCGCGATGCGTTCCCCCGGTTCAACTCGCGTAGTTCGGGCGGGCATCGCGACAAGTCGGGGCGCCGCGGACCAGTTCCCAGTGAGCCGGGCTACATCAAGACTCTCGGCCACCGCGACACCGCTGGGCGAGAGATCGACTCCATCCCAAGTGAGCATCTCGATGTCGTTCGCGCCTTCCACCACGTGTCGATTCGTGATGACCGTCCCATCCTCTGACAGCCAGGCGCTCCCAATGCTGAGTTCACCGCAGCCCGTGTTGCGGATCCGGATCAGGGAGTTCCGTGCTCGATCGAGAATCCCTTCGGGGCTCAATGTCGTCGTGGTCGTGGGTGCCGTGGTGGATTCCCGGGCCGGGGAGACAGCATGAGCGAGATCATTGGATCTGCGGCTGCAAGAGACCGACAATCCGACTGCCATCACTGTTGTCGCGAGGCAGGTGATGTAACGACGCGTTCTCGTTCTGTACGGTGTCACGTCTTCGTAGCGTCTGAGAACTCGGCGACTGCCGAATTGGCCTCTTGACACACTGGGACAGCTGAATCGAGTTGAGCGCTTGTCGACCCAAGGTAGCCATCGAGCAGAGACGACATCGCGTCGATGATTCGGTTCCGACAGTCCAGCATCTTCTGCGCCGCGATCGCGCCGAGGCGAGCAACCTCCTGAGCGGCATTGCGCTCGTCTTGGACCTGAGCCTTCTCGTTTGTCACCTCTGACACTCGCAACTTTAGCGAGTCACGCTCAGTGCTGGTAGTAGCAAGGTCCGCGCTTGCCTTCTCCAGGGCAGCTTTCGTCTCCTTCAGATCAGCGTTCGTCTCAGTGAGTTGGTGAGCGCGCGTTGCTGCCAGCTCCTCGGATGCCACTGAACGCGAGCGGAATATGAGCGTCGCCGCCGCTAGGGCAACTACCAAGAGAGCGCACGCGACTCCGAGGGCCACCGCACGACGGGACCGAACAGGCCGCATGGTGTATGTCGCAGCCACTTTGGGCGGAGCCACGCTCGAACCGGAGACAACAGGTGGTGCATTCCAGTGTGAAGGAATTGGCGGTGGCGTCGGCGAACCCGTCGCGACTGTTGGAACCGGCGAAGTCGCGAGACCAGAATCTCGCAGATCGATGAGCGGTTCCACGGACCGGGTCGGCGACACGGAGACCGTTCCCGCAAGGGAAGATGAATCTCCTGTCCGAGGAGTCGTGGACACCTCGGAGAGACCGGCAACCGCAGCTACGCGACGCTGCACGCTTTCCAGGCGAGCAACTAGATGCGATACGAAATGGCGTGGTGCGCTGAGTGAAATGCGATCACCGGTATCAAACGAGATGTCAATGAATTGATCGTGTTCCTGTGCCACGACCTCCTCAACAGCCGTGATCTGTTCGAGCGCCCAAGAATGGTCTCCGTTCGCGGCTAAGTCGCCTTGTGTGCGCGATCGGATCGACAACTCATCAGCGACGATCGCCAAATCGACAGTCACCCACACCACGTCACCGTCGAAACGAGCCGACCCAACAGCGGTATTCAGCGCATTGTCAGTAGAGGACATCCCCTCCCCCTTCCGTCGTTGACAACGTACCAGCAGCCCCTGACAATGCGAAGCGCCGCTGCGGCGGTGCGCTGCCTTCGGTCGTGCCGGTCTGCTACCCCCTGATGTCCAGCGTCCGTCCGCCGCATCACAGCCAGCTGGACGACATGCAACGCGGAGCTGGAGCCTGCTGCGTTGCGGCACCGGCGGGACAGCCTTCGGTCTCGTCGCCGTCTGCGCAAAGCCAGCCCGTGGACGATCCGTCACCGGCTGCTGCACATCGCACGACGGATCACTCCGAGGGCCGACGCTTGCACCTCGTCACCGCCTGAACCTGGGCCGACATGCTCACCACCGCGCTCACCCGACTCCGAACCCGATTCCAGTCGGTCACCTTGACCATCGGAGCCGTTGCCCAACCTGTCCGATGAAGTTCGTGGCGGGCGGTTGGCTGCGGGATCGTCCTCACGGCAACCCGATGTCGAGATCCGCGTCCGTGTCGATCTCGACGGCTGCGGGTTTCGGTGCGGGACGGTCCACCGGTCCCCGGGGTCGAGCGATCCCGGCGGAGAGCCCGGACCGGATCGTGAGGGCGGCTTCGCGTTCGCTGAGGCCGATCGACGCAGCGGCGTGACGCAGATGGGATTCTACGTCGTCGGCGTCGAGTACGCCGGCTCCGGCGATCTGTCCCAATGCGAACGCGGCACGGTTCAACGTGTGGTTCCGTGATCCCTGCACGGCGTGACGGACCCGGTCGATCTCTCCGCGTAGGGCTGCGGCCGCCCATCGGTCGAGTGCCACCGACACCGGCATCGGGTCGGTGGCCACGGGGTGCTCGACACGGGGAGGGTCGACCATGCGTTGCAGCCACTCGGGCATCTCCGGCGCCTCGCCGCCCCGGGTCCACACGTAGCGTCCACCGCAGGGATGCACACTCGGCGGCGCGATCACGTAGCCGCCTTCGCCGCGTACGTCTATCCCGGGCCCGACCCGGTTCACCGAGTTGCGCACCTCCCGGTCCCTGGACGAGAAGAACAGGTGCCAGCCACCCGACCCGGTCTGAACTCGTGGGCCCTGCGGCAACTGACCATGCTCGTCGACGAGACGCCGCATCGACTCGGCACCACCGTGACGCGGATCGATGTCGATCACCACCAGACCGGATGGTCGACCTGTGAGCACCCCGACGTTCGCGGATGGCCAGCGCCGCCACCACGTCTCGACGATCTCCGGGTCGGTCGACGCGTCACGCAGACCACGGCGGGTCCGGGGGTGCTTCCCCGGTGAGGAACAGTCCGTTCGGCCACACGAACAACCAGCCTCGGCGGGTGTGTGGCACGGGAACACGGGCCGCCCCTGAGCGGCGTACTCCAGCGCGACGCCCCTCGCTGCAATACCGGTCACAGCCCGACTCCGACTTCGAGGTCGATCTCCTCGACGAGGTCTGGTGCCGCCTCGAGTGACACTGACGGTGTGTCCAGTTCGCAGTAGTCGTAGGCAAGCGCTGAAGCCGCCGTGCTGTCGGCGCGGACCCGGTACACACCCGCGGTCGCGAAGTCGACCATCACGACGTCATCGCCGGTCCGGACATCGGTGACCACTCCGGGTGTTCCGGGTTCTGGCAACTCGTCAGCGACCGAGCGTTGGACGACGACCCGGTCACCGGCTCGGACCTCCATGCCGTCCGAGAGCTCGATGGCGGGCCCCGACAGAAGCCCGTCAACGGTCAGCACAGCGCGGGCCATGCCGTCCCAGCGCTCGCGCTCTTCGGGTCGACTCAAGCAGATGGGGTGTTCAGCGTCGGTGCCGAACCCCGCTCGCCATCGCCCCAGCCGCAAGGCCACATCGAGACCTTCAGGTCCCCGCGCCTCAGCGGCCAGGAGACGCTCCGCTTGCTGCTCGAACGAACCAGCAGGAGGACCGTCCAGACCCGGACTGATTTCGGAGCGGACCACGGGGGCGGTCGTGGCCTGTTGCGCTCCGCGATCCACGCTGAACTCCGATCCGCACAATCCGCAGGTCACTGGACCCTGCGCCAGCACCGACGGCGCCATCCGCATCCGCCGCCCACATCCGCACTCAGCCGGCTTCACCTGCTGACGCTTCGTCTCGTCCCGGTCACCCTGACCATCGGGCTGGCCCTCGCTCTGGGTCGTCTCAACCCCGACGCCGGCCAACGCAGCTGAGGGGATTCGTCGGGCGATCCGCATCACCCCGGCGAGATGGTCGATCTCCGCCGAGTACCGTTTGGCGGTCTCGGGACGGACCGTCGTCTTCGCGAACCCGTACGGATCCATCTGCGCGACATCGAGGCCGACCTCGACGGCAGTCGCCTTGAACCGGGCGTTGTGGTAGCGGCCACCCCGCGAGGTGTCCTTGACGCCCCTCGCTGCGTTGATGCCGTGCGCCGCTTCGTGCAGAAGCACCTCGAACACGTCGGTGGGTTTCAGGTGCAGCGCCTCCCCGGCCAGCAGCACCTCGCCTCGGACGTCACCGTCGGCCAGCCAACGACCACCCCACCAATGGCCGAGCTTCACGAGGCGTCCACGCTCGACCCCGGAACCCAGCAGCATCACCGCCGGCGGCAACTCCGGATGATGCGACTGGATGCTCCGCCACACCGCCTCGCATGCGACGACCAGGTCACTTGCCAACGGGTCGGTTGTCGGGTCGGTCAGCTCATCGACATCTTCCACGCCCACCTAAGCGCGCATCGGTCAACGGAGAAGCACCACGAGCGCCAGGGAAGCACCCATCTGCCTCCTTGGCTTGCCAGCGATCCCGCGAACGACTTGTTGCCGTAGGATCCGCCAAGGCTTCGATCCACGGGCGGGCGCGGATCACGAGAGGACACGGTTGGTGAACTGCGCCAGGAAGTGAACCGGCCTGGCGCAGTCCCGAGTCACCAGTCCGACCAACTGTCGCACTTCTCGCTGCGGTACTCTTTCGGGTCACTCAGCGTGTTCGTGGGAGGAAGCGTGAGGAAGTTGCAGTTGGTAGTCGTTGCGTTCGCAGCAGCGTTTCTCATTGCCGGATGTTCCGGGGGGTCCGACGTTCGGTCGAACTCCGGCCCCTCCACCACCCGGGCCGAGTCCGCCAAGAGCGATGATCTCACCACCACGACCGCATCGTCCGGTCCCAAGAACTCTCCGGCGCTCTACCTCCAAGGCGCGGTATCGGTGCCAGCCGGCGAGGCCGGCAAGCTGTCGGTTGTGTTCACTGCAGTACCCGACGGCGTGATTGGAGGGATCCCAGTGATCGTCCGCAATAGCACCCCGAAGGCAGTAGAGGACGTATCGGTCACCGGCACTGCGCGGGGTGTGGATGGGTCTCTTGTGGGGTCGGGCAGTTCGCAGGGTTTCGAGCCAGCGGTTCTTGAGCCCGGCGAGTGGGGATTCGGCTACATGGCTTTCGACCAGACACTGCCGGCTGGAACAACGATCGAGACCACCGCAACGGGCAACGACGTCTCCGATACCCATATCTTCGATACCGTTCAATTGACGATCAGCGAACTAAACCTCGCTTCCAGCGATAGCGGAGCGCACTACGTCGGAATCGTCGCCAACCCACACGACAAGAAGTCGGTGAGTCACGGGTCCGTCTACATCGGTTGTTTCGACGCATCATCCAACATGATCGACACGTTTAGTGGCTTCACTAGCGGCGAGGTGGTGGCCGGCGGTACAGCATCGTTCGACATCGCTGTCGACCACGGGCAGACCTGCGCCGCTATCGCCGTCGGGGCCTCCGGCTACGCGGAGTGAGTCCCCTGGACTTGGTTGATCGGGGGACCAGTCGAACACCACTTCTGGAATGAACGCCAACCCATGGGTTCAGCGACCTATGCGGATGAGAGCCATCGTTACGCTCGCCGAGAGCACCGGGACTGCCTGATGTGGGCGTGCCGGAAATGCAGGCCATGTGGGGCGGTCCATGTTTGCGGGTGCACGATCACCAGCGATGCACCGAAGACGACGATCGCTTCACTCGGCCAGGCCGATCTCTCCGCGTTCTGCAGCCGTCAGGACGGGCCAGGGCCGCTCGGTGGCCTCAGTTGCAGCCACACTGGTGGAATGGAGCCGTAGACGAGGATGCCTTCGCCGGTGCGGAGACGGCGGATGGCGTCCACGGGTGCGAATCGACGCCACGACGTGTGTTCGGACACCGAGCGTCGGGGTCCGTGGAGGTCACCGGAGCGGTTCACTTCGGTGCGGCGTTCGTCGCCGATGAGTCGACTGACGTACTCGAGGGTTGGGTCGTCCGCGATGCCTGCGCCGAAGAGCTTGGCGCGGTGGTTGTTGAGCACGGTCTGTGCCCGTTCGCCGTAGATCGACTTGATCTGGGCGAGATCTTGCCAGACCGACACGAACGTGATCCCATGGCTTCTCGCGGTCGACGCGTACCCGGGTAGGTCACGCAGAGGAGCGATGTTGCCTGCCTCGTCGAGCAGCACCAGGCAGGGGCGTTCGAGGGTGCCTCCTCGCCGGTTCGCTTCGTCATACGCGGCTCGGATCGCCTGTTGGATGAGCACGGAGAGCACGGGCCGGAGGCGAACCTGTTCGTGTGCGGTGGCCACGACGAAGATCGTGTTATTGCCGCTCAGCCATTCGGCGACGTCGATCTCGCTGCTGGACGCAGCGTCACCCCTCTCACCGACACCAGGGTCCGCGTAGCCGGCGACGACGTTCTCCATCGTGGCGAACACGGAACCCTTCAGCCGCTTCTCCTTGCCCCACAACGCACGGGCCGACACCAACGCCGGGAGCGTGGACCCGTCTGCGAGACACGACTTGAGTGCTTCATCGCGGAGCTGCTCGTCGACCCGGCGGCCGAGCACCTCGTCGATCTCGCTTGTGATCTGTTGTTGGACTTCCTGCGGCCAGTAGAGGAACGGCCGATCAACCCACCGACTGGATCGGCCGCCGTCGGGGTCGCGGTAGCGGTCCTTCGCGTCGGCGAGCAGCTCGTTGCGGACCTCTTCGGCGAGCAAGGTGCGCAGCTCCCGTCCCCGACCGTGCGCGTGGAGCGCTGCGACGGTGTCGTCGAGTCCGGCGGTGCCAGTGAGCGCGAGTTCGACCTCGTCTTCCTCCTGGAGGTCGACCCACCGGACGACGTCGGCCATCGTCCGTCCCGACATGGCGGCCGCGTACAGGTAGGGGGCGAGTCCCTTGCGTGCCTGGGAGTACCAGTAGTCGCCGTCGGTGACGCTGTCGGACTTCGGCTGGGCCGCTTCGCACAGCCAGGTCGCCACCCGCATCGCGCCGACCCAGTCGCCGCAGGCACTGAGCGGCGACCACGTTGCCGCTGGGAGCCCGGTGCACGAGGTCGGGTCGTAGACCCATGTGGTGCCGACGTTGGACCTGTGCGCCAGGGTGGTGTCGAGCAGGTCGGTCTTGACGCTGGTCGCGATGATCGGCCCGTCCCATTCGAGCAGAGCCGGAATCGCGAAGCCGACGGTCTTGCCGCACCCCGTCGGTCCGACGACGGCGAGGCTGGTCTGCGGTTCGGCCGCGAGCAGCTGTCGACCGTGCAGCCCGAGCGTCACCCGACCGGGAGTGGGTCGTCGAACCTCCAGATCCCGCGTGTCGCGGCTGCGGGCGAGGCCACCTTCTCCGGCAC
>WBZP01007672.1_pt1 | contig 10341 bp, 9 predicted proteins | sample 5204301 | NCBI WGS metagenome assembly WBZP01 (sample SAMN12412401, study PRJNA552823) | activated sludge metagenome | isolation source: activated sludge from nitrification reactor of wastewater treatment plant... | place: USA: Pennsylvania | collected 2017 | reverse complement strand
CGAGTCTGGATCGGGTAAGTCGGTCTCGAGCCTGGCGATCTTGGGGTTGCACCGCAACACCAACGCCATGGTGTCGGGTTCGATCAACCTCGGCGGTGTCGAACTGCTGAGCCTCTCTGATGAAGACATGCGTCGCAAGCGTGGCAAAGACGTGGCGATGATCTTCCAAGATCCGCTGAGTTCCTTGCACCCCTACTACAGCGTGGGCGCGCAGATCGGTGAGGCCTTTCGCGTTCACAACGACGTGTCGAAGTCGGAGGCGCGCAAGCGAGCCATCGACATGCTCGGCCTCGTCGGCATTCCCCAACCAGACCGCCGGGTGGATGACTATCCTCACCAGTTCTCAGGTGGCATGCGTCAGCGCGCAATGATCGCGATGGCACTGGTCAATGACCCCGGTCTGGTGATCGCGGATGAGCCGACCACAGCTCTGGACGTGACCGTGCAGGCACAGATTCTGGACCTGCTGCAGAAACTTCAGCGCGAGTTCAACTCCGCGATCATCATCATCACTCACGACCTCGGTGTCGTTGCCGAGATGGCTGATGAAGTGCTGGTGATGTACGGCGGCAAGGCAGTTGAGAATGGTCCTACCAAGGAACTCTTGGTGCACCCTCAAATGCCTTACACCTGGGGTTTGCTCTCCAGCGTTCCTGATGTGACCGCTGATGTGAACAACAAACTCAAGCCGATTCCTGGCAACCCGCCTTCGCTGCTCAACCCGCCAGGTGGATGTTCGTTCCACCCTCGGTGCGAATTCCGCGATCGGGTGGGCGGCAACACTTGCGCCACGGTTATCCCGGTCTTGGAAAGCAAGACCGGCGACCCCAACCACACCTCGCGTTGTCACCTCAAGGGGCCTGAAGACATCTACCAGGCTGAGGTGCTCGCCGACGTTGCGCCCGCTACTGCGGGAGAGGAGCACTGATGTCAGAGCAGGTCCAGCCCAAGGTGCTCGAGGTTGAACACCTCACCATGCACTTCCCGGTCAAGTCGACCGGTTTGCTGCGTCGGGTCATTGGTCACGTGCAAGCAGTTGACGACGTGTCGTTCTCGGTCAAGCGTGGCGACGCGCTAGGTCTGGTCGGTGAGAGTGGTTGCGGCAAGTCGACCACTGGTCGCATGGTCTCGCGGTTGCTCAAGCCCACGTCGGGCGAAATCCGCTTTGAGGGCACCGATATCGCCAACTTTGGCCACAAGCAGTTGCAGCCCTTGCGTCGCGACATCCAGATGATCTTCCAGGACCCCTACGGCTCGCTGAACCCCCGCCAAACCGTGGGTGCGATCGTGGCGACCCCGATGGAAATCCACAAGACGATTCCCGAGAAGCAGATCAAGGCGCGGGTTCAAGAACTGTTGGAGTTTGTGGGTCTCAACCCCGAGCACTACAACCGTTACCCCCATGAGTTTTCCGGTGGTCAACGTCAGCGCATCGGCATCGCTCGCTCGTTGGCCCTGCAGCCCAAAGTGCTCGTTGCTGATGAGCCAGTCTCGGCACTGGATGTGTCGATCCAGGCTCAGGTCATCAACTTGCTTCAAGACGTGCAAAAGGAATTCGACATCGCGTTCCTCTTCATCGCTCACGACTTGGCCGTCGTACGCCACTTCTGCCCCGAAGTTGCCGTGATGTACCTAGGCAAGATCGTGGAGATGGGTGATCGCGATTCGCTGTACGGCGCGCCGCTGCACCCCTACACCCAGGCCTTGATCTCGGCGGCACCCGATGTGCGCCAGGCTGCAGTCGGTGGGCGTCGGGAGCGCATTCGCCTCGAAGGTGATGTGCCTAGCCCGATCAACCCGCCTAGTGGTTGCCGGTTCCGCACGCGTTGCTCGTTGGCCAAGGACATCTGCGCCAAGGTCGAGCCCCCGTTGTTGCAGGTGGGTCCCAAACACAAAGTGGCGTGCCACTTTGCTGGCGAACTCGGTAATGCACCGAGCAAGCCGATTACGACCGGACTGCTTGGTGTGGATGACTCGGGCAACGCTGTGGCCGGGGCCACGGCAACCCGCGACCTGGTGACTCCTGACTACAAGGACACCTGGGTCGACTTGAAGTCCATGCGGTGATGAGGGACCAACTACTCACGTTGAAAGACGGTCGCCAGTTGGCGATCACGGTGTCAGGCCCTGAATCTGGCGTGCCATTGATTTATCACCATGGCACGCCAGGATGTCGCTTGCAGTCGAGGGCGTTGCAGGCCATGACTGCCCAACACGGGCTGCGCTTGGTCACCTACGACCGCGCCGGTGCGGGCCAGTCCTCGCGCAACCCTGGCCGCACCGTTGCCGACGTTGCCAGCGATATGGCTGGCGTGCTGGACGCTCTCGATGCACCGCGATGTGTGGTGGCTGGCAAGTCGGGTGGTGGGCCACACGCGTTGGCGACCGCCGCTGGTTTGCCAGATCGTGTCGCCGCGGTGGCCTCGCTCGCAGGCGTTGCACCTTATGGCGAGGGATTCCTCGACGGCATGGGCCAAGACAACCACGACGAGTTCGGGCTAGCCCTTGAGGGCGAGGCTGCGCTGCGCCCCTACCTGGAGCACCACCGCGAGGTGCTCCTCACCGCTGATGCGGCCGGCATGGTCGAGCAATTGGCCAGTTTGCTTCCTGACGTTGACCGCCAACTGCTTACCGACGAGGCCGGCGCTGACCTGGTCAATAACATGCGTGGGGGCGTGGAGTCGGTTGACGGCTGGCTCGATGACGACTTGGCGTTCACCCGTGACTGGGGTTTCGACCTTGGGTCAATCACGGTGCCGACGTACGTCTGGCAAGGCAGTGCCGACTTGATGGTGCCTTTCCACCATGGCGAACTACTTGCCGCTTCGATCCCTGGGGCCACAGCACACCTCGTTGATGGCGAAGGCCACTTCTCGGTTGTCTTGGGTCGCCTGGACCAGATCGTGGGAGAACTCGCCGCACACTTGTAGGGTTTCGCCCGTGGACAGCCTCTTTGAGGTCGCGCAGGGCGGCACCGGCAGCCTGGCCGGCAACGCGCACAAGAGCGCACCGTTGGCGGTGCGAATGCGTCCGCAAACCCTTGATGACCTCGCCGGCCAGAAACATTTGCTTGCTCAAGGCTCACCGCTGCGGCGTCTTGTCGAGGGTGATCAGCCCATGTCGTTGCTGCTGTGGGGGCCACCTGGCACTGGCAAGACCACGATCGCCAGCATCGTCAGCGCTCAGACCGATCGGGTGTTCGTGGAAGTCTCGGCTGTTTCAGCCGGAGTCAAAGAGGTGCGCGAGGCGATTGATGCCGCCCGGCGCCGGCTGGCCAACTCAGGGCAAGAAACCGTGCTATTCGTCGATGAAGTGCACCGGTTCACCAAGGCTCAGCAAGACGCACTGTTGCCGGGCGTCGAAAACCGTTGGGTGACGTTGATTGCCGCAACCACGGAAAACCCGTTCTTTTCGGTGATCTCACCACTGCTGAGTCGTTCACTGTTGTTGACGTTGGAGTCACTGACGCATCAAGACGTCGCCGAGGTCATCGAGCGAGCCTTGGGCGCTCAGAGTGGGCTGGCCGGCAAGTTCGTGCTCGCCGAGGACACGTTGGAGCAACTGCTCCAGATGGCTGGTGGCGACGCACGCAGGGCCCTGACCTACCTCGAAGCAGCAGCAGGGGCCGTGGCATCAACCACATCCACGACGTCTGGGCCGATCACAATCGATCTGGAGAGTCTTGAACGTGCCGTGGATCGCGCTGCGGTTCGCTACGACCGTGACGGCGATCAGCACTATGACGTGGTGTCAGCCTTCATCAAGTCGATCCGTGGCTCCGATGCCGATGCCGCGCTTCACTATCTGGCTCGGATGATCGAAGCGGGCGAGGACCCACGATTCATCGCTCGTCGTCTGATGATTTTGGCCAGCGAAGACATTGGCCTGGCTGATCCAGGCGCATTGCAGACTGCCGTGGCAGCTGCGCAGGCGGTCGCCATGATCGGCATGCCAGAAGGTCGGCTCAACTTGGCTCAGGCCACCATTGCCCTGGCAGTGGCACCCAAGAGCAACGCAGTGATCAAGGCGATTGAAGCCGCGAGCGCCGACGTACGCCGAGGCAAGATCGGCTCGGTGCCACCTCACCTACGCGATGCGCACTATGCCGGCGCGAAGAAGGTCGGGCATGGCGCGAGTTACAAGTACTCCCACGACGAACCCTTTGGCATCGCCGAACAGCAGTATCTGCCTGATGAGCTGCTAGACGTTACCTACTACGAGCCCACTGCGTACGGCGAAGAAGCAAGCGTGAGCCAACGCTGGGAGCGGATTCGGCGACTACTCAGAGGCAGGTAGGGTCAGCCCTCATGGACGCGGTCACAAGTTTGGTGGTGTTGGCGCTCGCTCTTGCGGTCGTCGCACTGCTCTTGGGCGTCTTGATGGTGCTAGACCGTCGGGCCTTTGCCCGCGAGCGGCAGGCGCATCGGCGCGAATTGGCCGCCCAACACGAACGCGAAGTTGCCTTGGTGGCCCAACACCATGGCGAACAACTACGCCTTCAAGCAGAGTTGTCGCAGTTGGAGCAGAAACTTCAGGAGAGCGAGGCTGCTGAGCGAGTGATCCCGGCAGTGATCACCGCCATCGGCACTGAGGTTGAGGCTCCAGCCCCCGTGAGCGTCTCGAATCAGGTGGTCTTGTCGGCTGCCGTGGGTGAACCCATCGTGAAGTCGCTGGCCTTGGTGCACGGCGTGCGGCGCGCGTTGAGCCCCCAGGTTCGCAGCCGCATCGCCTTCGAGATCAAGCAGGGCACCAAGCAGGCGCGCAAAGATCGCCGTCGCGACATGCGTGCTGCCTGGCGAGCGATGCGCCGAGAGCGACAATCCTCATGAAGATCTGGTGGTTTCTCACTGGTGCGGGCGCAGGCATCTACGCGGCGGTGAAGGCGCGTCGAGCCGCTGAGGTCTTCACCCCCGAGGGCATGCATGACCGAATGGCGGGTTTGCAACGCGGCTGGTCCGTATTCACTGATGAGGTGCGCACCGGGATGGGCGAAAAAGAAGATGAATTACGCCACCGGATGTTGTTGAGTTTGGATAGTCCCAAAGCGCTCCCTGCCGGGAGCGAGAACGAAAGGTTGGAGCACCACTGATGGACACCGCGGAGATCCGGCGCCGATTCTTAGCTCACTTTGAGCGCAACGGGCACACGGTGGTTGATTCAGCATCGTTGTTGCTCGATGACCCCAACTTGTTGTTCGTCAACGCTGGCATGGTGCCATTCAAACCCTTCTTCTTGGGGCAAGAGACACCGCCGTACGACCGCGCAACCAGCGTGCAAAAGTGCATCCGCACTCCCGACATCGAAGACGTTGGCAAGACATCGCGTCACGGCACGTTCTTTGAGATGTGCGGCAACTTCTCCTTTGGTGACTATTTCAAAGAAGGCGCCATCGAGCTGGCCTGGGATTTGGTGACCAAGCCTGTCTCAGATGGCGGTTGGGGATTCCCTGAAGACAAGCTTTACCCCTCCATTCTTGATGGCGACGACGAAGCGTTGCGCCTGTGGAAGAAGGTCACCGGGGTCCCCGATGAGCGGATTGCTCGCCTCGGGCCGAAAGAAAATTACTGGTCGATGGGTGTGCCAGGTCCGGGTGGCCCATGTTCAGAACTTCTCATTGACCGCGGACCTGCCTATGGCCCCGACGGCGACTTCTCAGCTGAGGATCGCTACTTGGAGTTTTGGAACCTGGTGTTCATGCAAGACGAACTCTCAGCGGTGCGCTCTAAAGAAGACTTCGACATCTCCGGCTCCTTGCCGAAGAAGAACATCGACACCGGCATGGGCCTGGAGCGGGTTGCGTTCCTCACCCAGGGCGTCGACAACATGTACGAAATCGACGTGATGTTCCCGGTCATCAAGAAGGCCGAAGAACTCACCGGCAAGAGGTACGGCGCCAACCCAGAAGACGACGTGCGCTTCCGTGTGGTGGCCGATCACGTGCGCTCCTCGATGATGCTGATCGGCGACGGGGTGACACCCGGCAACGAGGGTCGCGGTTACGTGCTGCGCCGCCTCCTGCGCCGCGCGGTGCGCTCGATGCGACTCTTGGGCACCGAAGATCGAGTGCTGCCGGAGTTGATGCCGGTCAGCCGCGACAAGATGGGTGAGACCTACACCGACCTGATCCGCGAGTGGTCGCGGATCGCGCAGGTGGCGTTCGCCGAAGAAGACGCGTTCCGGCAAACCTTGAAGACTGGCACGGCGATCTTTGAGTCCGCCGCGATTGAATCGAAGGCGGCTGGGCAACTCAGCGGCGACAAGGCGTTCGCGCTGCACGACACCTACGGGTTCCCGATCGACTTGACCCTCGAAATGGCTTCCGAGCACGGACTGAGCGTCGATGAGGCTGGGTTTAGGCGCCTGATGGATGAGCAGCGCCAGCGTGCTAAGGCCGATGCGAAGGCCAAGAAGGGCCAGCACGCAACAGGTGGCGCTTATCGAGCGATCGCCGACACGATGGGCACCGCCGTGCAGTTCACCGGCTACGACGACGTCATCTCCGAAAGCCTCGTGCGCGGTCTGGTCAACGCCAAGGGCGAATCGGTGCAAGCCGCGTCTGCTGGTGAGAGCGTGGAGTTGGTCTTTGATCGCACCCCGTTCTATGCCGAAGGCGGTGGCCAACTGGCCGACCAAGGCCGGATCGAACTCGCCAATGGCGCGGTCGTCGTTGTCGATGACGTGCAATCGCCGATCACCGGGCTCGTCGTACACAAAGCTCGCGTTGTTGAGGGCGAAGTCACGGTCGGTGCTGCGGCCCAGTTGCTCGTCGACGTGGAACGTCGACGCTCGATCAGCCGCTCACACACCGCCACGCACATGGTGCACAAAGCGTTCCGTGAAGCCTTGGGGGAGACCGCCACACAGGCTGGTTCGGAAAACAGCCCCGGGCGATTCCGGTTCGACTTCTCCGCCACTGGAGCAGTGCCCGCCTCGGCGATGGCCGATGTTGAGGCTCGAGTTAACGACATCGTGCTGGCTGACCTCGCTGTGCATGCCGAAGTGATGAGTCAAAGCGACGCCGTCAAGAGCGGTGCCATGGCGCTGTTCGGTGAGAAGTACGGCGACCAAGTCCGCGTGGTCTCTGTGGGTGATTGGACCCGCGAACTGTGCGGAGGCACTCACGCCGGACGCTCGGGGCAACTCGGTGTGGTGAAACTGCTGGGTGAGTCGTCGATTGGATCTGGTGTGCGCCGGGTTGAGGCGCTCGTGGGCGGAGATGCCTACCGGTTCTTGGCCCGTGAGCACCTGCTAGTTGCTCAGTTGACCGACATGTTGAAGGTGCGACCCGAACAGTTGCCCGAGCGAGTCAACGACATGGTGGAGAAGCTTCGTGTCGCCGAGAAGGAGATCCAGCAAGTCCGCGTGGCCCAACTGCTCGCCTCGGCGGCGTCGCTGGCTCAGAGCGCCCAAGATGTAGGTGGCGTCTCACTGGTGGCTCACCAAGCTCTCGGAGTCAACGGCGGCGACGCTCGGACGTTGGCCCTTGACGTGCGTGGGCGGATGCCTGCGGACCGTCCGGCGGTCGTGGCGATTGTCGGGGTCTCTGACAACAAGCCGGCCATCGTGGTTGCACTCAACGATGCTGCTCGCGAGCGTGGACTCTCAGCTGGCGACCTGGTCAGGGCCGCGTGTGCTGAGGTCGGCGGCAAGGGCGGCGGCAAACCAGACCTAGCTCAAGGCGGTGGCACCGACGCCAGCGGAGTGGATCGGGCACTGGCCGCCGTTGTGGCGGGACTGGGCTAAGCGTGCGGTTGGGAGTGCGGCTAGGTCTCGATCCGGGGGATGCCCGGATCGGGGTTGCTAGTTGCGACCCTGCCGGCATCATCGCCACGCCTGTTGAGACGGTTCAGCAGGGCCAAGAGGCCTTTGGTCGGCTCGTAGCCTTGGTAGGTGAATTCGAACCTATGGAGATTGTGGTGGGCTTGCCGACCTCGCTGAACGGACGCGAAGGTCCGGCGGCAGCTAAAGTGCGCACGTTTGCACATCATCTCTCCAGCTTGGTTGCCCCAGTTGGAGTGCGCCTTGTCGATGAGCGGCTCACCACCGTTAGCGCCCATCAGGCGCTGCGAGCATCGGGCCGCAAAGGCAAGCGCACTCGAGCCGTCGTCGACCAGGCAGCTGCCGTAGTGATCTTGCAACATGCACTTGATAGCGAGCGAGTTTCCGGGAAACCGGGCGGGGAACTCCTCATCGCCTCAGACCAGACAGGAACCAACTCGTGAGCAACATCGGCTTGATTCCCGAAGACCCGCGGCACAATCGTCCGCCTCGCCCCGAGTCGTCCAGCCAGCCTCGCCGCCGGTCCGAAAGCGGTCGGGCGCAGACCAGTCGGCGCGAGGAGACTCCCAAGCGCGGCGGTGGCGCCAAGGTGGCGGCAGTTTTCCTCGCGTTAGCAGTGCTGCTGGGAGGCGGTGCCCTCGCGACGTACAAAATAATTCAATCGCGTGTTGGCCCCGACTTTGCTGGCCCGGGCTCGGGGGAGGTTATGTTCGAGGTCCACCAAGGCGACACGGTGGCCGCGATAGGCCAAGGGCTCAAGGCTGCTGGTGTGGTCAAGAGCGTTGACGCCTTCTTGTTGGTAGCCAAGGCTGATCCGGATTCCAATCTCATCCAGGTTGGCTTCTACCAAATGAAGAAGCAGATGGCGGCCCAGGACGCCTTGGCAGTGTTGCTTGATCCGGACAACTTGATTCAAACGCGCGTCACCGTCACCGAAGGCGCCCGGGTGCGTGATGTCATCGCCACCATTGTGGCCAAGACGGACTTCAAGAAGCGCGAGGTGCGTCAAGCCCTCAAGGACCCATCTTTGGGGCTACCAGCAGATGCTGAGGGCAACCCAGAGGGATACCTCTTCCCAGCGACCTACACCGTTGCCCCTGGGATGAGCGCGCTGGAGTTGGTCAAGCAAATGGTCGAACAGACCAAGCAAGTTGAGACCGAACTGGATATCGAGGCCAAGGCGAAGGAACTCGGACTTACCACCGAGCAGGTGCTGACGGTGGCGAGCATTTTGGAGTACGAAGCTAACCGAAGTGATGACTACCCCAAGGTCGCTCGGGTGCTCTACAACAGACTTGATGAGCCGATGCGATTGCAGTTGGACTCCACCATTTCCTACATCTTCCGCAAGACGAACTCTGGTGATGTCTGGACGACCTCGAAGATGAGGGAAAGCGCTTCGCCGTACAACACCTACACACACGACGGGTTGCCTCCAGGGCCGATCGGATCGCCGGGTCGCGAGACCATCGAGGCTGCTTTGAACCCTGCCAAGGGGCCTTGGTTGTACTTCGTGCCTGATTATGACCACCAGACCACGCTCTACACCGACAGCTATTCCCAGCATCTGAAGAATGTGGAGAAGCTGAAGGTGTACTGCCAGACCCACGATGAGTGCTGATGCCTCGTTGTGCGGTGCTGGGTAGCCCCATCTCGCATTCGCTGTCGCCGATCCTGCACCGGGCCGCCTATGCCGAACTGGGCCTAGCCGATTGGACCTACGACGCGATCGACGTCACTGAGTCGCAGTTGGCAGACTTCCTGGCGAGTTGTGGACCCGAATGGGCTGGCTTGTCGCTCACCATGCCGCTCAAACGTGAAGTGCTCGCGTTGGCGGAGCAGGTGAGTGCTTTGGCGATGCGCGCTCAGGCAGCCAACACGTTGGTGCGCACCGAATCTGGTTGGCATGCCGACAACACCGATGTTCCAGGTGCGGTGAACGCGATCAAGGAGCGTTGGAGCGAGCCCATCAACAGTGCCGTGATCGTGGGTGCGGGAGCCACCGCAGGTTCGTTGGTGCTGGCACTTGAGATGCTGGGATGTGAGTCGGTGCGGGTGCTCTCGCGTTCTGAAGACCGCGCAGCCGCAGCCCTCTCGGTCTCGCCCATTGCCACCTGGGCGCCGCTAGCTGGCCCAGTGCTCGAGGCCGATCTGATCGCCTCCACGATTCCGGCCACAGCCCAGTCGCAGGAGTTGATCCAGAGAATGCAGGGCACCAAGGTGCTCTTCGACGTGATCTACCACCCCTGGCCCACCCCGCTCGTCCAGCACACCAGTGCCACTGTCGTGAGCGGGTTGGATCTTTTGGTGCACCAGGCGGTGCTGCAGGTCAGTGCCATGACGGGAATTGGGGTTTCGCACGTGCCGCTCGCCGCGATGCGAGCAGCTGCTGAGGCGGCTGTGGATAAGCCACCTTCGCCGAAGGCCCCACCCACTTAGGCTCGGCGCATGCGGCTAGTCCTTGTCGGTGCCTGCGCGGTCATCGGCGCGTTGATGGGCATGTGGGGACCGCACCTGATTGCGCGATTGCCAACGCCGCGTTTGCCCGACAACTACGAAGGA
>WBZP01007671.1_pt1 | contig 10341 bp, 6 predicted proteins | sample 5204301 | NCBI WGS metagenome assembly WBZP01 (sample SAMN12412401, study PRJNA552823) | activated sludge metagenome | isolation source: activated sludge from nitrification reactor of wastewater treatment plant... | place: USA: Pennsylvania | collected 2017 | reverse complement strand
GACCGAGCGGACCGGCCTTGAACACATCGGGGAGATCGGTCTGCGGACACAAACCGGCGGGATGGTGCAACTCTCCGAGCTCCTGACCATGGAGCAGACGGTGCAAGAAAAGGCGATCTATCACAAGAATCAGAAGCCGGTGGTCTATATCGTGGCCGACGTGGGCGGTCCCGGCGCGGAGAAAGCCGAAAGCCCGGTCTATGGCGTGCTCGGCGTCGGGAAGAAGCTGGAAGAGTACCGGCCGGCTGAGGGCTATCAGCTGGAGCAGTACTACGCCTCACAACCCTGGTCGGAAGAAAAGCTGACGATGAAGTGGGACGGGGAGTGGCAGATCACCTATGAAACATTCCGCGACATGGGCATCGCGTTCGCGGTGGCGATGCTCCTGATCTATCTGTTGATCGTCGGGCAGTTTCAATCGTTCCTCACGCCCGTCATCATCATGGCGCCGATCCCGCTCACGCTCATCGGTATTCTGCCGGGGCACTGGCTGACCGGTTCCTATTTCACCGCGACGTCCATGATCGGCTTCATCGCGCTCTCAGGCATCATCGTGCGGAACTCTATTCTGCTGGTGGACTTTATCCAGTTGCAGGAACGGGCGGGCGTGCCGTTGCTGGAAGCCGTCATCACGGCTGGTGCGATCCGCACGAGGCCGATTCTTCTCACTGCCGCCGCGCTGATGGTCGGCGCGTTCGTGATTATCCTCGATCCCATCTTCCAAGGGCTGGCCGTGTCATTGCTGTTCGGTGTGGGGGCTTCGACCTTGCTCACGCTCATCGTGATTCCGTTGCTGTACTACCATGTGCAGCGCCGCTCTGCTGTGCCCGCCAGTGCTTCCTGAAAGCCGGATCCAGGATCGGAAGCGGCCTCCGTTGCGTCGTAGGAGCGGAAGGTTCATTATTTGGAGACTGGCGCATTCCGCTACAGCTCGTCAGTGAGTGCTGGGGAGTGGCTCCCCTGGGAAGAGCGTTTGATCTGTCTCGGTCTCCGGCAACTCCTGGAATTGACAGCTGAGAGGCATAATTGCTCTTGTCAGCCATTCAGGTCTTCTGCTTGCACTACCCCCCACAAAGCGGAGTTTCGCCATGACTGATAGCTTGGACGGGCGATAGGTCATGGTATCGGGGCGTTTCGTCTGAGAGGGAGTTTCTTATGTCGTCATCAGGCATGGTGTTTCTGTTTGATGTCGATAACACGCTGCTGGACAACGATCGGGTGACAGAAGATCTCGCGGATTACCTCGAACAGGAGGTCGGGCACGAGCGGCAGCAACGTTATTGGATCATCTTCGAACAGTTGCGGGCCAAGCTGGGCTACGCAGACTATTTAGGCGCGCTGCAACAGTACCGCATCGAGTATCCCCACGATCCCCATCTGTTAACGGTCTCTCGCTTCATGATCCATTATCCCTTTGCCGACCGGCTGTATCCGAAAGCGCTGGCCGTTGTCGAACATGTCAAGCGGTGGGGCAAGGTCGTCATTCTTTCCGATGGCGACGTGGTGTTTCAGCCCAGGAAAGTTGAGCGGTCGGGATTGTTCGAGGCCGTGGATGGGAATGTCTTGATCTATGTGCATAAGGAGCAGGAGTTACAGGATGTCGCGCAGCGGTATCCGGCTCAGCAGTATGTGCTGATAGATGACAAATTGCGTATTCTTACTGCGGTGAAGAAAGCCTGGGGCTCACGAGTCACGACGGTGCTTCCGCGCCAGGGGCATTATGCGTTGGACCCGCAGCTGCCGGGCCGTTATCCGTCACCGGATGTGACGGTCGAGCGTATCGGTGACTTGCTGGACCATGATTGTTCGGTGTTGCCCTCAACTCTTCAGAGGAGAGCTTGATGGAGGCCTTCTCCCAGCTGCATTCCGGCATTCTGGCGATCAATGCCGGTTCGTCCAGTATCAAGTTTGCGCTGTTTGAGGCTAAGCCGCAGCTGCGTCGTCTCATGGGAGGTCAGGTCGAGCGCATCGGGTTGCCCGGCACCCGGCTGTCGAGGACGGATGTCATAAGCAGCCGGACAGAGCAGGTGGCGGTTCAGGGAGCCGATCATGCGGCCTGTGTCGGGCCACTGATGGATCTGATCGAGCAGCGAGTCGGTGCCGCCGCTCTGGTAGCCGTGGGGCATCGCATTGTCCATGGCGGTATGAAATACAGCCAGCCTGAACCGGTGACTCCGGCAGTGATGGCTGAGTTGCGGCGAATCAGCCCCTATGATCCGGAACATCTTCCGGCAGAGATCGGTCTCATGGAAGTGTTCAGCCGGCGTTATCCACGGGTGCCCCAAATCGCCTGTTTCGATACGACCTTTCATCGCGACATGCCGCGGGTGGCTCGCCTGCTGGCGATCCCGAGAAAGTATGACAAGGCGGGCATCCAACGGTACGGGTTTCACGGCTTGTCCTATGCATTTCTGATGAAGGAGTTGGCCAGAATCGGCAAGCAGGGAGAGGCCGAGGGGCGGATCATTCTCGCGCATCTGGGCAACGGGGCCAGTCTGACGGCGGTGCTGGGCGGGAAGAGCATTGAGACGACCATGGGGTTCACGCCTGCATCGGGTCTGCCGATGAGCCGGCGTTCGGGCGATCTCGACCCGGGATTGATCTCCTATCTCACGCGAACGGAAGGCCTGACCGTGGAGCAGTTCCACAAGATGGTCAATTCAGAGTCCGGCCTGCTCGGCCTGTCGGAGAGCAGTGCTGATATACGCGACTTGCTCGCCCTGGAGGAACATGACCCGCGGGCGGCGGAAGCGGTCGCGCTGTTTTGCTATCAGGCGAAGAAAGCCATCGGCGCACTGGCCGCCGCGTTAGGCGGTGTGGATACCCTGGTGTTTAGCGCCGGAATCGGCGAGCACTCACCGGTCGTCCGCGCCAGAATCTGTGAGGGCTTGGAGTTTCTCGGGATTACGATTGATAGCACGCGCAACGAGGCCAACGACACAGTAATTTCGACGGAGGATAGCCAAGTGACCGTGCGTGTCATCCATACAGACGAAGAACGTGAGATGGCCCAATCCGTGCTTTCGGTGCTGGCGAAGACAAATGAGGAGCGTTGAGAAGACGATGCAGCTGATAAAGAAGAAACCGCTCACACCGGACCTCCTCAAGAAGATGGATGCCTATTGGCGGGCGGCGAACTATCTCTCCGTCGGCCAAATTTATCTCTACGATAACCCGCTCTTGAAGCAGCCGCTGACGCGGGCACATATCAAGCCGCGGTTGCTTGGGCACTGGGGAACCACGCCGGGACTCAACTTCATCTACATGCATCTGAACCGGGTGATCAAGGAGCACGATCTGGACATGATCAATATCACCGGTCCGGGGCACGGCGGTCCGGGGCTTGTGGCGAATGCCTATCTCGAAGGCACCTACAGCGAGGTCTATCCGAACATCTCGCAGGACGAAGCGGGGATGAAGCGGCTCTTTAAGCAGTTTTCGTTTCCCGGCGGTATCCCGAGTCACGTCGCGCCGGAAACGCCGGGTTCCATCCATGAGGGTGGCGAGTTGGGGTATTCGTTGTCGCATGCCTACGGGGCCGCCTTCGACAATCCCGATCTGATCGTAGCTTGCGTCATCGGCGACGGCGAAGCAGAAACCGGTCCGCTCGCGACGAGCTGGCATTCAAACAAGTTTCTGAATCCGGTTACCGACGGCGTCGTGCTGCCCATTCTCCATTTGAACGGATACAAGATTGCGAATCCCACTGTCCTGGCCCGTATCAGTCATGAGGAATTGGGCCAACTGTTTCGCGGATACGGCTACAAGCCTTATTTCGTCGAAGGGCGGGATCCCCGCACGATGCATCAACTCATGGCAGCCACGCTGGATGCCGTCGTCGCGGAGATCAAAAAGATTCAGCGCGCAGCCCGCACGAAAGGATTCACGGGCCGTCCGCGATGGCCGATGATCGTGCTGCGTTCGCCGAAAGGCTGGACCTGTCCGAAGTCGATCGACGGCAAGCGAGCGGAGGATTACTGGCGTTCCCACCAGGTGCCCATGGGCGATATGGATAAGCCGGGACACATCAAGATCCTCGAACAGTGGATGAAGAGCTACAAGCCGCGGGAGTTGTTCGACAAGGCCGGACGACTCAGACCTGAACTCGCGGAGCTTGCACCGAAGAAGGCGCGTCGCATGAGCGCCAATCCCCAGACCAACGGCGGGCTTCTCCTCAAGGACTTGCGCCTGCCGGATTTCCGCACATACGCCGTCAAGGTGAGCAAACCAGGCGGGGTTGAGGCGGAATCAACCCGCCTCATGGGGCAGTTCCTGCGCGATACGATGAAGCTCAATATGGACAGCCGCAACTTCCGCCTCTTCAGCCCGGACGAAAACAACTCGAACCGCTGGCAGGATGTCCTGAAAGTCACCAATCGCGCCTGGATGGCGGATCGCTATCCGTACGACGATCACCTGGCACCGGACGGTCGGGTGATGGAAATGCTCAGCGAGCACCAGTGCCAAGGATGGCTGGAAGGGTATCTTCTCACCGGCCGGCATGGATTCTTCTCCTGCTACGAAGCGTTCATCCACATTATCGACTCGATGTTCAACCAACATGCCAAGTGGTTGAAGGTCTGCGGCCACATTCCCTGGCGGCGGCCGATCGCGTCGCTCAATTATCTGCTGTCGTCCCACGTCTGGCGGCAGGACCATAACGGGTTTAGCCATCAGGATCCCGGCTTTATCGATCACGTCGTCAATAAGAAGGCCGAGGTGATCCGGGTCTTTCTTCCGCCCGATGCCAACACCTTGCTGTCCGTCACGGACCATTGCTTGCGCAGCCGCAACCATGTGAACGTGATCGTCGCCGGCAAGCAATTAGCGCCGCAGTGGCTCGACATGGACGCCGCGATCAAACATTGCACCGCGGGCATTGGAATCTGGGATTGGGCGAGCAACGACCGGGAGAGCGAGCCCGATGTGGTCATGGCCTGTTGCGGGGATGTGCCGACGATGGAAACGCTCGCGGCGGTCGCCTTGCTGCATGAGCACCTGCCTGAATTGAGGATCCGGGTCGTCAACGTCGTGGATTTGATGAAGCTGCAACCGACTAGGGAGCATCCCAATGGCTTGAGCGACAAGGAGTTCGATGCGCTCTTCACCACGGATAAGCCGATCATCTTCGCGTTCCACGGCTATCCCTGGTTGATCCATCGGCTTACGTACCGGCGAACCAATCATGGGAATTTACATGTGCGGGGATACAAGGAAGAAGGAACGACAAGCACGCCGTTCGACATGGTGGTGATGAACGATCTGGACCGTTTTCATCTGGTCGGGGACGTCATCGACCGGGTGCCGCTGCACGGGTCCCGCGCCGATTATGTGAGACAGGCGATGCGTGACAAACTCATCGAACACAAACAATATATCACCGAACATGGCGAAGACCTGCCGGAGATTCGCAATTGGATATGGGAAGGAGCCCGGCGATGAATATGAGAATCCTTTTTGTGGCATTTCCTCGCTGGATAGTTAGGAGGTAATTCCTGTCGCATGAGACGATTGAGTGCCCCTTGTCGGTGCCGGCGCTCCGCATAACCCGCCCCCCCATTGTTGCCTCATCGATGACGCCTTGAGCATCAATGGGAAGGGTAGGGGCGGATGCGTTGTCTCGAGTGCGGCGCTGCCTTCGAGGATTGCCATAAGCGGTTTAGATGAATCCATCGGTGGCCGTAACGATCAATCCGTGGTCTGTTGCGTTCCGCGACAGCGGCAGTTTCGAGCCTGTCGCAAGACGCCCCGCTGGTTGCAGTGATGGTGAGTGCAGCCACGCCAACCCGATAATTTTGCTGCGACCCGAGCCCAATCTGTTCGACAAGCCGTAAGGTCTTCTCCTTGCAACTCTTTCTGAGATGTGAGTGGGCATTTTTACCCCTCACCAAGGATGGAGCATTGCCATGCGAACATTTCACGCTAAGGCTGTTGGGATTATTGTGCTGGGACTCCTTCCGACCTTGTCCATAGCGGAGGAGCGGTTTCAGGCTCCACCCGAACTGCGTCTCAGTCTTCATGATGCCATTCAGGCGGCGATCGACAACAACGTGAATGTGCGGCTGCTACGGGAGCGCATCGCGGCGGCACAGGCTGCTGCCGATACGAGTCTGGGCGCATTGCTGCCGAATGTCGGCGGGCTTATGAATGGACGGAATCAAACCGTCAATCTTGCCGCGTTTGGCCTCCCGGCCGACAGACTGGCCGGCCTTGGCTTAACGCGCAGCGTGACGGAACCGTTTGATGTGTATGACGCCCGCGCGACGGTCGTGCAAAATCTTTTCAGTCTGAGTCTTATTCAACGGTGGCGTGCGGCGAAGACCGGCGTCGACGTGGCGGGCCTGGAAGCGGAAGTGACCAAGCGTGATGTGATGGCGACGGTCGGATTGCTGTATATCGAGGCCCTGCGGGCAGATGAATCCGTCAAGGCTCGACAGGCGGATATTCAGTTAAGCCAGCAACTCTTGAAGCTGGCGCAAGACCGAAAGGCCGCCGGCGTGGCGACCGGGTTGGACGTGACGCGGGAGGAAGTGCAGCTGGAGAGCAATAAGCAGCGATTGCTGGTGTCCCAGAATGAGCAGGAGAGTGGCCGCCTGAATCTCATCCGAGCCTTGGGGCTCAACTTCGATCTTCGCTTGGTACTGACGGATGAGCTGAAGTTCATCGATGTGGCGCACGAACATCCGAACGACGCCCTGACGACGGCCCGGGAAAACCGGGCGGAGTTGAAGGTGCAGGGCTCACGCCAAAAACTTGCGGCGCTGTCGCTCAGCTCGGTGACCAGCGAGCGGGTGCCTTCGCTGTCGATGAACGGCGATTACGGATGGATCGGGGTGAAACCGGACGATGCCTTAGCGACCCGTACGATCGGGTTGACGCTCTCGGTGCCGATCTTCGACGGCGGCCAGCGGGAAGGTCGTATTTCAGAGAGCCGGAGCCGTGTGCGGCAGGAATCCATTCGGATGAAGGATGTGTCCGATCAAGTCACGCTGGAAGTCAGAAACGCTCTTTTAACACTGGATTCGTCCACGCAACAAGTCGCCGTGTCCGAAAAGGGGTTGGAATTGGCGTTGAAGGAATTGACGTTTGCGCGGGACCGGTTTGCCGCCGGTTTGGCGACGAATATCGAAGTGACAAATGCGCAGACGTCGGTGGCGCGGGCTCGTGACAATCAGATTGAAGCCTTATTCAGATTCAATGCCTCGCGCATCAATTTGGCCCGAGCCAAGGGCGAGATTGAGAAGCTGTTCTAGTTGAGTGTGAGCGATGACGACTCTACGAAAACCGATTACCCTCGCCGTCCTGGCCCTCGTCCTCGCCGGAAGCGGATATGTTGCGCTCGACCGATGGGTGTTGAACCAAGGACTACCTGACGGCCTGATTCAAGTGAACGGCCGGATCGAGGGAGACCATATGACGATCGCGAGTAAGTTCCCTGGTCGAATCAAAGAACTACTTGTGCGCGAAGGAGCGACGGTGACGCAAGGCCAGGTGCTCATTCGACTGGATAATAGCCAGACCGACGCTCGTGTTCAGCAGGCAAAGCACGCAGCCGAGGCATTGGAAGCGCAGGTGCAGGCGGCACACACGACCTTGGCCATCCTCAATCTGGATGTGCCGCTCGCGATTGAACGGGCTGAGGCACAGGTGGCCCAAGCAAAGCATGGTGTGGACAAAGCCCTTTCGGTGGAACGAGAAGCCCACGACGATGCGCAACGCTTTAAGGAACTTGCGGCGAAAGATGAGGCCTCAATCCAGCAACGGGATCAAGCCGTTATGCGATGGGAAGTTGCGCAGAAAGAGATTGCCTCTTCACGGTCAGCGCTCACACAAGTCAGGAAGGAACTTGCGCAGGCTGAGCTGGGATGGAAGCGGATCCGTGCTAAAGAATCCGACGTCTCCGCGCTGGAGAGTCAGCGTGATCAGGCCTATGCCGTCCTTGATGAAGTCGAAAGCGTGCTGAAAGACCTGACGATCACGGCTCCCACGAACGGAACAGTGACGACAAGAATGGTCGATATCGGCGAAGTGATTGCAGCGGGAGCGGCGCTGTTGGAACTGGTCGATCTCGATCGTCTGTATCTCAAGGTGTATGTCCCGGAGGTGCAGATCGGAAAAGTGCGGCTCGATCTCCCGGCCCGCATCTACACCGACGCCTTCCCCGATCAGCCGTTCGACGCGACCGTGCGCTACATCGCGTCCAAGGCCGAATTCACTCCGAAAGAAGTTCAGACACCGGACGAGCGGGTGAAGTTGATCTACGCGGTCAAGCTCTACTTGACCGCAAACCCGGATCACCGGCTGACGCCTGGATTACCGGCTGATGCGATCGTGCGGTGGAAAGAAGATGTGGCGTGGGCGAAGCCGAGGGGCTAGGGCAAGCAGGGAACCTTTGTGCGCATTGAGCGCGCACCATCAGAATGTGCCCGCTCAATGCGCACAGTAAAAAGTCCCCTACTCGCCCTAACCGGAAGAGAATGAAAGAAATGGGAACAGAACATTCATCTCAACACGCAGCACTCAGATCTCCGAACATTGACCCCATCGTCCGCGTTGCCGGCTTTGTGAAGCGTTACAAGAAGCACATGGCGGTGCAGGGCGTCGATGTGGAAATCCGCAAAGGCGAGATCTACGGTCTGATTGGTCCGGATGGCTCGGGTAAGAGTAGCCTGATGAAAGCGATCGCCGGTGTGCTGACCTATGACGAAGGCACGGTCGAGGTCTTCCGAACGCTGGTTGATTCGGAACGAGCGGCGGAGCAAGTGAAGCAACGAATCGGCTTTCTTCCGCAAGGCTTGGGGCTGAATTTATACCCTGACCTTTCTGTCGAGGAGAACATCGATTTCTTTGCGCGACTTCGATTGGTACCGGAGCAAGATCTCATGGAGCGAAAGACCAAGCTGTTGGCCATGACCAGACTCGACAAGTTCCGCGATCGAGCGATGAAAAACCTGTCTGGGGGTATGAAACAGAAGCTTGGCCTAATCTGCACGCTGATTCATGAACCGGAGCTGGCGATCTTGGATGAACCGACCACCGGCGTGGACCCTGTGTCGCGCCGGGATTTCTGGGCCATCTTGGCCGAGCTATTGCAAGAGAAAGGGATGACTGCGTTGGTCTCCACGGCCTACATGGACGAGGCAGCTCGGTTTCACCGGCTCTCGTTCCTCTCGAACGGAAAGGTGCTGGTTTCCGGGACTCCCACGGAAGTGCAAGCACTGGCTCCCGGATCGATGGTGAGCTTTGAAGCCACACCACAACTGGAGGCAATCACACGACTCAAACAAACGTATCAACAAGTCGAGGCGTTGGGTCCTCGACTCCATGTGTTCACCAAAGACATTGACCACGCACAGGCCGTGACACACATCGAGGCGAGCCTCGGCGACATCAAGCCCGATCAGGTGCAGGTGGACGATCCGCAACTGGAGGATGTCTTCGTCTCCCTCCTCCTCCGACAGGCTGAGAACCAACAGGTATCGGCAATTCCGTCTGCAGCGAAGCGAACGGAAAATCACGGGCTCGCGATCGAGGCCCGCCAACTTGTGCGTGACTTCGGGTTGTTCCGGGCCGTGGATCATGTGAGCTTTCAGGTCAAGCAAGGCGAGATCTTCGGCCTGCTCGGGGCCAACGGCGCAGGCAAGACGACCGTGATCAAAATGTTGAACGGCATCCTGCCGCCGACCGGTGGAGAAGGCTGGGTGGCGGGGGCTGATATGAAGACCGCGGGCAGTACCATCAAGGAACGGATCGGCTACATGTCGCAAGCCTTCTCCCTCTATCTCGATCTGACCGTTGCGGAAAACATTCGTCTGTTTGCCGGGATCTACGGACTCGATAGGAGAGCCACAGACCAGCGGCTTGAATGGATTGTGTCGATGGCCGGCCTGAAAGGATATGAGTCGAGCTTGACGAGCCGATTGCCGATGGGTGTCCGTCAGCGGTTGGCCCTCGGGTGCGCCCTCGTACACCAGCCGCGTGTCTTGTTCCTGGACGAACCGACCTCCGGCGTCGATCCGATCGGCCGTCGGCATTTCTGGGACATCCTGTCGAAGCTGGCACAGGAAGAAGGGGTCGCGATCCTTGTGACGACCCATTATATGAGCGAAGCCGAACATTGCGACCACCTGGCGCTGATGTATGCGGGCCGGATCGTAGCGGAAGGCTCCCCCGCCGACATGAAGCGAAGTGTGGAGAAAGAAGCCGGCCATCTCTTCGAAGTCGTCGCCGATGACCCGGGCAAGGCCGTGCTGGAATTGCGGCGAGTAGGCTTTGCCGATGCCGCTCTGTATGGGACGCGCATCCATCTGTTTTGTCGAGATCCGGTACGCGACAAAGACG
>WBZP01007668.1_pt1 | contig 10343 bp, 5 predicted proteins | sample 5204301 | NCBI WGS metagenome assembly WBZP01 (sample SAMN12412401, study PRJNA552823) | activated sludge metagenome | isolation source: activated sludge from nitrification reactor of wastewater treatment plant... | place: USA: Pennsylvania | collected 2017 | reverse complement strand
TATTGATTTACTCTATGATCAGTCAGAAAAATTACCGGCCAATAATGTAAGCACCAGCAAATTGTCTTTTGCCAGGGAAATGCTTGAGTTGCACAAAAAAGCTGAAAAGAAAGATAAGGATGAGGCGAAGTACCTGTATAAGATTGCATTGGGACTTTACAACACAACTTATTACGGATATGCCTGGGAGCTGGTCGAGTATTCCAGGAGCGGCACCGACGGATATGTGATCCCTGATGATGCCACATCATTCAAAAAAAATTATTACGGATGTTTCCAGGCGCATGATTATTTCAAAAAAGCGCTTGATGCTTCATCAGACGCGGAATTCAGGGCAAGATGCCTTTTTATGATGGCTAAGTGCATCCAGAAGCAATATCATCAGCCACAGTACAGGGAATACAGGTATGAAGAATATGAAAAGTATGATCTTGCCAGCAAAGAGTACTACCAGAAATTTACCAATAATCCCTACTTCCCGCAGTTGGTGAAAGAATATAGCCAGACGGATTTTTACCGGGAAGCGTATCAGTCTTGCAGTTATTTGAGGGATTTCATTTCCGGGAAAAAATGATCTTTTTATAAATAGAAAGAGGCAGCGATAAACTGCCTCTTTCTTTATTTGAAAAATCGGATCAGTTATAATTTCAAAACGGTGCGGCTGATCGTTTCTCCGTCATCTCCGAGTATGGTGACTGTGTATTGACCGGATGGGAGTTGGGTCGTTTCCAGTTTCAGCTGATTGTTTCCGGCAATCATAGGGAACACGCGGGAGCTGATCCGGCGTCCATTCATGTCGGTGATCAGTACCGTTATGCTTCCCGGTTTTGTTGAACTGATACTCAGGATGCTTTCCTGGTGCTGATTGGCCGGGTTGGGGGCGATGCCCACTACTTCAAAGCCCGTCTGCCTGTTGAGCAAACCAATGATTTTACTGTAGCTTACCTGTCCGTCGGCATCAACGATCTTGACACGGTAATAATTCAATCCACCCAGGGGTTCTGAATCGGTGTGGTTAAATGGTTCTCTGCAACGGATGGCATCAGCATTGATGGTTTTGATGCCACGGAATGAACGGCTGTCTGAACTGCGTTCAAGCGTCATCGTTACACCGGGTGAATTGGTACAGTTGACTTTCCAGGCCAGGTTATGGTCTTTGCCGTTTTTCATACCGGTGAAATATTCGATGCTGATAGGCAGTGTTCCCAATATGCCACCTAATGCATAGGGCCTGAATATGGCGAAATTGGTCACCGGGTCACCGGGGGCGGCGCCACCGGTTGATCCTAATGTGTTGGTGAGATTTCCTCCGTTATCCAGTCCGCCGAGGCTTACCCAGCTACTGCCGTTCCAGGTGACCATTTTCAGTTGTGCAGGTATCACGACGGTCGAGGAAGTCAGGTCGCTGTAATGTAAAGTAAGATTGGATGCGCCCGCAGCCGGTGCACCGATGGCATCAATCGTCCAATAATAAGGGGTGACCATTTCAATGGATCCGGGTGTTAATCCGCTTCCGGCATTTGGGTTGGGTGTTTTGAAACTCACATCCCAATTCGTAGCGTTGGCATTGTTGGGTGTGATGACCGCCTTGGCTAACTGTGTTGCATTATTGGAAACAGGAAATTCATAAGCGGCCGATTGATTAGATGCACGGATCATCCTTCCGATGATATGGCTGGCCACTGAGCCGCCAACGATGGCCCCCGGTAACGGGCTTTGTATGATCATGGCTCCGGTATTCGTTTGTACATCCAGGTTGCCATTATCCAGGTATAATTTGGCATTCGGGCTGTTGGGCATATAAATGACTCCGCCAAGTATGTCTGCGGCTGCGTTTATGCGGAGGCTGACATCGTTGGTCAGTGCATTTGGGTCAGTACCCAGGTTCAGGTTGACCGGGAAACTGGCATTCATCTGAATCTCAGAACCTGTATTGTTGCCTGATTCTGTAATATTCCCCTGTGTATACAGGCTGCCTTTTAAAAGCAGTACGGTGGCCTGGCTTCCTGATGCTGCCCGGTTGATATCAATGGTGGTATTGGCATCCTGCGTTAAATCGCCATTGACGGTTAAGGTATAGCTTGTAGAGTTGGATGTGCTGAAAACCCATTTTCCCGAACCATCGTCTGTCAGCTTAAAATTACTCACTGAGATGTTTTGGTTGAAGCCATTGGTGGTATTCGTATAACCAGGACTGTTGAATTCATAGCTGCCGTAACTGCCGACAGAAGAATTCATGTTAAATAATGCGGGATTTGCCACGGCGCCCGTGTTGAGTATCAGGGATCCTTCATCATATGTTCCGGTGGGGAATGAGCCGCCGTTTTTGTACACTTCATAGGTACTGCCTCCAAGCATAAAAAATGTCGCGCGTGATCCTGTACCATTGCTGCTGCCCGGGCCATACCGCAGTTTACCGCCGTTCATTACCTGGGTTGTTCCACCGAGGTAGTTCATTCTTGAACTGGACCCGGTGATATCAATGGTACCATAGATCTGTGCGAGGCTTCCTGCCAAAACTTCAATCACGATGGATGCGGTACCCTGGATATTTAAGGTGGAGCCTGCCTCAACCTTGAATTGCGGGGAGACAGACAGGCTTCCGCCGATGGTATATGTTTTGGAAGTTGCTGGATTGGTAAAATTGACAACGGCATTGTTGATGATCCACAGGGATGATGGAAAATAAGTGCCGTCAATAGTGATCGTAGCATTGCGGTCAATGACGATGTCATCAGTATTGGTCGGCGCACCTGATGTGCCACTCCCGTTTGATTGGGTGTTCCAGTTGGCTCCGTCACTGTAATTACCGGTGGTTCCTACCCAATAGATGGTACCTGCCACTCCGGTGGTTACTGATGAAAGGATAGCCAGGGTTACAAGCGTAATAAATCGTCTCATGATTATTTGATTGATGATAAATAGGGAATTCCGGAACAATGGATTTGGTTGGCTGCATCAAGGGGTACGGTTAACAAAGATAGTTCATATCATAAAAAAACCACCAGCTGTTTGCTGGTGGTTGTATACAGGTACTTACCATTATTTCGATTAGCTGCAACCCAGGCTGTTACCGCAGTTCAGGCACTTATAGCAGGTGCCGCTGCGTACGGTGATATGTCCGCAGGTATTACAGGCAGGCGCATCACCCTGCATGGATTTGTTGGCGGCATTCACGGCATCCAGGCTGCTGGCCACTTTTTTGGTGCTGGCCATGCGGTGAGGGGCGGTTCCGTTGGTTTTGGAACTTCCGTTATTGCCCAAAACCCGTACTTCGCTGAGTTCATGTTTCCTTTCTCCGATGGTGGGTGTGCTTTCATCCCAGGGTTGGTCGCCCAGGTTTTCCACTTCGGGTTTGTCCAGTACATGCACCAGGTCGGTGCGGCCCAGGTATTCGTATGCCAGTGAACGGAAGATGAAATCGATGATCGACGTAGTGGTTTTGATGTTCGGGTGTTCCACCATGCCGGCCGGTTCAAAACGGGTGAAGACGAATTTTTCCACGTATTCTTCCAGTGGAACGCCGTATTGCAGGCCGATGGAAATGGCGATGGCAAAGCAGTTCAGCATACTGCGAACGGTAGCGCCCTCTTTGGCCATATCGATGAAGATCTCGCCCAGTGTACCGTCGTTATATTCGCCGGTGCGGAGGAAGAGTGCCTGGCCGTTGATCTTGGCCTTCTGTGTGAAGCCGCGGCGCTTGGCTGGCATGGAACGGCGTTCGACGATCATGGCCAGCTGGCGTTTGAGCGACGTGTCGGCGCTGTTCTGTACACGCTTATTCATTTCATCCAGCAATTCATCAATGGTGAGTTTCGACATGTCCACCATGGTGCTGGCCGGCAATTCCTGTGCAACGGTTTCTGTTTTTTCTTCCGTTGCTTCTCCGGCTTTTTTCTTTTTATCTGATTTATTGCTCAGTGGCTGGCTCAGTTTCGAACCATCACGGTAAAGCGCACACGCTTTTAATCCGAGTTCCCAGCTGAGGCGGTAAGAGTCTGCGATCTCCTCGATGGTTGCTTCGTTCGGCAGGTTGATGGTTTTGCTGATGGCACCGCTCAGGAAAGGCTGTGCAGCCGCCATCATGCGGATGTGGCCGTGAGCATGGATAAAACGTTCGCCGATCTGTCCGCATTTGTTGGCGCAGTCAAACACCGGCAGGTGCTCGTCTTTCAGGTGGGGTGCGCCTTCAACGGTCATCGTTCCGCACACGTATGTGTTGGCTTCTTCGATCTGCTCTTCCGTGTAACCGAGTGCTTCCAGCAGGCTCCATCCGAAATCGTTGTACTGTTCGGGTTTGAAGCCCAGGCGTTCGAGGCAATTCTCTCCGAGCGTGTACATGTTGAATACGAAACCGATCTCGAAGGCGCTGCCCATGGCCGCATTGAGTTTATCGATCTCTGCCGGCAGGAAACCTTTGGCCAGCAGGCTTTCTTCATTGATGTAAGGAGCGCCTTTCAGTGTGGCGTGTCCTTTGGCGTAGTTCACAATGTCTTCGATCTGCGCTTCGGTATATTTCAGTGTGCGAAGAGCCTGTGGCACGCTTTGGTTGATGATCTTGAAGTAACCGCCACCGCTGAGTTTTTTGAATTTAACCAGCGCGAAGTCTGGTTCAACGCCGGTTGTATCGCAATCCATCACCAGCCCGATGGTTCCTGTGGGGGCTATCACCGTTGTTTGGGCGTTACGGTAACCGTATTTCTCGCCGAGTTGAACGGCATCGTCCCATGCCTTGGTGGCTGCTTTCAACAGGTAATCGGGGCAGTATTTGGCGTTGATGCCCTGTGGTTTGATCTCAAGACCTTCATAGGCGTCCATGGCGTCGTAAGCGGCGGCACGATGGTTGTGCATCACGCGCAGCATATGTTTTTTGTTTTCCTTGTAACGGTCAAAAGTGCCCAGGAAACCAGCCATTTCAGCGGAAGTCTTGTATGCGATGCCCGTCATGATGGCGGTGATGGCTCCGGAGATTCCGCGGGCTTCTTCACTGTCGTAAGCGATACCGCTTACCATCAGCATGCTGCCGAGGTTGGCGTACCCCAGGCCGAGTGTACGATAGTCATAACTCAACTGGGCCACTTCCTTCGAGGGGAACTGGGCCATCAGTACGGAAATTTCCAGCACTACGGTCCAGAGACGGCAGGTATATTCGAATCCGGCAACATCAAACAGGTTCTTTTCTTCATTGAAGAATTTGCGGAGGTTCACACTGGCCAGGTTGCAGGCCGTGTTATCCAGGAACATGTATTCGCTGCAGGGATTGGATGCATTGATGCGGCCACCTTCGGGGCAGGTATGCCACTCGTTGATGGTGGTATCGTATTGTGTTCCGGGATCTGCGCAGCGCCAGGCGGCGTAATTGATTTGCTCCCAGAGGTCTTTGGCTTTGATCTTGCGCATAGTGCGACCATCGGAACGTGCTTTCAGCTCCCAGTCGGTGTTCTCATCCAGCGCTTTGAAGAAGGAGTTGGGTATGCGAACGGAGTTGTTGCTGTTCTGGCCGCTCACGGTGCGGTAGGCTTCCCCTTCATAGTCGCTCGGGTATCCGGCGGCGATCAGGGCCGCCACTTTATCTTCTTCGTGTACTTTCCAGTTGACAAATTCAACGATCTCCGGGTGGTCGAGGTCGAGGCAGACCATCTTGGCTGCCCGACGCGTGGTTCCGCCGCTTTTGATGGCACCGGCAGCACGGTCACCGATCTTGAGGAAACTCATCAGTCCGCTTGAAGTACCGCCGCCACTAAGTTTCTCGCCTTCTCCACGGATACTGCTGAAATTGGTTCCCACGCCGCTGCCGTATTTGAAGATACGGGCTTCGCGAACCCATAGGTCCATGATCCCACCGTCATTTACCAGGTCGTCTTCCACGCTCAGGATGAAGCAGGCATGGGGTTGTGGCCTTTCGTATGCGGAGGTGGATTTTTTCAGCTGCCCGTCTTTCGGGTCTACAAAATAATGACCCTGCGGTTTACCGGTGATGCCATAAGCTTCATAGAGTCCGCTGTTGAACCATTGCGGGCTGTTGGGCACGCAAGCCTGGTTCAGGATGCAGTATACCAGTTCTTCATAAAAGACCTGTGCATCCTTTTCGCTGGCGAAATAATTATAGCGTTCGCCCCATACCCTCCAGCAATGGGCCATACGGTGGGCAACCTGCTTAACGGAGGTTTCCCTGCCTGTGCTTCCATCGGCCTGGGGTACGCCTGCTTTACGAAAATATTTTTGTGCCAGGATATCCGTTGCAATTTGGCTCCATTGCTTAGGTACTTCCACATTATCCATCTGGAACACCACTTCACCGCTGGGGTTTTTGATCACAGAGGTACGGTAGTCGTATTCGAATAAATCATAGGGGCTGACACCTTCCCGGGTAAACTGGCGGGAGAAGGTGAGCGCTTTCAATGGTTGCTTTTTACTCGGCATAATATGATCAATTAAGTTTTGGGTTTAGTATACGTTAAAACGGGGTGCGAAGGAAAACGAAAATATCTTTTGTCAACCATGTTTATGGGTCAGAAATATCAACAAACTGTGGACAAAATATGTGCATAATTAGCCAAGTCAGCCTCACATTGATTTTGCCCCGTTTTTCACTTTTTGTGGAAAGAATTTTTTTTTGGAAGATGATTTTTTGTTGTAATAGGGAAGAGGGCGATGAGGTCGGTCAATTGAGCGAATGCTGCATCCGGAGCGGCTTTTAAAAGAAATGCCTGAACGCGGCAGGAGCCCTGTATCTTTGTTTGTCCAAAAAGTACACATTATGAGGGCATTGATCCAGCGGGTAAAAAAGGCAGCTGTTGAAGTGAATGGAGAGACCGTCGGGGCGATCAGCGAAGGCTTGCTTGTATTTGTGGGTATCGAAGATGCGGATTCGGCGCTGGATGCCGAATGGCTGAGCCACAAGATCGTAAACCTGAGGATATTTGATGACGCACAGGGGATCCCTAATATTTCCATCAGGGAAGCCGGGGGTAATATTCTGCTGGTCAGCCAGTTCACCCTTCATGCCGCCATCAAAAAAGGGAACCGGCCGAGCTATATCCGCGCCAGCAAACCCGACAAAGCCATTCCTTTGTATCAGCTTTTCAGATCCATGCTCGAAAAGGAACTGGAGAAACCGGTGCAATGCGGCATTTTTGGCGCCGATATGCAGGTGACTTTGATCAACAATGGTCCCGTGACGATTTGGATGGATAGTAAGAATAAGGAATAGGAAATAAGAAATGATAAATAAGGAATAAGGAATAAGAAATATGAAATTCAAAATTTAAAACACATCACTCATCACTCATCACACATCACTCATCACACATCACACATCACACATCACACATCACACATCACACATCACACATCACCCAACACAATAAACCCAACTTACATGAATACAGACATCAGCATTCAATCAGCCCAGCAGCAAGTGGACGAGTGGATCAAATCTGTCGGCGTGCGGTATTTTAACGAACTCACCAATCTCGGCATACTCATGGAAGAAGTGGGGGAACTCAGCCGCCTGATGGTACGTACCTATGGTGAACAGTCTTTTAAAGAATCAGATAAAAATAGGGATTTGGCAGATGAAATGGCCGACGTGCTTTGGGTACTCATATGTCTCGCCAACCAAACCGGCGTCAACCTGACAGAGGCGTTCAGGAAAAATATGGAGAAGAAAACCATACGCGATAGCGGCAGGCACACCGGTAACAATAAACTAAACCCATAAAATACCTTCCTCACGGTATAGCATATACTCCATATGAGAAATAGTTTTGTTTGAACCCGGAAACAGGCAAATAAAACAAGACATATGAGAAAAATCACCCTGATTGCATCGGCCATGCTGGTTGCCTTGGCAAGTTTCGCGCAATCTTCAACCGACTGGACAAAAACGTTCCCCTCTAAAATCAAATGGTACCGCATCACCGATGCCGGCGTTCTGGTTGTAGGCACCAATGATGCCCTATACGGGATCAATCCGGCTGACGGAAAAGAGGCCTGGAAGATCGGCAATATTGAAAATATCCAGGAAGAGAATTACGACCCCATTGAAGGCACGCCCTATATCGTACTGGCCAAAAAGGGGCTGACCAAATCGGTGAACGACATCGTGGACGTGGTAACGGGAAAGCATATAGCAGACAGTAAAGAGCTTGGCATCCAGGTACTCACCAAAAGGATCCATCTCATCAAGAATAACGCTGTGTTGTTTTACGGAACCAACCGTAACGGAAAACCCGTGATCATGATGGTAAGCCTGGCATCTGGTGAAAAACTCTGGGAACAAACAAAACTGTTTGAAAAAAATTCTGAACAAATCGTATCAGAGGCAGGGGAAGTGAATGACGGTATTTTTATTGCCACGAACAGGAATATCTACAAACTGAATAAGCAGACCGGTGAGGTTATCTACAGCATTGATATGAAAAGCGACCTGCCCATGATGGCACCCAAGCCAAAGAAAAGTGGTTTTGGGTTACCAAAGTTCGGTCGTAGCATCGACAAGGATGCCAATGAACAACAGACAATGACCTCCGCCGATTTCTTTCAACGTCAGGATACCAATATGATCTATTTCTGGAACCAGGATATTCTAACGGCTTTCCGGGTTTCGGATGGAAAGGAATTGTGGGAAAGACTGGAACTGCCGTCACCCATAACCAATATCCTGTATGATTCGCATGGCATGCTAGTGGCAACATCCGAAAAGACCCAGGGTGATATTGCCAAAGCAAGCAGCGGTGGCGGTGGCCTGATCGGTAAGATCAAAAAATCCAGCGCCTCCAAAAAGAACAGGGCTTCGCTGCTCTGCATCAATCCTGATACTGGTAAAGAAGTCTGGGATAGCGACGTAGACCTCCAGGGGGATGTACTGGCCTACAAGCTTGTCGGTAACAGGCTGATCCTCGCCACCGCGCGCGACCAGGGTACTAATTTCATCAGCATAGTGGACCTCGACGCTGGTAAATCAGTGACCAAAAAGGCGCTTAAGATCAACGGAGAGATCCGCGACCTGCAGCTTTTTCCACAGGGATTGTATTACCGGACAGAAAACGAGATCAATATACTGGACCCGGAGAACGGGGATAAGATATGGAAGAAAGGCATGTCTGTCAAAAACTGCGTGGGCGATAATGCCCCAAACCATACCGGTTATGTGTACGCAAACAATACGGTGTATAAAGTGGATTTTGAAAAAGGAGATATTGTGGAATGGATCAGGGATATCGAATTCAATGGCAAGGAAGAGCCCGGTTCCCTGAAGGTCAGGCAAAACGGCATTTTGCTGACCTCCGACCAAAACGCCAGGTTGTATTCGTTTGAGGGCAAACAGGTTTGGCATTCATACCAGCCCGCGCCGGGCCGCACCATGGCCGGTAAATTGCTCAGTGGGTTGGGAGGGGTTGCATCCGCAGCGATGGCGGCGCAGCAATATGCGCAATCTGCCCAGCTTAGTTATGCTAAGGGATATTATGGCAGTACAGATCCGCAACTCGACAGGGATATCAAGAATGCAAACGCCAATGCCACCGCTTTTGCGGGCGCTGCCGCCCAGAGCTTTGCTTCCATCAGCCGTCGCTTCAATGCAACCAGGCAGGCCAACGACGTCATGTCGGTACTCACCAATTTTGGCAACAGTAACATGGCTAAAGATGCCGGCGTGATGATGATCGATAAAAACTCAGGTAAAGAAATCAGGAAGATCATCCTGGCAGATAAGAAAGACCCGGATTATCAACTTGATGAACTGGGCCGTATGCTGTATTATAAATCTGATGGAAACGAAATACAGGGATTTGCATTCTGATCCCTGTTCCAATACTGCGATTGTAAAGGCCATTACTTCTGTGATGGCCTTTTTACTGGTAATACAGTATACCGGACTGTTCATTGACCTGGCAATGGATTGATTCGGTATTTTTGCTTCAAATGTATGTTATGGCACGCTTCTACGTATCCTTCTGCTGTATCTTATTATTCTGTTGGTCGCCTTCAGCCGCCCAGCATCCCGGCCTGGTCAGCGGACCCTGGGCAGGTAATATTGAAATGCGCACCGCCAGCATTTGGGCCGAAGTAAAACCATCCGTACGTTCTGTATCGGTGGATTATTTTCCGTTGGGTAAACCAAAGGAGAAAATGACGGTGAGATATGTTGGGGAACTGGGCCGCGATTTCAACCCGGTAAAATTCAACCTGACCTATCTGCAGTTCAACACAACATATTCTTACACGCTCTTGATCGACGGCAAGGAAGTGAAAACCACCTTTCCCACCCAATTCACTACCAAAGACCTCTGGCAGTACCGGAAACCAGCGCCAGATTTTAATTTCCTTGCCGGCAGTTG
>WBZP01000904.1_pt2 | contig 10343 bp, 9 predicted proteins | sample 5204301 | NCBI WGS metagenome assembly WBZP01 (sample SAMN12412401, study PRJNA552823) | activated sludge metagenome | isolation source: activated sludge from nitrification reactor of wastewater treatment plant... | place: USA: Pennsylvania | collected 2017 | reverse complement strand
TCCCATGCCGAAGGCAATGGTCGCCACCATGACGATGCTGTCCTCGCGGAGAAAGCGCTGCTGGTGACGCTGACGATCGGCGGCCGCCATTCCAGCATGATAAGGCAAAGCCGTCAGCCGCTGGGCATTGAGCCAGGCGGCTGTTTCATCGACCTTGCGCCGCGACAGGCAGTAGACGATGCCCGCCTCGCCGGCGTGATGGCGGAGAAAGTCGAGCAGCTGCTGGCGCGGGTTGTCGCGCTCGACAACGGTATAGCGAATGTTCGGCCGATCGAAACTGTCAACGAAAAGCCGCGCTTCCAGCAGTCCCAACCTGGTGCGGATTTCCTCCCGTGTCAGCTGGTCCGCCGTCGCCGTCAGGGCAATCCGCGGGACATCCGGGAAACGTTCGTGCAGCAGTGCGAGCTGAATGTACTCCGGACGGAAATCGTGCCCCCACTGCGAGACGCAATGGGCTTCGTCGATGGCGAAGAGGGCAATCTGCCGGCGGGCGACCAGCTGATCGAGCAGGCCGATGAAGCGCTCGCTGAGCAAGCGCTCGGGCGCCACGTAGATGAGGTCCAGTTCGCCGCGCAGCAGACGCTTCTCGGTCTCGACGACACTGCGGAACTCCTGCGACGAATTGAGGAACGCCGCATTCACACCGAGCTGCCGCAAAGCGTCCACCTGATCCTGCATGAGTGCGATCAGCGGCGACACGACGACGCCGACCCCCGAACGAACAAGGGCGGGGATCTGGTAGCACAGCGACTTGCCGCCGCCGGTCGGCATCAGGACCAGCGCATCACCGCCGGCGATGATCTGCTCGACGATCGCCGCCTGCTGCCCGCGAAACGACGCATAGCCGAATACGCGCCTGAGAATCTCGCTCGCCGACGAGTTCACGGTGCGCCCGGCGGCCACCGGCCGCATCCGTAGACGGGCGCCGGCGGCGGCGGCCAGGCAGCGCCGATCGGCAAGCTTCGTCCGTCGAGCAGATTGGACATGCTCAGCTCAGGCGCTCGCGAAGCAGCAACGCGCCGTTCCAGAAGAGGCATTCTCCTGCGTCCTCCTGCCAATCCGCCAGAACCCAGCGTTCGACGTGAATCCCGTCGACGATATGATCATGCCGGCCCGGTCGGTGCGTATGGCCATGAATCAGACTGGCATAACCATGCCGGCGGAGGAAATCGTCGGTTGCCAGCGGATTGACGTCCATCAGGTAGTCTGCCTTGGCGCGCCGGGCCAGCTCGCTCTCGCGGCGCAAGGCGAGTGCCACCTGATAGCGCTCGGCGAGCGGCCTGGCAAGAAAGTCGCTTTGCCAGTCACCTCGGCGAACCTGCGCGCGAAACCGCTGATAGTCAGCGTCGTCAGTGCATAGCAGATCACCATGCGAGAGCACGAACTGCCAGGTCGGTACCGACAACACGTACGGATCAGGCAGCAGGCGAACGCCGCTGCGCGCCGCAAAAGAGCGGCCAAGCAGGAAATCCCTGTTGCCGTGCATGATCGATACGGCGACACCCCTGTCCGTCAGCTCGCGCAGGGCATCGGCAACCTCGCGGGCAAGCCGATTCTCTGGATCATCGAGGCAGTCGTCTCCTGGCCAGGCCTCGAAAAGATCGCCAAGAATGAACAACTGCTCGGCAGCGCGCGCCCGACCGGCCAGGAAGGCAAGAAACAGCCGTTGAACGCCTGGCGTCCGAGGCGCGAGGTGCAGATCGGAAATGAACAGAATCAAAGGCGCTGAAGCCGTCACCGACGGTCATGGCGCTTGCCCGCCACCGCGCATGCGACAGGCGACGACCCTTCCTTCACCGCCGCCCCCTGGTCAGCCCTCCGGCAAACGGGCAAGCGGAGAGGTGTGCGCTGGCGCGAGCGGCACGGCAGTCCACCGCCAGACCAGCCTCCGTCAGCACAGCTCGGCGCGCTCGATCAGCACATCCTCGAGCGGAACGTCGCGATGGAAGCCAGAGTTGCCCGTCTTGACGCTCTTGATCTTGTCGACGACCTCGCTGCCTTCGACAACCTTGCCGAAAACGCAATAGCCCCATCCCTCTGCATTCGGCGCCCGATGATTGAGGAAATCGTTGTTGACGACATTGATAAAGAACTGCGCCGTAGCAGAATGCGGTTCATTGGTTCTTGCCATGGCAATCGTATAGGCCTCATTCCGCAGGCCATTGTCGGCCTCGTTGCGAATGGGCTCGCGGCAGGCCTTCTGCTTCATTCCGGGCGAGAAACCACCGCCCTGGACCATGAAGCCCGGGATGACACGGTGAAAAATCGTATTGTCGTAATGCCCGGCGGTGACGTAATCGACGAAGTTCTTCGCCGACAGCGGCGCCTTCTCGGCATCCACTTCGATCCCGATGACGCCAAAGTTGGTATGCAGCTTGATCATGTTCATCCTTGTTTCTTGCTAAGGGAGTATTCTGGCGGACTGGATGACGACCGGTTCGAGCGGTACGTTCTCGTGCGCGCCCCTGGTACCGGTCGGCACCTTGGCGATCTTGTCGACCACATCCATGCCCTGGGTGACCTTGCCGAATACGGCATAGCCCCAGCCATCCGGCGACGGATGGTTGAGCGAACCGTTATCGCGGTGGTTGATAAAAAACTGTGCACTGGCCGAATGCGGGTCAGCCGTGCGTGCCATGGCAATCGTCCCGCGATCGTTCTTCAAGCCATTCTTCGCCTCGTTGTCGACCTTCCGGCCAGCCGACTTCTGCTCCATCCCCGCCGCAAATCCACCCCCCTGGATCATGAAGCCGGGGATCACGCGGTGAAAGACGGTGCCATTGTAAAACCCGTCCTGCACGTACTGAACGAAGTTGTGAACCGTTTTCGGCGCCCTGTCTGCGTCGAGTTCGAGCACGATGCGGCCCATGCCGGTAAGCAATTCGACGCTCGGCCCGGCGACGGCCAAGAGCGGCAGCAAACCGCCAAGCAGCCAGAACAACTTCTTGTGCATCAGGCCTTCCTTCACAAATGATGTGCCGCAGCGAGCGAGGCGCAATGGCCGATCACCCCGAGCGCTCTTCCTGGATGAGCCAGCGATCGCCCGACTTGACGAAAATGAACGTCTTGACGACGGAAGACTTCAGCGATGCCGACCGATAGTCCTGCCTGAATCTGGCGATCGCCTTGCCGCCGGCAAATGAAACCCTGATCTCGTCCACTTCAATGGTCTCCTGGCCAGGCCGCCCGAGACGTTGTGTTCGCTCGGCCTCCCAGGCCTTGCGCGACATGCCGCCGGGCCGGCGAAAGTCTGCCGCGTAAAGCGCGAAGTAGGCCTTGGTGTCCTTGCCTGACCACGCTGCCGCCCAGGCGAGCAAAGCGTCGCGCACGCCCGCCTCATCGCTCCCCGTTGCGACCGACGGCGTCGCCTTCCCGGACGTGTCGCCCGGTGCTGCCGGCGCCGCGCTCGCTACCGCCGGTTTGCCGGCATCGGCAAGCGCCGTGCTAGCGCCGCCACTGCTCGTCCGCTCGCCCGGCGGCGTATTGCCCTCGGCCGCCGGCGACGAACCGGCGAGCATAATGCCGATGGCCGCCAGCCGCGCCTTTGCCTGCTTGCCGCCAGGATTGAGCTGCAAGGCTTTCTCGTAGGATTGGCCGGCCAGCTTGAGATAAACGTCGGCCAGGTTCTCGTGTGCCGTCGCAAAGCCCGGATGCGTGCGAATTGCCATGTTCAGTGCCGCGCGCGCCTTGTCCAACTGCTTCTGCTGCGCATAGAGAACGGCCAGGTTGTTGTAGGGCTCAGGCAACTCCGGATGCTCTTCGCTGAGTTGGGTGTAGACGGCAATTGCCTCTGCCGGACGACCCGTTTCGGCGAGGATGATTCCTTTCAGGAACAGCCCTTGCGGCTCGCGCGGCGCATTGCGGATGTGGCTGTCGACCTTTTCCATGGCGGACGACCATTGACCCTGTTTCATCAGGCTCTGCGCTTCCAGCAGCGCATCGGCCAGAGCGATAGACGGCAGACAGATCACCACAAGCCCAGCGAGAAAAGCCGGCCACCGCCTGCGTGAGGAGGAAAAGCGCATCATCATGGTATACTGGACGCCACCGGAGGTCGCCTAAACATGTGATTCTAACAAGAAGCACGGCGAATCCAAAATGCTCTGCGCGCGGCCGCTTGTCGTCCGCCATCATCGTGAGGCCAAGCATGCTGAGAATCTACAACTCGCTGACGAAAGAAAAGCAGGAGTTTGTGCCGATCGAACCCGGCAGCGTGCGCATGTATGTCTGCGGCATGACGGTTTATGACTACTGTCATCTCGGCCACGCACGCGTGCTGGTCGTCTTCGATGTCGTGCAACGCTGGTTGCGCGCTGCCGGGCTGAAAGTGACCTATGTGCGCAACATTACCGATATCGACGACAAGATCATTCGGCGCGCAGCGCAGAATGGCGAGAGCATCGGCGAGCTCACCGGACGCTTCATCCATTTCATGAACGAAGACGCCGCTGCCCTCGGCGTCGCCAGACCCGACCATGAACCGCGCGCCACCGAGTACATCCCGCAAATGCTGGCCATGATCGAACGGCTGCAGGCAAACGGGCTGGCCTACCAGGCGGCGGACGGCGACGTGAATTTTTCGGTGCGCCGCTTTCCCGGTTACGGCAAGCTCTCCGGGAAATCGGTCGACGATCTGCGCGCCGGGGAACGCGTGGAAGTCGACACGGCGAAGAATGATCCGCTCGATTTTGTGCTCTGGAAACGCGCCAGGGAGAACGAGCCGGCCTGGCCATCACCCTGGGGCATGGGCCGCCCGGGCTGGCATATCGAGTGTTCGGCCATGAGCTCCGACTTGCTCGGCCAGCATTTTGACATCCACGGCGGCGGGCAGGATCTGCAGTTCCCGCACCACGAAAACGAAATCGCCCAGTCGGAAGGGGCGCACGCCTGCCGCTTCGTCAACTATTGGATGCACAACGGGTTTGTCCGCGTCGATGACGAAAAGATGGCGAAGTCCCTGGGCAACTTCTTCACCATCCGCGAAATTCTGGAAAAATACGATCCGGAGGTGCTCCGCTTCTTCATCGTGCGCGCGCACTACCGCAGTCCGCTGAACTACGCGGAGGCGCATCTCGATGATGCCCGGCACGCGCTCACTCGGTTGTACACGGCACTCAAGGGAGTGAGCCCGGAAATCGTCTCCATCGACTGGCAAACGCCCTACGCGGCACGTTTCGGCCAGGCGATGGACGACGACTTCAACACGCCCGAAGCTTGCGCCGTCCTCTTCGACCTTGCCGCCGAAGTCAACCGCGGCCGCTCGCCTGCTCTCGCCGGACTGCTGCGTGGTCTGGCTGGCATCCTTGGCCTGCTCGGACGCGATCCGACGGCTTTTCTGCAGACCGCACCGGGCAAGGAACAGGAGCTGACCACGACGCAGATCGAAACGCTGATCAGCGATCGCCTGGCCGCCAGGAAGGAGAGAAACTTCGCCGAAGCCGACCGCATCCGCAGCATGTTGGCGGCGGCAGGCGTCGTTCTTGAAGACAGCAGCAAGGGGACCACCTGGCGCCGAGCGTAAACGCTGTTCATGCCCGGCGGCGGCATCTGGGCCTCCGCGACCTCCCGGGAATCAACGGAGAACGCGGCCGCCGCTGCCAATGACGGTCAGATCGACAAAACGCGAACCCTGCCGATCGTGTGCAGAATAGCTTACCCGGTAACCACCGAGATCATGATTCTGCATGCTCTCCAGGCTGGCGATCAGCTTCTCGCGCGTCAGGTCTCGACCCGCCTTGCGCATGGCATCAACCAGCACGCGCGCCATGGCATAAGCCTCGATGCCGAAGTACGACGGCTTGCCCTGCCTGCCGAGAACTTTCTGGTAATCGCGCACGAGCGGCGTCGTGTCATTCCACGGATACGGCATGACCTGCGAAATCCCTATGCCGCGCGCTTCCTCGGCCAGTTCTTGCACCAGCACATCGGCGCCAACCGGCGACAAGGTCATGAACGAAGGCCGTTGCCCGGCCTTTTTCATTTCGCGAACGAAGGCCGCCGTAGGCTTGTACAGCGTCACCATGACGACTGCCTGGGGGTTGGCCTTGCCGATCGTCTGTACCGCAGCCGCGACATCAATCGAGTTGCGCTCGACGGTGGCAACGGCAGAAGGCGCCTGGCCATTCTTCTTCAGCGCCGCAACGACGCCGTCGAGGCCTGATTTGCCGAAACCGTCATTCTGATAAAGAACCGCTATGTTCGTGAAGCCGAGCGACACCAGTTGGCTGACGATCGCCTCGGTCTCGTTCGCGTAGCTCGCGCGCACGTTGAAAAGGTAGCGATTGTTCGGGTTTTCCCGCGGCGACTGGCGAATCGAATCGGCACCGGAAATCGCGCCGACGAGCGGTACGCGGGCAACGCCGAAGACGTCGTTCATTGCGGCAGTCGTCGGACTCGATCCATAGTAGGCCAGCAAGGCAAAGACCTTTTCGTTGCTGATCAGAGTCCTGGTATTGGCGACGGTGCGCTCGGTCTCGTAGCCGTCGTCAAGCGCACGCAATTCGAGACGCCTTCCATGCACCCCGCCCGCCTCGTTGACCTGCCGGAAGTAGGCGTTGATCACCGTTTTCATGTCCAGGCCGTAAACCCCGCTCGGACCGGAAAACGGCGCCGACATGCCGATCAGCACGCTGTTCTCGCCGACGCCAACTTCACCAGCTGCGACGCAGCCCATCCACGTGAACAGCCCGAGCAGCAACGCCTTGGCAAGCCCCATCACATCTCTCTCCCGTGGGTTTCCGCTGTGTTCGATCGCCGACCACCGCGCTTGCCGCAGAATGGCGGAAAAAACTGACAGATGCCTTACAACGCGCGGCCAGACCGAATTGTGCCGCCGCGTCCGGCGCGCTCCGCCCTAGCTGGCGGCAAAGAACTCGCGCACACGGTCCATCCATGACTTGGCGCGCGGATTGTGCTGCGCCGAGTTCTCCCGACTCGAGTCCTCCAGCTCGCGCAGCAGTTCCTTCTGCCGCTCGGTGAGATGCACCGGCGTTTCGACGACGACATGACAGAGGAGATCGCCGTGCCCATGGCTGCGCACGCCCTTGATCCCTTTGCCACGCAGGCGAAAGGTCTTGCCCGACTGCGTCTCGGGCGGAACACGGATTTTTGCTGCCCCGTCAAGCGTCGGAATGTCGATCTCGCCGCCGAGCGCAGCAGTCGTAAAGCTGATCGGCATCTCGCAATGGAGGTCATTCTGTTCGCGCTGGAACACGGGGTGCGACTTCAGGTGAATCTGGACGTACAGATCGCCTGCCGGCCCACCGTTGATGCCATGCTCACCTTCGCCCGACAGGCGAATGCGATCACCCTCGTCTACGCCGGCGGGTATCTTGACCGCGAGCGTCTTGTGCTGCTTGACCCGTCCCGCACCGTGGCAGGAGGTACACGGATCGGCGATGAATCGGCCGGTGCCGTGGCATTTCGGGCACGTCTGCTGGATCGAGAAAAAACCCTGCTGCAGGCGGACCTGCCCGCTACCCTGACAGGTCGGGCAGGTTTTCGGCTGCGTCCCTGGTTTGGCCCCACTGCCACGACAGGTATCGCATACTTCCATGGTCGGGATGCGAATCTTCGTTTCGGTCCCGAAAGCAGCTTGTTCGAGCGTGATCTCGAGGTTGTAGCGCAAATCCGCCCCGCGATAGATGTTCGAACGTCCACCCCGACCGCCACCGAAGATCTCGTCGAAGATACCGCCAAACGCATCGCTGAAGCCACCGGCCCCGCCAGCTCCCATACCCGCCTGTGGGTCGACGCCGGCATGACCGTACTGGTCGTAGGCTGCACGCTTTTGTCCATCGGTGAGGATCTCGTACGCTTCCTTGACTTCCTTGAAGTGTTCTTCCGCCTTCGGATTGTCCGGATTGCGATCCGGATGGAATTTCATGGCCAGTTTCCGGTAGGCCTTCTTGATTTCTTCGTCGGATGCGTCTCGATTGACGCCCAGAATGTCGTAAAAGTCGCGTTTAGCCATTTGTTCTCGAACACTCGGTGGGGCGAAGAGGAGGCGCGATTATACGCGCCTCCCCTGTCGGGCAGATGGGTGCTCTGCCTACTTCTTGTCTTTCACTTCGGTGAATTCCGCGTCAACGACATCGCTGTCGTCCTTCTTGGTCTCGCTCCCGGCAGACTTGTGGGCATCGCCACCGCCCGTCTGCTCTTGCTGCTTGGCGTACATCTTCTCGCCCAGTTTCTGGGCCGCCGTGCCGAGGGCTTCGCTTTTTGCCCTGATGTCGTCCAGGTCGCTGCCGCGAATCGCATCTTCCGCCTCTTTCATTGCCTTCTCGATGCTGCCTTTCTCGTCAGCGGACAGTTCCTTGCCGTACTCGGTCATCGACTTCTTGACCGTATGAATCATCGCATCGCACTGATTGCGCGCCTCGGCCAGCTCATGCGCCTTGCGGTCCTCTTCCGCATGCAGTTCCGCGTCGCGCACCATGCGCTGCACTTCCTCCTCGTTGAGACCGGAGGAGGCCTGAATCTTGATCTTGTTCTCGCGCCCGGTTGCCTTGTCCTTGGCCGAAACGTGCAGAATGCCGTTGGCATCGATATCGAAGGTGACCTCGATCTGCGGCATGCCGCGCGGTGCCGGCGGGATGTCCGTCAAGTTGAACTGGCCGAGACTCTTGTTGCCGCCGGCCATTTCACGTTCTCCCTGCAGGACGTGGATGGTGACTGCCGACTGGTTGTCGTCGGCCGTCGAGAAAACCTGGGTCGCTTTCGTCGGAATCGTCGTGTTCTTCTTGATCAGCTTGGTCATCACGCCGCCCAGCGTCTCGATGCCAAGCGAAAGCGGGGTCACGTCGAGCAGCAGAACGTCCTTGACTTCCCCCTGCAAGACGCCGCCCTGAATCGCTGCGCCAACGGCTACAGCTTCATCAGGGTTGACGTCGCGTCGCGGCTCGCGGCCGAAAAATTCCTTGACGGTGTCCTGCACTTTGGGCATGCGGCTCTGGCCACCGACGAGAATGACATCGTTGATGTCGCCAATCTTGCAGCCGGCGTCCTTGAGCGCAATGCGGCACGGTTCGATGGTACGCTCGATGAGTTCGTCGACCAGCGATTCGAATTTCGCCCGCGTGATCTTTTGCGTCAGGTGCTTCGGACCAGAACTGTCAGCCGTGATATACGGCAGATTGATTTCGGTCTGCTGCCCGGACGAAAGCTCGATCTTCGCCTTCTCAGCGGCGTCCTTCAGGCGCTGTAGGGCAAGGACATCGTTCTTCAGGTTAACGCCCGACTCCTTCTTGAACTGCTCGATGATGTAGTCGATCATCCGTTGATCGAAATCTTCGCCACCCAGAAAAGTATCGCCATTCGTCGACAGCACTTCAAACTGGTGCTCACCGTCAACTTCGGCAATTTCGATGATCGAGATGTCGAAGGTGCCGCCGCCAAGGTCGTAGACGGCAATCTTCTTGTCTCCCTGTTTCTTGTCCATACCAAAAGCCAGCGCCGCGGCGGTCGGCTCGTTGATGATCCGCTTCACTTCCAGGCCGGCAATCCGGCCGGCATCCTTGGTCGCCTGCCGCTGGCTGTCGTTGAAATAGGCCGGGACGGTGATGACCGCCTCGGTCACTTCTTCGCCCAGGTAATCCTCGGCCGTCTTTTTCATCTTGCGCAAAACCTCCGCCGACACCTGCGGTGGTGCAATTTTCTTGCCGCGCACTTCGACCCAGGCGTCGCCGTTGTCGGCTTTCAGGATCTTGAACGGCATCAACGAGATGTCCTTCTGGACTTCCTTCTCCTCGAAGCGTCGACCGATCAGGCGCTTGACGGCATAAAGCGTATTCTTCGGATTGGTCACCGCCTGCCGCTTGGCCGGCGCACCACAAAGAATCTCGCCGTCATCGGCGTAGGCGACGATCGACGGGGTCGTGCGTGCGCCCTCCGAGTTCTCGATAACCTTCGGCTTGCCGTTTTCCATCACGGCAACGCACGAGTTGGTCGTGCCCAGATCAATACCTATGATCTTGCCCATGTCTGAATCCTTTCCTATTTCGGTAAATTTGTGGCGACATTTCTATGCTTTTCGCGAATGTCGGGTGACGCTCGCTAGATGGGGACTATGACAGGGCTTTCAAGTCGCCGCCTTGGCAACGATGACGAGCGCCGGGCGCAGGACGCGGTCGGCCAGCAGGTAGCCTTTTTGCAGGACGGTCACCACGCTGTTCGGCTCCTCGGCCGATTCGACGACGCTGATCGCCTGATGACGATGCGGGTCGAACTTCGCGCCCAGCGGATCGATTTCGTGGAGGGTCGATCTTTCGAAGGCAGCGATCAATTGTTTGAGGGTCAGTTCGGTCCCCGAGCGCAGGCTCTCGACGCTTGCCGTCTCGCTGGCC
>WBZP01007667.1_pt1 | contig 10344 bp, 7 predicted proteins | sample 5204301 | NCBI WGS metagenome assembly WBZP01 (sample SAMN12412401, study PRJNA552823) | activated sludge metagenome | isolation source: activated sludge from nitrification reactor of wastewater treatment plant... | place: USA: Pennsylvania | collected 2017 | reverse complement strand
CTACGACGTCGTCCACTTTCACAACATCTCGCTGGTCGGCGGACCCGAGGTGCTCACCTATGGCACCGCCGTCAAGCTCTACACGACCCACGAGTACTGGCTCGTCTGTCCGACGCACGTGCTGTTCCGGTTCGACCACCGCGCGTGCGAGGAGAAACGCTGCCTCGAATGCACGCTGCGCGCGCGGCGGCCGCCGCAGCTCTGGCGCGCTACCGGTGCGGTGTCGCGCGGCCTCGCCGCGATCGACCGCCTGCTGATCCCCAGCCGCTTCGCGCTGGAGCGCCACCGGGCCGAGGGGATCGGCGCTCCGATGGAAGTGTTTCCCAGCTTCGTCCCGGTGCCGCCGACGCTCCCAGACCGCGCCGGCGCCACGCAGGACTTTCTCTACGCCGGGCGACTGGAGCGTCTCAAGGGACTGCAGGACGTGATCCCGCTGTTCCGCGCGCTGCCGGCCGCCCGCTTGCTCATCGCGGGGACGGGTGCCTTCGAGCCCGAGTTGCGGCGGGTCGCGGAGGGCGTCACCAATGTCGAGTTCCTCGGCCAGGTCCATCCGTCGCGAGTCGCCGAGCTCTACCGGGCCGCGCGGGCGGCGATCGTGCCGTCGCTGTGCTACGAGGTCTTTCCGCTGGCGCCGGTCGAAGCGATGGCACAGGGCGTGCCGGTGCTGGGACGCCGCATCGGCGCCGTGACCGAGGTGGTCGAAGAAAGCGGCGGCGGCGTGCTCTTCGACACGTCCGCAGCGTGCCTGGAGGCGCTGCGCCGGCTGCTCGACGACACCGATGCGGCCCGCGCGATGGGTGCGGCGGGGCGCCGGCACGCGCTCGCCCACTGGACCGAGTCCGCGCACCTCGACCGCTACTTCCGCCTGATCGGACAGCTGCTCGAACGGCAGGACGACCGGCGCCGGCGTTGAGGCGGCACCCCGCCGCGATCCGCCCTCCGCGCGGGCGATCAGGGCGGGCCGGCGACGCCTCGGGGTTCCTCGGATGCGGACAGGTCGACATGGACGAGGCCGTCGGCGACTTCGCAGCGATACCGGCGCAGCGTCCGCAGTGACTTGCAAGGGCTCGCACCCGTATCGGGATCGAATCCCAGGCTGTGCAACGGGCAGACGACCCTCTCGCCATCGACCCAGCCCGCCGCGAGATCGCCGCCCTGGTGCGGGCACCGGCGTTCGAGCGCCACGAACCGGTCCTGCCCGAGCTTCGCCACGACGACGTCCGCCGTCGGCGCCTGCAGCGGTCGATCGGCAAAGGCCGCAACCGGGATCGACACCGCGCCCGGCGAATCGGCAGCGATCGTGCCGATCCCGGCACGCGCGGCAACGGGCGTCGGCCCGTCGTCGCCGGTCATCCGGCGGCGGCCGAGCAGCACGAACTGCAGGCGGCGGAACTGATAGCGAACGAAGCTCCACTGCAGGTTCTGGGGGACGCCCGCTAGGAACCCGAGGGGGCCCCCGGCCAGTCCCGCGTGCAGGTAGTGGTGGTAGTGCCCGTGCGGGTAGTGCGGCCGGCCGAACGTCGCGCGAAAGCTCACGACGAAGCGCGTGTCGCCCGTCTGGTTGAGCTCCGAACCGTGCAGGTGGTTGCTGTGGAAAATGACGGCATCGCCCGGCGCCAGGTCGAATGTCAGCGGCCTGCTCAGGCTGACGCCCGGCTCGAGGTAGCCATCCCGGAAACGGAACTGGCGCCGGTACTCGTCGTGGAAGATCGTCAGGCCGTTGCCCTGCCGGACCGGACCCAGCGCGACCCAGAGGTTGATGGCGTTCTGCGGACAATCGACCCAGGCGTCGCGATGGGGCCCGTGCGCGGTGACCTTGCCATCGCCCCGCCTGCGCGCGAACGCGGCGAGCGTGCGGCGATGCCGCGCCGCGGCGTCGTAGGGAATGTGGAAGCGCACGTTCGGACTGCGCTCGAAGTAGTAGCCGCTGCGGCGGCCGAACAGGAACGACAGCGCCGTGCGCAGCGCCGCCGGCGCCGCCGGCGTCAACCGCTCGTAGACCGCGTCGGTGATCGCGGTGATCTCGTCGGGGTCGACCCGTTCGTGGATGCGGGCAAAGCCGGCGTGCCCGATCGCTTCCGCGCGCGCCTCGCCGACGACGGCACGCACGCCGTCCAGGCTCGCCGCGATCATCGGGCCGAGCAGCCCCGTCTGCTGCAGCAGGCCGCGCACGACGACGACCTGGCCGTCGAGCAGTCGGGAGAGCATCGCGGCAGGGTACGGCGGTGCCGCCAGTTCGACCAGGGATGGCTGGGTCATCGTCGGTATCCTCGCGTGGCGTGGCGCCGGCGTCGCGGCGGGTCAGTTCCCGGCCGGCGGCGCGCCGGCGACCGGAGGCATCGACGAGGCAAATGCCGCGCACAGCCACGCGGCGTCGAACTCGTCCATCGAGGTCACGCGCGCGCCCTGCCCCTCGTCGACGAAGAGCTGCGACAGCTTGCTGTTGCGGTCGGTGAAGAAGTCGATGCCGAGCACCGGGACCTGCTGCGACAGGCAGAAGACCGCCGCGTGCAGCCGCATGACCACGGCCGCGTCGAGCGAGCGCAGCAGGTGGAGGACCCCGTCGATCGTCGGGTCCGCCTCCCAGACGACGAGCCGCACCCGGTCGCCGAGCCGCCGGTGCAGTTCGTACGCGGCCGTCAGGTCCGACATGCCGAACTGGATCGCGTTCATCGGGAAGAACACGTAGGACACCGGCAGCGCCGACCGCGCCGCGAGCGTGGCGAGCCCGGCGCAGAAGCGGTCGAGGAAGCGTTCCCGCAGCGCGCGCGCGTGCCTGCGCCCCCGGGGATGCCAGTCGTCGCTGACGGGGCGCAGATTGATGCCGATCCGCCGCGTTCCCTCCGTCCGCGCCAGCAGCGCGTCGATGCCCTCGCGTTCGCCGGGTGCCATCCGGTCGAGTGCCGCCCGCGTGGCCAGATAGTCGAACGCCGGGTCGCGACCGACGCCGACGGCGAGTCCGCGCAACAACGGGTGCGCCGCCGCCGCCGAGGACCGGACGCTGACCGACCGCGCCAACGCGAACGTCCGCCGCGCGACCTTTTCCGACAGCCCGTGGTGGAACTCACCCGGGCCGACGCGCTCGACCAGGAACGGCTTGCCTCGCGCCCGCGCCGCGTGCGCCGAGGCCAGGTGCTTGGCGAGCACCCGCGGCAGGTCGACGACCGGCCCGCCGGCCAGCACCAGGGCGTCGGCAGCGTCGAGCAGTCGCGGCACCGCACCCGGCCGGTAGTCCTCGACCGCGACCCGGACCGGCAGCGCCAGCATGGCGACCAGCCGCCGGGTGTGCTCGGCGCGGTGGCTCAGCACCGTCGCCTGCGTCACCCCGTGCGACGCGTTGAGCCCCAGCAGCACGCCGCCGAGGATCGCCGCGTCGCCGACGTGATCGCCCCCGTAGGCGCCGATGACGACCACCGAGCGCAGGCTTTCGCCGGGAGACGCCGTCGCCGGCCCGAGCCGCAGCGAGCGCCCGAGCGCGTCGAGCGCCTCGTGCGCGCCGGCAAGCCACTCGCGGACGCGCTCGCGACGCTGTCCGCCAGCGGACGCGTCGATCTTCCGGCGCCGGAAATCGTCGTAGAAGGCCCGCTCCCGTTCGGTCAGCGCGGTGTCCGGTGCCAGGCTCACCGCGACACCCTCGGCCGCGGCGAGCTCGTGCAACGCGACGATGCGGCAGATCGTCGAGGCGTTGACGGGCACCCGCCAGATGACCGGACCGAGGGCACGGGAAGCGCGGGTCCGCTCGACCAGCGCCGCCACCTGCGCATTCGCGCCACCGAGGTAGTCGTGCACGCCGCAGGCGACCGCGACGGGCACGTCGATCACGCCGGGCGGGCCCGCGCCACCGGCTTCCGCCGCGGCCTCGTTGTCGCCGCCCATCGCGTCAATCCGGGGCGCGCTCGATCGGGATCACCGCCGGCAGCCGGTCGTCGTAGGCGGCACGCTCGCTCGCGGGCAGCGGCTCGACCCGCTGCCAGACCCGGGCGCCCAGCATCGATTTCGCGAGGTGCAGCGGCTGGAACACGATCGACGGCCACATGAAGATCTCGTTGGTGCAGTAGCACTCGCCGGCCGCGATCGACCGCCGGATCGCCTGCGTGCCGGCGGCGGTCCACAACTCGCGAAACGACTGCCGGCGGAGGTTGCCGATCGGTGGACGCTGCTCGCAGACGCCGACGTCGCCGTTGGCGTGGACGACGACACTCAGGATGCCCGCCCGGCACGGCACCACCTGGCGCGCTTCCTCGGCGCTCTTGAGCTTCACCCACTGCAACATCGGCTCGACGATCGAGCCGCGCCGCGCTTCCTCGCGGGCGGCCCACAGGCGGCTGATGTACCGGTAGAGCGCGCGGTACTCCTCGAGCGCCGGACCGCGCAGCGTCGGGTTCTTGCGGTCGCCGCGGATGATCGCCAGGTTGTGGTGCGTCATCTGCGGGCAGCGGTCGAACAGGTACGTCGTGAGCGCCCGGATCTCGGCCATGTTGGTCTCGGTGGCCGTCGAGATCGCGTGGATCTGGACCCGCGGATCGGCGCGCTGCTGCTCGGCGAGCGCCTCGTAGGTCCGCATCGCGTTCCGGAACGAATTCGGGGTCTTGCGGAACTCGTCGTGGAACCGGGGCATGCCGTCGAGCGACAACTCGACGCCGAACAGGCGCAGCGACGGCTCCTCGAGCACGGCGCGGATCGCGGCGATGGTGCGGTCCGGGAAGTACGCGTTGGTCGGGACGTAGATCTCCTTCACCCCGTTGCGCACGATGAACTGGCGGCAGATCGCGGCGAACTCCTTGCGCAGGAACGGCTCGCCGCCGGACAGGTTGAGTGTCTCCACCGGCCCCAGCTCCTCGGACAGGCGCACGATCTCCTCGACCGAGAGGTCGTCGGGCTGGTTCAGCTGCTGCCAGTAGAAGCAGTGCTCGCAGCGCATGTTGCACAGCGAGTTGATGAACAGGATCACGAACGGCGGGCTGGGAAGTCCGGTGACCCCCAGGTTGAGCAGGCCCAGGCGGGCGTGCTTGGCGACGCGTTCCAGCAAGTCACTCATCGTGCATTCACTCCCGCGCGCCGGGCGCCGGCGGTCGGCGCGAGCACGGTCTCCAGCTGTCCCCAGGCCTCGCCGGCTGCCCACGCGGCCAGCAGGACCAGCAGCGCGGGCAGCAGCTCGGCGAACTCCACCACCCGCCCGCCGCGGCGCCGGTGCCCCCGCCACTGCCGCAGCAGCAGCAGCGCCGGCAGCAACGGTGCCGCCAGCGCCAGCAGGACGCTGCGCCAGGGCGGGTTGCCGCGGCCACGGACCCGTCCGTAGGTCCGTCCCCAACCGAACCGTTCGCGCAGCGCGTCCGGGAGCGCGAGCGGTTCGCGCGCCTCGACCACGCGCGCGCGATCCGCAAGCAGCAGGCGCTCCCCGCGGCGGCGCAGCGCGTCGTGGACGGCCACTTCCTGGAAGCGCTCGCACCAGACGCCGCGAACGGCGTCCAGCGCCTCCCGCTTGTAGCAGACGTTGACGTCGCTGACGAACACCGCGTCGTGCACGGCGAACGGCGGCTGGTAGCGAGCGAAATCGCAGCCGAACACCGCCCGCAGCAGGCGACCGCTTCCCCCGTACTCGATCGCCCCGCCGATCGCCGCGTGCGGATGCTCGGCGTGCAGTGCGCGCATCGCCGCCGCCCAGTCGGGACGCGGCCAGCCGCGGTCTTCGAGCATCGCCACCAGCCGACCCCGCGCGGCGCCCAGGCCGGCGGCACGCCGCCGGTCGTAGAGCACGTGGCGGGCGAACGCATCCAGCGGATCGCGCGCGGGGACCAGCACGCCCAGCGCCGGGAACGCGAACTCGGGGTAGCGCGCCCGCAGCTCGCCCACCGCGGCGATCGACGCGTCCCACGGGACGATCACTTCCAGCTCGCCGGCAGCGATCTGCCCCCGCAGCGCATCGAGGCAGCGCAGCAGCGTCGGACCGGCGTCGACGACCGTCACGACGACCGACAGCGCGGGCGATTCGCCGCTCCCGGGGCCGTGTTCGCGCGGCGCGCCCTGGTCGTCGCCCCCGGGGGCGCCCGGCACGCTCATCCGTCCCCCCGCGACAGCAGGCCGCGCGCCACGATGCCCGCTGCCCGCAGGGCACGGCGCGCCTGGAAATAGCCGCGATCGCCGCGCAGGAAGCTGCGCCAGCGGCGCCGGTCGCGGAAGTAGTGCATCTCGATGCGCGGCACGTCGCCACGCCGATCGCCCCGCCGGGCGAGGTCGAAACGGGTGCCGAACGCCACGTCGAAGTGCGCCTCGATCTCGGCCACCACTGCCGCGTCGACGCGGCCGTAGGGGGCCGCGAACGACGAGGCGGCGATTCCGGCACGCGCCGCGAGATCGTCGCGACTGCCTTCGATCTCTGTCCGGCGCGCCGCCGGCGGCAGCCGGGTGAGGTCGGCGTGGGTCACGCCGTGACCGCCGAACTCGATCCCGGCGGCGGCGAGGCTCGCCACCGTCGCCCAGTCGAGCAGCCGGCGCGGCGGCCGATTCGCGCCGGCCCAGTCCTCACAAGCACCGATCCGCCCCGTCGGCACGAACACCACCGCCCGGTAGCCGTGCGCGCCGAGCACCGGGAACGCCGTGGTCGCGAAGTCGGCGAAGCCGTCGTCGAAGGTCAGCAACACCCTCCGGTCCGCGTTCGCGGTCCGGGCACGCCGCCAGGCGACGAACTCGGCGACGCCGAGCGCCCGGTAGCCCTGCTGCGCCAGCTCGTCGATCTGCATCCGGAAGGTCGCCGGATCGATCGCCGTGGGCCCGGCGGCTGCCGAGATGGAATGCCAGGTCAGCACCGGCAGCGTCGCGTCGACGGCGCTCACCGATCGCCTCGGTCGCAGTCCGTGCTGAGCAGGGAGTCGGTAGCGAATGGCATGGCGCGTTGGAACCGTTCGGGGCGGCGGCAGGTTCGGCGCGAGTGGGGTCGCGGAAGGTGGGCGGCAGCCGCCGCGGCCGTTGCCGCCGGCCAGGCCGGAAGGATACGCGAACGGGAACGCGACCGGGGCCCGCTGCCATCGCCCCGGGCCGGATCGACACCCCACACCGGCGCCGCGGCCACCCGCGCCCCCCGGGGGTCGCCGCACGATGGGTTACGATAGCGATTTCGCCACGAACAATCCAGCCGCGCCTGACCGGCAGCCTGCCGCTGTCACCGGCCGGTCAACTTCCCCTGTGATGCCATGGACTTGCCGGTGAAGCCGTACCGCTACCACGGTCTGCGCGCCGGGCCCGCCGCAGCGCGGCCGCAACCCCGGGACCGACGTGGCTGAGCCGCACGTCGTCGTGCTCGGCGGCGGTCCCGCCGGCTGCGGTGCGGCCTACCAGTTGCGGCGGCGCGAGCGCGCGCGCGTGACACTGGTCGAGCAGAACGCCGTCGTCGGCGGCAATGCCGGCAGCTTCCTGCACGCCGGCATCCACCTCGACTACGGCAGCCACCGGCTGCACGCGGCCTGCGACTCGGCGATCCTGGCCGACATCCAGGCCCTGCTCGGCGACGACCTGGCCGACCGCGAGCGCCACGGCCGCATCCTGCTGCGCGGCCGCTTCGTCCACTTCCCGCTGAACGCCAAGGACCTGCTGCTGCGGCTCGATCGCGCGTTCGCGGCAGGCGCGCTGCGCGACATGCTGCTGCGCGCGCTCGGCGCCGCACCGGCACCCGGCACGACGTTCGCCTCGGTGCTGCAGGCGAACCTCGGGCCGACGATCTGCCAGCACTTCTACTTTCCCTACGCGCGCAAGATCTGGGGCCGCGCGCCGGAGGAACTGTCGGGCATCCAGGCCCGCAAGCGGGTGACCGCCGGGACGTTCGCGAAGCTGATCAAGCGCCTCGCGAGCCCACCGGGCAAGGGTCGGTTCTACTATCCGCGCCGCGGTTACGGCCAGTTGTCCCAGGCCTATGCCGACGCCGCGGCGAGCCTGGGGGCGACGCTGCTCCTGGGCTGGCGCGTCGCGGCGATCGCCCGGACGGAATCCGACGGGGGCCGGTGGCGGCTGACCGTGACGCGGGGAAACGAGGCCCGCGACATCGTCGCCGATCACGTCTGGTCGACGCTGCCGGCGACGCTGGTCGCGCGGATGATGCAGCCCGCGCCGCCACCCGCGGTGCTGGCCGCCGCGGCCGCGATCGGCTACCGGGCCATGGTGCTCGCCTATCTCGAGCTCGACTGCGACCAGTACACGACCACCGACGCCCACTACTTTCCCGAGGCACACATCCGCTCGACGCGCATCTCGGAGCCCAAGAACTACTTCGGGCTCGCCGAGCCGCGGGGCCGCACCGTGCTCTGCGCCGAACTGCCCTGTGCCGTCGGCGACGAACTCTGGCAGGCGTCGGACCAGGCGGTCGCCGACGTCGTCGTCGAGGACCTCCGCCGCGCCGGGTTGCCGCCCTGCCGGCCGGTCGCGGCGTTCACGCGGCGGCTGCCGCACGCGTATCCGGTCTACACGCTCGGCTACGAGGAGCCGCTGGCACGGCTGCAGCAGTGGCTGGATGCCCAGCCGGGTCTGCTGAGCTACGGCCGCCAGGGGCTGTTCGCGCACGACAACACCCACCACGCGCTGTACATGGCCTATTGCGCGGTCGACTGCCTCGTCGGCGGCCGGTTCGACGCCACGGCCTGGGCGGCACACCGGGAGGTGTTCGCGACGCACGTGGTCGAGGACTGAAATGCCGGCGGCACGCGTCGACGCCGACCTCGCCGTGCGGCCCGGCTGGATCGCGGCGCTCGCCGTCGTCGCGCTCGTGTTGCGCGCCATCGGCATCGACGGCGGCCTCTGGCTCGACGAGATCTACTCGCTGCTCGATTCGTTCCGGCCGCCGCTCGCGCAGATCGTCACCGTCTTCCCCCGCGACAACCACCACCCGCTGTACTCGGTGCTGGCCCACCTGTCGCTCGCCGGACTGGGCGAGGCGGCGTGGACGATCCGGTTGCCGGCGCTGCTGTTCGGCGTCGCGTCGGTGCCGATGCTGTACCTGCTGGGTGGCGCGGTGACCACGCGGCGCGAGGCGCTGGCCGCGGCGGCGCTGCTCGCCGTCAGTTACCACCACGTCTGGTTCTCGCAGAACGCCCGTGGCTACACGGCGCTCGCGTTCTTCACGCTGCTCGCCACGTGGTCGCTGCTGCGCGGGCTCGACACGCGGCGCCGACGGCACCTCGCCGGCTATGCGCTCGCGATCGCACTGGGCGCCTACGTGCACCTCACGATGGTGTTCGTCGCCGTCGGGCACGCGGCGGTCGTCGCTGCCCGCAACCTCGCCCGCGACCGCGCGGGCCGGCGCTGGCGCGACGGGTCGTGGCCGTGGCTCGCGCTGGGGCTCGCGGCGCTGCTGACGCTGGTGCTGTACGCCCCGGTCCTCGCCCAGGTGCAGCACTATTTCGTGCGCCAGCAGACGGAAATGAAAGGGATCTCGACGCCGGCGTGGGCCGCCGCCGAGGGCATCCGCGTGCTGATGCAGGGCGTGGGCGCCGGCACCGGCCTGCTCGCCGCCGCCGTCGTCGCCGCCGCGGCACTGCTGTTCGTCGCCGGCATCGCGAGCTACGCGCGCAGCGCGCCGCTCGCGCTGGCGCTGTTCGTCGTCCCGGCGGCGGCGATCGTCGCCGGGGCGCTCGTCGCCCGCGGCACGATGTACCCGCGGTTCTTCTTCGCGCTGATCGGTTTCGGACTGCTGATCGGCGTCCGCGGGGTGACGGTCGCCGCCACCGCCCTCGCCCGGCGGTTTGCCCCGCGCCACCCGACCATCAACGCTCCGCGGCTCGCCGCGCTGGCGCTCGTGATCGCCGGCGCGCTGTCGCTCGCATCGCTGGTGTTCAACTACCGGTATCCGAAGCAGGATTTCGCCGGCGCCCGGGACTGGATCGTCGCCCACCGCGGCGCCGACGAGCCGGTGGCCACGCTGGGAGCCGCGCGGACGCCCTACCAGCGGTGGCTGGCGATGCCCTGGCAACCGGTCGGCAGCGAGCAGGAACTCGCGGCGCTGCGGGCCGGTGCGGCGCGAACCTGGGCCGTCTACACGATGCCGCGCTACCTCGCCCTCGCTGCGCCGGGACTCTGGCAGGCGGTCCGCCGCGACTGCGCGACTGCGCGGGTGTTCCGCGGCACCGTCGGCGACGGCGACGTCGTCGTCTGCACGTTCGACAGATCGGTGGCGAAGGACCCGGCGGAGGCGCCACGATGAGCCCGCAGGGCCGCCCCAAGGGCGAATCGTGCCCGCAGCGCGCAGCGCGGAGGGTCGTCCAGTGAGATACCGTGATCTTTGCCAAGCGGTTTTGTCATATGGCGGCCTGCGGGGGTTGAAGGTGCGGCACGAAGGGCTGACCGTGCTTGGCCACGCTG
>WBZP01007666.1_pt1 | contig 10346 bp, 6 predicted proteins | sample 5204301 | NCBI WGS metagenome assembly WBZP01 (sample SAMN12412401, study PRJNA552823) | activated sludge metagenome | isolation source: activated sludge from nitrification reactor of wastewater treatment plant... | place: USA: Pennsylvania | collected 2017 | reverse complement strand
ATCGGATAGGGGTGCCCTCCTGACACAAACGGAGGCCGGTCCGAGATAAAGCCCGGATGGTAGTCCTGCACATCGGCCCGACCCCGATCGACATCGCGCTGCCACGCCGCTTTCCAGTGCAGGATGAAGACCGGATTCGCCGGATCACCCATCATCGGATTGGTCTTGTCGGGATCACCGAGCGGCACTTCCACGGCAACACCATCGGTAAACTTGTCGACTTCCAGCTTCTCATCCAGCGACGGATCATTCCACTCCAGCCGCACCGCCAAAAACTGGGCATCGGCCAGCGCCCGCACCCGCAGCTCTTTCACGCTCTGCTTGATCAGGTTGGGATACGCCACAGTCTGCGGTAGCAACATCACCGAAGTCTCAGGCGTTCCGTTCCATGCCAAAGAGAGCGGATCGCTCAGCGGAATCTCTCCGATTGTCGTCGCTCGCACCTCTCCGGTCAGCTTGCCACTAGAGCCGGTCTGCGGCTCTCCTGAAGGACACCCAGACAGAGCCGTAAGGAGCAGCAGCGTTCCGAACATTGGTTTCGATCTCATGGCAGTACTCCTTGCTCCTCAGGTGATGTTCAGCCGCACCACGCCGTGCTTTTTGTCGAACAGATCTCGGGCAAAGAACGGCTCGGTAAAGGGAACCTTGACCGCTTCTTGCGACATTCCGTCGTAGCCGATCGCGTGCTCTTTTTCGGCCTTGAACTTGTGGATGATCTTCGGCGTATTCCCAAACATCAGGAGTGCCGCCAAAAGCTGCTTGTCCGCCGGTGCGCTGCGATACGTCTTCAGCGCTTCCTCTACCCCCGGACCGAACATCTGCTGCAAGAACAGACGCGGTACGTGCAGCGGCGGAATGTAGTAGACGTTCGGCTCTGTTCCAAACTGCGGATACAGTGGCAGCGCGATCTTTTTGATCCGCACCAAGTAGTCGATCGGGTTGTCCGCTTTCTCTTCCCCGGGTCGCGATAAGAAGCCTTGCAGACGGATCTTTCCGATGCAGGTCTTCACACACTGCGGCTGCTCTCCCTGCTCGATGAGCGGGAAACACCCGATGCACTTTTCCGACACCCGAGTGACCATGTTGTAAAAGATCTTTTTGTACGGACAGGCCTTCACACACTCACGGTAGCCTCGGCAGCGCGACTGATCGACCAGGACGATTCCGTCTTCCGGTCGCTTGTAAATTGCCTTGCGCGGACAGGCCGACAGACAGCCCGGATAGGTGCAGTGGTTGCAGATTCGCGCCAGATAAAACATCCAGGTGTTGTGGATGTTTTGGAAAAACGCACCGCGCTGCACATCACCGGAACAGACATCTTCGCCCAGGTTCGGAGAGGTATAGTCTTCCTCTTCCGGAAGGTAGCCGAGCACCCGCTCACCCGGAGGCGCCGCCTCGAAGATGGTCTTGCCCTGGTACTTTCCATCTTGCCACTCCCCCGGCCCGAGCATCTCGAGCAGCTTCACATCCCAGCCGTGCGGAAAGAAGCCATAGGGCTTGGTTTCGACGTTGTTGTAGAAGATGTGTTCCTGTCCCTTGCCGGCGGTCCAGGTGGTCTTGCACGCGACGGTACAGGTCTGACACTCGATGCACTTGTTGGTGTCAAAGATGTACGCGATCTGGCGCTCCGGTCGCGAGCCCTCATAGGGGTACTCCATCTCGCGGCCTAGGTGGATGTTTTGTACTTTGCTCATGGCCGCTCCCTCCTACTTGCTGGAAACAAACTCGCCCTTGATGAATCGCTTCAGAGCATCGGTTTCGTGCCCCGGTGTCAGTCCCTTTTGCGCCGGTCGCCACAGTCCCTTTCCGCCCAGTCCGCCCGCTTCTGCGCGGGTGATCTTGACGAAGGACTCACGCGGTGCACCCGTCGGACAGTAGACATCTGCCTCAAAGCCCTGCCCTACTTGCTGGGTAAAGGAGTTCTTGCGCACCATGGTGTCGGTCATCATGGTCGGCTTGATGAAGCTGCGCGTACAGCTCTGGTGGCCGCCGTACCGGAACAGAGCCTGGTAGCCTGTCTCGGGATTGCGCGCCAGTCCGTGCTGATTCGTCTCGTGTCCTTTGATCGATCCGTACGTCGCGCCATACATGTTGTGCCACATCCGTGTCACTCCGCGTGGCGTGCCCGGATAGAAGCGGAGCCGCACCAACAGTCGTCCCAGCTTCTTGTCTTCCGCCGAGGCCTTCTCGGGATTGCGGAACGGACGGTCCTGCGGATCGGCATCGACCCATACATAGTCACCGTCTTCACAGCCCAGCTCGCGGGCGTCATCGGGATGAACCTCGATGTACCCTTCCGTCACGTACGGAGTGCGCGGATCGTGACGCAGCATGTCACCAAACGGACCGAACCACACCGCAATGATGTCGGTATCGACCGGCGTCGTATGCGCACCATGGCGATACTTCGGGGTGTGGAACAGATAGCGGAACGACGCGTCCTTCTTTTGCAGCGGATGCTTGGTATCGCGCAGCTGTTCCCAGGTCTTCACGACGTGACGCGCTTGCCGGGTATCACCATCGAGCTGATCCAGAGACACTCCGTACTGCTCGGGAGTCTTCGGCTTGATCGCCGGATGCGGCTTCGCGACAATCACGTTCGGCTCATAGAACGTCGAGTCAATCGGCTCTCGGTGAACCGGCAGGTTTTCACCGGACTCACGGAACTCCTTCTCATCACGATACAGCTCGATCCGACCGGTCCGCGTGTACCAAGGCTTGTCTTCATAGGCCTGCTCCCAACCGACAATCTTGGGATAGGTCCGCGACAGGATGATGGTGGGAATTCCCTTCTTCGCTTGGTTTTCACACTCGATGAAGTTCAGTCCGTGCGCCATGTTCGACAGGTTGAACACCCGCTGCAAGTACGCATCGACCTTGCCCTCAAACACGAAGTGCCACATGTCGTGGAAGCGCTTGTCGCCGGTCAGCTTGCCCAGTGCTGCTGCCACTCCTGCCGAGCACTCGATGTCACTGCGGGTGTTGTAGATCCGATCGATCGGAGTGCGCGGAAACACCGAGATGAACGGATTGGTCACGCTGGCGGTACAGTCTGGATGCTTGAACTCTGCCCACGAATCGACCGGGAACACCACGTCCGCGTATTCACAGGAAGCAGTCCACCACCACTCGTTGACGACCACCAGATCAGTCTTGGGAAGGACGTTTACCACCGTCTCGAAGTGACCCTTGGCATTGCCAATCAGAGAGTTCGAGTTCGACACCCAGATCGCCTTCGACGGCGTCGGGATGTGGGTCTTGCCGGTCAGGATGTCCTTGCCCATGTGCAAGATGTGATCGGAGTGGTTCCAGTAGTGAACCGACTCGAACTTCAGGAATGACTTTTGACGCGCAGGCTTGCTCGGATCTAGCTCGACATCGAACGGATTTTCCAGCGAGTACTGCGTCAGTCCGTTGAAGTACGCGGTGCGGTAGTTTCCGGCATAGGAACCGATGTTGCCACCGACGAAGCCGATGTTCCGCGTCAGCGAAGCCAAAAAGAAGATCGTGCGGTCTTTGAGGTCGTTGTTGAAGAACTGATTTGGACCCATTCCGCAGGCAAAGAACGTCTTTTCTTTGTTGGCCGCAATCTCACGCGCCAGGGTCAGGATTCCGTCCTTGGGAGCCCAGGTAATCGCTTCCACCGCTTCCGGTGCAAAGTTATCGACCACATACTGCTTGAGCAGCGCAAACACCGGCTGACACTTGACGGTTTTTCCGTCGGACAGCGTGACCTCGAACTCGCCTTCCAGAGCCGGCATCATGGCGCGCTTTTTGAACTTGGCTCCGACCTCATCACGCGACACCGCTTCTGGTTTTTTGGTCTTCTCATTCCAGATCACAAACGGCTCAAACTTGTCGAGCATCGCTTCCGGAATGAGCGTGTCTTTTTGCAGCAGCGCGCCCGGAGCCTTCTCTCCTTTCTTGATGATCTGCGCCGCCAGACCGGTCGTAAGCTTCAGTCCGACCACATCCTTGGCACTCAGCCGCTCCAGCGTATCCATGCGAATCAGCGACGGAAGATCCGTGTATGCCCGCACGTAGTTGGCATCGTAGAGGTTCTCTTTGAGGATCACGTGCGCAAAGCCAAGCGCAAGCGCCGGAGTCACTCCAGGCCGCACAATCAGCGCCAGATCGGCCTTGTTCATCGTTGCCGAGTACTCTGCCGCGATCACCGCAACCTTGGTTCCCTTCAGCCGCGCTTCGGTCAGCCAGTGCGCATCCGGCATCTTGGTGGTGATCCAGTTCATGCCCCACACCACGATCAACTTGGCGTGCTCGGCCATCGACAGATCACAGTCCACCGTCTGCTGTCCGGTCACCATCGGATGGCCCGGCGGTAGATCGGTATGCCACGTATAGTTGTCCCAGCCGCGCGCTCCCAGCGCTTCATCGGGACCGACCTTGCGCACATGGGAATCGAGCAGCGCCAGCGTGTTGGCAAAGCGATACTGACCAAAGATGCGCGTGATCCCGAGCAGAGGCATTCCGCCCCGCATCTTGATGACCTGCGTACCGACTCCCTTGGCGGCTTCCACCATGTGATGGTCATAGCCCTGCACGTCCAGCCACTTTCTGCCCTGCTCGCCGCTGTACGACTGCGCGACGTTGTGCAGACCCTTGGCGACCAGCTCAAACGCCTCATCCCACGAGACGCGCACGAACGACTCTTTGCCGCGCTGTAGATACTTCAGATCGAGCTTGCCGGTGGCCTGGTCGCGTGGGAATCCGTCCTTGGCCCACTGCAGCCAGCCCTTGCGCACCAGCGGATACCGGCAGCGGCGATCGCCATAGAAGCGACGCACCAGCGCAAGTCCCTTCTGACAGCAGCGCGGGTCCCAGCGATGCGACGACTTCATTCCGCCCAGATCGGCCGCTTCTCCGTACCCGAACGTCGGCCCAATCCGCACGATCGTTCCCGATCGAACGTAGGCCCGCAGAAGACAGTTGTGGGTGTCGTTGGGCGCGCAGGTAAACGTAAACGTCGAGTCGTACGCGTACAGATCGCGATAGATCCGCTCCCAGCCACGATTGGGATATGCCTTGAGCGGATTGCTCACGTTCAGCGGCTCTAGGAAGTTGAAGGCCCAGCCCTTCTTCGCCGTGGTGCCAGCAGCAACGCCAGCCGACGCGCTGAGGGCGGCCAAGAACGAACGGCGGGAAAACTTTGACGAAGACATGTTGCTCCTCCCCTCAACTGGGGTTGTTCACAGCAAGTGCGCTGGGATTCCCTCTCAAGGTACGCACTGACTTGGTCTACTTCACCACCCGCCCAATATGAAGCATAATGTATGCCTGTTATTGGGCAGAGGACTGCTCATTTCCCCCACGGGCAGCCTCGGAGACGGTCTTCCCAGAGGCTGCGCTGGTCTTACTTGGCCAGACCTCGGAGGTGCGCCACCAGCGCGTTTACGACCTCGGTCTTCTCCGCCAGATCCGGATTCGGCGGCATCGCCGGACTCTTGCCCACTGCGCCACCACCGTTCTTGATGATGTTCACCAAGTAATCGTCCTTCACCGTGCCCTGCCACGACTTGTCCTGGAAGTTACGCGGCTTGGGAGTCAGACCCGCAGACGCCGCTCCATCACCCGCCCCTTGCGCACCGTGACAGACAGCACAGCGGCTTGAAAAGATCTCCTGCGCTTCCTGCTTGGCTTGCGGGGAAATGACCGGAGCGGCAGCACCACCCCCTTTGTTACAGGCCGGAGTCACGGCCAAGGCCAGAAGTGCGAGGCTAGCGAAGACAATCTTGCGGGTCATGGTTTTTTCTACCTCTTCGGGTTCACAGGAAGAATCGGCGTCTTGTGTTCCTCGAACCGAGCGATCTCGGCCAGCGTAGTGCGACGAAGAAACTCCGCCACCCGCTCACGCTCTTCGGTCCAGAAACAGTGCGCCGGACAGTTGCGTTCATCCGTACAAGCCGCCGTGCCCAGCATGCAGCGCTTCTGCACGATCGGATCGTCGAATACCTCACAGACCTCGAACAGAGTCACTTCCTCTGCCGGTCGGGCCAGCGACACCCCACCACTGGTTCCGCGCTGCGTGGTCAGGAATCCCTTCCGCGCCAGCGTGTGGACGATCTTGGCCAGATAGGCCGGCGGAATCCCCGTCGCCTTGGCGATGTCCCGCACAAACTGAGCGCCGAGCTGCTTTTGATAGCGGCTCAGGTGCCCAAGGGCGGCGATCGCGTATCCAACCGTCTGGCTCAGCATGTCTAGTTCTATCTAGCGACCAAACGACCATGTTGTCAATTGATAAGTTTATCTCCTGACAACCATGTCGTTTTATCGTTTGACTGGCGTGACGGCGGACTGCTGTGGGTAGGAATCAGTCCCAGCGATCGATCAGGTACGTAGTGACGGTGCTCTCGGTGGTGACGCGCAGGGATAGGTTCCACGGCTGATCCGCAACCATTCCCAAGCCACAGGCATCTGCTTCGTCGGCACCGGCGATCGGCGCAGTGCGATTGTAGGCCTCCAGCGTCGCGCGGATGGGGTGGAACTCGCTCTGCAGCGTCTCGGTGAAGAAGCCACGGCCCAAGCCATTGGTCGTGTCGCGACAGCCCTTCAGCAGGAAAAAGATGTGTCGCCCGTGCTGCGGAAGCGGCCGCTCTCCCCACTGATTCGGAGACGGCACGATGCCGGTGACCACGGCCCAGCTCCCCGCCGCAAGATTCCAGGGGCGTCCGCCCGGCTGCACCGCTGTATTGCGTGGTGGCTGTCGCAGCTTCTGTCCAGGCTCGTAGTCGAACGCGAAGATCATCACATTGGATGCAGCGCCAGTCTCCCGATTCGGAGACACCACTGCCATGAACGGATAGACCTCGTCGCTGACTTCCACTTCTATTTTGAATGCCGTCGGAAGCTGCGCGGGCTCATGGAAGCGATAGTTCTGGACGAAGACTTGGTAGTGTCCTCGTTCCGCAGTTCCACGGGACCAGCGAATGTTCTCGACCGGAGTTGTTGTCTCACCACGAACATTCATATCCACATCGAGCCAGCCGCCACACACCGACCGCTTGTGCGCATAGTAGATGTGCTCTCCCCGAGGTGTGATGACGTGGAGATCCAGATCATTGCGGTTGTCCCACAGCAGGGACGCGCGGATATCGACTCCCTGATACTGACCACCGGCTCCCTCGACACGACGCTTGATCTCGGCATCGATTCCAGAGTGGTAGTACCAGCTCACCGGATTGCGCTGCGCCAGCGTGTCCCACTGCAAGATCGGTGGCGCATCAAGCTTGGACGCAGTAACGAGAGCCATCATGCGGTCCGGCTTGCTCGGGACTTGGGCTTCGATACGAATGGCATCCGGAAGCACCGTCCGCGCGAACTTCTCCCACGTCATCGTCCGCTGCGGCAGCGCCATCGGCTCGCTTTGTGGCTTGGCTTTGGGAGTCAGATGCGCAAAGACTCCGCCCTGGCTGGCTGCTTTCTGCTCTTTGGGTTGCCACAGAAGCTGCGAAAGATCTGAAAGGGTTGCATAGCGACGCTCCAGTGATCCCGCCGCTTTGAGCACAGAGATGACTTTCTCTGCCTGCGCGATGTTGCCAGCGGACGGCGCAACTTGGGCGCGCATGTACTGGGAAGGAGCCATTTTCTCGTCGAAGCGGCGCTTGATGGCAGCGACGGCCATTCCGCTCTGCAGGTCTTCCAAGAGCGTACCTATCATGCTGCTGCGGACATGGGCAAAGCCGGCAGGAGCAGTGGCAACAGCGCGCCACAGGACTGCATCACGACGCTGCGGGGACTTGAGGTTCGCAAGCTGACGGGACAGCGCCAGCAGCCACTCTGCGGCACCGATGCACTTCTCGGATCGATACAGCGTGCCGGAGGTCAGGAGGGAGTGTGCCCGCTCGATCGTGCCGAGTGGGAACTCCTCCAGCCCACGGGACAGCATGTTCCAGTCTTCTTTTCGCTGCGCCTCGACCTGCGCGGCAGTGCGAACCAGCTGGGAGTGCGCGTGCGGTAGCTCGACGGAAAAGTGGGTCCACACCTTGCCATCCGCAGCTGGCCGCGAAGCCGGCGTCCCGAGCAGCTTGCGTTCGGGAATCAGGACTCCTGTCACCGCTGCTTGGGTGACCGCTTCCGCCATCAAACCAAAGGCTCTATCAAAGCCAGCCGGAGCACTGTCTGTCCAAAGAGCCGATGTCAGCTGTCCCGAATCGGAGATCGCTACCAGATTCCCATAGCGCTCGATAAACCGTCGACATTCATGGCAGAGGTAGTGCTGGCGCAGCGACTCTGGAATGTGCTCGTGGAACGTGCGCCACAGCTCTGTTGCGGCAGTGTGAAAGAGCGGTCCGGCGGCGTAGCTTGCAAACTGCTGCTGGACCGAGGCCAGGACACCCGGAAACTCGTCCACTTCAGCAGGCGGAGTGATTGGCGGCACGTTCGACATGGAAGCTCCAGACTCACGTTGAGGGCCCCCGCAGCGAGGACCACGATTCTGAAACCAAGATGATACGCCAACCGCCGACTCGGCCAAAGAGTCAGCAGCCGCGCAGCGCCAAGGCAAGCAGACCGAGTGCCACCGGCGTCGCGAGGACCAGGCCTTGTCGTACCCGCTGAGTCAGAGGCTCTGACATCACGTCTTCCAGCACCGCCCGATACAGCTGTCTCGTCTCTCGCAGCAGCGCTTGTGCGGCTTCCGGGCCTCGGTCGATGCGGCTCTGCACCAGGCTCTGCGGTCGTCCTCGCACCATCGCGCGCAGACACAAAAGCAGCAGCTCGTCGCGAAAGAACGGCTCGGGAATCGCATCCCGTCGCGCCCGGTAATACTGGTCCGATCCCAGCGAGCCGAGCGTGATCTCCCGCCGCTCCCCTTCCTGCAGCAGGTTGGTCAGCGATCCGAGCCGATCGACCTCCTCGTGCTTGCCGGTGAGGATGAAATAAAACAGCGCGCCCATCGCATACACGTCGTGCGCTTCGCCCAGGCGTCGCACCACCTCGAACTTGCAGCTCTCGGGATTGGGCGGCGGCTCTCCACGATAATGCGCCAGCGGACCCATCGGCCCCGGCTCGATGCGCAGGATCTCCAGGTCATGATCGTGGCGCTGGTCGTTGATGTCGGTCAGCAGATCCCCCGGCAGCAGCGACAGATACGACGAGGCCAGCCCCGCCGGCACCGCAAAGCAGGCACTCCCCGGCACAAACGACAGCGGCTCCGAGACACGCTCTTTGCGCCGCCGCGCTTCCGGCGAGGTATAGGGCAGCTTAAACGCAGCCGCGACGACATCCTGCTCTTCGTACCAGCTGCGCGACAGCTCATCTTTGTCGGCCAGACCGAAGTCGATGACCTTGACCGCAAAGCGCGGAAACGCCGCCACCTGCAACAGCTGCTCGCGCAGACTGACCTGCGACTCGCCCCGCCAGTCACTGACCCCGTCGGTGTCGCTCTTCGCCACCACCATCACGTTGTCCGGCGCGAGGTCTTTGTGAATGATCCGCTTTTCCCCGTGCAGCCACGCCAGCGCGTCGGCCAGCTGCACCATCAAGTGGAGCTTTTCCGCCAGCATCGCCTTCTGCGCCAGCTGCGCTTCGTGCTTGTCCGTCGGCAGCCGCACCCCGCTCGCCGTGCCCCCTTCGCCCGACTTCGGCGCGATGATGCGATCCATCACCTGGCGAGTCAGCTGCGGCAGGTCAACCAGGCCGTGCTCGACCAGCTCCATCACCACCACTTCCCGGTCGACGAAGCTGATCAGGCTGCCGCGCTGCGACTTCGGACCCTGACAGCAGCTCTTCGCCGGCGGTCGCAGCAGCTCGACGCCCCGCTGCTCGACATCTTCCGCCGACAGCTCGTAACCACAGCGCGAGCACGACAGCAGCGGATGGTCATGACCCAGCCGCTCGACGCGCTGCAGCAGCTGCCCACAGCCTCGCGGACACAGCGGGTGATAGATCACTCCACAGCCACACATTGCCAGCGGCGGCACCCGCACAATGTCGAGCGTCCGAATCACATTCACCGAACGCACCGTCGTCAGCTCTTTGAGCAGATCGATCTCTTGCTTGAACAGCCTCTCATCGGCCAGCGTCGCGTGATCGTGCAGGATCTTCACCGCCACTGGCCGGACGTTGCGACGGGCACTGCGCTGCCAGGCCTTGTAGACCTTGGCGAACTTGCCGCTGCCGATCAGCACCGGGACGCTGATGCCATCCGCCTGCGTCTGCGCCAAGATGTCATAGCTGACGCTGGCCTGAATCGACAGCGACTGGGTCAAGCGACCGCTGATAGGAGCCGACATCGCTTAGCGTGCCTTGCGAGTGGAGATCGCCAGCCGCGACAGCCCAGCGGTCTTGGCCAGCTCCATCACCTGGACCACTCGACCGTGAGCCGTTGC
>WBZP01007665.1_pt1 | contig 10346 bp, 7 predicted proteins | sample 5204301 | NCBI WGS metagenome assembly WBZP01 (sample SAMN12412401, study PRJNA552823) | activated sludge metagenome | isolation source: activated sludge from nitrification reactor of wastewater treatment plant... | place: USA: Pennsylvania | collected 2017 | reverse complement strand
CCCCACCGCCCGGCTTCGGACCGCCGCCCGGTCCGGCACCATCGGTGGCGCCGGCCCCGACGCCGACGCTGCCGGACATGCTGCTGCCCTCGGGCCCGGCGGGTGGCGGCGCCTCCGCGTCGAACACCCCGCCGCCCACCACCGGGGCTGCGCCGTGATCGGGGCGAACGGCGGGCGTCGACTGCTGGCGGTCGGCTGCTGCGTCATGCTCACCGTCACGGGGTGCGCATTCGAGGGCGTGAACTCGCTTCCCCTGCCGGGCGCGGTCGGGCGTGGCCCGGGGGCGGCCGTCTACCACGTGAAGCTCGCGAATGTCGGTACCCTCGAATCGAATTCGCCCGTCTTGATACAGGACGTCAACGTGGGCAGCGTCGGCAGAATGAGGCTCGACGGCTGGCACATCGACGTGGAGGTGTCCCTCGAGCCGGGGACCGTCGTGCCGGCCAACGCCGTGGCGACGGTGGGCCAGACGAGCCTGCTCGGGTCGATGCACCTGGCGCTGGACCCGCCCCCCGGCCGGCCACCGGTGGGACAACTCGCGCCGGGCTCGACCATCGGCCTCGATGATTCCTCGACCTATCCGTCGACCGAACAGACGTTGTCGTCGCTGGCCGCGGTCGTGAACGGTGGCGGTCTGGGACAGATCGGCGACATCCTGCACAACGTCAACCTCGCGCTGAACGGCCGCCAAGATGTCGTACGCGACCTGATCACCCGCCTCGACACCTTCGTCGGAACCCTCTATCAACAGCGCGACAACATCATCGCCACCGTCGACGAACTCAACCGGTTCGCGACCACGCTGGGCGGGCAGCATGAGGTTCTGACCCGGGCGTTGAACAAGATTCCCCCCGCGCTGGACGTCCTGCTCCGGGAGCGACCCCGGCTGACCACCGCGCTGGAGAAGCTGGGCACCCTCGGCGATACGACCACTCGGCTGATCGACGACGCCCAGGCGGACCTCATGACGAACCTGCGGAATCTGGAGCCCACGCTGAAGGCGCTCGCAGACGTCGGGCCCGAGATCGACAGCGCCCTCGCCTACCTTCCGACGTTCCCGCTGACGCAGAACCTGATCGACCGGGGTGTCCGGGGCGACTACGTGAACCTGTTCGTCACGGTCGACCTCACGAACTCCCGGATCAAACGTGGGCTCTTGCTCGGCACCCGCCTGGGCCAGGACCGCGCGTCGTTGGTGCCCGCGCCCGGCGATCCCGGGTACGACCGGTACTACACGAAATTCCCGCTCGGCGTCGGCACGTCACCACCCTTCGGTCCGATCCCGAACGCCGACCCCGCGCCGTGGGAACCCGGGGGGAGCGGCTGATGCTCTCCAGGTTCGTGCGTATCCAGCTGATCATCTTCACGATCACGGGGTTGATCGGGGTGTCCGTCATGCTGTACGCCTACATGGGTGTGCCGACCCTCCTCGGGGTCGGCCGGATCACGGTCACCCTGGAGCTTCCGTCTGCCGGCGGGTTGTACCGCTTCTCCAACGTGACCTATCGCGGTGTCCAGGTCGGCAAGGTCACCGGAATGGACGTGTCGCGCACCCGGGCCACCGCAACCCTGTCCCTGGCCACCTCGCCGAGGATCCCCGCCGACCTGGAGGCCGAGGTCCACAGCGTGTCGGCCGTCGGTGAACAGTACGTCGAGCTGCTGCCGCGCACCGACTCGCCGCCCTACCTCGAGGACGGCTCGGTGATCGCGGCGGCGAACACCAGGATCCCGCAGGCGGTGGGTCCGATGCTCGATCAGGTGAGCACCCTGGTCGGCAGCATCCCCAAGGACAAATTGACCGGATTGGTCGACGAGTCGTTCAACGCTTTCAACGGAGCGGGCTTCGACCTCGGCTCCCTGTTCGACTCGTCGGCCAAGCTCTCCGGCGATCTGAACAAGGTCGGCGACCGGTCCGCCGCTCTCATCGAAGACACTGGGCCGCTGCTGGATTCGCAAGCGCAGACCGCCGACTCGCTGCGGGTGTGGGCGCGCAGCCTGGCCGGGGTCACCGGCCAACTCGTCGAGAACGATCCGCAGATCAGAACGCTGCTGCGGGACGGACCCCCGGCGGCGAACGAGGTTTCCCGGCTCCTGGACCGGGTGAAGCCGACACTGCCGGTCCTGCTGGCCAACCTCACGACGGTCGCCCAGGTGGGGGTGATCTACCGTCCCTCGTTGGAACAGGTGCTGGTGTTGTTGCCGCCGTTCGTCGGGAATGTGCAAGCCTCGGCGCCCCACAACAATCCGACCGGCATCCCGCTCGGCGACTTCAGGGTGCAGCTCGGCGATGCACCACCGTGCACGGTTGGGTTTCTGCCGCCCTCGCAATGGCGGTCACCGGCGGATCTGACCACCGTCGACACACCGGACGGGGTGTACTGCAAGCTGCCGCAGGATTCGCCGATCGAGGTCCGCGGTGCGCGGAACACACCGTGCATGGCGGTTCCCGGCAAGCGCGCGCCGACGGTACAGGAGTGCTACAGCGACCAGCCGTTTCGGCCGCTGGCAATGCGGCAGCATGCGCTCGGCCCGTATCCGATCGACCCCAACCTCATCGCGAACGGTGTCCCGCCGGACGATCGCGTCGACGTCAACGACAAGCTCTTCGGCCCGCTGTTGGGCACGCCACCGCCGGGCCCGGCGACCGCGGCGCCAAGTTCGTTCGGCGACAACGGATCACACCCCGACCAATCGGTGGCTGTCGCCCACTACGATCCGCAGACCGGACAGTACGCCACGCCGGACGGCCAGTCCTCTCAACAAACCGATCTCGTCGATCCGGCCAAGTCGTGGCAGGACCTCGTCTTCCGGGAAGGCCACTGATGTTGGCACGCCGCGTGATTGCCGCCGCCGTTCTGGGCGCCGCCCTGTCGAGCGCCCCGGTGGCGTACGCGGATCCCGATGACGACGTCGCCCTCAACGGCACCTTCACCGCGTTCTCCGACGGTGCCTGGGCCAAGACGGACGATTCCTTCCACGACGAGCGCACCGTCACCCAGACGTGGACCGTCGAATCGACGTGCAGCACCTACCAGGACTGCACCGGCCGCGTCACGAGCGACCAGGGCTGGAGCGCCGATCTCGTCTACCTGAGCGGACGATGGAAAGCCGTTCGCCCGGTGCCCGACTGGGAGAGGTGTGACGACGGCAGCACCTTCACCGGCCAGCAGACCTTCACATTCTGGAAGGGCTACCCGGACCCCGCGCTCATCGGCTGGGATACCACCCTCGGGCCCAGCGGCGCCTGCGGGAAGAACAAACAACTCAACATCCAGATGCCGTTCAGGCTCACCCCGCTGAACTGAACGTCCCATCGGACGAAACCCGTTGCGGGACGGCCGGAACCACCACGCCGATCCGCAGTAACGCGTTGGTCAGCGCAACGTCCAGGGCATCGCCTTGACGTAACCGCCCGCGTCGATCCGCAACTGCTGACCGGTGATGTAACGCGCCGCATCGGAGGCCAGGAACACCACGGCCTCGCTGACGTCCTCGGGTTCGATGTACGGGATCGGCATGGCGTTGAGCACCGGGAAGACCAGCTCGGCATCTTCGCGGGTGGGGTCGGTGAGATCCGGCCGGAATTGCCGATACATGTCGATGTTCTGCAGCATGTCGGTGTTGACGTTGGTCGGGTGTACCGCGTTGACGCGAATGAATTTCGGCGCCAGCTGCAGGGACAGATCGTTGACATAGTGTGCGACAACCTGTTTGGCGAACGAATAGCCGGCCCCACCGGGCGCGTCGATGTCGCCCACGCTGCGGCCCTGCATGGACGCGAGATAGGCGGCCAGCGAACCGGTCGCGACGATGGATGCGCCGGCCTCGAGATACCCGAGGCTGGCGTGCACCAGATTCATCACGCCGATCAGATCGATGTCGACGGCGTCCGCCCAGGCCTGCATGGACAGTCCCGCCGTCAGCGGGGCGATCCCGGCGTTGGCGACCACGATGTCCAGCCCGCCGAGCTCGCGCACACCGGCGTCGATGGCGGCCGACAATCCGACTCGGTCCCGGACGTCGGCGATCGCGGTGTAAGCGCGCTGTCCTTCCTTTTCGACCAATCGCGCCGTTTCGTCGAGATCTTCGGGCCGGGCCAGGGGATAGCTGTTGGTCTCGACGTCCTCGCACAGGTCGATGGCGATGATGTCGGCGCCCTCGGCCGCCAGCTTCTGCGCGTGCGAGCGGCCCTGACCCCGGGCCGCGCCACTGACCAATGCCACCTTGCCCGATACGCGTCCCATGCTCAGCCCTTTCCGCGCCGTTTTATGCCGTGATCTCACCCGGTAGGGACAGTACTTCGGAACAGATATTTGGTCAACGGCCGCGTGATCAGCGCTTCCGAACGGCGATCCCGCGCAGCATGGTGTCCCGGATGAGCAATTGGGAGCTGCGGATACCGATGTCGCGCAGGATGTTCTCGGGGACCCAGCCCTCACCGATCACGCAGCGGGCCAGCATGTCTGCCGAGGGACTCTCGATCGAGACCTCACCGGATCGAATGCCCTCGGAGAGCAACGATTTCATCTCGCGAATGCGGGTGTCGAAGGAGAATGCGGGGTTCTCGGTATCCGGCGCCGACTGGCGCAGCCAGGCCAGCTGAATCCGGAATTCGTCGGGGAACCGCTCGAGCGCGTTGACGTTGAGCCAACTCAACGCGTCCAGTTTCTCGATCACGGTCGAGTCGGACGACACGATGTCCGTCCACGCCCCGCCGACCTTCTGCCCGAAGTTCAGCATGATCGACATCAGCAGTTCGTCCTTGGATCCGATGATCCGGTAGACGGTCCCGGTGCCGAGACCGGCGGCCGATCCGATGTCGCGGATGGTCGTCATCTCATAGCCGCGGCGGCCGAACTCCGACCGCGCCACCGCCCGCACATGCGCCGCCTTGTCGGTGCCGTCCCGGCCATTTCGTTCGTCACGGTCGTCGGCCCAGGAGTCGATGACGGCGTTGGCGGCCGCCATCGCCCGAGAGCGGTCCAGGGCGGAATCCGTCGGTCGTCGCGCCGCCAGACCGTACAGCGCCATCCGGCACTTGACCGTGGCCACGGCATCGCTGGAGGCCTTGTGCCTGATGACGTCGAGCCCGACGTGCAACATGCTCTGGCACAGCCGGTCGGCCAGGACCGGCAGTTCGCTGCTTTGATCGGCACCGCCGGAGCGGATGTAGCCGCTCCACCGGCCGGCCCGCAATGCCTGCAACATGGCGGCCTGGAGCTTCTCCGGTCGGCGCTTGGTCAGTGCCGCGAGCTCCGGATCGGCGCTGGGGCCCTCGAAGAACGACATCTGCAATGCGGCCCGATGCTCCACCGCGCAGCGTGCGATGTCCCGGCCCAATCCGATGATCAGTTCCTCCGCCGATGGCGGATCGGGCTGATCGAGACGTTCGAGGGCGGCATCCCCGATCCGGTCCAGATCGGCGTGGTAGCGCCGGATCAACTCGATGAGGATGGCTTCCTTGGATTCGAAATGGTGATAGAGGCTGCCGGCCAAAATCCCTGCCGCATCGGCGATCTGCTGCACCGAGGCGCGCAGACCGTACGAGGCGATGACGGCATCGGCGGTCTGCAGGATCTCGGTCCGTCGGGTCGCCTCGTTGGGGGCGTTGGTGCGCGCCTTCGGCGAACCGGGCGATCCGTGTAGGCGAGAACTGGTCATCACGTGCCCGACAACCTCTGCACGATGTGACGCTCCCGTCTGCTTCTGGATTGCTCGGTATTCCTGTCGCGATCCTACCGATCGGCGCTGGTTCTGCGGGGTTCCGCAGGGAGCCGGGTGGTCACGTCGGCTGAACGAACATCAGGTCCGGAATTCGGGAAGGCGATCTCGGCGTCATCTGGCATCGCACTGATCCCGCGGCGGGCGCAGACCTCCAGCACCTCGTCGACGATCGAGTCCGGAATCAGGAAGGAATCCGTCGCCGAGATCTCGTCGAGCCGATCCGCGATGTCCTCGGCGGCCGGGGTGGTGTCGGCCCCGGCCAGCCAGCCGTCACCGAGGCCGACGAACACCCGGGCGTAGCGCCCGGCGCAGGCCGAGTAGCTGCGGTGGGTGAACGTGCAGGCCCGGCTGGCCAGGAATACCACCAGGGGCACCACCAGTTCGGGCCGGATGGCCCGCATGAATCCCGATTCGGCGAGGAACTTCTCGTCGCCGACCGTCTCGGTCACCATCCGCGAAAAGCCCGTCGGCAGTACCGCGTTGGCCAGGATGCCGTGGGCCTCGCCCTCGATCGCGATGACGTTCATCAGGCCGATCAGCCCCGCCTTGGCGGCGGCGTAGTGGGCCTCCATCGGTTGGCCGAACATTCCCGCCGACGAGGAGACGAACACGAATCGCCCGCCGCCCGAGGATTTCATCGCCCGGAACGCGGATTGGCCGAGGTGGAAACCGCCGTCGAGGTGCACCGCCAGCATGCGCCGCCACTCGTCGTGCGTCAGATCCTCGAACGCGGTGGTGCCGAAGATGCCGGCGTTGCTGACCACGACGTCGAGGGTGCCGAAGTGCTCGAGCGCGGCCGAGACGATGGCCGCACCGCCCTCGGGGGAGGCGACCGAATCATGGGAGGCGACCGCGGTCCCGCCGGCGGCGGTGATCTCGGCGACCACCTCATCGGCCGGGCCCCGGTCGGCGCCGTGACCGCGCATGGAACCGCCGAGGTCGTTCACCACCACCGATGCGCCGCGGCGGGCCAGTTCGAGTGCATAGAGCCGCCCGAGTCCGCGGCCGGCGCCGGTGACGATCGCCGTCTGTCCCTGGAAATCGATCATGTTCCTCCGGCATTCACAGATGATTGACGGGCGGTCCGCCGAACTTTACGCTGGAACAGATATTTGGTCAAAGGATCCGGGACGGAGGGGCCCGTTGCCGAATGCAGTTGTCACCGAACGGGCGCCGTCACTGGAACTACTGGCGTCGGTGTTCGCCGGGCGAACCGTCGCGGTCACGGAGAACGAGCCGGGCCAACAGGCCTGGACCGACGGCGACACCGTCTACCTGGATCCGGCGGTACCGCCCGCGCAGCGGCTGACCCAACTCGCGGTGCAGGCCTCACTGATCGCGGCGGGCAGCCTGGCGCCCGACGTCATGGCCGCACTGGTTCGCAAACCCCGGGTGGCGCAACGCTATCTGGCCGTGGAGGGCCGCCGGGCGCTGCGGGAGAACGCGCACCTCCTGCCCGCATGCCTTTCGGACCTGGTCGCCGGCGCCGACCGTGAACCCCGCAGCGATTCGACCGCATCCTCTCTGGAGCTGGCCGCCTCGAATGTCGAATTAGCGGAAGTATCAGCAGATTTCGGTATTCTCCGACCCAAAGAGATCGTCGCGGCCCGCCGACGGGCCGCCGCCGGCCTGGACCGGGACAGCGCCGGCCATGTGCCCCGACAGCCCGGCCGGAAGGAACTCGAGGAGCTCGACGACGGCGAGCCGGACGACACAGGCGGTCCCGACCTGTTCACCAGTCCGGTCGGTGGCGGTGGGTTCATCGGCAAGTGGCTCCAGAAGTTGCTGTCCTCGGCCCGCCGGAGTGACGACAGCGGTGGCGGTCCGCCCGGAGCCGACGCCCCGACACACCGAACCAACTCGGCGAATCGGGGTGCACGTGCGGTGCTGTCGAGGGCATCGACCGGGGAGACCGATCATGTCACCGCGCTGCGATCCGGAAAGTTCACCTACCCCGAGTGGGATGTCGCCCGCAAGCGGTACCGGCCGGACTGGTGCACCGTCACGGAGATCGTGCCGACGGCGACATCAGCGCTGGGCACGATCGACGACGCCCTCGGGGTGGCCCGCCCGCTGGCCCGGCTCGGCCTGGGCCTGCACCGGCGGCGCCGGCAGGCGCAGGGTGACGACATCGACATCGACGCCGCGGTCGAGGAACGCCTCGAGGTGCGGGCCGGATCGACCCCCGACGAGGCGGTGTACCTGGACAGCCTGCGCCGCCGGCGCGACCTGTCGGTGCTGCTGCTGCTCGACGTGTCGGGCTCGGCGGCCGAGCCCGGCAGTCTCGGCCGGACGGTGCATCAGCAGCAGCGCACGGCCGCGGCCGCGTTGCTGGTCGCATTGCATGACCTCGGCGACCGGGTGGCGCTGTTCGCCTACAACTCCCAAGGCCGGGGAGCCGTTAACCTGCTGCCCGTCAAGCGATTCGGCGAACCACTGGGCACCGTCGTGCTGCGCCGGCTCAACAGCCTCGAACCCGGCGGATACTCCCGCCTGGGTGCCGCGATCCGGCACGGCGCGGCCGTGCTGGAGGCCGAGGGCGGGACGGCGCGGCGGCTCCTGGTGGTGCTCTCGGACGGGGTGGCCTACGACCATGGCTACGAGCGTGATCACGGCGCGGCGGACGCGCGGCGCGCGCTCACCGAAGCCCGCCGCCGGGGGACCGGATGCGTCTGCCTGACCGTGGGAGCGAGCACCGAGGCCGGCGCACTGCGCGCGGTGTTCGGCAGCGCCGCTCATGCCACCGTCGGGCGGCCCGATCAACTGCCGGTGGTGGTCGGGCCGATGTTCCGGTCGGCACTGCGTTCGGCCGAAGTTCGTCGGCGATCACCGGCAAATGCTTGAACCAAATATCTGTTCCGCGCTAGGGTGCTAACCGGCGCAGCGGTACACGAGGGAAGGACCGCGATGACGACCTCGGTTCAGTCCGAGCCCGCACACCAGAACGGAGCTACCGCACCGGTGAGGCAGCAGCGGCCGTTCTACCAGGCGATCGGCAATGAAGAAGCCGTGTTCAAAGCCGCTTACCGGCAGGGGCTTTCACTCGTCCTCAAGGGCCCCACCGGATGCGGCAAGACCCGCTTCGTCGAGGCCATGGCCCACGACCTCGGCCGGCCGCTGATCACCGTGTCCTGCCACGACGATCTGACCACCGCCGACCTGGTCGGCCGCTATCTGCTGCAGGGTGACCAGACCGTGTGGGTGGACGGCCCGCTGACGCGCGCGGTGCGCGAGGGTGCGATCTGCTACCTCGACGAGGTGGTCGAGGCCCGCCAGGACACCACCGTGGTGTTGCATCCGCTGGCCGACTACCGGCGCCAGTTGCCGATCGAACGCCTGGGCGTCACGCTCGATGCCGCCCCCGGATTCGGCCTGGTGGTGTCGTACAACCCCGGATACCAGAGCGTGCTCAAAGACCTCAAGGACTCCACCCGCCAGCGCATGGTCGCCATCGAATTCGGCTTCCCGGCATCGGAAGTCGAGGAGGGCATCGTCATGCACGAGGCCGGCGTCGACCGGCCGACCGCGGCGCACCTGGTTCGCCTCGGCCAGGCCATCCGCCGACTGGAGACCGGCGGCCTGCGTGAGGTGGCGTCCACCCGGGTGCTGATCGCGGCCGGCCGACTGGTAGCCGAGGGCCTGACCCTGCAGGACGCGGCCCGGGCCGCGATAGCCGGGCCGCTCACCGACGATCCGACGGTCGGCCGCGGCCTGGCCGACATGATCGACGTCTACCTGGCCCCGTCGGAGGGATGACATGTCGCAGAACAGCTACGAGAGCACCGCCGAGCCGATCAAGGTCGGCTACCTGATGGATTTCACCCTGCCGCCGGGCTTCCCGGAGGTGCTGCAGGCCAGCTTCACGCAGACCTTCGACCTCGTCTTCGAGGAAGCGCAGCAGCGGGGTGTGCTGGATCGCCCCGTGCAGATGATCTATCGCGAGGTCGAAGGCCTGCCGAAGGGTTCGGTGAAGGCCGTGATCGACGCCTACGGAGACCTCGTCGAGCAGGGCTGCCTGGTGGTCTTCGGGCCGAACATCACCGACAACTGCGTGCCGACCCGGGAGGCGATCGAAGACCGGTTCAAGGTGCCGGCGATCAGTGTCACCGGCACCGACGACTGGCTGGGCGAGTGGACCTTCGCGTTCCCGCAGGGATCCATGACCGACGAACCGATCTTCATCGCCGACCTGCTGGCCAAGCGGAACCTGCGCCAGATCGGGGTGCTGGTCGAACAGAGCCTGATCGGCCAGAGCTATCTGACCAACCTGCGAAGTGCCTGCCGCCGCAAGGGAATCCGGATCGTCGCCGAGTCCGTCGTCGCGCAGACCGCTCAGGACATCAACGATGCGGTACGCGCGCTGCACGAGGCCAAATCCGAGGCGATCGTGCACCTGGGTTTCGGATTCGGGATCGTGTTCATCAACCCGGCCCTGGAAGCCCTGGACTGGGATCCACCCCGGTTCACCACCACGGCCTTCCAGAACGCGTGGGTCAATCCGATCATGTGGCAGGCGTTTCTGGGCTGGATCGGCGTGGACCAGTACGACGAGGGCAACCCGATCGGCCAGGAGTTCCTGGACCGCTACGCCGAGAAGTATGGCCAGCGGCCGGAATACTGCG
>WBZP01003570.1_pt2 | contig 10348 bp, 7 predicted proteins | sample 5204301 | NCBI WGS metagenome assembly WBZP01 (sample SAMN12412401, study PRJNA552823) | activated sludge metagenome | isolation source: activated sludge from nitrification reactor of wastewater treatment plant... | place: USA: Pennsylvania | collected 2017 | reverse complement strand
CCAATGAGGTATATAACACATTACAATAATCTCACTATGAATATTATTAAGCAGATACTATTATAGATATTCAATCTCGGATAATAGAATAGATTACCATTTGAAAAATTAATATTATTTTAGGTACAATAGTATTATTTTTGGATAATGATTAAAACTTGGATTTCGTAATTATTATAAATAATGATATTAATTATCTCATAGTTTATATTCAAGTATTGTATAATATAGAAACGAACTGGAGTCAATCACTGATAATTTGGACTTGAAGGAAAATTATATCAAATATGTAAGCGCTTAATCAAAAATGAAATGAATGCTATTCAAGTTTTGCAAGTTACGAGAGTTTTACTGTGTTCAACTTTTTTATTGGTAAACCTCATACCCTATGCACATCCTTTGTTTGGACAAAATAAAAAGGCTTTGCTTGTAGCCATTGGAAATTATCCAAAAGAAAGTGGTTTTCGAAAAATAAGTTCACTCAATGATATTGATATTCTTAAGTCAACTTTGGTTTCTTTAGGGATGGAGGATAAGAACATTGTAGTTCTTGTAGATTCTCAAGCTACTAAACTTAAAATTAAAGCGACAATAGAAAAGATCATACAAGAGTTAATCAAAGCTGGAGATATTTTTTACTTTCACTTTTCCGGACATGGACAGCAGGTACAGGATTTAAATGGAGATGAAATAGATGGGTATGATGAATCGATAGTACCGTATGATGCGCGGAGTGAATATGTTGAAGGTGTTTATGAAGGACAGAATCATATCATTGATGATGAACTCGGAATACTATTAGATAAAATAAGAAAAAAACTTGGCCCTACTGGTCATCTGGTCACCTGTATAGATGCTTGTCATTCGGGAACATCAACCAGAAATATTGGTATATCCAGAGGGGTAGATGTGGCACTAGCTTCACCTGAATTTCTAAAAAAGAAAGGATCGAAACCAAAGGAATTAAGTCAAATGGAAAGTAGACCTGCAGATGAATCAAAGATGGCTTCTATGGTAAGTTTTTTTGCATCTATGGCGAACCAACTCAATTATGAAATATTGGCAGAAGATGGACAAAACTACGGTGCCCTGAGTTATGCTTTTAGTAAGTCCATTCGCGAAATTTCATCCGGATCCAGTTATCAACAGCTTTTTGACAGAATTAAAATACACATTCAGGCATATAACAGCTCACAAATTCCTGAGGCCATCGGAACATTATCCCAAGAAATTCTTGGCGGAAAAATTTTAACATCAGTTAAATATTTTCTTGTTAAGGAATTTATTAATTCCAACACAGTTATTTTGAATGCTGGATTTTTACAAGGTTTTAGACCGGGGTGCATTGTAGGATTATATGCCCCTGAAAGCCGGGGATTGAAAACAGATAGCCTTATAACCTCGGCAATGGTTGAATCCAGTCAAATTAATTCCTGTAAGCTATCCATCAAAAATGGCATTACTAAAGAGAATGCATTAAGAGCCTGGGTAAAAATCCGCGAAGACAATTTTGGAGATCTAAAAATTAAATTACAATTAAAAGGTAATTACTCATTAAATGTTAGACCTGTTTTAGACTCAATTATTAATCTACCATTTGTGGATCGTGTAGAAAATAATCCTGATCTGGTTATTTTTGAACTAAACAATCAAGTATCATTAGTTACAAATAGGGATATCGAATTGTTAAATATTTCAACAAAATTAACAGAAAGAGATATTTTTTATAAATTAAAATCAAATTTAATCAACTACGGGCAAACGCAGTTTATTAAAAAAATTGAACAGGAAAACAAAGATATCAAACTAGAGATTGAGATACTTCTTGCAAATAAAAGAGCTGCAGTTCAAAATGATTTACAAAAAAATATTCAAAAATTTTCTGATGGTAGAATTACTTTTAAGCTTCTGGATAGCATTCAGATTGAAGTGGTTAATAAAGGATCCAAATCAGCATATTATTCTTTATTAGATATCCAACCCAATTTTATCACTAGTGTTCTGGTTCCAAGAAGAACTGATTCCCCATCAGATTATTATATCGAACCTGGTCAAAAAATTAAAATTCCAATAATATTTAGGTTGGATCCGCCTTTCGGGCAGGAATTATTTAAACTTATAGCTTCAAGGAATCCTATTGATTTGAGATCTCTGGAACAAAAGAGAGGCGTCGAAGATACTAAGGAATTTGATCCATTTGCAAAAGTAATTCAGATGAGCTATTATCAAGATTCCGAGCAAATGTCTCGAGGATATAGTTCGCAAGTTCCGGCAGGACAGGTAAATATTTATTCTGTTCCATTTGAAATTCAAGAAAAATAATATGGGACGATGCATTTTAATCTTTGGAGAGAAATTTTATGTATTAGTTATTATTCTTTCTGAATTAATGGTGCCTTTATTAAATGCACAAAACTCAAACTTAAAAACCCTTTCCTTTCTGCAAATAAAGAAGGATTCTTATGGTGTTTTAAAAGGTACAGTAAACCCACTGAAATATAATAAACTTAAAGAAATTTATAACAAGCTTATTCAAACCAAAGGAGATTTTCGCACGCCAATACCTAAGTTGGTTCTTAAAAACGTTGAAGAGAGCGTAGCAAGTATTGACTATAATTCATTAGAAATCGTTATCGAAGAAAAAGCATATGATATTTGTGCAAAATACGGGGAAGGAGCTATCGCATTCTTATTAGCCCATGAATTGACTCATTATTATGAAAGGCATGCATGGAAAAATGAATTTGCTATTGAAAATTCAGATCTTAGAGTTGGTCAGAGTGTTAACAAAATTGAAGACCAGATTATTAATGAATCACAGGCAGATTGTTTAGGTGGATTTATGTCTTATTCTTCAGGTTATTCCATTGATTTTAATGCAGAGCAGGTTTTGAACGAATTATACTCTGCCTATAAAATGGACCAAATAATTCCTGGCTACCCCACACTCTCAGAAAGAGTGCAATTACTTAAAAGAAGTTCTGACAAACTTAATTCAATGATTGAAGTTTTCAATATGGCCAATCTTTTGTGCCTTACTGGATTATTCAAAGAATCCATTGCTTATTATGAATATATCCTGATGCGATATCAAAGCAGAGAAATCATCAATAATCTTGGGGTAGTATATTTGATGCAGGCACTTCAATTTTTTGATGCGGAGGAGTTAAAATATAAGTATCCCATCGAAATGGATATTATACCTATGAATAGCAGAGATGCTGGTTCTGTTCGAGAAAGAGAAGCCTTACTTAGAGAAGCTTTGCATCAGTTTAACATTGCCATTGGAATGGATCCTAATTATCTTCCTTCGATATTAAATAAGGCAATCGCTTATTCCATTTTAGGTGAATTGGACAAGGCTCAGTTTTATTGCGAACAGGAGATAATTTCGAAATCAGAAGGTTCTGAATTTAGCAAAACAATCACTGATGCGATACAATTAATTGGTATCATTTATGATCAAAAGAAGCAAAAAGAATTGGCAGTTCAAAATCTAAACAAAGCCATTCAAAGAGGAAGTGATGTAGCAAAATACAACTTAGAAATTGTTAATGGTTCAATCAAGTTAGAGCAGCCTAATGCTCCTAAAAATCAAAGTTCTCAAAAGTTGAATGGAGTAATGATTTTGGATAAATTTTCAGATGCACCACTTTTTGATGATGAAAAAGTCAAAACAATTAATTCTACCTATTCATTCAAGCAATTTACAAATGATAGCCTAGATTATGTTATTTACTTCAATTATAATGATAATACAGAAGAAATAAATTATTTTATGCTTATGAACCAAAATAGTACCAGTTCCACAGAACTTAAAATTAACATAGGAAGCAGTAGTGAGGAGGTAAGTCAAAAGTATGGTAAACCAAATGGACGTATAGAATCTGTCCAAGGTAGTATTTGGGTATATGATCAACTTTATTTCATCATTGGAAGACAAAATTCAGTAATAAGATGGGGAAGTTATTTTACAAAAAAAGCGAATTAGTATGGAAAGGTTGCTTATAAAAATAAATCTTAAATATTTTCAAGGGTTGTTGAAAATCTGTTTTATTATCTCTAATTAAATAAATAATTCAGAATGTTATTATGCCAAATTCAGAGATTATTCATTTAGGATATATAGAATTTCTTGATATTCAAAATATATGGCCTAATGGAGTTGGAATTTTTCCAAATCTGGAATTGGTAAGGGAAAAAATAAAAATTGTTCATTATCCAGACTGTCAACAATTGATAATATGGCTTCCAGAAAGTGGAGCATTTTATGAAAATATTAAAATAATTAGCACTGAAACTGAGGAATGTTTTTTAAACAGTCCAATACAGGATGTTTTAAATGGTAGTATTCAGATTATTATTAATACTTTATCCATACCTCCTATTAAATTTTTAGTACTTATTCAAAAATCTGATGGGCTTCAACATATTATTCAATTTCTTAAACATGATAGTACTTTTCTACCTGCAACACAGATAACTAATCAACAAGATATTTATACTTCAAAACATGCAGTTATTCAATATAAAGATGGTTTAGGACAGGTTCTGGAAAACGAAGATTTAAAGCTACGGGAAAAAATTTCACGGGAAGTTGCAGACCGTCTAGGTAGAAAGGTCGAATATGAATCATACGGTCGAAGTGGTAAAGTAATTTATATTGAAGGGAAGTGTCGATTAGAATTTTTTATGGAAATGGGAGGAGGAAATTGCATGTTTTATCTTGAAATTCCATCGGAAGACAATTGGGAAAGCCAAACTGGATTTTCCATAAAAAGAAGAAATGACATTATAGAATTCGTATCAAGATCCACCTGGAGAGACCAGGGGCCTCATACGCGTATGGAAATTTTAAGCACTAGTATTAATTATTACAATAAATAACATCCTTGAAGAATTATTTTATTTAGTCTGAAGTATTCATTAGATTTATTGTTAAATTGAACGAATATGTTGAATCTAATAAAACAATGGTCTTTCTACATTGCAATTTCAGCAGATATTATTGCTACATTGGTCGCTTTCTATTTTATTATAACCGATGCTATCAAAGGTCTAGCCTATAAAAATGGACCTTTATTAATGATCACCTTAGCGATGTGTGCATGGATTGGAATTTGTTTTTTTCTTAGGTCAATAGGAAAAGTAGGTTTTGCTCAGGGTATGGCATGGTTACCTGCTATTCCTATCTTAGGATATGCTTTGCTCATCTTAATGTTTATTATTTTAAAACCAGATATGAAATAGACATATGTAATTGCATAATACGTAAATTTAGTTTTTAGCGAAGAATTATTATTTTAATATTCTTGCCCTTGAAGGGCTAAATTATAATTTAATTTAACAATTTTCTTTCGTGCACTTGGATCCCACAATAGTTTATTAGTATGGTTTAAATGAATGAAATGTATTTTAGATTTAGTGTATTTATCTTCATTTTTAAAAAGCTCAATCGTTTCTAAAACGAAAGGATGTGGGATATCTTCTGATTTTCTATTGTTCAGTTCATTTATTGTTTGAAAGGTTGCATCTAAAAAAGCAATATCGACTGCTTTCACTTCCTCTAAAATGTTTTTATTCCACTTTCCCCACTTATCAATATCAGGAATAAATAAATATTTTTTATCATTACAAGTTATTTTAAATCCAGCAGTTTCAGAAAATTCGTCCCTATGAGGTACTACAAATGTTTTTATTTGAATATTATCCTGAAGTACCAGGGATTGAATCGTGTCAAGCATTTGAATAGAAATATTTTTTTGAGTCACAAGTTGACTCCAAGGCCCGTTTTGCTCTAAAAAGTATTTGAGCTTAGGAAGAACATAGACTGAAATCAAATTTGAATTGCAGGATTCTTTTCCAAACTGCATCAATCCAGAATAATGTCCAATGTGAGCATGTGTAATGAATATGCCATTTGGTAAATATTGAAATTTATTATTAGTTAATTTTTGAAATAACTGTAACTGATCTTTAATGTCTGGACTAGCTTCAAAAAGCCACCATTTTTTATTTATCCAATCAACCAATGCAAAGGAAACAACATATTTTTTGTATTGCTTATTTTTCCAAACTTTCTCGCAGCAATTTTTTTGACAACCCAGTTGGGGGTAACCGGCATCTTGTACGATTCCAAGTATAATAATATGTGTTTTTTTCGAGACTTGTTCCAATTCTATGGACGGTTTGTGCCCACAATGTAGGAGCACACTTATTACAAGGCAAAGCATAAAAATCGTAAATTAAGGTATTGAAAAGATAGAAGGTACTTAATCTTATAAATTAAATACAATTTCTACCGTACTTCCATTGTTGTGATAATTAACCGCGTGGGACAATTTATTAATTAAAAAAACACCTCTGCCTCCGCAACATTCCAAATTTTCATCAAGTGTGGGATCAGGAATGGACTGGTGGTCGAAGCCATCACCTTCATCAGAAATGGTAAATACCAGACAATTAGATTGGCATTGAAGATGAATATGAACAAACTTAGATTCATCTTCTCTATTGCCATGAATTATTGCGTTATTAACCGCTTCAGTTACCGTAGTAAGAACATCAGCATATAAGCTTCTATTCAGATTATATTTCTCAAATACATCGTTGAGATAATCCTGAATTAGGCAAATATTGTGAGCTTTAGATCCAATTTTGATCATCCCTGTTTTTTCATGCCTTGAAAATAATTCTCGACCAATCGTTTGTAGAAAGGTCTTAGGTCCGGAGAAACTTGTTGATACCATTCGACTTCTGCCTGCCGCTTTTTCAAATATTCTTCAAGGCTGGCAGGAAACTTACGTTCAATTTTCGTACCAGTTTCTGATTTACGCTCCTCTTTATATTCTCTTTCTCGTTCTGCCTGGTCTGATTCGAGTAGTCTTGTAGTGATATCCTGCGTCCTTCTTAGGGTTTCATTGTCCAGTTGCTTATTGACCAACTCCTTTTCGTTTTTATTCATGTCTTCAATTGCCTTCTGAAGATCCTGAGAGCCATTTCCCTGCTCTTTTTTCTCTTTTTGAAGATCTTCCAACATTTTTCTTAGTTGTCCTTGTTTAGCTGCCATTTCAGCAAAATCTTTACTCGAGCCACCTTTCTGACCACCCTGAATCTGTTCATGCATTTTCTTCATTTCTTCGGTGAGCTTCTGTTGGCCTTGGGCGATCTTGTCAGAAGGAACCTTACCATTTTTACCGGGTTTATTTGATTTTCCAGGTTTTTTACAAGATTTGTTTCCTGGTTTATTGCAGGATGAATTGCATTGTTTTTGTTTTTGATTCATTGTTTCAGATAACATTACCGCAAGATCATTGAGATTCTTCATGATCCTTCCTTGATTAACAGAGGCCTCCTGAGCACTTCTATTTTCCAACAAATCAATGGCTGTGTTGAAATTGCTATTAATTTCACTTACTTTTTCACTTACAAAAGATTCCATTTCAATGACCCGTTTACTTAATGCTTCCAGCGTATCTTGAATTAATTTGAAATTATTTTTTAGTCTGGATTCTTCTTTGGTGAGAGAAACAAATTTAGGAGCCTGGATATCCGTTTTTACAAAATCATTTGTAAGTGCTTCTTGTTCGAATGAAAGACTTACGAGATTTTCTAACAATTGTCGAAGAGCTTTAATATCTTCTTCTTGTTGTTCTTTGTCGCTGCTTTCCATTTCTTTTTCCATTTCATCAGCCATTTTTTTCATTTTTTCGGCTCCTTCCTTTTGATCTTTTGGAGCAGATTCTTTGTCATTCTTACTCAACTTTTCTTTTGCCTTATCCAGGCTTTTTTTAGTTTCTTCTGTATTTTTTTTCTGATCGCTGAGCTTATTAGGTCTCTCTAGTTCTGCATTCTTTTTTTGAATGTCTTCTTGATTTTTCTTTAATTCTTCAAATTTCTTATTAATCTCTTCCTGAAGCTTTTTTAACTCTTCAGAACTAAGTTCTTTTTTTTCAGTCTTCTCTTTAAGTTCATCTTGTCTTGCTGCCAGATCTCTTAATTTTTCAATTTGGTCTTTGAGATTTTTTTCAACTTCGAGTTGTTTGAATAAATCTTTAAGTCGATCCATTTCTTTTTTAAAATCTTCACTGTTGTTGCGCATTTTTTCAGTCATCTCTAATGCTTTATCCTTCTTGAGGTCCTGCATTAGTTGCTGAATTTTTTCCATTAGATCCTTGATCTCATTATTCATTGATTCATTAAAAAGTTTCTGTAGCTGTTCTTGTTTTTGCAACAACCTTTCATCTGGATTGCTAAACTGCTCCTGCTTTTTAAGATTTTCATTAAACTTTTGTTTTGCATTTTCAAATTGCTTAAGCAATTCGTTTTGCTGATCTATTAGCTTTTCAAGATCTTTTTTATTCTGCCATTCCAAATCTTTTTTCTCACGAATCTTATCTCTGAAGGCATCAATTTTTTCCTGTAATTTTTGAGCTTCTTTAAAAGCATCTTCCAGGTTATCTTTTATTTCTTCATTGTTTTTTTCTTCTTGTTTTTCAAGTTCTTCTTTGGAGGCTAATTTATTTTCTACTATTGAACTTTTAGTTGATTTAGGGCCATGAACTGCGTCATTATCCCAAACTTCAAAAAAATAACTAATTCGATCACCAGAGTTCATTCCAATTTGATCAAGATCTAAGACATATCGGAAGGTGGTTGATTTTCCTTCTGAGATATTAATCTTGACCGCTTGATTGGATTGAGCTTTTCCATCTGCATGAATTACTAGGTAGTTCAGGCTAAGATTTGAAAGGCCGTAATCATCGTTTGCATCCCCGCTCAGATAAATCAGTGAATTATTCAGGCTATCCTCATAGGTCTGTACATCGATTTGTGGAAATTGGTCTGGGATGACAGATAGTTGATAATTTACGGAATCAAATTGGTCAAAGTAATTATTTTTAAGAAATAGCGTGTAACTTTCATCGTTCAGCGGGCGATATGAAAATTGATAAGAATTTTCATCCTTTCTGGTCAAATCTTGCTTATTACCATTAGAAAATGAACAATACATTCCAGATGTATGAATTGCTTCAAAAGTCCATAAAATTTTTGTTCCGGCAGGTATATTTAGATCCCCGGAATTAGCAATGACCTCGTCCTTAATACCTGTATAATCCGGATAATCCAACTTCGCTTGAAGATGAGTTAATACCGGATTTTCTGCAACTTTTAACTGATAAATACCAGATTGAATATCACCCGAAACCAATTTAAAATTAGTTTCATTTTGTATATTGCTCAATACGTAACTAAACTGAGAAGGACTTTCTTTTTTTAGTCTGTATTGCAATTGATCAATTTCAATATAAGCTTCATTCGGTAAAACGGAGCCTTTAATATCGATTAGTAGTTTATAATCTTCGCCCTGAGGAACTAACAGATCTTTATTTACAAGATTAAAAGAAAAGAGGGCTTCTTTTTCAAATTCTTTATCATTCTGAATTATCCTTTTGGTAGAATCCTTGATTAGCCCTGGAGCGATTAATAAAATACCAAATAACAAAGACATTGGGATTAATGCGAAGCGAAGGTATTTTTTATTTATGTTGTAATCAATTGCGGATAAAAAAGGAACCGGTTGTAGCTCATTTGCTTTTTGTTGTATGCTGGCATCTATTAAACTGCGATCCGTATAATTGACGGATTGGGATTTTAATTGAAGTACATTCAAAAGCTTATCCTGAACATTGCTAAAATGTACTCCAATAATCTTTGCCGCTTCTTCATGTGAAATTAATTTACCTAATCTAAAGTAATGCATAAGAGGACTGAGAATCCAAGTGTAAAAAGTGGCAGCTCCCGTAATTAAGTAACTTACAAATAAAAATTTCCGTACAATTTTATTGAAATAGAAATGATTTTCCAACACATTGAAAAGTACAAAAATCAAGGTCATGGCCCCGACAAAATAAAGACCACCTCTAATCAGCTTATTAACATAAAACTTTCGTATAAACTGATCCAGTTTTTGAATAAGCTCTTCATAGAAATTTTGTTTCCACTCCATGTCTTCGCGTTAATTCTATTTTTTAATTCACTAAGGTATTACGAAAAAACGACTTATGGTGACTTTGGGTTCAATGAGCAAATAGTTGATTTATACATATTAAATAAATAAAATATATAAAACATAGAAAAACAGCCATATATAGAATTATTTCACCTAAAGTTTTGCTAAATTAAAATTGCTATTTGTAAATTGTCAATAGATATTACAGTTTGATAAAAATTGTAAAAAAAATCTTCATAATCAATTTTATACAATATTAACTAATATAATAATTTAGCTTGATGAAAAAAATAAAGAATAATCTATTAAACAGTAAATTAATATATTTATTATTTC
>WBZP01007662.1_pt1 | contig 10352 bp, 8 predicted proteins | sample 5204301 | NCBI WGS metagenome assembly WBZP01 (sample SAMN12412401, study PRJNA552823) | activated sludge metagenome | isolation source: activated sludge from nitrification reactor of wastewater treatment plant... | place: USA: Pennsylvania | collected 2017 | reverse complement strand
TGCCTTTCGGCGAGCACAAGGGCTATGGACTGGCGGTGGTCTGCGAGTTGCTCGGCGGCGCTCTGGCCGGCGGCCCGGTCATCAAGGGCAAGCCGCACAGCCGCGCCGTCATCAACGGCATGGTGTCGATCGTGATCGACCCGGAGCGTTTCGGCACGCAGTCCGGCTTCGCGTCACAGTGTGACGACTTCATCCGTTGGGTCACGGCTTCGCCGGTCACTGCGGGCATCGACCGGATCAAGATGCCCGGTGAGCCGGAGGCGGACTTCCGTCGCGACCGAACCACTCACGGTATCGTGATCGACGCGACGACCTGGGCGGAAATCAGGAACGCCGCCGCGAAGGTCGGTGTCGTCGAGGTCTAGCCGACACCGCGGCGTCGCGCAAGGCCATAGCGGCCTTGCTCCCTCCGCAATCGATTCGACCAAGCGCCTGGCCCGGTGCAAGAGGCTGGCATTCGTCGCTTTTCCGGCATCATGTACGCCCCGGAGCGACCAGCGCCCTTGCCGAACAGGAAGAACGATGTACAGCAAGCTCACCCGCCGCGAGGTCAACCGCTTGGAGCAGCGCACTTTGCGCCTCTCGGTCTATGCCATCGTGGGTCTCGCCATTGCCGGCATCGGCTGGGGCCTGTACATCGGCTCCGAAGCCGTCATGCTGGACGGGTTCTACGCGCTGACGAGCCTGCTCGGCTCCGGTCTGTACCTCTTGGCGGCGCGCCTGGTCGAGCGGCCGGCCGACCGGCATTTCCAGTACGGCTACGCCCACATCGAGCCGCTGGTCAACAGCTTCAACAACCTGATCCTGCTGGTCGTCTGCCTGTACGCGCTGTTCAACGGGCTGGAGGGGTTGCGCACCGGCGGCAATCCGGTCGATCCGGGCGAGGTGGTGCTCTACAGCGTGCTGAGCGGCGCCGCCTGCCTGGCGGTGTGGTGGTACGAGCAACGCGTGGCCGCACGCATCGACTCGCAGCTGGTCCGCAACGACGCGCGCGAGTGGATGATCAGCACGCTGTTCAGCGTGGTCACGCTCGTTGGCTTCGTGCTGGTCTGGCTGCTGCCCGAGCCCTGGGCGCAGTGGTGGGCGCGCTACGCCGACAGCGCGGTGCTGGCGCTGATGGCGCTGCTGCTGCTGCCGGTGCCCGCGAAGATCCTGGCCGACAACATGCGCGAGGTGCTGCGCGTGGCCAACCCGGACGACGAGGTCTCGCAGCGCGTGCAGGCGGCGATGCGCGAAGCGGCAGCGCAGTACGACATCGCCGACTACAGCACGCACGTCGCCAAGACCGGGCGCATCTACGTGGTCGAGATCAACATCGTGGTCGGCGAGCAGTTCGAGCTGCGCTCGGTGCCGGAGCTCGACACGCTGCGCAGCCGCATCTGGGACGCGATCGGCCTGCCGCTGGAGCAGGCCTGGCTCGGCATCCTGTTCACCGCCGACCCGCGCTGGAGCTGAGCCCGCCTCCGTGCGCCTTGCAGCGCGTTAAGGTCCCGTTCAGGTTGGATCGGTAGAGTCTGCCGGCGCGTGCCGATCTGGCACCGCGCTTTCGGCAGCGGCGTGCGCCTGCGCGCGCCGCCGATCCGGTCCACTGACCAAGGGAAGAACATGACACTGCGCAAACCCATCGGCTGGCTCGTCAGCCTGGCCCTCGCCTTCATGGCATTCGGCGCGCACGCGATGACGCTCTCGCCGACAACCCTGACGCTGGCGCCGGGGCAGACCGGCGCGATCTCGCTCAACCGGGTGAGCGGTACCGCGAGCCTCACCGGCAACTCGGCGCCCGGCGTGGCCACGGCCAGCCTGGCGAGCAACAAGCTCACGGTGACCGCGGTCGCCGCCGGGACGACCACGCTGTCGGTTCGCGATCGGCGCGGCACCGTCAGCGCCAAGGTCACCGTGAAGGCACCGATGAGCGCCTCCCCGACGAGCGTCTCGCTGAGCGTGGGCCAGTCGGCGACGCTGACTGTCCGCGATGCGCAAGGGTCGATCCAGGTCGGCAGTTCGAACAGCGGCGTCGCGTCGGCGAGCGTGTCCGGGAACCTGGTCACGGTCGCGGGCAAGGCCGCCGGCACGGCGACGATCACGGTGCGCGACAGCGCCACCCAGCTCTCCGTCGCGGTCACGGTCGCCTCGGTCGCCGCGAGCGAGCCGCACCCGGGCCGGCTGCTGGCGAGCAACTGCTTCCAGTGCCACGGTACCAACGGCAGCGGTGGTTTCGACGGGCTGCGCGGCAGCAACGAGATCCTCTCGGAGTTGCGCAAGTTCGCGAGCGGCGCCGAGGATCCCACCGGCATCATGGCCGCCCACGCCAAGGGCTACACCGACGAGCAGATGCAGCTCATCGCCGACTTCTTCGCCAAACAGTGAACGGGGGAACGAACATGGATCGTCGCAATTTTCTCGGTTCGGTGGCCGCCGGCGGCCTCGGCCTCTTCGCCATGCGCAGCGCAAGGGCCGACGGGTCGAGCACGCCGGTGCTCTTCCCGGTGCCGACCAACACGGGCATCAAAGGCAACGTCGTCGTCGTGGGCGGCGGGATGGCGGGTGCCGCGGTGGCGAAGTACCTGCGCCTGTGGGGAGGCAGCGGCGTCAACGTGACGCTGATCGAGGCGAGCCCGAAGTACACGTCCAACATCATGAGCAACACGGTGCTCACCGGGCAGCGCCAGCTGTCGAGCCTCGATTACGCCTACGCGACGCTCTCCGGTCACTACGGGGTCAGCGTGGTCAAGGCCACTGTCGCAAGGATCGACGCGACCGGCAGGTGGGTCCATCTCCAGGGCGGCGGCAGCGTCGGCTACGATCGCCTGGTGCTGGCCCCCGGGCTGGAATTCGACCTGATGCCCGGCATGTCGAGCCTGCAGGAGTACGAAACCCTGGTGCCGCACGCGTGGAGGGCGGGGCCGCAGACGCAGCGGCTGCGCGACCTGCTCGTCGCCATGCCCGCGGGCCGCAACGTGGTGATGACGATTCCGAAGGCGCCCTACCGGTGCCCGCCCGGCCCGTACGAGCGCGCGTGCGTCGTCGCGGACTGGCTGAAGCGCAACAAGCCGGGCAGCAAGATCATCGTGCTCGACGCCAATCCTGGCATCGTCGTCGAGAGGGACAATTTCACCAACGCTTTCAACGGCACCTACGCCGGCATCGTCGACTACCGGCCCGACAGCACGGTGACGCAGGTCTCCAGCGCCGCGCTGACGGTGACCTACAAGGATATCGTCGGCAAAGAAACGACGCTGGCGGCGGGGGTCGTCAACCCGATTCCGCCGCAACGCGCGCCGCAGCTGCTGAACGCGGCAGGGCTGCTGAGTTCCGATCCGGACAGGCCCTTCGCACCGGTCGACGTGCTGAGCTACGAGTCCACGGTGCCCGACAAGCCCGGCATCCACGTCATCGGCGACGCGAGCCTCACCACCCAGCCGAAGGCCGGCCACATCGGCAACCAGCAGGCGAAGACCTGCGCCGATGCAATCCTGCGCCTGCTTGCGGGCAAGCAGCCGAACCCGTCGCCGGTGACCAACTCGGCCTGCTACACACCGATCACGTCGACCACGGCCACGTGGCTGTCCGCCGTGTACCAGTACGATGCGGCCACCAAGACAATGATGATCCCGTTGCAGCACAACAAGGGTGGGGCGATCGCCGCGCCGGCGCCGACGGCCGACAACTACGAGGACATGCTGACCTGGTTCGCCACGCTGATGGGCGATACTTTCAGCTAGTTCAACTCGGAACGCCGTGGCACGCGTGGCGCGTGCCGCGGCGGCCGCTGCCCCTGCCCATGCAGTATCGGCTCTTCCAGTCACCGGGCGAAACCTGCGTTCATCGGCCGTCCGGATGCTGGAATTTCCGCCATCACATCGCGATGCGGGTGCCCAGCTCGACGACGCGGTTGGGCGGGAGGTTGAAATAGTCGGTGACGCTCGTGGCATTGCGCGCCATCGCCGAGAAGGCGCGATCCCGCCACTGCCGGAGGCGGCCGGCGTCCGCCGGCGACACGATCTTCTCGCGCGACAGGAAGTACGACACGTCCATCGGTTCGATTGCGAGGCCATGGGCGCCGCATCGCTCGAGCGCCTCGGGAATGTCCGGTCGCTCGATGAAGCCGTAGCGGACCATCACCCGCCACGCGCCGCCCAGCAATGGCTCGCAAGAGACCCGCCGCGCGGCATCGACCGCCGGCGCCTCGTCGAACTCGACGGTCAGGAACACGTTGCGCTCGTGCAGCGCCCGGTAGTGCTTGAGGCTGTGCAGCAGTGCGTGCGGGGTCACGTCCGGCGTCGAGGTGAGGAAGACCGCCGTGCCGGGAACCCGTTGTGGCGGAGAGGGCGTCAGAGCGGCGAGGAATCCTGCAATAGGAACCGATGAGGCCCGGATCTGTGCGAGCAGCCGCTCGCGCCCGCTGCGCCACGTCGTCATCACCGCGAATACGGCGGAGCCCAGCACCAGCGGGAACCAGCCCCCGTCGAAGAGCTTGTGCAGCGCGGCCGAGGAGAAGGCGAGATCGACGACGAGGAACAGCGCCGTGGGCACGACGCACAGCAGCAGTGGATAGCCCCAGCGGTGCCGGATGACGTAGAAGGTGAGGAGGGTCGTCACCACCATCGTCCCCATCACGGCGACGCCATACGCCGAGGCGAGCCGTGACGACGAGCCGAACCCCATCACCGCGGCGAGGACCGCGACGAGGAGCGCCCAGTTCACCGCGGGCACGTAGATCTGCCCCATGGTCCGCGCGGACGTGTGGCGAATCGACATCCGTGGCAGGTATCCGAGCTGGATCGCCTGCTGCGTCATCGAGTACGCGCCGGAGATCGTCGCCTGCGATGCGATCACCGTCGCGGCGGTGGCCAGGGCCACCATCGGGTAGAGCGCCCAGGACGGGTACGAGAGGTAGAACGGGTTTTCGATCGCCTCGGGCCGAGCCAGGAGCAGCGCGCCCTGTCCGAAGTAGTTGAGCACCAGCGCCGGCGCGGCCACCCCGAACCACGCGGCGCGTATCGCCCGCTTGCCGAAGTGACCCATGTCGGCGTAGAGCGCCTCGGCGCCGGTGATCGCCAGCAGCACCGAGCCCAGCACGACGAACGAGGCGGCCCCGTGCGCGGTCGCGAACCGCAGCGCGTACGAAGGGTCGAGCGCGGCGAGGATCCCCGGTGCCCGGCCGATGTTCCAGACGCCGACCGCCGCCAACGAGGCGAACCAGGCGAGGCAAACGGGGCCGAACAGCAAGCCGACCACACCCGTGCCGTGCCGCTGGATGACAAACAGCGCGACCAGGACGCCCACGGCCATCGGAACGACGTAGGGCTTCAGCGCCGACGTTCCGACTTCCAGGCCCTCGACCGCCGAGAGCACGCTGATCGCCGGCGTGAGCACCGCGTCGCCGTAGAACAGCGATGCGCCGAACACGCCGACGCCCAGCAGCCAGCGCTTCAGGCGCGGCCGATCGCCCAACCCGGAGCTCGCCAGTGCCAGCAGCGCCATGATCCCGCCCTCGCCGCGGTTGTCGGCCCGCAGCACGAGGGTGACGTACTTGAGCGAGACCACGATCATCAGCGCCCAGAAGATCGCCGAGACCCCGCCCAGCACGTTCTCGGGGGTCAGCGGGATGCCGTGTGCGGGACTGAACGTCTCCTTGGCGGCGTACAGCGGGCTGGTGCCGATGTCGCCGTACACTACGCCCAGGGCCAGCAGCGCGAGCGCCGCCGTCGTCGGTCGGGGCCGGTCGACGGTGCCGGTAGCGCAGTCCGGCTCGAACCTTGCGGTGGTGTCCATGGATCGACAATCTAGACCCCCGGACGGCCGTCGCGGGCGACGCACGCCGAATCTTTACGGGCGCCTTACGCCGATCCGTTGCATCCTGATCCGATGAAGAAAGCATGGGCTGCGTATGCCTGGGCCGGTGCAGCCGCAGCGGCGGCCACCGCCGCCGGCCTCGCGATGCGCGGGCGCTTCGACCTCGTCAACATCGCGATGGTCTACCTCCTCGCCGTGGTCCTGGTCGCGCTCTATCAGTCGCGCGGCGCCGCCGTTGCCGCGTCGGTTCTCTGTGTGGCCGCCTTCGACGTGCTGTTCGTACCCCCGGAAGGCACGTTCACCGTCCACGATGCCCAGTACCTGCTGACCTTCGCCATCATGCTCGGGGTCGGGCTAATCATCTCGCGACTGGTCGACCGGGTTCGCCGGCAGGCGCGCGAGCAGGCGAAGCTCGAGATCGAGGCCGAGACCGAGCGCATCCGCAGTGCGATGCTGGCTTCGATCTCGCACGACCTGCGCACCCCGCTCGCCGTGGTCGCCGGCGCCTCCTCGACGCTGGTCGAATCCGGCGAGCGGATGGAGCCCGCGGCGCGGCAGGCGCTGGCGAAGAGCGTGTTCGAGCAGGCGCGCGATCTGTCCGAGCGGGTGAGCAAGCTGCTGCAGATGACGCGGCTCGATGCCGGCGCGATCACCGTCGAGCGCGACTGGACGTCGATCGACGACATCGCCGACTCGGCGATTCGGCGATTGAGCGATCGACTCGCCGCGCACCGGCTGATCGTCGACATTCCGTCCGGGCTGCCGCTGGTGCGCGTCGACGCGGCGCTGATCGAGCAGGCGCTGGGCAACCTGCTGGAGAACGCGGCCAGGCACACGCCACCTGGGACCATCGTTCGCTTGCGGGCCCAGGCGACCGCGCAGCAACTGGTGCTCTCGGTCGAGGACCACGGCGGCGACGCCCGGGAAGTCGACCTTGAACGGATGTTCCAGAAGTTCCAGCACGGGTCGATCGAAGGCGCCGCCGGCGGCGTCGGGCTCGGGCTCGCGATCTGCCGTGCGATCGTCCGGCTGCACGGCGGTGACTCGTGGGCCGAGCGCACGCTCGGCGGAGGCATGACCTTCCGCATCGGACTGCCGCTCGAGCGCCCGCCGAACGTCCCCGGCGAAGCGCCATCCTCGCCTGCCGATGGACCCACGGCCGACAATCCTCGTCATTGAGGACGAGCCCGAGATCCGCCGCTTTCTGCGCTCGTCGCTGGAAGCCGAGGGCTATCGGGTCGCCGAGTCGGCGACGGCCCGGCGCGGAGTGATCGACGCCGGAACGCACAAGCCGGACGTCGTCATCGTCGATCTCGGACTGCCCGATTTCGACGGCGTCGAAGTCGTCCGTCGGGTTCGGCAATGGTCATCGGTTCCGATCCTGATCCTCTCTGCGCGTACCCAGGAGCGCTCGAAGATCGATGCCTTCGACGCCGGTGCCGACGACTACGTGACCAAGCCCTTCGGCGTCGGGGAACTGCTTGCCCGGATCAAGGTGGCGCTGCGGCACGCGGCTCGCGCCCGGACCGGAGATGTCGCGCTGCAGTTCGACGCCGCCACCGTCGATCTCGAGCGCCGCACGGCGACGCGCGACGGCGAGCCGCTGCACCTCACTCCGATCGAGTTTCGGCTGCTCGCGGCACTCGCCCGGCACCTCGGCATGGTCGTCACCCACCGGCAACTCCTGTCCGAAGTCTGGGGCCCGAGCCACGCGGCCGACACCCACTACCTGCGCATCTACGTCAAGCAGCTGCGGGACAAGCTCGAACGCGATCCGATGCGCCCGCGGCACCTGGTGACGGAGATCGGGGTCGGGTATCGGCTGCTGTGCGGCGAGTAGCTACTGGCCGCCGCGTGCGCTGGACATCGACCTCCGCGCGCGATCGGGAGAGCGACTGGCGATCCCGACTCCGGGCGCTGCGCTGCGCGTGATCAGTACCCGCCCCAGTTCGGACTGCTGCGGTACGGGTAGTTGCTCGAGATACGGCGACCGGACGAGATGCTGTGGTTCTGCCCGCCCGGCAGCGAGGCGTAGTCGCCCGGGCCGTAGGTGTGGCAATCGCCCTGGAAGTTCGCATCGGTGCAGAACACCCAGTAGCCGGACTCGACGCGCAGCGACCGGGCCTTGTCGTTGAATCCGACGGTGGCGAGATTGGAGACGCCCGCTGGCTCGACGACGAACGCTTCGCCGGCGAGGTTGTAGGCGGAAAACAGGACCGCGCGCGCGCCGGAGCCCCAATTGCCGCCGCCGTAGTTGTTGTTGTTGTACTTCCAGCTGTTGTTGTAGCCGCTGTCGCGGTTGTAGCTGTCGTTGCCGCTCCAGCCGCCGGCTCCATCCGGCGTCCAGCCGAGTTCGCGCACCGACGACGCGCGGTCGTTCATCCCCATGCCGCCCAGCGAACGGTATTCGCCGGGGCCGAGCGTGATGCACTGGCCGCGGAAGTAGGCGTCGTCGCACAGCTGCCAGCGGCCGCTGCGCACGATGGCCGACGACGTGATGTCGTTGAACCCGCGGTCGTCGAGGTTGGAAACGCTGGACGAAACGCGGAAGTCGCGCCCGTTGAAGTTGTCGTGCTCGAACAGCGTGATCTGCGCGCCGGCCGCACCGGCGAGGGTGGCGGCGAAGGCGGCGATGGCGCCGGCGATGCGATGCTTGGACATGGAACTGCTCCTGGCGGAAGTTGAAGGCGGTCGCTGCCTGTGGAACACGCGTATCGCGCGAACGGCAACGTGGCAGGGCGGCGGGCTTGCCGCCCCGGCGTTGCCGCGAACCCGGTGGGTGTTCGCGGCGGCGGCGCAATCCGGCGCCGGCGGGCCGTCGGCAAGGCGCCGGGATGGTAGCAGATCGCCGCTGCCGGGACTATCCGGAAAACGAAAACGAACTCGCGGCGCCTCGTGAAGGCGGAACCGATCCGCGCGCCCCGATCCGCCCGCCTGCGCCACCGCTTGCGCCAGGGCTGACCGACGGTTACGGCGCGCCCAGCAGCATGTAGATGCTGAACGCGCCGCCATTGCCGAATCCGGCGCCGAGGTACGCCGGTCCGGCAAAGGTGTTGGCGCCGAGGAAGAGCGAGCCCGAGTACTGGGTGCCCGGCGTGGGCAGGCCATCGACCCGATCGCGGATGTTGCCGACCTCGGCTGTCGCACCGGCGAAGACGCCCGACCCGAGGAGCTCGGGCAGCGGGAAGATCTGGCGGTAGTACATCAGCCGGCCGAACGCGTACTCTCTACCGGAGAACTGACCCAGGCGGAAGCCCGACAGCCGCAGCGGACCGCCGAGCGAGAACGACTCGTATGCCGGCATGTCGGAGCCGAAGTCGGTGCCGCCGGAGGCCGACAGGTTGATCGTGTTCGGCCCCCACGACTTCACGAAGGTGGCCGATCCTTCGAGTCGCTGGTAGTTCTGTGCCGAACCGAGCGTGCCGGTCGCTCCGTAGTAATTGGCGTTGACGAGGTACCCCTGCTGCGCGAACCATGGATGGTCGAGCTGGTCGAGGACCAGCGTGCCGCGACCGCCGGCGGTGAGCTCGCGCGAGGTCGGCAGCACCGGGTCGCCGGTGTCGACGCGGGCGTTCACCCAGGTCCAGCGCGGGCCGAAGCGCACCATGCCGACCGTGCCCAGCGTGATGCCGAGGTCGCCGCCGACACGCGCGCTGCCGATCAGGTATTCGGCGACCTTGTCGTCGCCGGAGAACACGCCGCGGGTCGTCTGCCCGACCGAGCCGTGCAGCGACGAGAACCACACCCCCTGCTCGTTGAGCGGCTGGTACCACTCGCTGAAGAGGTGCGTGTCGTGCCCGACCTGGCCTTCGACCAGCCACTCGCCGCCCAGCCGGTTGATCCAGCTCTCGCGGTACTGGACCAGCACGTTGAACTGGTTCTCGCCCTGGAAGTCGGTGGCGAGGCCGAGGCCGAAGCGCAGGTAGTCGGGACCCCAGAGCTTCTCCCGCGGGGTGATCACCATCGCCCGCGGCCCGGTGTCGCCCTGGATGCGGTAGCTCACGCCCTCGAAGTCGCCGCGACCGTAGATCCGCCGCAGTCGGCGGCGATCTTCTCCTCGGACAGCGGTTCGCCAGGCTGGGTCTGCACCAGCGAGCGCAGCACCTCGGGGTTGGTGCGCTCCAGCCCTTCGAAACGGATCGCGTCGACGCTGCCCAGTTGGGTCTCCTTGGCAATCTGCCGCCCGCGGAAAGCCGCGTACTGCGCCGGCGGCAGGCTGTAGCGCGACAGCGACGCGGCCAGCTTGCGGGTCGCCTCCTCGCCGATGCGGATGGCGTCCTTCGAGCGCGCGAAGCTCGCCGCCGAGATGTCGCCGAGGTCGGGCTCGATCAGCACGTCGGCCGGCGTGAGGCTCTTCAACTGCTGATCGACCGTGTTCTTGCCCAGGAAGTTGACCAGCTGCAGCGCGACCGCGAGCGCCGATGTGAGGTCCTTGCGCGGCATCGGCGGCGTCGAGATGTTGACGGCGATGATCACGTCGCCGCACAGCTTGCGTGCCTCGTCGATCGGCAGGTTGTTGGCGATGCCGCCGTCGACCAGCAGCTTGCCGTCGATCT
>WBZP01007661.1_pt1 | contig 10352 bp, 10 predicted proteins | sample 5204301 | NCBI WGS metagenome assembly WBZP01 (sample SAMN12412401, study PRJNA552823) | activated sludge metagenome | isolation source: activated sludge from nitrification reactor of wastewater treatment plant... | place: USA: Pennsylvania | collected 2017 | reverse complement strand
AAATCAAACTCAGGGGTTAACCGGAGTTTGATAAAAATAACTTGCTGATTTTGCTTGATCTGCTGCCGATGCTCGAAGCGCTGATTTTTCAAGAAGTTTCATACGTCATCCGCCACGAGGCTGAAAACCAAAACTGTCCGAACCATTGACTACCAGAACTCTCACCTCGAAATCTCATGACTGACGACGAACTGCTGCGCTACAGCCGGCATATCCTGCTGCCGGAACTCGATATTGACGGGCAGGAGCGGTTGCGCCAGTCCCATGCGCTGATCGTCGGCTTGGGTGGATTAGGTTCGCCGGTAGCGATGTACCTGGCTGCCGCCGGAGTGGGAAGGTTAACGCTGGTGGATTTCGACACGGTGAACCTCTCCAACTTGCAACGGCAGATCGTTCACCGCACCGCCGACGTCGGCCGGCCCAAGGTGGAATCGGCCCGCGATACCCTGCGGGCGCTCAATCCACTGGTGGAGGTGACCGCCATTCCGAAGGCGCTGGACGAAGCGGAGTTGCTGCAACAGGCGCGGCAGGCCGACGTGGTGGTGGATGCCTGCGACAATTGGTCGACCCGGCTGGCGATCAACGCCGCTTGCGTACAAGCCGGGACGCCGCTGGTCACTGGTGCGGCGATCCGGCTGGAAGGACAGGTACTGGTCTGGCGGCCGGGCGGGGAGGGCGCCTGTTACCGCTGCCTGTACCGCGACGCGGGGATGAATCCAGAAACCTGCGCTCAAACCGGAGTGCTGGCGCCCGTGGTCGGAGTGATCGGCAGCCTTCAGGCGGTGGAGGCGATCAAGGTGCTGACCCATCTCGGCGAGCCGCTCGACGGTCGCCTGTTGCTTCTGGATGCCTTGCGCATGGAATGGCGAACGCTGAAGGCCCGGCGCTGGCCGGAGTGTCCGGTGTGTGGCAAGTATCAGGGGACAGGGGACCAGGGATGACAGAGGAGACGATGAAGGGGAATGACCATGAATCTTCTGACCGCCGATGATTGGATAGTTGGCGACCGCTATTCACCCGTCAGTACCCCCCATGCCGCGCTTATCGAACGACTTACCCGAACTTCAATGGAGGAACTCGTATGACCTTTTCCGTCGTCGCGTTCGACCCCGCCAACGGCGATCTGGGCGTGGCCGTGCAGTCGAAGTTCCCCAACGTCGGTGTTTCCATCCCGTTCGCCAAGGCCGGCGTGGGCGCGGTGGCGACCCAGTCCTATTGCAACACCAGCTACGGCCCGCGCGGACTGGCGCTGCTGGAAAACGGCGCGTCGCCCGAACAGGCGATGGAGATTCTGACCGGCGGTGACGAACAGCGGGATTACCGGCAGGTCGGGATCATCGACGCCCGGGGCCGCGCCGCCAGTTTTACCGGTGCCCACTGTTTCGACTGGGCCGGCGGTTTGCAGGGTCGGAACTGCGTGGCGCAAGGTAATACGCTGGCCGGGTTGCGAGTGGTGGAAGGCATGGTGCGGGCGTTCGAGGCGACGCCGGGGCTGTTGGCGGTGCGGCTGATGGCGGCTTTGCGGGCGGGGCAGGCCGCCGGCGGCGACCGGCGCGGCCAGCAGTCGGCAGCGTTGAAGGTGGTGCGGGCCGGCGGCGGTTACGGCGGCTTCGACGACCGTTACGTGGAGATCTCGGTCTACGACCATTCCGCGCCCATCGCCGAACTGGAGCGGCTGTACGCCATTCACCGCCTGACCTACTTCCGCAGCGATCCCGAGCAACTCGCGAAGATTGACACCGCTATCGCCAGCGAACTTCAGCAGGTTCTTCATGCGCGGGGTTTCTATGAAGGCGCGGTGACGGGAGTGTGCGACGAGGCCCTGCTCAAGGCGCTGCGGGATTTCATGGGCTGGGAGAACTACGACGAGCGTATCCGCGACGACGACCGGATCGATCTGGAGGTACTGGCGGACATGCGTGCGAAACACATGGTCTGGTTGCGGGACGGGGTGGAACAGTTCGTCGCCACCCCGGAACCGCGCAGCGAAGGCAGCCGGGCACCGCCCGCAAGCTACTAATCGACCTGCCGGACGAGGTCGCCACCCAGGTCACGGTGATCTTCTATGCCGCCGCCCGGGATGCGCTGCTCAAGGCGCTGAATAGAGTGAATGCGACGACTTGCCGACCTGGTTACGCGAAAATGTATCAGAGAGATCAAACTATCATGTCCTATCACGTCATTATCCAGCCGAGCGGTCATGAGTTTCAGGTCGTGGAAAACGAGGCGGTGCTGGACGCCGCCCTGCGCGAGAAGGGTGGCGTGCTGCCCTATGGTTGCCGCAATGGCACCTGTGGCTCCTGCATGAGCACCCTTCTGTCGGGCGAGGTGGCCTATCCCGACGGTCGCCCGCCCGGCCTGAGCGAGCGCGAACAGGCCGAGGGCAAGGCGCTGTTGTGTCAGGCTCGGCCGCGTTCCGACCTGGTGATCGAGGCGCGCGAGGTCAAAACTGGCGGCGACATCCCGGTCAAGACCTTGCCCTGCCGGGTGGAGCGGCGGGAACTGCTGGTTCCGGACGTGATGCGGTTGTTCCTGAAATTGCCGAATACCGAGCGCCTGCAATTCCTGGCCGGGCAGTACGTGGATATTTTACTGGCCGACGGCCGGCGGCGCGGCTTCTCGCTGGCCAATCCACCCCACGCCGACGATCTGTTGGAACTGCATGTGCGCCATGCGCCGGGCGGTTTTTTCACCGGCTTCGTGTTCGAGCGGATGAAGGACAAGGCGCTGTTGCGTTTTCAGGGGCCGCTGGGGACGTTTTTTCTGCGCGAGGACTCGCCGCGCCCGATCATCCTGATCGGTGGCGGCACCGGCTTCGCGCCATTGAAGGGCATGTTGGAACACGCCTTCCATATCGGGCTGGATCGTCCGCTACACCTGTACTGGGGCGCGCGGGCGAAAGTGGATTTGTATCTGGACGAGTTGCCGCGCCGCTGGGTGTTGGAGCAGCCGAATTTCCGCTACACGCCGGTGCTGTCGGAGCCGCGCCCGGAGGATGGCTGGGAAGGGCGCGCGGGCTGGGTGCATGAAATGGTTGCCGCCGATTATCCCGACCTGAGCGGTTACGACGTCTACATGAGTGGCCCGCCGCCGATGATCACCGCCGCCAAGCCGGTATTCGTCGCCCAAGGGTTGCCGGCGGAACAATTGTTCTACGATTCTTTCGAGTTCGCGCCGCGTTGAATGCACCAGCCGAATAGCCAGCGCCCCGACAACGGCGGTATAGTCTTGATACCATGCGGCGACCCGAATTTTTTCCGGTATCCACGGGTCAAAGCTCTCGCCCAATGACCGGTCCTGTCCAAACCCACATGAAACCGTTTTTCCAACGCTATCTGCCCGATCCCCAGGCACTGCGCACCCACAAAAACCTGCGCTTTCTCGGGAGCTTGTTGCACGACCCGCGCCTGTGGCATTTCAACCGTCGCTCCACGGTGCGGGGATTAGCGGCCGGCGCGTTTTACGCCTTCGTCCCTTTTCCCTGGCAGATGTTGCTGGCCGCCGCCACCGCCGCCTGGCTGCGGTTCAATTTGCCGGTGGCGGTGGCCATGGTGTGGATTACCAATCCGCTGACCCTCCCGCCCATCGCCTTTGCCAACTACCGCTTCGGCGCCTGGCTGCTGGGGAAGCCGCCGGAACACTGGACGTTCGAACCCTCGCTCGACTGGCTGTTGCAAAAGGCCGGCGATGTGGGCTTGCCCTTGTTGGCCGGTTCGATGGCGACGGCCGTGGTGGCCGGTATCCTGACCTTCTGTGTCGCCCATCTGCTCTGGCGCTGGCACATTATCACCAAGTTTCGCCGCCGGCGGGCCGTGGCCTGTTCGCATTGAAGTCCCGCGCCGAACGGCAAGTGCTGTCGTTGTCGTTTTGATCCTCCTCTCGAGATCGCCCCTTGCGGGCGACCCTCTCCTAGCAAGGTATGGTTGTTCATGTCAGACCCCATCACTCAATTTGAAGAATTGGCGCTTTCGCCGGCGCTGCTCCAGACCCTCAAGGAAGTCGGTTACGAAGCGCCGTCGCCGATCCAGGCCGCCTGTATTCCGCATCTTCTCGCCGGCCACGACCTGATCGGCCAGGCGCAGACCGGCACTGGCAAGACCGCCGCGTTTGCACTGCCGTTGCTGCAACGGCTGGATTTGGCCGACCGCCAGCCGCAAGTGCTGGTGCTGACGCCCACTCGCGAGCTGGCCATCCAGGTGGCCGAGGCGTTCCAGAGTTACGCTCGCCATCTGCCCGGCTTTCACGTCTTGCCCATCTACGGTGGCCAGAGCATGAGCCTCCAGCTCCGCCATCTGCGGCGCGGCGCGCATGTGGTGGTCGGGACGCCGGGTCGGATCATGGATCACCTGCGCCGGGAAACCCTGGCGCTGGACGGGTTGCGCAGCGTGGTGCTGGACGAAGCCGACGAGATGCTGCGGATGGGTTTCATCGAGGACGTGGACTGGATCCTCGAACGCACCCCGCCGGAACGGCAGATTGCCCTGTTTTCCGCCACCATGCCCGAACCGATCCGCCGGGTGGCGCACCGCCATCTGCGTGATCCTCAGGAAGTCAAGATCCAGACCCGCACTGCCACGGTCGCCGCGGTCCGGCAGCGCTACTGCCAAGTTGGCGTCCAGCACAAGCTCGATGCCCTGACCCGGGTGCTGGAGGTGGAGGATACCGATGCCGTGCTCATTTTCGTGCGCACCAAGATCGCCGCGACCGAACTGGCGGAACGGCTGGAGGCGCGGGGTTATCCCAGCGCCGCCTTGCACGGCGACATGACCCAGGCATTGCGCGAGAAGACCATCGAACAGTTGCGCGGCGGTGGTCTCGACATCGTGGTCGCGACCGACGTGGCGGCGCGGGGGCTGGACGTGCTGCGGATCAGCCACGTCATCAATTACGACATCCCCTCCGATACCGAGGCTTATATCCACCGCATCGGCCGCACCGGCCGGGCGGGCCGGGCGGGCGACGCCATCCTGTTCGTCGTTCCCCGTGAGATGCGGATGCTGCGCGTGATCGAAAAGGCGACCCGCCAGCCGATCACGCCGATGCAGCCGCCGTCCCAAGCCGCGATTGCCGGTCACCGTCTGACCCGGTTCAAGCAGAAAATCCTCGACACCCTGGCCGCTCAGGAGCTGAGCTTTTTCCACGAAGTAATCGGCCAGATCGAACAGGAACAGGATATTGGCGCTGGCGACATCGCCGCCGCGCTGGCCTATCTGATGCAGCGCGACCGCCCGCTCCAGGCGCCGGAAGCGGTGGATTCAAAGCCGGTTTTCGCGAAGCCGGTCCGATCGCAACCGACCGATGCCGCGCGCGACCGTGCCGAGCCGGATGCCCGGCCGCCGGCGCGGCGGGAGCGGCCGAGGGAACCCACCGACCTTGAGGCAATGAGCTACCGGCTTGAAGTTGGCCACCAGCACGGTGCTACCCCGCAGAACATCGTCGGTGCCATTGCCAACGAAGCCGGTATCGAAAGTCGTTATATCGGCCGTATCGAGATTCACGACGACTACAGCACCGTGGATTTGCCCGCCGGCATGCCCGAAGAGATTTTCCAGCACCTTAAAAAGGTACGGGTGCGGCAGTATCCGTTGAACATCAGCCGCCTTGGCTCGTCCGTGCCGGAGCGCGCCAGGAAACGCCCGGCGCCGAAACCGGTTGCGGGTGAGAAAAAAGCGCCCAGGAGCGCCGGGAACAGTCCCACCGACCAGGAGGCCAAACCGGCCAACCGGCGCAAACGGGAATCTGAATCCTAAAAATAAGCAGCCCAGTGAGGAGTAGCTCCGATCATGTTGACGGTTTACGGTTGTACGAACACCCGATCCAGCCGGGTGCTATGGGCCCTGGAGGAAGCCAGCGCGGAGTATGAGTACATCGCGGTCGATCTACGGGCCGGCGCCGGCTGGAAACCGGAGTATCTGGCGCTCAACCCTGGCGGCAAGGTACCGACCCTGGTGGATGGCGAATTCGTCCTGACCGAGTCGGCGGCGATCTGCACCTACATCGGCGACCGTTTCCCCGCGTCCCGGCTGACGCCACCGGTCGGTTCGCTGGACCGAGCCCATTACGATCAGTGGTGCTATTTTGTTCTGAGCGAGCTGGAACAACCCCTGTGGACCATCGCCAAGCATACCTTCGCCCTGCCCGAGCGCCGGCGAGTTCCAGCGGTATTCGACGCCGCACGCTGGGAATTCGCGGTGGCGGCCAAGGTGCTGGCGACGGACCTAGGCCAGCGAGAGTTCATCGTCGGCGACCGTTTCACGTCCGCGGATATCCTGATCGCCCATACCCTGGCGTGGGCGCGGGCCTGTAAACTGCCGCTGGAGCATGACAATCTGACGGCTTACGCTGATCGGTTGCTGGCGCGTCCCGCATGGGCGCGGGCTCGGGAACGGGAGCGGGCCGAGAGCGGCTCGAAGTTCCGAGAAACTGTCTAAAAACTGCCCATTGATTTTCCAGAAAAATTTGATGTGGAGCCGGCTTCCAGCCGGCTCCACTGTCTCTGAAGATGGAATCCGACACGAAATCTCGCCGAACAACCCGCGTTCAGGCTTAATTAAGGGGGTTCCATCTTGAATGTCCAGCCTATTTCAAGATTGCATTGGAGCGTGATATTTGGCGCGCAACCCACCGGCGTGACGGTGACCGGTATGATCGGGACGATCCTTTTCCCGATTGGCAAAGATGACGGCTCTTCGAACTTATCTCGCGCTACTAAGGAGATCAAACAATGATGCGGAAAACCTTGCAGTTAGTTTTATTGGGCCTGAGCAGCGCGCTGGCGCTTGGGGGGTGCGCCACCCTGCCCGGAGATGATGGTTACTACGATGGCGGTTTGAATAGGGAGTATGGGCAGGATGGGTGGGAAGGTCCCTATCAGCGAGATGGCTATTACCAAGACGCTTATCGCCAGCGAGACGCTTATCGCCAGCGAGACGCTTATCGCCAGCGAGACGCTCGTCGCCAGCGGGACGCTTATCGCCAGCCGGATGGAGACCGTGGGCGGTGGCAGGATGATCGTGGCCAGTGGGAAGGGGACCGTGGTCAGCGGGATGATCGCCGCCAGCGGGGCGAAGGCCGTGACCAGGGGGGACAGTCTGGCCGAAACAGGGGAGAAAATCAGGGACGATGGGAGAATCAGCAGCCACATGATTCCCAGCCAATGCGCCCGGTGCAGCCGATTCGTCCGGTGCAGCCGATTCGTCCGGTGCAGCCGGTCCAGCCGATGCAGCCGGTCCAGCCGATGCAGCCAATTCGTCCGGTGCAGCCGGTCCAGCCGATGCAGCCGGCCCAGCCGATGCAACCGGTTCAGACGATGCAGCCGGTTCAGACGATACGGCCGGTCCCGCACGAACAGCAACGAGATAAGACGGACGAGTTGGGGGGACAAATCAAGCAAATAGGCGAGCCGTTGAAATAAAACGAGAACCCATGACTGTCGAAGCCAGGGTGGGGATGGATTCGTGAAACTATTGGCGTTGGATACCGCCACCGAAGCCTGTTCCGCCGCCGTATGGGTGGACGGTGTCGTCCTGGAACGCTACCAACTGGCGCCGCGCCGTCACGCCGCCCTGATTCTGCCGATGATCGAGGCGGTTCTGGCCGAGGCTGGACTGGACGTGATGCAACTGGACGCTATTGCGTTTAGCCGGGGGCCGGGCGCCTTTACTGGAGTGCGGATCGCGGTGGGCATTGCCCAGGGTATTGCTTTCGCCGCCGATCTGCCGGTGGTTCCGGTATCCACCTTGGCCGTTTTGGCGTTGGGCGCGGCGCGGGAAATCGGCCAGGCTCGTATTGCGGTGGCGCTGGACGCCCGCATGGGCGAGGTCTATTGGGGTGTCTACGCGGTCGGCGACGAGGACGCCGAACCATTGGGCGAGGAGCGGGTGTGCGCGCCTGGAGCGGTCAGCGCGCCGCCGGGCGAGTGGTTCGGCGCCGGTAGCGGTTGGGCGGCTTATGCCGGAACGCTGGAGCGAAATCTGACCGTGGGCGGCTGGCGGGGCGAGTGTTACCCGCGCGCCGGCGATGTCGCCCGGCTGGCGGCTGTCCCTTCCCGGCGCAGCGAATGGGTGGCAGCCGAACGGGCGCTGCCGGTCTATCTGCGCAACGAGGTGGTAGCCAAACCGGTTGAGCGCATCCAAACCGGAGTTGGAAACCGGGGCGCGGGTGGCTTAGGATAAGCCACTTTGCGCGGAAACCATCGCGACTATAAAAGCAAAATCAAGCATGGCCACTTGGAGGATGTCTCATGAACGCCACGATCACCGCCGATCCGGTTCACAGCAAGGCACTGCCGGACTTGGCGACCAAGCTGTTGGTCGCCCGTCAGGAAAGCTTGGTGCTGTATCACAAACTCGCTGCCCTCAAGTCGTTCGCGCCGGTCGATCTGGTCGAGCCGGTTCAGCGGCGCCTGCTGCAACGGTTTCAGCAGGCATTGGTGGATTATCTGGCGCTGGGACCGTTCGAGGTGTTCCAGGCGCTGGAGGAACAGCCGGCTGATTCCCCCTACCTCCGCGCACGCGAATTGGCGCGGCAACTCTACGTGCGCATCGCCCGCACGACCCAGGCGGCGCTGGCGTTCCACGACCGCTACGATGGCGACCTGTCCGACTCGACGCTGGCTGGACTGGATGATGAGCTATCGCGGTTGGGTGAGTCGCTGGCGGCCCGCATCGAACTGGAGGACCGGATTCTGGCCGCTGTCCGCAAGGGTAGCCGTACTTCCGTTGCGGCCTGATAATTCGTGGATATTCGGCGCGAAGCGCTGGGGTGGTTTGGGTGCGCCTCAGAGCAGATTCAACGCATGTCGCAGCGCTGGGATTCAAGGTCTATGTGGCGGCGTCAATTTTGGTGCATGCTCACGATTTAAGGCCGCGAGCGCACCGTTTGGGTGAGTCAGATCCCGATACGTTGGAATTCACTGTAGGCGCTTCGCAGCCAAACCTTCATGCGTTGACGCTCCATCAGCCCGAGGCAATACCCGTGCTCCGAATCTGCGTTATTAAGCGCCGCCCAAAAGCTCTTGTCGCACTGGTCGATCTTGCGCATGGTGGGTTTATGGAGAGCTTTTAGCTCCATGACGGCCGCGCCGAATTCTTCCGCCCGCTGTCTGGCTGAGGATTCAAGAAACAATCTGAAGTCATCGCCGCGCCCATGGTTGAGCACGATGGCATAGCGTCCCGAGTCGCCATAGCGCTCAAGTAGTCCAGCGAGAAGATTCACGGAGTCCTTGCCGTCATCCATCACATGCCAGAACAGGATCTCGATGGCCAACTCTTTGGCCAGCTCCAAGAGACCGCCGCTGGCGATCCAGGCATGGACATCCCGGTCACTTTGAGCCGCCAGATCCACGAGGACATTGGTCTCTTCCTGGGCGGCGGACTCCACAAGGCGGTCCAACTCTTCAAGGCAAGTTACTTCAACGGGCTGCGCAAAGTCTCCGTAGTAGCGCAAGAGCGCGCCATGGGAGCGATCAGTGTCGAATCCGGCCCAAGGTTGTTGTTTATCAATCCAGTATTGGGCAAGGAGGCGGGCGACTACCGATTTGCCCACACCCCCTTTCTCTCCACCGATAAAGTGAATCCGACTCATTATGGTGCAACTCCTGGCTATTAATGGGTAAAAAATGGATGTATGCAAGCGGTGTGCCGGGCCTTTTTCAACTACTGGCCATGATGCTCGTGGGTGACTCAGCCTCGGTTTTTTCAATATCCGCGTAGCCATTCGGGACGCAACCGCAAGCCGCCGGTCAGCGCCAGTTCGAGTTGAGCCAGCAGCGCCTCGCGGTCTTGCGGCAGGGTGCCGGCCAGCGCCAACGCGTTGGAGGCATGATTGGAACGGAATACCAACGGCGCGGGCGGATTCACCCGCTCGACCAGCCGGACCTGTTCCGCCAGCAATGCCCGGTCATCCTGCTCCTGAAACGGTTCGCGGAACTTGCGGTGAAATTCCTCGTGGATCAAGGGATCGATCATCAGTTGCAGGGTGGACAGATAGTCCAGTTCCACCCGGTTGACCAGTTCGGCGGTAGCGTCGATGTGCTCCCGCCAATGCGCCTGGCCACCGAGACCGAGAATCACTGTTGCGGAAACCCGCAATCCCGCCTGTTTGGCCTTGGTCAATCCGGCGATCATCGCCTCCGGCGTCGCACCCTTGGTGATCCGCTTGAGCAGGTCCGCCGAACCGGTTTCGATGCCGTAATACAGCAGAGTCAGACTGTTTTCCCGTAACTGGGTCAGTTCGTCCACCGATTTCTTCAGCAGATTGGCGGGCAGGGCATAGCTGGATACCCGTTCCAGTCGGGGGAGGGCGGCGCGCAGCGATGCCAGGAGGGCCAGTAGGTGTTCGGTCGGGGCGGC
>WBZP01003791.1_pt1 | contig 10353 bp, 10 predicted proteins | sample 5204301 | NCBI WGS metagenome assembly WBZP01 (sample SAMN12412401, study PRJNA552823) | activated sludge metagenome | isolation source: activated sludge from nitrification reactor of wastewater treatment plant... | place: USA: Pennsylvania | collected 2017 | reverse complement strand
CCGCCGAGCGATCAATCAAGAAGAGCCCCTGATAGATCTCCACGCCTGCAGACGCAAGCAGTGCAATCACGGTGACATCACGCCAGTTGAGCCGAGTCGCGACCATCGGCACCAACAGGCCAACAGGCACGAACATCAACGAGTTCAGGGCAAACTCCACCCGGTTGCCACCAAACCAGTCCTGGGCCCCCAGCCAGGATGCCAGGGCCTCCTGAGCCCGGTCGACGACATCAGCCGGCAGTGCTGGTGAGGGGTTCAGCAAGATGATGCCAAGGGTGATCGAGTAACCCACGAGCAAGACCGCCGCGATGACTTGGCCACTCGATCGACGATGTTGGCTCATCACCGACTCGTGAGGGCACTAGTGCGGAAACAGGTTGACGCCTTGGCCAAGTCGTCTCGACAGCTCATCAGGAGATCTGGGCCGGGCACTTCATCAATGAGCAACTCATAGCTGGCATCCAGAACGGACAAGACCACTCGGCCCGGATCATGGGCCACCACCTTCACCCCACCGACTCGATCGAAACCCAAATGACGGCGCAGTTCGATCTCGGCGTACTGCACCTCTGCGGACAGCCCACCGCGACCACGCAAGTGGTCGAGCAAGAGTCGCCCCTCATCGAGTGCCTCTATCGTCGCAACCGCCGAGTCGAGGTCCAGGTTGCCGTAGAACCACCCCTGCGGCAACGCCACCACATTGCCAGCGAATCGATGACCGCCAAGGTGAGACACCTCCCAAGTGCGCGTGGGCCAGCGTTGGGCCAGCGCCTTGTAGATCGGCCTGCCGATCTCGGCGCAACACCGATCTCGTTTGCTGTGTGTGCACACGAGCAGCAGCGACTCGGCTGATGGCCAAGGCGATGGTGCGCCCGCAACTAGTGCCGCCAGGTCAAGATCCAGCAAAGCCTCGTCACTGGCATGTTCCAAGCCGGAGACCACACCCTGCTGGAGTTGTACGACGTACGCCGCCCTGGCCGCAGGGTGCTTGGCGCGTCCGCGCAGAAGGAAGGTCTCGACCCCGGGCACGGACAGGTGATTCTTGACCTCATCGGGCAAACGACTCAACCCGACCGCCTCACGTGGCCATGATCCTTCTTGTTGCACCAACACGAAGACTGCTCCCTCACGCGCAGTGCCAGCCAACTGCGCGCCTTGCGCGCGGGCAAGCAGGGAGCAGCGCGCTTCATGAGGATCCACGCCTGCGACCCTAGAGCACCTTGGACAAGAACTTCTGAGTGCGCTCGTGCTGAGGATTGGTCAAGACCTCGGTGGGATCGCCCTCTTCGACGATCACTCCGCCGTCCATGAAGACGAGTCGATCACCCACCTCACGAGCAAAGCCCATCTCATGAGTCACGACCATCATGGTCATGCCTTCAGCGGCGAGATTGCGCATCACGTCGAGCACATCGCCCACCAACTCCGGGTCAAGTGCTGAGGTGGGCTCATCGAAGAGCATCATGTCTGGGTCCATCGACAAGGCCCTGGCGATCGCGACACGCTGTTGCTGGCCACCTGACAGATGAGCCGGATAGGCATCGGCCTTCTCCGCGAGACCGACCTTCTCCAGATTGGCCATCGCGATCTTCTTGGCCTCGGATCGCGAGCGCTTCTTCACCCGTTGCTGAGCGATGGTCAAGTTGCGCATAACAGTCATGTGCGGGAAGAGGTTGAACTGTTGGAAGACCATCCCGATCCGAGACCTGACTTGGTCGAGGTCAGTCTCCTCGTCGCAGATGTCGACCCCTTCCACCAATACGGTGCCAGATGTCGGCTCTTCTAGGCGGTTCACGCAGCGCAACAAGGTTGACTTGCCCGAGCCGGAAGGACCAATCACGCAGACGACTTGGCCCTCATTGACATAGAAGTCGACCCCACGCAAGACGTCATTGTCGCCGAAAGACTTGCAGAGGCCACGAACTTCAATCGCGCGTCTTGACTTGCCCTCGGGCGTCGGCTGGTTTGCGGTCATTGTCTGGGTCATCGAGACTTTCCTTGCCTGCGCTCCAGCCAGGCCACGAGTTGGGTCAGTGGCAGCGTAATCACCAAATACATGACTGCCGCCATCAGCAACGGGGTGCCGCTAGCGGTCTCAACCAAGCCATCGCGGGCCACGGCGAGGAGTTCGCGTGAGCCGGCCGCTGCACCCACAGCGGTGATCAGTGAGGTGTCCTTGAGCAACAAGACGAACTCATTGGTCAGCGGCGGGATCACAACCCGGATCGCCTGGGGGATGGTGACCGAAAACATCGTGCGAGCTGGGCTCATCCCCAGCGATCGAGCTGCTTCTTCTTGGCCCTTGGGCACGGCTTGGATACCAGCTCGCAGAGTCTCCGCCATATAGGCCGCAGACACGACCACCAACGCAGCCACGGCGCCGCCCGCTGCACCGGCCGGGAAGCGGTAGTTGAAGGCAATCGGCACGACCAGCACGAAGCCGATGATCACCAGGAGCGCCGGCAACCCACGAAAGAACTCGATATAGGTGGTGGCCAGCCACCGATATGGGCCGACTGGCGACAACTTCATCAACGCCAACACCAACGCCAAGATGAGTCCACCGACAAAGGACACGACGGTATAGATAACGGTGTTCTTGGCGCCGACGGTAACGATCTCCGGCCACATCGCCTTGAAGGCTTCAGGGTCAAGGAAGTTCTGCCGGATCGCAGACCAATCAGCAACAAACCCCAGTGCCACGACGACGGCGAGGAGAGCGGCGTAAAGAAGCCACTGGTTGAGCTTCTTCTTCGTACGTCGCTTCACAAGCATCCGCCTCGCAACACTGGGGTCTTTGCCAACATCAAGAAGAGATGTTGGATTCGCTGATCAGATCGATGAGCACTCTGCCTAGTTTGTGGCGAAGTACTTGTCGTAGGAGGTCTGGTACGAGCCGTCGCTGCGCATCTTCAGCAAGATGGCATTGACTTCCTTGACCAGTTCCTTGTTGTCCTTCTTCATAGCGAGGCCGTAGTTCTCGCCGGTGTCGAAGGTCTCCACGATCACGAACTTGCCGTCCTTGGTGTGGGTGAGGTTGACCGGGAGGTCTTGGAGCAGAGCATCGACACTGCCGCCCTGGATTGCTTGCCACATCTCGCCGTCACTGGGGAAGTCGATGATGGTGGCTCCCTTGGCATTTTCGGTGGCGTAATCCTTGCCTGTGGTGCCCTTCTGGACGCCGACCTTCTTGCCCTTCAAGTCATTGATCGACTTGATCGGTGACCCCTTGGGCACCAAGAGCGACTGCTTCGATGCGTAGTAAGGCTCGGAGAAGGTGAGCTTCTTGGCGCGCTCGGGGGTGATGGTCATCGCGCTGGCGACGATGTCGCAGTCACCGGAGTTGAGGGCCAGGCCACTTTGCAGTGCATCGAAGGATGAGTCCTTGACCTTCAACTTCACATCGAGATCGTCAGCAATGCGCTGCACGATGTCGATGTCGAATCCCTTGAAGCCACTCGAAGCCGACTTGTCGAACTCCTCGAAGGGGGCATAGGGAACATCGGAGCACACCGTCAGGGTGCCGCTTTCGATCAGTTTGCCTCCGCCTTTGGTCTCACCACCAGATGAGCCACAAGCAGACAGCGTGAGCAAGAGTGCCGCCAGCAGTGCCAGCGGGGTGAGGATTCTTTTGGTCATGGCCCGCACACTAGTCCTCCCGTGAGCTGATTGGGGCCTTGTAGGGTCGCGATTTAGTTACATTTCTGTGCCCTCGTGCTCTCAGCGGCCACCCAAGTCCCCTCAATTCCGGGCATCATGTGCTCTCGTGGACTTCCAAGAAGTGGTCACCAAACGCAGGATGACTCGCAACTACTTGACCGAGCCGGTCCCTGAGGAGATCGTGACCCGGGCGCTGCGCAATGCCACCCGGGCGCCAAGTGCGGGATTTTCGCAGGGCTGGGATTTCTTGGTGCTTGACCAACCCGAGAGCGTAGGTCTGTTCTGGGAGAGCACTTCAACCGACACCACCAATCCCGATCGGTGGCTGAGCGGCATGATGCGGGCTCCGGTCGTGATCGTGCCTTGCTCCAACAAGGCGGCCTACCTGGAGAGATACTCCCTCGCCGACAAGGGGTGGACCGATCGCAGCGAAGACAGGTGGCCAATGCCCTATTGGCACATGGACACCGCCATGGCAGCCCTACTGATCTTGCAAACAGCTACTGCGCATGGGTTGGGGAGTTGCTTCTTCGGCATCCCGCCCGATCGCTACCTCGACGTGCGCCGAGCATTCGGGATCCCAGATGAGCGTGCCCCCATCGGCGCGATCACCATCGGCTATCCAGCGCCGGCCAAGAGCGCGAGTGGCTCCCCGAGTCGGCGGGCCAAACGGGCGCTGGCTGACGTCGTACGCCGCAATCACTGGGATTGACGGCGACTCCCAGGCCGACGCAGGTCTGGGTGTGGCGACCGGCGGAAGGGGGAGAGTCCGGCCGCCACACGTGCTCATTGTGTCTCTTCGCGATGCTCCGCGCTAGCAATGTGCCCCACCAGCCAGACCACGAGCAGGGCCAGCAGCAGGCCCGCAATGTCGGCGGCAAAATCTGCCAAGCTTCCATAACGACCGATCGGCAGCCACGCCTGCAAGATCTCCGAAACCCCCGCGTAGACGATCAAGGCCCGAAAGGTCGTGACCGTCGAGGCCAGCCGCGCGACCCAAGCCGTCAATCCCAGTGCAAAGAAGAGCAGCGAATGCACCACCTTGTCGTTGAGTGGGAAGCCTGAGGGCACATCCGACGCAGGCGAGAAGAGCATGACCATGCTCATCACGAGCACCACCCAGAAGACGCCGCGGATAATCCACAAACCCGTGCGTGAGTCGCAGTACGCTCTGGCTCGTGAAAGATCCACGGAGTCGATTCTCAACCAAGAGACATCTGGCCTTGTTGACTGGGTACGCCGCACTCAGCGTCGCCGACACCTGGTTGGCCACGACTCGCGAAGACAGCCGGGCCCGCTGGATCACCAAACCCCTGCTGATGCCCACCCTGGCCGCTGCGATGACCCAACGGCCCGGTAATGAACTCTCCGGGGCCACAGCCGTTGGACTGGTTGGCTCCTGGGTCGGTGACGTCGCACTCCTGGGCAGCAGCAACAAGTCATTCCTGCGCGGGATGGCTGGATTCGCCGCGGCACAATCCGTCTACATCGGAGCCGTGATCCCCATGCTCGATCGCTCGACACCGCTGACCAAAAACCCCACGGCCAAGGCGATTGCAATCACGTCTGTGGCGGCAACCCCTGCTGTAGCGATTGCCGCTGGACGTCAGGACTCAACCCTCGGCACCGCCGTCGCCGCCTATGGCGCCTTGCTGACAGCACATGCTGCTGGATCAGCTCATCTCGATCCAATCAAAATTCCGGCTCGCAGGAGGAGAGCCCGGCTCTTGGGTGCACTGCTCTTCTTGCTGAGCGATGCACTGATCGGCGTCCGCAAATTTGTATTGCCCAGCCATCCCAAGGCACTGGAGGGGGCGGTGATGGCCACCTACACAGCAGCTCAACTATTGATTGTTGAGTCCGCTCGGGGGGCGGCCGAGCAGCAGGGCTAGACGAGAGACTGGATTTGTGGCAAACCCATTGAGCCTTGTCCGACTCGGGCATAACATCGATCTATGCAGCCTTGGCCGATCAGGCGCCTGATCTCGATCATGCTTACTGCGCTACTCAGCGCAGGGTTGGGCGTGGCTGCGCCCATGACCAGCGCCTCGGCCAGCGCCACCCCCAAGTTCAACTCTGCCAAGTTCAACTCTGCTTCAAGCTCTGCTGTCAACAAAGCCGCATTCGTCAACTGCCGAGTGCGCCAGACCCCCTTCTGGCCAACTCAGATGGACATCTGGGGTGTGGGCGCCAATATCGGGGTGATCGCTCGCCCGCGCCATCGGCGTACGCGCGTGCCCGGCACCCCGCCGGTGTCGACCTACGGCAAGTCGGTGATGGCTTGGTCTCCCTCGGATGCAGCCCCGGGAAGCTATTGGGGCAATGTCTTGATGAACGCCCACACCTGGCCTGACGGCAGCGCCTTGGGCAACCGGATGCTCGCCAACCTGCAAGTTGGCAGCCTGATCGTCGTGTCCGGCCCGCGGCACCACCTGTGCTATCGCGTGACCAAGCGCGTGGTCTACAAACCCCGCGGCAAGAAGATGATGAGGCAGTACTACTCCTGGAAGTCGCGTTCGCAACTCGCCATCGTGGTCTGCTCGGGCAAGCGGCTGGGCCCGGGCAAATGGACCCGTCGCACAGTCTGGTACGCGTCCCCTTCATGGGGCTGAGCTTCGCTAGGCTGACCGCTCCATAGTCAGAGGAGAGCGGTTGAGCCAGCCAAGCAGCGCGGCCATCCATCCGACAAATACCCGACGCTGGACCATCCTGGGTGTCAGCACCTGGGCCCAAGCCAGTTCATCAGTGGCGATCAACGGGCCGGCCTTCTTGATCCCCGCGATGAAACGCGATCTGGGGCTGAGCCTCACCGAAGCTGCTTCCATGGCAGCCCTGGCCATTGCCGGGGTACTGGTCATGTTGATCCCATGGGGTCTACTCGTAGACCTGTGGGGCGAGCGCCGGGTGCTCTTGATCGGCGTATTCGGCACCGCTGCGGCCAGCACCGCAGCCTCATTCGCTGACTCGCCCACCGCACTGGGAGTGTCCCTGTTTGCCATGGGCGCCTTCGGCGCCAGCACGAGCGCGGCCAGTGGGCGGGTGGTGATCGGCTGGTTCCCCGCACACCGAAGGGGGCTTGCCATGGGGATCAGGCAGATGGCCCAGCCCTTGGGCGTGGCGGTGGGCGCGATCACCATGGCAAGCATTGCCCACCGGTGGGGACTGGGCACAGCCCTGTGGGTGCCGGCCGCAGCCTCCCTGACCGCGCTCGTCACCGTCTTTGCCGTGGTCATCGACCCTCCGAGAGCCGAACGCACCGTCACCGTCTCTGCAAATCCGTATCGGGAGTCAAAATTCCTGGCCCGAGTCCACTCAGCCTCCGCACTCTTGGTGATCCCACAATTCGTGGTGTGGACCTTCGCCCTGACTTGGTTGATCGATCACCGCGGCTGGCACACTGATCTGGCCGGCATCGCAGTCGCCGCAATGCATCTGTTCGGGGCCCTGGGCCGGATCGGTGCCGGCCACCTCTCAGACGTGGTGGGCTCAAGGGTCAGGCCCATGAGATGGGTGGCCATTGCCGCCGCGATCACCTTGGGGCTGTTGGCGGCCTTCGATCAGACTCCTGCAGCAGTGCTGCTGATGGTATTCGCCTCCGCCATCACCGTGGCCGACAACGGTCTGGCCTTCACCAGCGTCGCCGAACGCGCTGGTGACTACTGGGCTGGACGGGCCCTCGGAGTGCAAAACACCGGCCAGTACGCCGTCGCTGCCGCCTCCGCGCCAGTGGCAGGCTTGATGATCACCCACTTTGGATATGCCGCGACCTTCGCCGCCATCGCACTGGCGCCGGTGTTCGCCGTACCCATAGTGCCCAGTCGTGACGAAGATCGCGCAGCACCCTGATCTACGCGCGGGTAGGGTGAGCAGTTGCGGACTGGTGCAGGCATCTGTCCGCTTGGGCCATTAGGCTCAGCGCAGGTACGCATCCCGATGATTCCGGAGTAAGCAATGCAGCTCTTCGCCCAGATCGTGTCGCTGGCGATCACCGTTGTCGCCGTAGCCTTCACCGCACGGGCGGTCACGCACATCCTCAGGGTGCTGCGCGCAGGTCAGCCAGCCTCGCGCACCGACAGCCCTGCAGCCCGCACGATCAACATGCTCAAGGAGACCTTGGGCCACACCCGCATGCTGCAGTGGCACTGGATCGGCGTCATGCACTGGTTCATCTTTGCCGCCTTCTTGGTGTTGTCATCGGCCGTGATGTCGGCGTACTTCCAGCTCTTCGACCCCAAGTTTGAAATCCCGATCCTGGGCCACTCCATCGTCTACCAATGGGTGTGCGAATTCCTTGGGCTCTTCGGCACCATCGGCATCATCGTCTTGATCATCTACCGCCAAGTGAAGAATCCTTCCCGCTTGGGTCGACGCAGCCGCTTCTTCGGATCCAGTGCTTGGCAGGCCTATTTCGTGGAGTTCATGGTGCTCCTGGAGAGCGCCGCGATCTTGTTCGTGCGCGGCGCAGAATTCAAGCTCCTCGACGGCAACCCTTGGCATTTCCCGCTCAGCCAGTTTGTGGGCAAGTGGTTCTATCCCGACGACCCCGAAGCCCTGAAGAACATCTTCTTCTTCGTTGCCATGATCAAGATCGTCTCAGCGATGGCTTGGCTGATCGTGATCTCCAGCAACCTCACCATGGGGGTTGCCTGGCATCGCTTCACCGCGTGGTTCAACATCTGGTTCAAGCGCGAGTCGAGTGGCCGCACCGCACTTGGTGCGCTGAGCCCGATGATGTCGGATGGCAAGCCGGTCAACTTCGAAGACCTCGAAGACATGGACGAAGAGACCACGCTGGGCGTGGGCAAGATCGAGGACTTCACCTGGAAGGACCGCCTCGACTTCACCACCTGCACCGAGTGTGGCCGCTGCCAGTCGCAGTGCCCTGCTTGGAACACCGAAAAGCCCCTGTCACCCAAGTTGCTCACTCTGCGTCTGCGCGACCACGCCTACGCCAAGGCTCCCTATTCACTGGCAAAGACCGACGAGGCCCGCGCCGCGCTGCCATCCGCCGTACTCACCGAGGCCGAACGCCCCTTGGTCGGTGCCACCGAGGGTGACTGGGCCTGGGATCCCACCGGCGGCGCGGTCATCGATGACGACGTCTTGTGGTCGTGTACGTCGTGTGGCGCCTGCGTGCAGCAGTGCCCCGTCGACATCGAACATGTCGACCACATCGTCGACATGCGGCGCTATCAAGTGCTGGTCGAGTCGAACTTCCCCGCCGAGCTCAACGGACTCTTCAAGGGGCTTGAAAACAAGGGCAATCCTTGGAACATGAACCCCAACTCCCGGATGGAGTGGGCTGCCGGACTCGACTTCGATGTCAAGGTCGTCGGCGAAGACGTTGAGTCGCTCGACGAGGTCGAGTGGCTCTTTTGGGTCGGCTGCGCCGGCGCCTACGAAGACCGCGCCAAGAAGACCACCCGCGCAGTCGCAGAGCTACTCAACATGGCTGGCGTCGAGTTCGCCGTGCTCGGCAATGGCGAGACCTGCACGGGCGACCCCGCCCGCCGCGCCGGCAACGAATTCGTCTTCCAGGGTCTTGCGACCCAAAACGTCGAGGTCTTCAAGGAGACCAAGGTCAAGAAGGTCGTCTCGACCTGCGCCCACTGCTTCAACACCTTGAAGAACGAATACAAGGACTTCGGTATCGAGCTCGAAGTCACCCACCACACGCAACTCCTCAACCGTTTGGTGCGCGAAAAGAAGCTCACCCCAGTCGCCGCTCAGGGTGGCAGCCGTTCGATCACGTACCACGACCCTTGCTATCTGGGGCGGCACAACCAGGTCTACTCGCCTCCCCGCGAGTTGCTCACTGTCATCCCCGGGGCCGAGCTCAAGGAAATGCCGCGCAACTCCGAGCGTTCCTTCTGCTGTGGCGCTGGTGGCGCCCGGATGTGGATGGAAGAGACCATCGGCGAGCGGATCAACGTCAACCGCACCCAAGAGGCTGTTGCCACGGGCGCTGATCAGATTGCAGTGGGTTGCCCCTTCTGTCGCGTGATGTTGTCCGATGGCCTCACTGCCATCCAGGCCAAGGGAGAAGCGCGCGAAGAGGTCGAGGTGCTCGACGTGGCTCAACTCCTGCTGGCCTCCGTGAAGGGCGAGGCACCGAAGAAGAAGGAACCCTCATCCAGCACGACCACAGCAGCGCCCAGCCCGGCCACAAGCACCCCGCCAGCCGCTAGCGATCCAGCACCACCGGAGCCTGCGCCAACGCCCCCGGCCCAGACGGGTGGCTCACTGTTCGACACGGCCGGTGAGGCTCCGGCTACTTCCAGCGGCTCGCTCTTCGACACTGCAACTGAAGCTCCGACCACTTCTGGCGGCTCACTCTTCGACACACCCGAAGAGAAGCCAGCGACCTCCGGCGGCTCATTGTTCGACACGGTTGATGAGAGCTCAGCAACATCTGGTGGCTCACTGTTCGACACGCCTGATGAGACACCTGCTGCCCCAGAAGCCAAAGAGCCTGCAGCACCGGAGTCAGATCTCGGGTCTGGTGGATCACTCTTCGACCTCGGTGGACAGGAAGCCTCTGCACCCAGCCCAGCGGCGAGCGAGTCCGCCGTAGAGGCAACGCAGGATCCGGCTCCCGCTCAGGCCACCGACAAGACCGAAGCCTCAAGTGAGGCCACCTTCGGTGGGGGCTCACTCTTCGACATTGTCGAGCAGGAGTCTCCTGCACAGACT
>WBZP01007659.1_pt1 | contig 10354 bp, 6 predicted proteins | sample 5204301 | NCBI WGS metagenome assembly WBZP01 (sample SAMN12412401, study PRJNA552823) | activated sludge metagenome | isolation source: activated sludge from nitrification reactor of wastewater treatment plant... | place: USA: Pennsylvania | collected 2017 | reverse complement strand
CAACCGGGAGGCGACCTGGCGAACATGCTCGGCCTCGACGCCACGATCCGCGAGACGGAACTGCGCCTCGTGCCCCGCGTGGCGCGGCGGGCGCGCATCGTCGAGCCACCGACGCGCGAGAAAGGCTTCGGTGTGCCGCGGATGGTGACCGTGGTCGACGACCCGGCGTTGCCGCGCGCCGTCTTCTACCGCGACTCGTTCGGCTCGGCGCTGATCCCGTTCCTCGCCGAGCACTTCCAGCGGATGGTGGCGCTGTGGGAGTACGACGTCGTCCCGGCGGCCATTCGCGAGGAACGGCCGCAGGTGGTCATCCAGGAATGGGTGGGCCGGCGCTTCTACACGCGGCTGCCGTTCGACGCCGTCGCCGCGGATGCCGCCGCGGCCGCCGACCTCACGCGTAGCGTCGCGGCGCGTCGATGAGCACGAGGCGGCGGCGCAGGTCGTCGTACCGTGCGCCGAGCGCCGTCCGCGTGGGCTCGACCTCGAGCGGCGCGGTGACCGGGAACGGCAGCGTCACGGTGTCCGGCAGATAGCGCCGGCAGGCGCCGAACTCGTCCTCGTACTCGGGCGTGGGGAACGTGAGCGTCAGCGTCGATCCGCCCGGCGTCGCCGCCACCGCGTACAAGGGATTCACCGCCAGCGTGCCCTGCACCTCGACGGGCGGCGGCACGGCACGCCGCGCGAACACCTCCGGCGTGCGGCTGGCGACGAGCGTGAGCGACGGCTCGTCGGTGAACGCGTCCGGCGCCCGCGGTGCCGTGAGGTCGACGGTCGCCTCCGTCACCACGCCCTCGAACAGCGGTGCATCGGCGAAGAGGCGCGGCCCGATCGGGGCGAAGAGGTCGGCGTAGGCGACCGGCGACAGGGTCATCCCGGCCGAGTGATTGTCGCCGAGCGCGCTGTGCAGGTGCGGCATGACGAGCGCGCCGCGCGCGTCGACCAGGCGCATCAGCTCCTCGGCCAGGGTCCGCCGCCGCCAGATGTAGGGGAAGGCGTCCGACAGCACGACCAGCGAGGCCAGGCCGCGCGCGAACGGCAGCGGGTCGTTGGCATCGCAGCAGACGGCCTGCACGCCGGGCGCCATGTAGCGGCGGGCGAGCCAGAGCTTCCAGTAATAGACGTCGGCGACCAGCGTCCGCGCCGGCGCGGCCAGGCCGGCGAGCACGCGCGTGAGGTGCCCCGAGCCGCCGCAGACGTCGACCACCCAGCCGGAGGTCACGTGCGGCGCCTGCGCCACGGCCCTCAGCACGGCCGACGCGGTGACGAACGTGGGATCGGAGAAGCGGTAGAGGAAATAGGTGCCCTCGGCGTCGGCGTTGAGCACGGCCATGGCGTCGCGGTAGGTGGCGGCGTCGCCGGCGGCACGCAGGGCGTGGAAGGCCGCGCGCCCGGCGTCGTCGAGTCCGAGCGTGACGTCGAGCGCCTCGCCGGGGTGGCCCGCCTCGATGGCGTTCATCGCCGCCCGCGCCCGATCGTCGGCGATCATCACCGGAATGCCGTCGACGATCGGATACGCGCAGCACGGACAGCCGAGCACGCCGTAGGCGACGTGGCCGTCGGCGCGAACGGCCGTCGCGGCATCGAGCGCGAGCGGCGAGCCACAGAACGGGCACCGCAGATGGGGCAACAGCGATTCGTGCATCGTCAGGCGGAGGGCGCGGGAGGCGCGGCGAGAGCGTCGAGCACCGACGGGCTGGCGGCCCCGACGCTCGCGCGGTGGAAGTGTTCGACGCCGAGCAGCCGCGACGCCGCGGCGTCGCCGAGACTGGCGAATGCGCTGTCGGCGAACTGCGAGCGGTGGCAGCGAATGGCCGCCAGCTTCTGGATCGCAAATGGACCGCTCGGCACGATGAGCGTCGGCGCAGCGGCGGCAGCGCCGAACGCGTCGGCGTCGGGCAGGCCCGGCACCACCGGCCGCCGTGCGGGGTCGGCCTCGGCCACCGCACGCATCTGGCCCGGTGGCATCGTCACGTAGTACAGCGCCGGACCGCTCCGGCCCAGACGGGTCACCGCTTCGGTCGTGCGTTCGTGGACGGCGATGTGGTCGGGATGCCAGTACAGGCCGTCGGCGCCGAAGGTGATCACGGTGTCGGCGCGAGCCGCGTGGATCAGGTCGGCGATCTCGGCGACGAGCAGATCCTGGTCGAGCCACGGCAGCATGCCGTCGGGATGATCGCGCAGCACCACGCGCGTGGCGCCGAGCACGCGTCCGGCCGCCTCGAGTTCGCGTGCCCGGGTGTCGCCCAGACGCCGGCCGTCGATGCCGGCCGACGTCGGTCCGGCGTCGCCGCGCGTCAGCGACGCGATCGTGACCGCCACGCCCGCCGCGGCCGCACGGGCGATCGTGGCGCCGCAGGCGAGCGACTCGTCGTCTGGATGGGCGACGACCACCAGCAGCGCGCGCGGCCGGGTGGGCGCGGTCATCGTGGCGGCGGCTCCGGGCCGTCGACGAGGCGGCGGTAGACGTCGACGTAGGCGTCGATCATCCGATCGAGGCCGAATCGCCGTTCGGCCGTGGCGCGTACCACGGCGCGGTCGAGGGCCAGCACCTGCGGCAGTCCGGCGACGAGCGCGTCCAGGGTGTCGAACACGCCGCCCGACACCCCGTGGTCGACGACCTCCGCGACGGCGCCGAGATTCAGGGCGGCGGCCGGCGTGCCGCACGCCATCGCCTCGGTGAGCACCAGGCCGAACGGCTCGGGCAGCTGCACGGGATACAGCAGGGCGCGGGCGCCGCCGAGCAGCGCGACCTTGGCGTCGCCGGTGACCTCGCCCACGTACTGGACCCGGGTGCCGTCGACCAGCGGCGCGACGTGCTCGTGGTAGTAGTCGTTCTCGGCCGCGGCCAGCAGCAGCCGGTGGCCGGTGCGGCGCGCGATGTCAATCGCCTGCGGCACGCCCTTGCCCTTCGTGAAGCGGCCGAGGAACAGCAGGTAATCGTCGGCGGTGGCGCGGAACGTGTGCGTGGCCGTGTCGACGGCGTGATGGATGGTGCCGACGATGCGCAGCCCGTCCATCATGCGCGCCTGTTCACGCGAGATGGCGACGAAGGCGGCGTCGGGATAGCGCCGCCAGATGTCGACTTCCTCGGGGCGCGGCGCGTAGTGCACCGTGTGCAGCACGGGCGTGGCCGTCAGCCGGGTGAAGGGCAGCGACATCGGCCAGTACTCGCACTCGACGTGTACCAGGTCGAACTGCGCCGCCCGCTCGATGGCGGCAGCGACGTTGAACATCTCGCAGATTTCCCAGGTCCACAACGCGGGGTCGTCGCGGTAGCCGCGCGGGAACGTGACATGCAGCCGGGCGGCGGTGGTGGAGTCGCCGGTGGCGAAGAGCGTCACGTCGTGACCGCGGGCGACCAGCCCTTCGGTGAGGTGCGAGGTGAGCGCCTCGATGGACCCCGAGCCGGCCGGCGGCACGGACGTGGCCACGGGGGCCACGTGGGCGATGCGCAGGGGCCGGCTCATGACAGCGCCGTCTCCAGCAGGCGCGGCAGCACCCGCGCGGCGTCGAAGTGCTCGGCGGCGATCTCGCGCGCACGCCGGCGATGCCGGGCGTAGTCGCCGGCGATGGCGTCGAGGCCGGCCAGCGCTTCGTCCGGCGTCGAAAAGGGCAGCAGGCCCTCGCCGTGCGGGAGGTGCGACGACCAGCCGGTGTCCTGCACCAGCGCGGGCCGCCCCGCCGCGAGATAACACTCGGTGCGGTCGCTGAACCAGCCGGAGCGGTGCGCCACGTAGGCGTGCTTGGCGACGCCGAACTCGGCCTTCGAGTGCTGCAGGAAGTGTCGGTAGTCCCACAGGTGCCGCGAGGCCGCCATGGCGTCGACGGTCGACCAGCCGTGCGTGGTCAGGAAGTCGCGCGGGCCGTTCACGGCCAGCTGGATCGACTGCCGCGAGCGGCGCGCCACGTCGAGGAACTTCATGAACTCGATGTTCTTGTTGCCGTCGACGTCGGCGAAACTCTGGATCTTCCAGGTCATCACCGTGGTGAAGTGCTCGGCCGGCAGGTCGTCGGGCGTCGCCCACTGGTCGAGCACCACCGGCTGCCAGGTCTTGTGCCACGCGAAGCCGCTCGTCGGCACGTCACACGCCGGCGTGCCGATGTTGGCGCCGAAGGTGAAGACGTGATGGAAGCGGCGGAAAAAATCCACGTACGACTGGTCGCCCTTGGCGAGGGCGAGCTGGGTGAACACCGGGTCGGTGTCAATGAACACCGCCCGCGGGATGCGCGCGTATTCGTCGCGCCAGAACCACGAGCCGCCCGACAGGTCGATGTAGAGATCGGCGTCCGCGCAGAAGGAGGTCAGGCGATCGTGCGAGGCGCCGTGGTAGGTGCCGTCCCAGTTCACGAACGTCCAGCGGTCGCCGAGGCCGAAGGGCTCGAGCGCGGCGTGGATGTAGCGCGTGCCGTAGCCGGGATCCTTCGAGATGGTGTTCTCGACGGGATCGTAGATGCACTCACCGGTGTCTTCCACGTAGAAGACCTCGTGGCCGAGGGCGCGCAGACCCAGCAGGTACATCAACGAGCACCACGTGACGCCGCCGAACGGGTAACGGGCGACGATGCCGGCGACCAGGATCTTCACGGGCTCAGAGGGCGTGCATGATTTCGTCGACCGACTCCGGCTCGTCGAGCGAGCGGCCGACCGACAGGCGGGCGCACATGCGGCGGTAGAGGGCGTTCGACTGCAGCAGGTCGTCGTGACGCCCCTGGGCCACCAGCCGGCCTTCGTGCAGCACGAGGATGCGGCTGGCGTCACGGATCGTCGACAACCGGTGGGCGATGACGAGCGTGGTGCGGCCGGCGCGCAGCTTCCGCAGGGCCTGGAAGACGGCGTCTTCCGACAGCGCGTCGAGCGACGAGGTCGGCTCGTCGAGGATGAGGATGCGGGCGTTCTTCAGCAGGGCGCGGGCGATGCTGATGCGCTGACGCTCGCCGCCCGACAGCGTGGCGCCGGCTTCGGCCAGCGGCGTCTGGTATCCCTGCGGCAGCCGGGCGATGAAGTGGTCCACGTGCGCCGCGCGCGCCGCCTCGACGACCTCGGTGTCGGTGGCGTCGAGCCTCCCGTAGCGGATGGCGTCGCCGATGGTCGCCCCGAAGAGCACGGCGTCCTGCGGCACCAGCGCCACCTGCTCGCGCAGCGACTGCAGCGCGTACTCGCGCACGTCGACACCGTCGAGCCGCACCTGGCCCGACGTCGGCGCGAAGAAGCGCGGGATGAGGCTGGCGAGCGTCGACTTGCCGGCGCCGGTGAGGCCGACCAGCGCCACCATCTCGCCGGGCCGGGCCGAGAAGCTGATGCCGTCGAGGATCGGCCGCGCCGGGTCGTAAGCGAATCGCACGTCGTCGAACACGATCTCGCCGGCGACGCCGCGGGCGTCGCGCCCGGCGGTGGCATCCGCCGTCTCGGGGTCGAGCGCCAGGATCTCGCGCACGCGCTTCGAGCTGGCGACCGCCTGCTGCAGCTGGCCGGCGGTGTGCGCGATCGACGACAGCGGCGTGTAGACGGCGGTGAGGTAGGCGAGCACCACCAGCAGGCTGCCGGCGGTGAGCGTGCCGTCGAGCACGTGCATGCCGCCGACGATGAGGATGAGCGCCGTGCCGGTCAGCGTCGTCATGCTGAGGGCCATCGCGAACCACGACTCCTGCCACGTGAGTCGCAGACGCGACTGCATGGTGTCGGTGCCGACGACGTGGAAGCGGCCGAGTTCGAAGGCCTCGCGCGCGAAGCTCTTCACGACCTTCACCGACGACAGGATCTCGAACATCCGGTCGACCAGCGCCGCCTCGGCCTGCTTCACCTTCTCGGCGCGATCGACCATCTTCGTCGACCAGTAGCGCAGGCAGGCCCAGAGGAACGGCACCACCGCCAGCGACAGCAACGCCAGCGAGGGATCGAGCTGGGCGAGGATGCTGAACATCACGGCCAGCTTCAAACCCGACATGGCCAGCGGGAACACGCCGCCCATGGCCAGATCGTTCACGCAGTAGGCATCGGCCTCGAGGCGGTAGACCGCGTCGGCCGTGCGCGTGGTGAGGTGGTGACGCAGGCTCAGCGCGAGCAGGCGGTCGAGCAGTCGCCGCCGGAGGTCGTAGACGATGTGCTGCCCGGTGTTCACCTGCAGCTGCGTGTGCAGCATCATCACGACTTCGAGCAGCAGCTGCAGCACGAGGCCGGTGACCGCGATGGTGATGAGCAGCGTGACCGGGTGCGGTCCGATCAGGTGATCGACCGCCGAGGCGAGCCAGGGCGCCATGGGTTGGCCGCCCAGCACGTTGTCGATGATGGTCTTCAGGAACCAGGGCGTGAGCGCCGCCAGCCCCACCTCGACGATGGAGAGGGCGGTGATGATGACGACGCGGGTCCGGTACGGACGCAGGAACGACAGCGTCCAGCCGAGCAGGCTCACGCGCGCCTCTTCGGGGCCTCGCGCTTGGGCGGCGTGGGCCTCTGCGTCTGCACCCGCGGCCGTTTCGGCTGGGGCGACCGGGCGACCGGCGCGGTGACCAGGGGCGTCGGCGCGGCGCTGCGGACGATCGGGCGGTGCGGCACCGGCGCCGGGGTCCGTTCCTGCCAGAGCGACATCCCGCCGACCCCGGCACCGAGCGCCAGCACGACAGCGGTGGCGGCCTGCCCCTTCTGCAGGCGGGCCGCCGGCTGCCAGCCGAAGCGGGCGCGCGCCGGGCCGCGCAGCGTGACGAAGCCCTGGGCGCTGCCGACGCGGCCGAGCGCCTGATCGAGCACCGCCAGCGCGCGCAGCGCCTGCCACGAGGCGCGCAGCATCAGCCCGCCGGTGACGACCACCGCCGCGAGGCTCGCCGTGGGCCAGCGCAGCGCGATGGCGGCGCTGGTCGCGGCGATGCTGGCCGTGGCCAGCAGCACCGCCCGCACCACGCCGTGCACGCTGGGCTGCAGGCGGGCGGCGACGCGGCACAGCACGCGGCCGGCGGCGTGTTCCTCGACCAGCGTGCGGACGTGCAGCCATCCCCAGCGGCCGACCGCGACGCTGAGGTCGCGGTCGCCGTGCCAGCCGTCGTCGACGTGCACGCGGCACGTCGGCCGCACCGCGCGCAGGCTGGCGACGATGGCCTGCAGCAGCGTGGTGTGCGCCAGCCACGACTCGCTCCAGAACGTCCATTCCACGGTGCCGCCGAGCTGCAGCCGCAGCGACGCCAGGGTGGCGGCGGGCGACGGCGCCGACGAGCGCCACGGCACGCCGGTGACGTGTGGCGAGTCGCCGACGTCAGGCGGCGCGGCCCAGCCGCGCAGCCGTCCATACACGCGCGCCACCGGCTGCAGCAGGTGCAGCCAGGCGATGAGCGCACGGTACTGCAGGCGGCTGCGCCAGGCGCCGTGCTGTTCGATCGGACCGAGCGACGAGAGATCGGTGCGCGTCGAGAACTGCACGCAGCGGCCGATCGTGGTGGCCCAGCCGAGGAGGCCCGAGACGAGCAGCAGCGCGGCGGCGTCGCCCGGCCGCACGACCAGGCCGGCGAGCCCCGCCAGCACGAGCAGCGACGACAGGATCATCCAGACCGGCGCGTGCGGCAGGAACTGGAACGGATGCGATTCCGTGCGGTAGACCGACGGGAACGGCGCCGAGCCCCAGAGGCCGGTGTTCACGCGCCGCCCCGAGAGCGACCGCACGAACGGCAGCGGGCTGTAGATGTGGCCACGCCACAACATCTGCCCACCGACGAACTTCTCGGGATGGTGCGCCTCGAGCCAGGTCTCGCCTTCGCCGTAGCCGACCTGCTGCCGCCAGTACGCCTTCACCGACGCGCGATGGTGGTGCCACACGAGCGCCGAGGGTGCGAAGCCGATCTGCTGCCCCTTCGCCTGCAGGCGCCAGCAGATGTCGACGTCGTCGCCGGCGCGGAGATACACGGGATTGAAGCCGCCGATGGCGATGAGCGCGTCGCGGCGGAACGCCATGTTGCAGCCGGGGACGTGTTCGGCGATGCGGTCGTCGAGCAGCACGTGCGTGGGGCCGCCGGGCGCTCGCGCCACCGCCTGCGCGATCCATGGATCGTCGGCGGGAACCACGTTCGGGCCGCCCGAACCCACGACCGTCGAGCGCAGCATGGGCTGCACGAGGTAGGTGAGCCAGTCGGCATCGACGCGCACGTCGGCGTCGGTGTAGGCGACGATCTCGCCCCGGGCCGCGAACAGGCCGACGTTGCGCGCCGCCGAGAGTCCGCCGTTCGGCTGGCTGATCAGGCGCACGGACGGATACCGGCGGGCGATGTCAGGCGTGGCGTCGCGCGAGCCGTCGTCGACGACGATGACCTCGTAGCGCGGATACGTCAGGGCCTGCAGCGAACGCAGGCAGTCGTCGAGGGTGTCGGCGGCGTTGTAGGCGCAGACCACCACCGAGACCAGCGGCCACGTGGCCCGTTCCGCCGCCGGGAACGGCGCGCCGGCGAACACCTGCGACACCGCGGCCAGCGCCGGCTTGGCCCGGCGCTCGTCGTCCACGAGCCCGAACTTCCAGTCGTCGACCGTCTGGCCGCCACGCCACCACTCGTCGGTCCAGGCGAACGCCACGGCCCCCGCCGCGCCTTCGGCGAACGCGGTCTGGATCTGCGCGGCGGTCAGCCGCGCCTGCCCCTCGAGTCCTTCGCGGATGCTGTCGGCGCCCGCTTCGGCGAGCAGCAGCGGCCGGTTGCCGGCCACGTGCTGCAGGCGGCCGAGGTAGGCGCGCAGATCGGCGTCGCGATGCAGGTAGACGTTGAACGCGCAGACGTCGAAGACGTCGAGGTCGAGGTACTCGGTGGGCGGGAAGTTCGCGTAGGTCAGCAGCGCGTCCGGCGCAGCGGTCTTCGCGGCGTCGTACAGCGAGCGCAGGAACGCCTCGATGCGGCGCGGGCCGTGCCAGCGCACCACGCCCGGAGGAATCTCGTTGCCGACGGCGAAGAGCAGCGCCGCGGGATGCCGCGCCATGCGCCGCACCTCGGCCGCGACGTCGGTGCGTACCTGGCGGGCCAGCGCGGCCTCGTCGAGGAACGCGACGTGCTGCGTCCAGGGCACGCCGGCCATCACGCGCAACCCGTGCGTGGCGGCCAGGTCGAGCACCGCATCGGGCGGCGGGGTGTAGGTGCGCACCGTGTTCACGCCCGCCGCGGCCATGGCGGCGAAGTCGGACGCGACACGGTCGAGCCCGGGGTACTGCACACCGGCGGCGTCGGGGGCGAACGTGCCGTAGGTGACGCCCTTCACGAGGAAGCGGCGCCCATCGGCTTCGAGGAACTTCCCTGAGACGCGTGGCTGGCTGGTCATTACGAGCTGGCTGAACCCAGACTACCCATTTTACTAGTGGGACGAGTGACCGCGCACTGCCGGTTCACCGGCTACGGCTATGCTTGGCGGCACACCTGTCGCCCATGTCAGACCCGCGCCCCCCCGCACGAGTCACCAGGCCGGCCGTGGCCGCGGCCGGGCTGCTGGCGTCGATCGTCGCGCTCGTCACGCCGTGGCCCTCGGCCGAAGGGCTCGCGGCCGGCGTCGTGCGCCTGTCGCTGGTGGCGACCACCGATCTGCACGGCTACGTCTTTCCGCGCGACGGCGCCGGCGGCCTCGCGGTGTTCGGCGGCTATCTCGCCAACCTCCGCGCCGCCCGCGCCGCCGATGGCGGCGGCGTGGTGCTGGTCGACGCCGGCGACACCTGGCTCGGCGGCATCGAGTCGGACATGTCGGAAGGCGCCGTGGTCGTCGACGCCTACAACGCGCTCGGCTACTCGGCGGCGGCCGTCGGCAACCACGACCTCGAGTTCGGGCCCATCGACGCCTGGTGGCTGGCGCCCGGGGCGCCTGCCGACCTCCGTGGCGCGCTCAAGGCGCGCGCGGCCCAGGCGCGGTTCCCGTTCCTGGCGGCCAACCTCGTCGAACGGGCCGCTGGTGCGCCGGTGGCCTGGCCCAACGTGCAGCCGTCGGCGATGGTCGAGGTCGCCGGCGTGCGGGTCGGGCTCGTGGGCGTGATGACGCTCGACGCCCTGTCACTGACGCTGGCGCCGAACGTGGCCGGCCTGGCCGTCACGCCGCTCGTGCCGGCGATCGTGCGCGAGGCCGCGGCGTTGCGCGCGCGCGGCGCGCAGGTGATCGTGGTGGTGGCCCACGCCGGCGGATCGTGCGCGACCTTCGACGCGCCGGACGATCTCACCGGCTGCGACGACACCGCCGAGATCGTGCACGTCGCGCGTGCCCTGCCGCCGGGGCTGGTGGATGCGATCGCCGGCGGCCACACGCACGACGCCATGGCGCATCGCGTGAACGGCATCCCGATCGTGCAGGCGTTTTCGTGGGGCCGGGCATTCGCGCGCGTCGATCTCGACGTCGACGCGGCGCGGATGAACG
>WBZP01007658.1_pt1 | contig 10355 bp, 10 predicted proteins | sample 5204301 | NCBI WGS metagenome assembly WBZP01 (sample SAMN12412401, study PRJNA552823) | activated sludge metagenome | isolation source: activated sludge from nitrification reactor of wastewater treatment plant... | place: USA: Pennsylvania | collected 2017 | reverse complement strand
AAAAATTGTTCGTGACATTGGGGGTGGTTGCGGTGAAGCAGCAAAGACTGCCATTAAAACCATGAATGATTTGAATCAAAAGTGGGTGCCGGGCAAGCAAAATGGGCAAAATGTCGATGTATTGTATACCTTACCTTTAAGGTTTAAAATGACTATTGATCAACCTATATCTAAGGTAGTAGAAGAATTGCCAAAGAAATCAGAAGAAGAAAGTAAAAAAGAAGCATTTAAAACTATGCTGGAAATGGCTGCCTTTCCTGGAAGTGAAAACGAAACGGATCCAATGAAACGTCTGAGCGGATCTTTTAATGAGATGACAAAATTTATCCAGAAACATTTAAAATATCCATCAAAAGCAAAGGAAAATAAGATTGAAGGTAGCGTTTACATTCGAATTACAATAGATGCCAATGGAAAAGTTACTGATGCTATGATAAAGGAAGATATTGGCTTTGGGTGTGGTGAAGAAGCACTCAGAGTAGTCAATATGATGCCCAATTGGTTTCCTGCTACTAAAGATGGAAAAGCAGTGGCAAGCACACAAAGCATTTCTATTTCTTACAAGTTGAAAGGATATGGAAACAAATCTCCTGATTTAAATACTGAAGATCGATTCAAAAATGGCATTGATCCACACCATTTAAATATTTACCCTAATCCTACGAGCGATCTGATAGAATTGTCATTGTTGGGATCTAAAGAAGATGTAGAAGTTTCTATTCTGGACTTGTCAGGTAAATTATTATACAAAAATAAATTTGACAATCGACAGGAAAGCTTTAAGACAAAAATTGATATCAGTCAGATAAAAGTTTCAACTATTTTAGTTAAGACTGTACAAGGAAATAACGTTTCTACCAGTAAAGTAGTGATAAGAAAATAAGCTTGAACAATATCTTCTAAAAAATCCCAACGTTATTTTTGTAGTTTCGAAGGGATTTTTTTTATCATTCAAATTTTATTTCTATCATCACCAATAAGATAAAATCTTTGTGAAATACCCACATTTCTACATATCATAAAATTTTCTTATATTTGCCTTCTATTTTAATTTGAAGTAATATCAGAAATTTATGAGTGACAATACCGGTGTACTTTATAATGAAGACAATATACGAAGTCTTGACTGGCAGGAACATATCCGGCTCAGACCAGGTATGTATATCGGAAAACTAGGTGACGGATCAGCTCAGGAAGATGGTATCTATATTTTACTAAAAGAAGTGATAGACAATTCTATTGATGAGTTTGTCATGGGAAATGGTAAAAATATAGATATTTCCATCGAACACGGAAGAGTATTTATCAGAGACTTTGGGCGTGGTATCCCTCTGGGGAAAGTGGTAGATTGTGTGTCAAAGATCAACACAGGTGGAAAATACGACTCCAAAGCTTTCAAAAAATCTGTCGGTCTGAATGGTGTAGGTACAAAAGCGGTCAATGCATTGTCCAGTTATTTTAAGGTACAATCATTCAGAGACGGAGAGACCAAGTCGGCAGAGTTTTCTAGAGGTATCATCACATCTGATCCAAAAGTAACAAAAACAACAGAGCCCAATGGCACATTGATTGAATTTGTAGCTGATGAAACCATTTTTAAACATTACAGATACAGAACTGAATATATAGAAAATCAACTTTGGAATTATGCATATTTGAATGCCGGATTAAAGCTCAATTTCAATGGCAAAACACTGGTATCAAAAAATGGCCTAAGAGATCTTTTAGAACGAAAAACTGATGTGGAAAATCTCTTGTATCCCATCATACATCTGAAAGCTGAAGATATCGAAATCGCTATCTCTCACAATACTTCTTACGGTGAAGAGTATTATTCTTTTGTCAATGGCCAAAACACGACACAGGGAGGAACGCATCTTGCTGTTTTCAGAGAAGCCATAGTCAAAACCATCCGGGAATTTTATAATAAACCATTTGATACTCGCGACGTACAGACATCAATAGTTGGCGCTATAAGCATCAAAATAGAGGAGCCCGTGTTTGAATCCCAGACCAAAACCAGACTTGGTTCTCAAAATATGGCACCGGAAGGTATGTCCATCAGAGCATTTGTGATTGATTTTATGAAAACAAATCTGGACAACTTCCTTCATAAAAATAAAGAAGTTTCTGATGCCATCTTGCGTAAAATACTTCAGTCAGAAAGAGAACGTAAAGAAATCGCTGACATCAAAAAAATAGCCAACCAACGAGCTAAAAAGGCAAACATTCACAACAAAAAATTGCGTGATTGCCGGATTCACCTCACAGATGGCAAAAAAGCAGATGATGAACAGAAACTTGCCAGTACTATCTTCATCACTGAGGGAGATTCGGCCAGTGGATCTATTACTAAAGCCAGGAATGTCCAGTCTCAGGCAGTATTCAGTCTTCGTGGTAAGCCATTGAACTGTTATGGAATGACCAAAAAAGTGGTGTATCAAAACGAAGAGCTCAATCTGCTGCAACATGCTTTGGATATAGAAGATGGGATCGAAAATCTTCGGTATAATCGTGTAGTCATTGCAACCGATGCCGACGTCGATGGTATGCACATCAGATTATTATTACTGACATTTTTCCTACAGTTTTTTCCTGATCTGGTCAAGATGGGCCATTTATATATACTGGATACACCACTTTTCAGAGTAAGGGATAAATCAAAAACTTATTATTGTTATAGTGAGCAGGAAAAACAAGAAGCCACACAGAAACTAAGAGGTAAAGCAGAAATCACACGATTCAAAGGATTAGGAGAAATATCACCCAATGAATTTGAAGATTTTATCAGTGAAAATATAAAACTGGAACCAGTAATTCTGGGTGAAGGCACTAAAATTGAAGATCTGCTATCTTACTATATGGGTAAAAATACGCCTGAACGTCAGGTATTTATTATCGATAATCTGAAAATAGAACTCGATCAGATACAGCAGGAAGAAAAAGTCATGGATCTGGAAAATGTAGAAGCTGAAGAATTAATTTAATTTTCTATTTTGGACACCAAGCCTGACCCAACCATACTTATCGATATTGTCCGAATGCCTATGCCATACGGCAAATATAAAGGTACTCTGATCAAACATATTCCTACGTATTATCTGGAATGGATGTCCACCCAAGGATTTCCGGAAGGAAGATTAGGTATGATTTTATCCACTGCTTTTATCATCAAAACAAATGGATTGGAATACTTACTTAAAGATATCCGTTAATTTTAAAAATGTTTGCTTTATATGAAAATGTTCGTTGCAGCCATCCTACTTATTTTTCATTTCGTCGGACATCTATCAGGTCAACAGGCAGATGATCAATATAGAAATAAAAACTGGAACCCAAAGGCTGGTAAATATTATTTTTCCACGCAACTTACTTACTCCTATCACAATGATTCAGCAGAAGACGAATATAATCGTTCCGGTGAGATAAGTATTTATATTGATGAGAAGAGCGGCACCTTTCTATTTACCAAGGAGTCGTATGGAAATACCGGCGAAATGGTAGATTTTGTCATTGCTGATCAGCAAGGAAACTATATCTTTGGGTATACTGACGAACACGGAAAAAAACTACGCGAAACGTTGAAGTCTTATAAAACTTCGGATAAAATTTTTCAGTCAAAAAACGTTGAGAGCGATTTCAAAAAGTATTGTAAACCAACCGGTAAGACTAAAATATTTGGGGAAAATAAATATGGATGGCCCGTATTTAAAGGTACTGAATATAATATTAATGATATGCTATCTGACAGTAGCACGGTATACATAACCACTTCAAAATACAGTTATTTCCCAATGTTTTTATTCAACCAATTGCAAAGTGAAACCAAACTACCTGTAAATTTTAATTTCAGTAAAATATTACCTTCAAAAAATCTTATTTTACAACATTCATATGTATTGGACGGTTCAATTTCTTCATACACGTTAATCTCATCATCTCCTACAGAATACTTCATAGATATAGGAGGCTACACGGTATTAAAAAAATAAAAAAGGATACCAACATAAAGTATTGATATCCTTCTATTTAAACCTAATATTACGATAAAATTATTATCCTTTTAGTACTTTTGCCATGGTAATACCAATGTCCGCAGGTGAATTGACCACATAAATGCCACATTCTGCCATGATTTTCATTTTAGCCTCTGCAGTATCATCGTGCCCACCGACTATAGCGCCTGCGTGCCCCATTGTTCGACCTTTTGGCGCTGTTTGTCCGGCTATAAATCCCACTACAGGTTTTTTATTGCCTATGCTTTTTATGTATCTTGCAGCATCAGCCTCATAATTTCCGCCTATCTCACCAATCATCACAATACCATCTGTTTCAGGGTCTTCCATCAATAATTTTACAGCATCTTTAGTAGGTGTACCTATGATAGGATCACCACCAATTCCTATGGCTGTAGAGATACCCATTCCCGCCTTTACGATCTGATCCGCGGCTTCATAGGTTAGTGTTCCCGATTTTGAAACCACGCCAATTCTACCCTTTTTAAAGACAAAACCCGGCATGATACCCACTTTTGCTTCTTCTGGGGTAATTACACCAGGACAATTCGGACCTACAAGTTTACAGTTATATTTTTCGATATACGCTTTTGCAATCACCATGTCCTGTACGGGTATTCCTTCTGTGATGCAGATGATCACTTTGATACCTGCTTCTGCCGCTTCCATTATAGCATCAGCAGCAAATCCAGGTGGCACAAAAATAATGGTGGTATCGGCGCCGGCTTTATCTACTGCTTCTTTTACGGTATTATATACGGGTTTTCCCAAATGTACACTTCCTCCTTTTCCTGGAGTTACTCCACCAATCACATTTGTACCATAATCTATCATTTGCTCTGCATGGAAAGTACCTTCTTTGCCGGTAAACCCCTGAACAATAATTTTTGAATCCTTATTGACCAATACACTCATAATCCTGTCTTATTTCTTTTTTTGTTCTATTAAAATGATCTCTTCTCCAGGTAGATGCATCAGATGCTTCTCTCTTGCAAATTTCTCCTGATTATTCTTGAGATCTTCTTTGTCCTTAAGCGCCTGCACTATCTCATCATTCAAATGCTCCTTTTCCATCTCCATTCTTGAGATGGTACCATTAAGTTTCTGATAAGCAAATATATTATGTTTATCGAAAAAAGCTACCCACACAATAAAACAAACAGTAACAATTGTATACTTATTTATCCAAGATGGTGAGATTCCAACCAATGAAGCTACCTCATCAAGTATTTTCTTATCTTTTGCCATGATAGAATGATTTTAAAAATTATACCATTAAATATTGAGCCTTAGTAATATCTTATTTATGAAATAAGTGATCTGCCAGGATAGAATGCTGAGTCACCCAATTCTTCTTCAATTCTAAGCAATTGATTATATTTAGCTATCCTGTCACTCCGAGATGCTGAACCTGTTTTTATTTGTCCTGTATTCAAAGCTACTGCCAGGTCAGATATGGTAGTATCTTCAGTTTCACCGGATCTATGGCTCATCACTGAAGTGAACCCGTTTCTTGTGGCTAAATTAACAGCGTCAATGGTCTCAGTTAATGAACCTATCTGGTTTACTTTTACCAAAATGGAATTGGCGGCTTCCTGCTCTATCCCTCTCTGCAACCTTTTGGTATTTGTAACAAACAAGTCATCTCCTACAAGCTGTACACGACTGCCTAATGACTTAGTCAGTTTTGTCCAGCTTGCCCAATCGTCTTCATGCAAACCGTCTTCAATTGAAAAGATAGGATAATTATTTACCCAACCTGTCCAATAGTCCACCATTTCATCGCTGGTAAGTTTTTTACCTCCAGATTTGTGAAAATGATACACTTTTTCTTCTTCATTATAAAATTCTGAAGCCGCTGCATCCATTGCTATCATAATATCGATACCTGGTCTGTAACCGGCAGATTCGATGGCTTTTAATACTATCTCTATGGCTTCTTCATTGGACTTAATATTTGGTGCAAAACCGCCTTCATCTCCTACATTTGTTGAATATCCTTTGGATTTTAATACAGATTTTAAATGATGAAAAACTTCCACGCCCATTCTTAAACCTTCTGAAAATAGATCTGCACCAAGTGGCATAATCATAAATTCCTGAAAATCAATGCTATTGTCGGCATGTGATCCTCCATTCAGAATATTCATCATAGGTACAGGCATGATGTGTGCATTTACACCTCCTACATATCTGTACAAAGACTGCCCCGACTCTTCAGCGGCTGCTTTAGCCACAGCCAGAGAAACACCCAATATAGCATTAGCTCCCAAATTTGATTTATTTTCTGTACCATCAAGCTCAATCATGATGTCATCAATATATCTTTGCTCATAGACATCTTCTCCGATAAGCGCTTCTCTGATTTTATCATCAATATTATTGCATGCATTCAGTACTCCTCTACCCAAATATCTACTTTTATCATTGTCCCTTAATTCTACTGCTTCATATTTTCCTGTAGAAGCGCCTGAAGGTACAGCTGCCCTTCCCATTATTCCATTTTCAGTCAGTACTTCAACCTCTACTGTTGGATTTCCTCTTGAATCCAGAATTTCTCTTGCTCTGATATCGACAATTACACTCATATTAGTTATATTTTGCTTTTTTTAATAGGTTTACAAAATCATCAAAAAGGTACTTGGAGTCATGTGGTCCTGGATTAGCTTCAGGGTGATACTGGACAGAAAAGGCGGGTTGATTTCTCATTCTGATACCTTCTATGGTTTCATCATTCAGATTTCTGTGAGTAATTTCAATGGTATCAGAACACATTAACACATCCGGTTCACTTACTGTAAAACCGTGATTCTGGCTAGTTATCTCACATTTCCCAGTTTCTAAATTTATAACAGGGTGATTTGCACCCCTATGCCCATGGTGCATTTTAAAAGTAGAAATCCCATTTGCCAAAGCTAAAATCTGATGACCAAGACATATTCCAAACATAGGTTTTTTAGTCAACAAAAGTGACTTAACCGTTTCTATAGCATACTCCATTGATGCAGGATCACCTGGTCCATTAGAAAGGAAAAAACCATCCGGATTAAAAGAAAGAATATCAGAAATATTTGTTTTGGCAGGAAAAACCCTCAAAAAACAACCTCTATCTGATAAGCTGTTTAAAATATTTCTTTTCGTACCAAAATCAAGCACAGCCACTTTTATGTCCGCATTCAGCTTCACTATATCATATACTTCCTTTGAAGAAACTATACTGGCAAGTTCAAGGCCCTCCATGGAAGGCACTTTCTTAAGTTTCGCTGCAAGCTCTTCTTTATCAAATATTTCTGATGAAATGATACAATTCATCGCGCCTTTATCACGGATATTTCTAACAATGGCTCTTGTATCCACATCATATATGCAGACAACATTATTCTCTTCAAAATACTTTTGTATATCCAGGTCTGCCAAAGGTCTGCTATAATCATTGGTAAAATTTTTACAGATCAATCCGGATATCTGAACACGCTCAGATTCAGTATCTATTTTTTTTGTACCATAATTACCGATATGTGCATTTGTAGTGACGAGTATCTGACCAAAATAAGACGGATCAGTAAATATTTCCTGATAGCCAGTCATACCAGTATTAAAACATACTTCACCAGTTGACGACCCCACTATTCCAGCAGCACTGCCTTCAAAAAAACTGCCGTCTTCAAAAAGTACTACAGCCTTATCCTTTTTCGAAAAATCCATTTTAGATAAATTATCTGGAGAATATGAGTGCAAATATATGGTTTAATGCAAACAAATTACATTCAATTTACATATTTCTGTTACACTTATTAAATTTGCATCTTTAAACCCTAATATTATGAATGAGCAGGATAAAAAATTTAAAGAACAATGGGAAAAAACGATAGCAAATGGGAGAATTAGGTATAGTTTGTTACATGGCTCCACATTTGGATTCGCCATTTTTATCCTGGTTAATATGTTTAGTTTGAAAGAACAATCATTTAAAGAAATTTTCTTTACATCGGCTGCATTTGAACAAATGACTTTCATGGTTCTAGCTGGCATTCTAGGTTATGGTACACTAAAATGGTGGGTTAACCAAAAAGTGTATAACAAAATATTAGATAAAGAAAAATCGGGCTACTAATGTAATCTAAAAACGAAAAGGGATTAACCAAATTATGGCTAATCCCTTTTAATATTTTCAAACTGATATTTACTCTTCTTCGCTTGTAGCTACTTCATCAATAACAATAGGTGCAGCAACAACTGCAGCAGCAGTAGCGACTGCAGCTGATGTATTTTCACCACCCGTTTTACGTCGACCTCTTCTTGTTCCGGTTTTTGCAGTACCCGCTTTAGCTTTCAATACTTCATTAAAGTCAACCAACTCAATCATTGCTATCTCTGCACCATCTCCTTTACGGAAACCAGTTTTAATAATTCTGCAATATCCACCAGGACGATCTGCAATTTTTGGTGCAACATTATCAAATAATTCATTTATCACCTCCTTACTTTGAAGATCTGCAAAAACCATTCTGCGTGAGTGTGTTGTATTCTCTTTAGCTTTGGTCAAAATGGGTTCAGCATAAATTCTTAATGCTTTTGCTTTTGCAAGAGTTGTATTAATTCTTTTATGAAGAATCAATGAATTGGTCATATTCATTAACAATGCATCTCTATGACCTTTTTTTCTACCTAAATGATTAAATTTTTTACCGTGTCTCATAGACGTTATTTTGTTGTACCACTATTACTTGAGTTACTATTCGGCCTTGAACTCTGTGAAGTAACGTTTAATACTAATTTATAATAATTAATCCGCAAGCGGGCCGAAACGATTACTCCTCGTCTAGTTTATATTTAGAAAGGTCCATACCAAAAGTAAGCCCCTTCTGTTGTAAAAGCTCTTCTATTTCTACCAAAGATTTTTTACCAAAATTTCGAAACTTAAGTAACTCATGCATATCAAACCTAACCATCTCGCCCAATGTATTAATCTTTGCTGCTTTAAGACAATTGTAAGCTCTAACAGATAAATCTAAATCCTCCAATGAAGTCTTCAGTAACTTTCTCATGTGAAGAATATGCTCATCAACTACATCGTCCTGTCGTGAAGAAGAATCATTGAAAGTGATGTTCTCGTCGGTGATCAACATTAAATGCTGAATCATAATCCTGGAAGCTTCCTTAATTGCTTCTTCAGGATGTATAGTACCATCAGTCTTTATATCTACAGTAAGTTTCTCGTAATCCGTTCGTTGACCTACCCTGGTATTCTCCACCTTGTAAGCTACTTTTTTGATAGGTGTATAAATAGCATCTACTGGAATCACACCAATTGCTGCATCCTTTGGCAAATTATCATCAGCAGGAACATACCCTCTACCCTTTGTTACAGTAAATTCAATTTCCAGAGTTACATTTGGTTCAAGTGTACAAATATACAAACCTGGGTTCATTATTTTAAACACATTTGTATTTGCTTCAATATCACCTGCCAAAAATTTGTCTTTACCAGAAATGGTCACATATAACTTTTCTTCTTCAGAACCTTCAGATAAAACCATAGGCTTTATCCTGATTTGTTTAAGGTTTAAGATAATATCTACTACATCTTCTACTACACCCTTTATTGTAGAAAACTCATGGTCAACTCCAGCAATTCTGATTGCAGAGATAGCATATCCCTCCAATGAAGAGAGGAGAATTCTTCTTAATGAATTTCCTATAGTCTGACCAAAACCAGGTTCTAACGGCTTAAATTCAAAAATGCCTTCAAAATCATCTGCTTTCTGAAGTAAGATTTTGTCTGGCTTTTGAAAATTTAGAATACTCATTATGATAATTTTACTTAATATAATAAAAAGGAATAGGCTATCCTTTGTGGATAGCCATATATATTATTTAGAATACAATTCAACGATTAACTGCTCGTTAATATTTTCTGGTATTTTTTCTCTTTCCGGATGCGCCAAATACCTTCCTTCCATCTTGTCACCGTTCCACTCAATCCATCCATATATTTTTGCACCATCTCTTTTTGCAGAAACATTGGTCTTTATGATATCAATATTTCTTGATTTTCCACGAACAGACACTACTGCGCCTGGTTTTAGTAGCATAGAAGGGATATTACACAAAATACCATCAACAAGTATGTGTCTATGCGTAACCAACTGACGTGCAGATCTTCTGGTTTTAGCTATTCCCATTCTATATACCACATTATCCAATCTGGATTCTAAAAGTTGAAGCAAAATCTCTCCTGTCACACCAGATTTAGCTGCTGCCTTTTCGAACAAATTACGAAACTGTCTTTCTAATACACCATAAGTGTACTTAGCTTTCTGCTTTTCGATTAATTCT
>WBZP01007657.1_pt1 | contig 10356 bp, 9 predicted proteins | sample 5204301 | NCBI WGS metagenome assembly WBZP01 (sample SAMN12412401, study PRJNA552823) | activated sludge metagenome | isolation source: activated sludge from nitrification reactor of wastewater treatment plant... | place: USA: Pennsylvania | collected 2017 | reverse complement strand
ACCTGTGCGGCCAGCCGAGCCTTTGCCGTACCGTTACGGTCGGGGGTCAGACGTTCGAGGCGATTCCCGCAACGCTGATCCGGCAAGCGGCTTGTGCCGTGGCCCGGTGTTGCTAGCGGAACGCGCGAACCCGATTCCCCGTCCCTCAATCCCAACCGAAAAGTTGACTCATGAACGCCCTGTTTCTCTGCACCGGTAATTCCTGCCGCTCGATCCTGGGCGAAGCCACTTTCAACCACCTCGCGCCGCCGGGCTGGAAAGCGATGAGCGCCGGGAGTCACCCGACTGGCCAAGTCCATCCGCGTTCGCTGGCCCTGCTGGCGCGCGAGGGCATCTCGACCGAGGGCTATCGCAGCAAGTCCTGGGACGACCTGCCGGTCACGCCCGACATTGTGATCACGGTCTGCGCCAGCGCGGCGGGCGAAACCTGCCCGGCGTATCTGGGGCCGGTACTCCGAACGCACTGGGGCGTGGACGACCCGGCCCACGCCACCGGCACCGACGCGGAAATTGACGCGGTTTTCATGCAAGCCTATCGGACGCTGCGCGCCCGCATCGAGGCTTTTTTCGCGCTGCCGCTGGCGGAATTGCAGAACGACCGCGCTCGACTGAAGGGGGAGCTGGATCGCATCGGCGCACTGTTGCCATAACCCCAAATTAAAGCGCCACCATCCGGGTAGTGCTGACTTTAGCCGATCCGCGCGCGCGGCATTCCCGTGGCGGCTTTTCCGCATTGTGCGCGTCCCCGATGATGGGGATAGCCGCCAAGAAGAGATCGCGACACCCGCTTGCAATCGTGCCAAATTGTAGTATATACGGTTATACGAATATTCGGATTAAAAGCTTATGTCCTATCCCCACCGCTTTTTCCAAGCCTTGGCCGACACCACCCGGCTGCGCTGCCTGATGCTGATGGTGGCGGAAGAGGAAGTTTGCGTCTGCGAGATGGCGCACGCGCTGGGTGAAATTCAGCCCAAGGTCTCACGGCATCTGGCGGCGCTGCGCATGGCCGGTTTTATCCTCGACCGTCGGGAAGCCCAGTGGATTTACTACCGCATGCATCCCGACCTGCCGGCGTGGATGAAGGAGGTGTTGAAAACGTCCTACCGTGCGCTGGTCGAGCAAACTCCGTTCTGCGCCGACCGGGCCGCATTGGCTGATATGCCCAGTCGTCCCCAGCGCCGCTGCGCGGCTTAACTCAGAGGAATCCTGTGATGGCGACTCTCTCCACTGCTCCCGTTTCGACCCCGGCCTTCACCGACGCGCTGAACAGGCTACGCACCACCGCGCAGGACTACCCGACCGAATTCAAATGGTTGGGCGGCATCATCGCCGTGTTTCTGCTGGTCTTCTTCATGCCGGTGGGCGCGGCGCGCTTCGACAACGCCGTGCTGGAAGGGCTGGCGCTGCTGAACTGGTACGCCCGCGAGCATGTGATGCTCTGCCTGGTCCCGGCGTTCTTTATCGCCGGGGCCATCGCGGTGTTCATCAGCCAGGACGCCGTGATGAAGTATCTCGGCCCTGCTGCGCACAAAGTCGCCGCTTACGGCGTCGCTTCGGTCTCCGGTTCGATTCTGGCGGTCTGTTCCTGCACCTTGCTGCCCTTGTTCGGCGGCATCTACCGGCGCGGCGCGGGACTGGGGCCGGCGATTGCGTTTCTCTATTCCGGCCCGGCGATCAACGTGCTGGCCATTGTGTTGAGCGCCAAGATTCTCGGCGTGGAGCTGGGGGTGGCGCGGGCGGTGGGCGCGGTGAGTTTCGCGCTGGTGATCGGGCTGATCATGCACTGGATTTATCGCCGCGAGGAACTGGCGCGGGCGACGGCGCAGAAGGGGTTTGTGACGGGCGCCGATCAGGGCCGGCCACTGGGCGATACGGCAGAATTTTTCGCCTTGCAGGTCGCCGTGCTGGTGTTGGCCAACTGGGCGCCGGCCAGCGCCGAAGACAGCGCGGTGTGGCACGCGATCTTTGCCTGGAAATGGCCGCTGACCGCATTAGCCGGCGTCGGCTTGGCCGGGCTGTTGGTCTGGCGCTGGCGGTGGCGCTGGCAACCGCTGGCGGTTACTGCGGGCGGGGTTGCGGCGGTGTCTTGGCTGGTTCCGCAGCATCCCGAACTGGCGTTCAGCGCTGGCCTGATCGGTTTGACTCTGGCCGCCGCGACGCAACCCGGCGATGGCGAGGAATGGCTGAGTCAGACTTGGGGTTTCGCCAAGCTGATCCTGCCGTTGCTGCTAGGCGGGGTGTTGCTGGCGGGATTTCTACTCGGTCGGCCCGGTCACGAGGGCATCATTCCGTCCGAATGGGTCAGCGCGGCGGTGGGCGGCAATTCGCTGGCGGCTAATTTTTTGTCCGCGCTGATCGGCGCGTTCATGTATTTCGCCACCCTGACTGAAGTTCCGATTGTTCAGGGTTTGCTCGGCTCGGGCATGGGCAAGGGACCGGCGTTGGCGTTGCTGTTGGCGGGACCGGCGCTGTCCTTGCCGAGCATGCTGGTGATTCGCAGCATTCTCGGTACGCAAAAGACTGTGGTTTACTGTTCGCTGGTGGTGGCCATGGCGACGCTCACCGGCGTGGTGTTCGGCATGTTCTATCCCTGATTGAGGAGCGAAGACCATGATGAAGTTTCAAGTTCTCGGGAGCGGTTGCGCGAAGTGCAAGGCGCTCGGCCAACACGCGGAAGCCGCCGCGCAAGCGCTGGGACTGGAGTATGAACTGGAGAAAGTCACCGATATGAACGCCATCATCGACGCCGGGGTGATGAGTACCCCGGCGCTGACGGTGAACGGTGAGATCAAGAGCGCCGGCAAGGTGTTGTCGGTGGATGAGATCAAGACGCTGTTGAGCGCCTGAGCGAGCGCTCCAGCCGCCATGAACTCGCCCCGCGACCATGCCCATCATCATCACCACGGCGAAACCACGGGCCGCGTCCTGTGGCTAGCCACCGCGCTGACCCTGGCGTATGCCGGGGTGGAAGCGGGCGTGGGCTGGTGGGCGGGATCGCTGGCGCTGGTCGCCGACGCCGGGCACATGGTCAACGATGCCGCCGCCCTGGCGCTGGCGGCGGTTGCGGCCTGGCTGGCCCGCCGTCCCGCTTCGGCGCGGCACAGCTACGGCTTCGGGCGTGCGGAGTTTCTGGCGGCGCTGATCAACAGTCTGGCGTTGCTGATCCTGGTAGCCTGGATCACGGTGTCCGCCGTCCAGCGCCTGCGCGACCCGCAACCGGTCATCGGTGAAGCCGTGTCGCTGGCCGCCGCCGCCGGACTGGCGATCAACATCGGGGTGGCGTGGCTGCTCGGTCGTGGAGAGCGCAATCTCAACACCCGCGCCGCCTTGCTGCATGTCCTCGGCGATCTGCTCGGTTCTGTCGGCGCGCTGCTGTCCGGCGTCGTGATCGCCTTCACCGCCTGGACGCCCATCGACCCGCTGCTGTCCCTGGGCATCGGCGCGCTCGTGCTCCTGTCCAGCCTGCGGCTGCTGCGCGAGGCGCTGCACGGGCTGATGGAAGGAACCCCGTTCACGCTGGCGTCGGAAGAGGTCGGGCGGGCGCTGGCGACCGTGCCCGGCATGGCCTCGGTGCATGACCTGCACATCTGGAGCGTGGCACCGGAGCAGGTCATGCTTTCGGCGCATCTGGTGGTGCGGGATCTGCGTCAGTGGGAAACGGTTCTCGACGCCTGCCATGCCCTGCTCGCCGAGCGTTTCGACATCCAGCACGCCACTCTGCAACCCGAACCCATGACTCGGACGGTACGGTGGCTGGGCGCGCGGGGCGGGGAATCCACGCCCGACACTCATCGGGAGAGCCCGCGATGATCGGGCGAAGCAAAGCCTGGCTGGGCGCCCTGCTGGCCTGGCTGCTGATTGCCGGCACCGCGTTCGCGCAAGGCCCCTGGGTCGAGACGGATGCGACCGGCAACGTCCAGGTGCATCTCTACTTCTTCTGGTCGGAAACCTGCCCGCATTGCCTGGAGGCGCACCCGTTCGTGGAGGCGATTCCCATCGAGCGACCCTGGGTGATCGTCCATTCGCTCGAAGTCTCGCGTCAGCGGGAAAACGCCCGGCGTTTCATCACGCTGGCCGAATCGCTCGGACAAACGGCGGAAGCGGTGCCGACCCTGATCGCGTGCGGCGTGATGGAAACAGGCTGGGGCGGCGCGGCCAGTACCGGCGTCGCCCTGCTGCGGCGGCTGGATGAGTGCCGGGCACGCGCGCTGCCAAATCCGCCTCCGATCACCGCGCCAACACCCGAAGCGACGCCACGGGTGCATGTCCCCCTGCTCGGCGAGGTGGCGGCCGACAGCCTGTCCCTGCCGGCTTTCACGGCGGTGCTCGCCGGGCTGGATGCCTTCAATCCCTGCGCCTTTTTCGTCCTGCTGTTTCTGCTGAGCCTGCTCGCCCACCAGAAAAGCCGTTCCCGGATGTCCCTGATCGGCGGGATTTTCGTGCTGACCTCGGGGCTGATGTACTTCGCCTTCATGGCGGCCTGGCTGAATGTGTTTCAACTGCTGGGCGCATTGGCGTGGATCACCCTGGCCGCCGGCCTCCTGGCGATCGTGGTGGGAATCCTCAACATCAAGGACTTCTTCGCCTTCGAACGGGGCATCACCCTGTCGATTCCCGAATCGCGCAAGCCCGACATTTATCGGCGGGCGCGGGCGATCCTCAACGCCGATAACCTGCCGGCCATGCTGGGCGCGACCATCCTGCTCGCGGTGGCGGCCAATTTCTACGAACTGCTGTGCACCGCCGGCTTTCCCATGGTGTACACCCGCCTGCTGACTTTGAGCGATCTGTCGGCCGGTGCTCGCTATGGCTATTTGGCCTTCTACAACCTGATCTACGTGCTGCCGCTGGCGCTGATCGTGTTCGTCTTCGCGCGCACCCTGGGCGCCCGCAAGCTCGCGGAACGGGAAGGGCGGCTGCTCAAGCTGCTGTCCGGCGTCATGATGCTGGAGTTGGGCATCCTGCTGGCGGCGGCGCCGGCGCTGCTCGATAGCCTGGCCGTTTCGGCGGCCCTGCTGGCCGTCGCCCTGGGTCTCACCGCCCTGGCGGCAAGGCTCGCTCGCGAGGATCGGGGACGGTCGAGCTGACGCGGCGAAACTCCTACACTCATTTGGCGAACACTTCGAGCGTGGCCAAGGGCATCAGATTGTCCGGCCGACTAATGTCCCACAAGGGCGTCAGATCGACCCAACGCAACCCAACCCCGGACAGGCACTGCCGCCTCTACATCATGACCCGTTCCGCTCTCAGTTTGGTGCTCTCGAACAGTTGCGACCAGCCTTCCAGCGCACTCGACCGAAAATCGGCCCCTGAACGCGGTTGCCAAACCATGAAACGGTCATGCAGACTCACAAACATGCCATTGGATTTCCGATTCTTCCTGATACCCCGTGAATACACCCCCTCCTTCCCCGATCACCGCCCAGCCGACCACCAATGACGAAGACCTCACTGGCCGCATCCTGCGCGGCCGCGTGCTCAAAACCGGGTTGGATCACTGCGACTTGGCCCTAATTGACCCGGAGACAGGGCAGGAATACAAGCGCAGAGGTCGGCTTTATCAGCAGGAAAGCCTGGCATGGAAAGATCCTGCCCTGATGCGGGACCTGCCGGCCTACCAACCCTCGACTCCGGGGCATCCCGTAGAGCTGCCCGCCGTCTATGTTCGTCACCTGCGGGAGGTAGGGAATGAACGCCTGTGGTTTGTGCATGAGCGCTGGGGCAGGGACAACCCCTGGGCCGCGATCAAGCTGAAAGAGGACGACCTGGTCTATGGCGCTGTTACCCATGAGATGACTTCCCACAGAAGCGGCGAGATGGCAGGTTACCTCGTGCAGTTGGACGATGGGCCAACGCTCACTCTGGATGGAGAGCCTGATGAGTCTGGGAGACGACAACCCGACATTGAGGTTTTCATCCCGGTGGTCGAGCTACCTTGGGCCGACGGCCGTTTGGGGACGCTGCCGACCGCTCCGGACAAGAAACGCATGACCCTGGTCAAAGGCGACCGGGTGCAGGCCATGCTGCTGGACATACGCCCGCCACCCCAGCACCCCAGTACCAGCATTACCCGCCTGATCAATTATCGCGATGCCCACAGCCAAGCCCGGCAGTCACAGTGGGAAATCGGAGCGCGCTTACGCTTGCGCCTGCTTTTCGGCAACCGGGTAGACGACGGGGCAGATACGATACCGGAGCAAGCTTTTCTGAATGGCGTCCGCCTGCTGTTGGTGGATGACGACGAACGCGCCTTGCACACCTTCGCCGAGCTTTACCGCCTCAACGGCGCCCACGTCGAAACCGTAGCGGTCGAGCGAGACCACTTCGGCGCGGCCTGCGGGACCGTTGCCCGAAAGCTCGACGAGGCCGACTTCGATCTGGTCATGGTGGATAACAACCTGCCCGGACAGGGGTTGGGCGAGCGACTCATCGATGTCGTCGCGCTCAAGAGGCGGACAGCGGAGAATAAGCCACTGCGCTTCCTGCTACTCACCGCCAACCCCCTGGATGCCTGTATCTCACGGGCCAAGCGGCTGGTGTTGCAGAGCAAAGGAGTGGTGGGATTCCTGCATCGGCCCCTGTCCCACGACAGTCTGCAAAAAATGCTGGCGGGTGAAATCCTTTGGGAAGAAGACGTCGAGCGCCCTCGGGGCCAGTCTGCCGCTTGCCCAAACCAGGCGCCGACAGGCAGCCATTCACCCGCTGCCCTGCTGGCGGATGTCGCGGGTCTGCCGGAAGTGCATTTCGCCATGCTGCTGCGCATCGACCCGGACCTCACGGCGAGCGATTGCCTGACCGCCGGCCGGGCGCCCTTCGACCGGGCCGACCTGAAACGCGTTCTGGCCGGGACAGATCTGCACCTGCTGGCGGAAGGACGAACCAACCAACTCCTGCTGCGCCCGAACGAAGGCGGCAATGCCGACCTGCGTGTGATGCCGGCGGAACCGGCGCGTTGGGTGGCCTTTGAGGTAGATGGCGAGCGCTGGATACTGGGCGTAGGTCATAACAAGAGCTGGGATCCATCGCCTTACTGGCCTTGGTGGCAACAGGCCTTGGCCGCCAGACTGGAAGAACAGAGCTGGCTCGCATGGGCGCACGAATCCAGCAGTTTTGTGGAACTGGGCATGGCTCACCAGGGCCTGTGCCACGAGATCTTCAACCTGCGTAACGAAATGGAAGCCCTGTTGCAAACGGGCGAAGCCTGGTTGAAGAAGCCGGGCAATGATCCGGCCTTTTTGCCGTCACTGATCGGCAAATTGCGTCGGTCCCACCAAGACACGTTGAATCTGGCCGAACATCTGCTGGAAGGCCTCTCGCATCGGCAAAATCATGTTTTTCTGCCGGCCGCGATGGCCACCGTGCGCAGCATCGTCAGGGAGGAATGCAAAGCCAAGAATCTCTTGCTGCACATCGCGCCGACGCCGCCCATCGCGCTGCAGGTGCCTTCGGCTGCCTTGGTGCTGCCCGTGGTAAACCTGGCGCTCAATTCAGCCAAACATCACTATCGCCAGGAAAACCGGCGTGTTTCCATCGTCACCGATGTCGCTCGCCAGTCCGGTCAGGCCATCCTGCGCGTCGATGTGCGCGATAACGGTCCCGGCCTCAGCGTCCCCGCCCGTGCCCGGCTCTGGCAACCGGGCCGCTCGTTCGCCGCCGCCCAACAGGAACGCCACGGCATGGGCCTTTGGCTGTCCCGCCTCCTGGCGGAAGAAGCCGGCGGCCGCCTGGATCGCGTCGAAGACTGGAGCTACCTGGGATCTCATTTCCGACTCAGCTTTCCAATCGGCCTTTGAACGATGCCCACCGACGAGCCCCCCAAGCACTCCGCTTGCTGCTGATAGACAACGACACAGCCTTCACCGAGGCGGCGCGTAGTTATGCACTGATGCAAGACTGGATCATCCAGATCGAGACCGACCCTGGGAACTGGTGTCCGGACGAACCCAAACCGAACATGGTGCTGCTGGACTACGGCCTGGGGGAAGGCAGCCTTGATGTTTTGGGTAACTGGGCAAAGAAACTCAAGGAAACGGGATTGTTGGATGCGACTTGGCTGCTCTCGGGCGTGGCCAGTGCAGAGCGAGATGAGTTCATTAAGCAGCAGAACCTGCGCGGATTCTTGCGCAAACCCATAGACCTCAGCCACCTACCTACTCTTATCAAGCCTGAAACGCCTGCCGCGGCAGAAGCGGTTGCCGCAGCAGGCGCTGACAAAGCTCAACAATCCGTTTCGGAAAAGCAATTCTTCCCACTGGACCAGCTCGCCGACGAACTTGCACCTGCGATCGACATCATCGACCTCGCCACTCTGGAAGCAGAATGGTCGAACCGAGCCGCTCGGGAGCATCCTCTGACACCGCTCGACCGCAAGATAGTGCGCCTGCTGGAAGAGGAATTGTGGTTGGGGAGCGCCGAAGCCCGTCCCCTCTCCGGTGCCCAGCGCCTGGACTGGGACGCTGATAAGAACGCTTTCCGTTACACCCGGCTCTATCCGCTGGGCGAACGTTACTGGCTGACTCGTGATTGGCGCGGCAGCAAGACTGTCCATGATGCCGACCTGTTCGACTTTGAACAAATCCCAAAATTGAATGATCGCCTGAACGCCGCCGCCATGCTTCTGGCCAAGCGTCATGGCATTACCCGGCTAAGGATATACAAAGTGGCGGAACTTCCTTCGTGCCTCCAGTACGGAGAGGAAACACTGTCCCCTTTGGTCATGCCGCTGTTTCAGCGTGGTGACGGCTTCAAGCCAGATGCAGCTACATGGCGGCACGCCGGTTTCCTCATGCGCGACAACTCTGAGACCAACAAGGCTGCGGCGCCGGCTTATGTCTGCGCGCCTGAGGCGGTCGGGTCCGATGTCAGGGAGCGTATTGGTTGCTCCAGCATCGAATTCGGCAATGCAGGAACCCGTGCACAATTCCCCGTCCGGGATTCGAGCGGCCAGATGAAAGCCTTGCTGGCTTTCGACCGCCGCACCGACCACCTGGACTCGCTCAATGAAAACGACAAGGAGTTGGTCGGAGTGGCCCTGCGGGTGGTAGGGGTGTTCGACGGCCCCTTGGGCGAAGAAGAAGTGACGGCCATGCGTGGCTTGCTGAAGGACTTGGGCGACCGTCTGCTCGGCTGGTTGAAGGATGACGAGCAGGAACGCGAGCGCAATTGGCATATCCGGATTTCGGAGGTTCTGCGCCAAGCCCTGGTTGAACAGCAACACACACGGGATGCCGATCCTTTCGACAACCTTTCCAGTGTCTGCGCCAACCTAATGCAACAATGGAAAGAGCCGGACAAAGAGCCGGACAAAGAGCTGGATAAAGAGCTGGATAAAGAGCTGGATAAAAAGCCGATTACTGGGTGGGTCTGGGGGGTCTGGGGTTCGCCAACGGGCGGCGAACAACGTGCTCCCGCCCCGCCTCCTGACCCGCTGACTGGTTGGTATCTCGCGTTGGATCTGGGGCAGGAGCAATGGCAAGCCGTCGCTGGTGCGGGACCCATCTTTGATCGCTACCGCTGGCACGGCAGCCCTCTACGCATTATCTCGCCTCATGCTCAGGCTTTTGCTGCCGAGGCGTGGGTACCCCAACCCATCCAGGATTTTCAGGCTTGGCGGAAGAAGCATGATGAGTCCCAGAAGAGCGAACCGCCGGATGCCTATCGGCTTCTGGAGACGCTGCCAGATGCCTATCGATTTCTGGAAACGCTACCGGATGACATTGGCGTCTGGTTGGCGGTTCCAATGCAATTGGAGGGTAGCGTCCGGGCGCTGATGGTGGTGCATTCGTCCTACCGATACCACTTTTCCAGCGTGCGCTGCAACCTACTCAGAATTGCCGCACGTCGCTTGCTGCCCCCCCTAGCCGCAGCCGTGCGGGAAAGCCAAGTGCGTGGCGCCTTCACTGCCGCCGTCATGCATGAGGTGAAGAATGATGCCGCCGTCGCGCTGTTGCACTGCGAATGGCTAGAGGGGCATCTGAACCAGCATGCAGCGTTGCTGGACAGCACAGTCGCCGAGCGCTTGATCATGTTGCGCCACTATCTGGAGGGACTCTCCGAACTGGGGCGGGATTTTCTCGATGTGCTTCGCCCGGGCAGCGACGCGCCGGGGCGTTATCAGGACGATATTACCTATGAGCTGAACCAATCGGCATCGGTAGAACCGCAGGAGTGGATGGACAACCAGTTGCGCGCCTGGCGGTGGATCTAAAACGATACAGCAGTGACTGTTGTTGATATCGGTATCAAAGAAGGAACGGTAACTACCAACGTATCCCACTGGTGTGGCGTGGATCACTCTTGGTCTGGAAAGTGCCCGTCAGGCCTACGCCTGGGTGGGTCCGCCTCGGCCTGATT
>WBZP01007656.1_pt1 | contig 10357 bp, 6 predicted proteins | sample 5204301 | NCBI WGS metagenome assembly WBZP01 (sample SAMN12412401, study PRJNA552823) | activated sludge metagenome | isolation source: activated sludge from nitrification reactor of wastewater treatment plant... | place: USA: Pennsylvania | collected 2017 | reverse complement strand
TCCTCGTCCATCGCATCTTCGGGGATGGACAGGCCGTAGTACTGCTTGATCCAGCGCTTTTCTTCGAGGGTGGGTGCTTCCAGGTCGACCCAGATCGGCTGAAAGCGCGACAGCTCTTCCAGCGACTCGATCTCTTCCTGAAACAGCCGGCCATTGGCCAGCGTAAAGATGTTGAGCATGGCTCAGGGATCCCAGATGGGTGGACAAGAATGACCAGCGATCCGGGCCCCACAGGACGTTCGGATCACCCGCCGCCTGGAACGCGAGCTGGGTGATGAGGCCGGCGGTCTGGTGGTTGCCGTGGCCGTCGCGCTGGTTGCCCTGGAAGCGCGACAGCAGGATCCACGGGCGGCTCATGCGGATGATGCGAACCACGTCGCGCATCACCGTGTCTTTCCCCCACTTCTCGAACGCCTCCTCGAGGCGCTTCGAGAAACCGTAGTCGACCATCGACGTGAAGTACTGCTCGTCGACGCCGTAGTAGCGGTCGGAGATGCGCAGTTCCTCGGTGCGGATGAGCCCCAGCCCGTCGAAGAGCTGCGGCCCGATGGCGTTGTCACCCGACTCGCCGCGGTTCAGCGTCATCAGCGCCAGCCGCGCGCCGTCCTTGCGGCTGAGGCGCGCCAGCACGCCGCCGTGCTCGTCGTCCGGATGCGCGGTCGTGTGCATCACGCTCGCCGTCGTCCGCGCCTTCAGGATCTTCTGCCACGCGCCGGCGGCGCCGGCGTCGGGCGCGACGCCCTGCGCTGCCGGGAACGCCGCGAAGAACGCAGCGAGAGCAGCGCATGCCATCAGGAGCCGGCGCGCACTGGACGGGGGCTGGGGGCTGGGGGCTGGGGACTGGGGCGTGCCGGGAACAGCGGCGGGCTTGGTGCGCATCGTAGGAACCTTACTTCACGTGAACGAGAATCGGGGCTGAGCTGCTGGCGCGTGACCCGCCCCAGCCCCCAGCCCCTGGCCCCCAGCCCCTACCCTTCGACTTCGCTCAGGGTGGCCCCGAGCGGAGTCGAGGGGCTAGAAGTAGAACTTCACCGCGAACTGCATCTCGCGCGGGTCGCCGAGCGTGCTGGTGATGCGGCCGAAGGTGCCGGCATTCGACACGTTGGCGGCCGGGAAGCCGTAGTTCACCCAGTTGAAGAGGTTGAACACCTCGGCGCGCAGCTCGAGCCGGCGCTCACCGCCGAGGCGGATGTTGCGGAACAGGCTCATGTTCATCGACTTCGAGCCGGGGCCGCGCACCGTGTTGTTGCCGCAGGTGCCGTAGTTCCGGCCCGAGATCGCCGAGAACGCAGTGGTGTCGAACCACTTGTCGAGCGTGGGCTCGAAGCCGTCCGGCGTGGGATCGCCGATGCAGTTGGCGCGCGTGATGCGGCCCGATCCGGTGCCGACGGTGTCGTTCGACGTCACCGTGAAGGGACGGCCGGCGCTCAGCGTGAGGATGCCGTTCACCGACCAGCCGCCCAGGATGGCGGCCGCCGGACCGCTCGTGGCCAGCGGCTTGTTCGCGCCGAAGGGCAGCTCGTAGATCGCGCTCGCCACGAAGCGGTGCGGGATGTCGAACGCCAGCGGGCCGTAGTCGGCGGCCATGTTGTAGGCGTTCTGCGGGAAGTTGCCGGTGGCGCCGCCGCCCGCGCTGAGGTGATCGAGGAAGTCGCCGAGCGCCTTGCTCCACGTGTAGGCCAGCGTGTAGGAGAAGCCATCGGCCATCCGCTTCTGCATGCGCACCTGCAGCGAGTCGTAGTCGGCGCGGCCGTTGCCGACGATCTGCTCCAGGAACGCGTTGCCGTAGCCGTACTGCGCGTACGGGAACGTGACGGTGTTGTCGGCGTTCACGATGCCCTGGTTCAGGTTGCGCAGCCGGCGCCCGTTGCGGGTGCGGTTGCCCACGTACTCCACGGCGCCGACGATGGTGTCGGTGAACTGGTATTCCGGGCCGATGCTGAACTGGTAGACGATCGGCGTCTTCTGGTTCGGATCCTGGATGCGCCACTGCACGATGGCGGGATTGATGGTCTGCGCGTTCAGTGGCGTGAAGCCCTGCGCGAAGGTGAAGGCCGGCGCGTCGTTGCCGGTGTTGGCGGTGATCGAGGCGTCGACCAGCTGCGGCAGGTTCAGGCCCAGCGCGCTTTCGCTGCCGAACCGGTCGAACTGCTGGTAGAAGATGCCGACGCCGCCACGCACCACCAGCCGCTCCACCGGGTTCCACGACACGCCCAGGCGCGGCGCGAAGTCGTTGGTGTCCTGGTTCAGCAGCGCCCGGTCGTACACCGAGCCGTCCTTGGCGGTGATCACCCGCCCGGTCGCCGGGTCGATGTTGGTCAGCTTGTCTTCGCGGTCGAAGAGCGGCGTGAAGCGCTCGTAGCGGATGCCGGCCGTGACGGTGAGGTTGTCGCGCACGCGCCAGCTGTCCTGCGCGTAGAACTGCCAGCCGTCGGCATACAGATCGGGCTGGTGGAAGAGCGTGAGGCGCTGCGCGCTCGACAGGCCGAGCAGGAAATCGCCGATACCGAACCCGGTGTAGCGCGCGTCCGGGAAGTTCAGCTCGCCGTTGAGCGAGCGCAGGTCGATGTAGTTCACCATGTCGCGACGGCGCTCCACGCCGAACTTCATGGCGTGGCGGCCGAGCGTCCAGGTGAGGTTCTCGGCGAACTGGAACACCTGCGAGGTCTGGAACTGCGGCCGGAAGAACGGGCCGCCCAGCCGCGCGAATCTCGCAATCGGCATGTGCGGCAGGCCGCCGTAGAACCGCGGATCGGTGGGCACGCCCTTGATGCCGTACTGCGCGTTCGAGTCGACGCCGAACGCCAGGTGCACGGCGTCGGAGCGCACGCGGTTGTAGCCGGCGCGGAACTCGCTGAACAGGCTGGCGCCGAAGATGCGCGACCAGCCGGCCACCGCGTTCTGGCCGCGAATCAGGTAGTTGCTCGAGAAGTCGCCCGAAGCCACCGGGTCGTCGAGCACCGGCGGCTCGCTGCGATCGGTCTGCGAGAAGCTGTAGCGCGCGAACACGTTGTCGCGCGTCGACAGGTTGTGATCGAGGCGGATGTCGAACTGGTTGATGTCGTTCTTCAGCGTGCCGTTCGAGATGAAGTTGTTGTTGAAGAACCCGGCGCCCGGCACGTTGGGCAGCGGGTAGAGGTTGATGAGGCGCGCCGCCACCGGATCGATGCACGAGGGGTTGATGCGGCGGTTGGCGGCATCGACGCAGCCGGCCGGCACGAACGGGTTGCTCGCGTTCATGGTGCCGGTGAGCTCGCTCAGGTCGCCGCGCCGCATGGCCGCCGTGGGCACGGTGGCCGTCTGCGACAGCGCCCGGTCGGTGCGCGTGGCCTGGTAGTCGCCGAAGAAGAACGTCTTGCCGCGCATCACCGGGCCGCCCAGGGTGAAGCCGGCGATGTGCTGGTTGAACTCGCCCTTCGGACGCTGAGCGCGGTTGTTGTCCCACGTGTTGGCGTTGAAGGCCTCGTCGCGGAAGAACTCGAAGCCCGACCCGCGGAACTGGTTGGTGCCCTGCTTGATCGAGGCGTTGATGACGGCGCCGGCGGCCTTGCCGAACTCCGCGGAGTAGGTGCGGGTCTGCACCTTGAACTCCTGCAGGGCGTCGATCGGCGGCTGCACCACCTGCGGGCTGCGTTCCTGCAGGTTGGTCGAGAACGAGTTGTTGTCGGCGCCGTCGAGCGTGTAGTTGTTCCAGGTGGCGTAGTTGCCGTTGGCGTTGAAGAACGAGTCTTCACCGCGGCTCGAGATGCCGGCCGGCGCGGCCACCACGCCGGGCGTGAGATAGGCCAGTTCGGAATAGCGGCGCCCCAGCAGCGGCAGGTCCTGGATCTGCCGTTCGTCCACGATCTGGCCGATGTCGGCCGACTGCGTCTGCAGCAGCTCGGCGCGGCCGGTCACGGTGATCTGCTCGGTGACGGCGCCGACGCCGAGGGTGAAGTCGAGCTGCAGGCGCGCCTGCACGCTCAGCTGCACGCCGGTGTAGGCGGACTTCTTGAAGCCCTGGAGTTCCGCGGTGACCGTGTACTTGCCGATGCGCTGCCCCGGGAACACGTACTCGCCCGAGGCGTTCGTGACGGTGGTGACCGACACGCCGGTGGCGTCCTGGGTGAGGGTGACGGTGACGCCGGGCAGGACGGCGCCGCTCTCGTCGGCGACCTTGCCGACGATGGTGCCGGTATCGAGCTGGGCCGAGGCGGCGGCGGGCAGGACGAGGAGCATCGCGGCAAGGGCGACGCGGAGCAGGCGGGCTGGCATGGGCACTCCCTGGACGACAGTCACAACCGTGTGACGTACGGCTGCGGCAGTATCCGGCGGGGGACGCCGCGAGTCAACGGCCATCACCCAGGCGCCGTGCAGGCGCCGGGCGACGGCGAGTGAGCCGGGGTGCGACGGCGGCGAATCAGCGCGGGGCCAGACGGGCGCGCACGTCGGCGCGAATCGGCCACGACACGGCGCCTTCGCGGTTGTAGATGCGCACCAGCAGTTCGGCGGTGGTGTCGCCCGGGCCGAAGAGCGGCGCGCCCGACTCGGTCTTCAGCGGGAACACCACCCAGTAGCGGTCGTAGTCGTAGTTGCGCTGGGCGATCGGCTGCAGGGCCCGCACCTTGCGCAGGTCCTCCGTGATGACGCCGCGCACGAAGCGTCCCGACTCGCTCGGCGCGTCCTTGGGCCGCAGGAACGCTTCCCAGTCCATCGGCACGACGCCCGAGCCCTCGTTGGGATCGATGTCCACCACCACGACGGTCTCGCCGGCCGCCTCGGCTTCCTGCACCAGCTTGCGCGTGTCGTCGGCGCTCAGGCGGCTCTTCATCTGGGCGTAGCGGGCCGAGGCGCGCACCACGTCGGGCGTGAACCAGGTGGCGCGCAGCTTGTAGTTCTGCGCTCGTTCCGTCTTGAGCAGGCGCGTGTCCCATCCGGTCCAGAAGAGCAGCGTGCGCGAGCCCACCTTGCCGTCACCGAACGCGCCCTCGACCACCTCGGCGACCCGGTCCTGGCTCCAGGTCAGGTAGTCGTCGTCCTGCGCCAGCACGGTGGCGCCGGCGAGCAGCACGACCAGCGCCGCCGCCTTCACTTGCGCACCCGGCGCACGATCGACACCACTTCCTTGCCGCCCATGGCGGTCTCGGCCACCGTGATGCCGACGAACTGGAAACCGGCGTCGCCCACCTCGCTCAGCTCCTTCTGCATGGTCGACGTGCGCGAGGTGGCGAGCAGCTTGTACTCGTAGCGCTGCTTGTCCTTGTTGTCGCGATCGCGCTCGAGGATCACCACCGTCTCCTTGCCCCCGAAGGTGGTCTTGAACACCGTCTGCCCTCTGTACTCGAAGCCGTTGTCGCCCGCCTCCTGCATCTCCTTCTGCATCGTGGAGGTCTTGGTGGTGGCGAGCAGCTTGTAGGTGTAGCGGCCGGCGTCGGCGCGGCCTTCGCGCGTCATCACCGTCACCACCTCCGAGCCGCCGAATGCGGTTTCGCCGCCCATGGTGCCGCCGAAGCGGAAGCCGGCATCCGCCGCCTCGTTCATCTCCTTCTCGGTCGTGGACGTCTTGCTCGTGGCGAGCACGCGATATTCCACCTGCGCGGAGGCGACGGCGGGCAGGACGGTGAGACCGAGGACGAGGGCGAAGACTGACCGGTGCATGGCGACTCCTGCTGCCAGGCGCGGCAGCGTCGTGGGCGCCGGGGGCGGCGCTTACATAAGATTAAGGGCACGCCGCGATGCCGTCCACCGATGCGTATGCCGCCCTGCGCAACCCGGTCGTCCGGCGCTACGCGTTCGGGCGGTTCGGCGCCGTCCTCGGCCTGCAGATCCTGTCGGTGTCGGTCGGATGGCACCTCTATGAAAGGACGGGCAGTGCGTGGGCCCTCGGCCTGGTGGGCGCCACCGAACTGCTGCCCGTCTTCCTGCTGATGCCGGTGACCGGCACGGTGGCCGACCGCCTGCCCCGGCGCCTGGTGGCCGCCGCCGCGCACACGGTGCTGGCCGTGGCCACCGCGCTGATGGCGCTGGCCACCGTACGCGGCGACTCGGTGCTGCCGATCTACGCGCTGCTGGTCGTGGTGGGCACGGGCCGCGCCTTCGCGATGCCGGCAGTGCAGACGATCCTGCCGCGCCTGCTCTCGCCGCGCGAGTTCGCCAACGCGAACGCCTGGGTGTCGTCGACGTTCCAGCTGGCGGCCATCACGGGCCCGGCGCTGGCCGGGTTCCTGATCGCCTGGACGGGCACGGCGTGGCTGGCGCTGGCCGTGGCGTCCGCCGGCCAGCTGCTGTTCGTGTCGCAACTGTTGCGGCTGCCAGAGGGTCCGCCGGTCGCGCTCAGCACCCAGAACGCGTGGGAGGGCCTGTTCGAGGGGTTCCGCTTCGTGAAGGCGTCGCCGATCTACCTGGCGGCGATCACCCTGGACCTCTTCGCCGTGCTGCTCGGAGGCGCCACGGCGCTCTTGCCGATCTTCGCGAAGGACGTGCTGCACGTGGGGCCGTCGGGCCTCGGCTGGATGCGCGCCGCGCCGGCGCTCGGCGCGATGCTGATGGCGCTCGTGCAGACGCACCTGCCGCCGTGGGAACGTCCCGGGCGCGTGCTGCTCGGCGCGGTCGCCGGCTTCGGCGTGGCGACGATCGGCCTGGGCCTCTCGCGCTGGTTCCCGCTGACGCTCGTGTGCCTGTTCTTCACCGGCGTCTTCGACTCGGTCAGCATCGTCATCCGCCTCACGCTCGAGCAGGTCATCACGCCGGATGCGCTGCGCGGCCGCGTGGCGGCGATCAAGTCGGTGTTCGTCGGCTTCTCGAACGAGTTCGGCGCGTTCGAAAGCGGCGCCACGGCAGCGCTCGTCGGCCCGATCGCGTCGGTGGTGGGCGGCGGCGTGGGTGTGCTGCTGGTGGTGCTGGCGATCCGCCGCACGTGGCCCGAGCTGTGGACCCTGGCGCCGCTGCACACACTGCGGCCGAGCTAGTGGCGAGCGGCCTCGCGGTATCCTGCCCCGCGGAGGTCGGAGCATGAGCCGGTGGACACGGGGCGGGGTCGTGATGCTGTGCGCGGTGGCGCTGTCGACGGCGTGCACGCGCCTGACGCCGGAACAGCAGTTCATCCACGACGTGGCCGAGGCCATGGGCGGCGTGGAGGCGGTGCGCGCGGCGCGGCTGCTCACCCTCGACGGCACCGGGCGGCAGTGGAATCTCGGCCAGGACATGCGCCCCGACCTGGCGCAGCAGACCTTCACGGTCAGCACCTTCACGCGGGTGATCGATCTCACGGCGCCGCGGGTGCGCACCACGCAGACGCGCACGCCGAACTTCACGTTCTACCAGGGGCCGCAGGCGCAGACCGCGATCACCGGACTCGACGGCGACGTGGCGTACGGCGGGCCGTCGCTGGAGCGGCTGTCGCGGGCCTCCCGTGCTGCCGCGATCGACCGTCGTGACGAACGCCTGCACCATCCGCTGGTGCTGGTGAAGGCGGCGCTCGATGGCGCGGCGGTGTCGGCCGTGCGCACGACCGGCGCCGAGCACGCCGTGGACATCACCACCGACGCCGGTCCGGTCACGCTGGTGGTCGACGACGCGCACCGGCCGCTGCGGATCACGTCGCCCGGCGCACACCCGAACCTCGGCGACATCACCCTCACGACGCGCTTCACGGATCACGGGCCGGCCGGCGCGCTGACGCTGCCAGGCACGTTCGCGACGCAGGTCGACGACTTCACCACCGCGGAGTACCGCGTCACCAGCACCGTGGCCGGCGACGGCACCGTGGCGGCCCCCGACGCGCTGCGCGCGGCCGCCGTGCCGGCGCCGGCGGCGCCGACGGTGACGAGCGACGAAGTCGCCCCCGGCGTGTGGCTGCTGGCCGGGCAGTCGCACCACAGCGTGCTGGTCGCGTTCACGGATCGCCTGGTGCTGATCGAGGCGCCGCAGAGCGAGGCGCGCACGAAGGCGGTGCTGGCGAAGGCGCGCGAGCTGGCGCCGGCGACGCCGCTGACCACGCTGGTCGTGTCGCACCATCACTTCGATCACAGCGCCGGGTTGCGCGCCGCGCTCGCCGATGGCCTGTCGGTGGTGACGCACGAAGGGAATGCGACGTTCGTCACCACGATGGCCGGTCGGCCCTTCACGCGCCAGCCCGATGCCCTCGCCACCGTGAAGGCTCCGGGGCTCGGCCTGCAGACCGTGCCGGGCAGCCGCACGCTCACCGACGGCACACGGTCGCTGGTGCTGTACCACCTGGCGGGGAACCCGCACAGCGACACGCTGCTGATGGCGTACCTCCCGAAGGAGCGGGTGCTGATCGAGGCGGATGCGTGGAGCCCGGAAGGGGCCGGTTACCATCCGTACGCCGCCAACCTGCTCGAGCACATCCGGCGGCTGAAGCTCGATGTGGCGCGCATCGTGCCCCTGCACGGCGCGCCGGCGACGCTGAAGGAGCTCGAGGCGGTGGTGCAGCAGCAGGCGCCGTCCGCTGCCTCGTCCACGCCCTAGAGCCAGGGCGGCTCAGCGCGTGAAGGGCGGCTTGAGCGCCGCGAACTCGACCACCCAATAGGTGTCCCACTTCGAGCCGGTGATCCGCACCATGCCGACACCGATGCGATCGTGCTCCTCGAGCAGCACGGCGCGCTTGTGGGAGCGGCTGCCCAGCCAGCGTTCGAGCTGACGGTTGGCGGTGTCGCTCGTGCCGATCACCTCGGCGAGATGCTGCCACGCGCCGAGCGAGCCGTCGTCGACCTTGCGCAGACGCTGCTCGAGCTTCTGCCGCTCGGGATTCCGGTGATCGAAGTAGTCGCGGCATGCCATGTCGACGGCGTGGGCCATCGCCATGCGATCCAGCACGGTGTGCCGCATCACCGGCGGACGGGCGGCGTCGGCCCGCACCTCGTTCACGAGGCCGAGCATCAGCGTCTGCTGGCCGGTGGACGTCGTCCAGGCGCGGCCGTCGCGGCAGCGTCCCGTCACGGGCGGATCGGCAGGTGCCGCCCCTGACAGGCCGAGCCACGACAGCAGCGCCACCCAGAGCATGGGCCTAGGGTACCGTGAGCGCCACCTCGGCCGATGGCGCCCCGAGTCCGCAGGCGCTCATCGCCGCGACCCGCAGGTAGTAGGTGCCGGCCGGCACACCGCCCAGCGGCACCGTCAGCCCGGTGGCCGTGCCCATGTCGGTGTCGAGCACGTTGGTGAGGCCGGGCGCCGTGCCCGCCTGCAAGCGGTAGCTGGTGGCGCCAAGAGCCGGCTGCCAGGCGAATGTGGCGACGCCGCCCACCTTGTTCACCGTGAAACCGGCCGGGACGACCGCCGAGGGCGAACAGGCGGCCACCAGCACGACTTCGGCCGACGGCGCGCTGCTGCCGCAGGCATTCACCGCCCGCACGCGGGTGTAGTGCGTGCCCGCGGGCGCCGTGGCCTGGAACGCGGTGAGGTTGCCGACCGGCACGCTCACGGCGGTGGCTCCGGGCGACGGCCCGACGTCGAGCACGTACCCGGTGGCGGCGAACGACGGCTGCCACGACAGCGCGGCCACGACGCCGCCCGTGCGCCCCGAGACGCCCTGCGGCACTGGCGGCGCGGTGGTGCAGGCGGCGGCGCTGCTGATGGCGAGGCGCACTTCGTTCGACGGCGCGCTGTTCCCGGCCGCGCCCACGGTACGCACGCGCACGAAGTAGGTGCCGACCGGCACCGTGGTTTCGTACGACGCGGCGTCGCCGAGATCCACGTTGGCGAGGTTGGTGAGGCCGGTGGCCGACCCGGCTTCGAGCCGGTAGCTGCGGCCACCGGTGACGCGGTTCCACGCGAGACGCACCGAGGCGCCGTTCACCGCGCTCGTCAGCGTGGGCGCGGCGGGCAGCGTGGACGTGCCGTAGGTCACGCGATACACGGCGCTGCTGCCGCGGGCCAGGTAATAGAGCGCGCCGTCGGGGCCGACCTTCAGGTCGACCGGGCCGTTGATGCCGGTGGCGAAGGTCGACGCCTGCGGCAGCGTCGGGTAGCTGGGCGTCTGCGTGGGATCGATGTAGCGGATCCAGCCGCCGCAGAAGTCCGCGAAGAAGTAGACGTTCTGGTACTGCGCGGGGAAGTTGGTGGTCGCCGGCGGATAGAACGCGCCGCCGGTGATCGCGCAGGTCGTGTTGTCGTTGGCGTAGGCGTAGCGCGGACGTGTGAACGTGGGATGGGTGGCGGGGTTGAAGTCGCCCTCGGTCGTCGGCCAGCCGTAGTTGGCGCCGGGCGCCCCCGGATCCACCTCTTCGTAGGCGCCCTGCCCCACGTCGTTGATCATCAGCACGGGGCCGGCGCCGCCGGGATTCAGCGCGAACGTGAACGGGTTGCGCAGGCCCAGCGCCCAGATGGCGCGGTTGGCGCCGGTGGCGCTGCCGTAGAA
>WBZP01007654.1_pt1 | contig 10358 bp, 10 predicted proteins | sample 5204301 | NCBI WGS metagenome assembly WBZP01 (sample SAMN12412401, study PRJNA552823) | activated sludge metagenome | isolation source: activated sludge from nitrification reactor of wastewater treatment plant... | place: USA: Pennsylvania | collected 2017 | reverse complement strand
GCCGGAGGTGCCGGTCACCTACGGCCGCTTGTGGGACGAGGCCGCGGCCGTGGCCGGCGGCCTCGTCGGCCGGGGCGTCCGGCCCGGCCAGACGGTCGCGCTGATGCTGCCGACGGGCCTCGACTTCCTCCGCTCGTTCCTCGGCATCCTGATCGCGCGCGCCGTGCCGGTGCCGATCTACCCGCCCGTCCGCCTCGACCGCCTCGAGGAGTACGCGCTGCGCCAGTCGGCGATCCTCGCCGACGCGGGCGTCGTCCTCCTCGTCACGATCGCGCGGGCGCGGCCCGTGGCCGCTCTCCTCGCCGGCGCGGTCCCGACCCTCGCCGCCGTCGTCACCGCCGACGAGCTCGCGGCCGGGGGCGCGCCGGTCGGCGCCCCGGACGGCCGCGGCGGCGACGCGGCGTTCATCCAGTACACCTCCGGCACGACCGGCCAGCCGAAGGGTGTCCTCCTCACCCACGACAACCTCCTCGCGAACATCCGCGCGATCGCCGAAGGCGTCGCCCTCGCGCCGACGGACGTGGGCGTGAGCTGGCTGCCGCTCTACCACGACATGGGCCTCATCGGGACCTGGCTCTTCTGCCTGCACCACGGCATCCCGCTCACCCTCATGTCGCCCACCGCGTTCCTCGCGCGGCCGGAGCGGTGGCTGTGGGCTGTGCACCGCCGCCGCGGCACGCTCTCCGCGGCCCCGAACTTCGCCTACGAGCTCAGCGCGCGCCGCGTCCCCGACGAGGCCATCGAGGGGCTCGACCTCTCGTCGTGGCGCGTCGCGCTGAACGGCGCCGAGCCGGTGAGCCGGGCCACGGTCGAGCGCTTCGCCGCGCGCTTCGCTCCGGCCGGCTTCCGGCCCGAGGCGATGATGCCCGTCTACGGCCTCGCGGAGTGCTCGGTCGCGCTCTCGTTCCCGCCGGTCGGGCGCGGCGCGCGCTTCGACCGGGTGGCCCGCGAGGCGTTCCAGCGCGCGGGCCGCGCGGAAGCCGCGGCCGCGGGCGACGCCGCCGCCGTCGAGTTCGTCTCGGCTGGCGGCCCGCTGCCGGGCCACGAGATCCGCATACTCGACGACGCCGGCGCCGAGGCGCCCGAGCGCGTGGTCGGCCGACTCGTCTTCCGCGGCCCGTCGATGACGTCGGGCTACTACCTCAAGCCCGAGGCCACCGCCGCGATCACGGTCGACGGCGGCTGGCTCGACAGCGGCGACCTCGCGTACCGCGCGGGCGGCGAGGTGCACATCTGCGGCCGCCGCAAGGACCTCATCATCAAGGGCGGCCGCAACCTCGTGCCGCAGGAGATCGAGGAGGCGGCGGCCTCGGTCGAGGGCGTCCGTCGCGGCTGCGTCGTCGCGCTCGGCCTCGCGAACCCGAGCCTCGGGACCGAGAGCCTCGTCGTCGTCGCGGAGACGCGCTACATCGCGCGCGACGCCCTCGATCTGATCGAGGTGGACTACGAGCCGCTGCCCGCCGTCACCGACGAGGAAGCGGCCCTCGCGCCCGGCGCGCCGCAGCTGCACGACGAGGTGCCGGGCAACCTGATCGGCACCTTCCGCATCGGCGGCGGCGACTACGAGGCCGCCGCCGCCGTCACCGCCCACGTGACGGACGCGGTGGGCGTGCCGCCCGACGAGGTCGTGCTGGTCGGCCCCGGCTCCGTGCCGAAGACGTCGAGCGGCAAGGTGCGGCGGGCAGCGACGCTCGAGCTCGTGCGTGCCGGGAACATCGGCCGCGCCTCGCGTACGACGCCCGCTCAGAAGGCCCGCCTCGCCGCCGCGGCCGCCGCCGAGGCGCTGCGGCCGGCCGCCCGCGGCGCGGGCCGCGGCCTCTACGCCGCCTGGCTCGCCCTGGCGGTGCCCCTGGTGGTCCTGCCCGCCTGGCTCGCGGTCGCGCTCGCGCCGGGCCGGCGCCTCGCGTTCGCGGCCGGACGCCTCGCCGCGCGCGCCCTCCTGCGCGTGGCCGGCTGCCGCCTGGAGACGACGGGCCGCGACACGGGCGGGCTTCCCCGCGGCCCCCACGTCCTCGCCGCGAACCACGCCTCGTACGTCGACATCCTCGCCCTGATGGCCCTCCTGCCCGAGGACTTCGTCTTCGTCGCGAAGCGGGAGGTGCTCTCGTATCCCGCCATCGGCACGTTCGTCCGCCGCTGCCGCCACGTCCCCGTCGACCGCTGGGACGCCCAGCAGAGCGTCGCCGACGCCGAGGCCGTCGACCACGCGCTCGGCGCGGGCGAGCGCGTCCTCTTCTTCCCCGAGGGCACGTTCGTCGCGGCCACCGGCCTGCGGCCGTTCCGCCTCGGGGCCTTCCGCGCCGCCGCCGCGGCCGGCGTGCCGGTCGTCCCGCTCGCGCTGCGCGGAACGCGCCAGGTGATGCGGGGCGACTGGTCGCTGCCGCGGCCCGCTCGGATCTCCCTCTGGGTCGGCGACCCGGTAGCGCCGGGCGGCACGGCCCTCGGCGACCTCGTACTCCTCCGCGACCGGGTCGCCGACGCCATCGCGGCGGAGTGCGGCGAGCCGCGGCTCGACCTCGTGGCCGGCGGGCCGGTGCGGCCGGCGTGAGCGGCTTCCGCCTCCGCCTCGACGACGTGCGGCGGGCGCAGGAGGCCCTGCGCCCGCACCTGCGGCCGACGCCGCTGCGCCGCAGCCAGGTCACGCCGCCCGGCGGGCCGGAGCTCCTGCTGAAGCTCGAGTGCTGGCAGCCGACGGGCTCCTTCAAGGTGCGCGGCGCGATGAGCCTGATGGCGACGCTCGACGACGCGGAGCGCCGGCGCGGCGTCGTCGCCGCCTCCGCGGGCAACCACGCGCTCGGCGTCGCGCTCGCGGCGGAGCGCCTCGGCGGAGCGCTCCGCGCCACGCTGTTCGTGCCGCGCACGGCCCCGCGGTCGAAGGTCGACAAGCTCCGCCGCTTCCCGGTCGAGGTGCGCGAGGGGGGCGAGACCTACGACGACGCGGTCCTCGCGGCGCAGGCGTTCGAGCGCGAGACGGGCGCGGTCTTCGTCCACGCGTTCGAGGACGCGCGCACCGCCGCCGGCCAGGGCACCGTCGGGCTCGAGGTGATGGAGGAGCGAGAGGACGTGGCCGCGGTCCTCGTTCCGGTGGGCGGCGGCGGCCTCCTGGCCGGCGTCGCGACCGCGGTGAAGGCGCTCGCCCCGGACGTGCGGGTCGTCGCGGTGCAGCCCGAGGCCTCGCCCGCCCTGCGCGAGTCGATGCGTCTCGGCCGGCCGCTCCTCACGTACCCGGCCGGCCCGACGCTGGCCGACGGCCTCGCCGGCGGCATCGGCGACGTGGCCTTCGATCACCGCGATCTCGTGGACGAGGTCGTCACCGTCACGGAGGCGGAGATCGAAGACGCGATCGTCGCGCTCGTGGCGCGGGACCAGGTCGTGGCGGAGGCCTCGGGAGCGGTCGGTGTGGCTGCAGTGATGGCCGGAAAGGCGAAGGCGGCGGACCGACGGCCGGCGGTCGCGATCGTCACGGGCGGGAACCTCGACGCGCCGGTCCTCGCGCGCCTCCTGGCCGCGCGGTACCCGGAGCCGCGGCCGTGAGGGTCGAGCCCCCGGGCGACCGTCGCCTCGGCGACGTGGCCGCGGCGGCCGCGGCCGGAGCCGGAGCCGCGCTCGGCGCGATGATCGCCGGCTGGCCGGGAGCGGGCGCGGGCCTCGTGGCCGGCGGCGGCGCGGGCCTCGCGGTCCGCGCCTCGATGGGCCGCCGCGCGGCCCGCCGCCGCGCGATCCTCGCGGCGCCCTTCCCGCCGGCGTGGCGCGAGACGCTCACGCGGGCCTACGACCACTACGAGCGGCTCGACGCCGCGTGGCGCGCCCGATTCGAGGACGACGTGCGCCTCTTCCTCGCCGAGAAGCGCATCACCGGCGTCGGCACGGAGCCGGACGACGAGCTGCGGCTGCTCGTGGCGGCCTCCGCGGTGACCCTCAGCGCGGGCTGGCCCGACTACGAGTGGGACCAGCTCACGGAGGTGCTCCTCTACCCCGACGACTTCGACCGCGACTACCGCTTCGGCGGGGACGAGCGCGCGGGCGAGACGCACCCGTGGGGCACCATCATCCTCTCCGTGCCCGCCCTCCTCGAGAGCTTCGAGTACCCGGACGACGCGTTCCACGTCGGCCTCCACGAGTTCGCCCACCTCCTCGACGTGGACCAGAGCCACTTCGACGGCATCCCCGTCGGCCTCGACGGCGAGGCGGCCCGGCGCTGGTCGGCCGCGGCCGAGCGCGAGATGGAGAAGATGCGCAGCGGGCGCTCGGTGTTCGACGACTACGGGGCGCACGATCCCGTCGAGTTCCTCGCCGTGGCGGTCGAGGCCTTCTTCGAGGTCCCGCAGCGCGTGAGGCGCCGCCACCGCGAGGTCTACGACATCCTCTCCGCCTACTTCCGCCAGGACCCCGCCGCGGGGGACGACGCGCGCGGGCTGCGCGAGTGACGCCGTGCGCCTCGACCTCGTCCTGATCCGGCGGCACCCCGAGCTGTCGCGGCGCCGCGCCCGCGAGGTGATCGAGAAGGGCCAGGTCACCGTCGAGGGCGCGCTCGTGCGGGAGGCCGGGGCCGACGTGGCGGAGGACGCCGCCGTCGTCTTCGACCCGAACCGCCGCGCCCTCTCCCGCGCCCGCTCGTCCCTGCCGGTCCTGTACGAGGACGAGCACGTGATCGTGGTCGACAAGCCGGCGGGCCTCCTCACGGTCCCGACCGGCCCCGGCCTCGACGAGGACACCGCCCTCGCGCGGGTCCAGGACTACGCACGGCACCGGAAGCCTCGGGGATGGTTCGCCGAGCGCGTCCACCGCCTCGACCGCGACACGTCGGGAGCCCTCGCGTTCGCGCTGTCCGCCGAGGCGCGGGCCGGGCTCATCCTCACCTTCCGCGACCACCGGATCCTGCGGGTCTACCTCGCGATCGTGGCCCGCGTGCCGCGCGAGAGGAGCGGCGTCGTCGACGCGCCGCTGCGCGAGGAGTGGGACTCGGGCCGTCGCGGGGTGGCCCGGCCGGGCGAGGCCGCGCGCGAGGCCCTCACCCGCTGGACCCTCCGCGAGGCTCTCCCGCGCGCCGCGCTCCTCGAGGTGCGGCTCGAGACCGGCCGCCAGCACCAGATCCGCGCCCACCTCGCCCACGCCGGGCTGCCGATCCTCGGCGACGCCGTCTACGGCGCGCCGCCGGGCCCGCGCGAGCGCGACGTCGCGCGGCGGCCGCTCCTGCACGCGTGGCGGCTCGGCTTCGCCCACCCGGTGACCGGCGAGCGGGTCGAGGTCTGTTGCCCGCCGCCGGCGGACTTCCGCCGCGCGCTCGAGGCGCTGAGGCGACGGGAGGGCTAGGAGAGGGCGCCGAGGATCTCGAGGAGCCCCATCGGCGGGTCCTCGAAGTGCACGCCGATCTGGTACGAGAGGCCCTCGAGCCGGGCCCAGATCGCGGTGCCGGGCACCTCGACCGGCGAGTGGCGCTCGCCCTCGACGGCCGGCGTCTCGAACACGACGGCGACGTCGGACCCCCGCTCGACGTCCTCGCCGACGCGCAGGCGGCAGCCGTAGGGCGAGAGGTCCATCGCCGTGGCCGGCCGCCAGTCGCCCGTCCCGCGGTAGCGGACGGTGAGCAGACACGCCTTGCGGGCGGTGATGCGCCGGTTGTTGCGGCTCGGAACGGAGGTTTCGCTCATCGGCTCAGGTGAAGGAAGTGGGCCCGGCGACGGAAGGATGCGGCAGTATAGCGGCCGGCTCCGGGCCCTGCAAATCTGCTATTCTCGTCGGCGCTTTGCGAGTGTCCCGCCTCACTGTCTCTCTCTCCGCCGCGATCGTGGCCGGGGCCTGCGGCGGCGGCTCCCCGTCGGGGCCCACGGTCGTCCCCGGCACTCCGGTGAGCGGCTCGGTCTTCTACGACGAGAACGGCAACGGCGTCCTCGACGCCTCGGAGGTCGTCCGCCTCCCCGGCGTGACGGTGTCGATCGGCGGGAAGACCGCCGCGTCGGCGACGGGCGGCCGCTTCACCGTGGCCGACGTCCCCGCCGGCGCCCAGCAGGCCTCGGTCGGCGCGGGCACGCTGCCCGCGTACTTCTCGGCCGGGCCGGCGGTCTCCGTCACGGCGCCGGCCGCGGGCGAGATCGCGGTGCCGGCCGTGCTTCCGATCGCGGCTTCGATGCGGAAGAACGTCTACCTCGCCTTCGGCGACAGCATCAGCGCCGGCGAGGGCTCGACGGGCAGCGCGGGCTACCGCGACTTCCTCGCGACCGACCTGCGCGCCTACTGGGGCCGGGCCGACGTGCTGAACGGCGGCCGCTCGGGCACCAAGAGCGACGTGGGCGCGGCCAAGGCCTGGGACGACGTCGCCGGCTACAAGCCCGCGTACGTCCTCATCCTGTACGGCACGAACGACTGGAACAACGGGGCCTGCCGGAGCGACTTCCCCTGCTACACGATCGACAACCTGCGCACGATGATCCGGGACACCCGCGCCGGCGGCGCGCTGCCGATCGTGGGCACGCTCCCCCCCGTGAACCCGAACTACGTCGACCGTCAGGCCGAGGACCGCAACGACTGGGTGAAGCGGATGAACGCCCTCATCAAGGCGATGGCGGCCCAGGAGCGGGCCCCTGTCGCCGACGTGCACGCCGCCTTCTCGAGCCAGCCGAGCCTGCCCCCGCTCTTCGCCGACTTCCTCCACCCGAACGACGAGGGCTACCGCGTGATGTCGCGCGCGTTCTTCGACGCCGTCACGAAGCCGCTGGCCGGCTCGGCCCAGGCGGCCGGGCTGCCCCTCCTCCTCGACCGGCCGTGACGAAGACGCGGGCCGAGGCCGAGGCGCTCCTCTTCGAGTTCACGCAGTCCGACGCGCTGCGCCGCCACGCCCGCGGCGTCGAGGTCGCGATGCGCGCCTACGCCGGCTGGTTCGGCGTCGCGGACCCGGCCGAGGTCGAGAAGTGGGGCATCGTCGGCCTCCTCCACGACTTCGACTACGAGCAGAACCCGACCGAGGAGACGCACCTGCACGTCGGCTGCCGGATCCTGCGCGAGCGCGGGTGGCCGGAGGAGGTCGTCCTCGCAATCGGCTCCCACGCCGACTACATGGGCATTCCCCGCGACACGGCGCTGCGCAAGGCCCTCTACGCGTGCGACGAGCTCGTGGGCTTCGTCGGCGCGTGCGTCAAGGTGCGGCCGACGAAGAAGGTCGCCGACCTGCCCGTCGAGTCCGTGACGAAGAAGCTCAAGGACAAGGCGTTCGCCCGCTCCGTCGACCGCGCCTGCGTCTACGGCGGGGCGGAGGCGATCGGCCGGCCCCTCGACGAGCACGTGGCCTTCGTCATCGGCGCGCTCACGCCCGTCGCGGAGGAGCTCGGCCTCTAGGCGTATCATCGGCGCGATGGCGAGCCTGGTGCAGGACGTCTGGCTCGGGTTCGCGCCGCGGCGGCGCGCGCGCCGGCTCGCCCCCTGGGAGGAGCCGAAGGCGCGGCTCCTCTTCCACCTCGACGCCGGAGAGTCGCTCGACGACCCGGCCGTCGCCTCCTTCCTCGAGGCTCTCTCCGAGAAGCTCGAGGTGATCGCCTGGGAGCCGCGCGGCCAGGGCGCGAGCGACGGGGTGCTCGGGCCCGAGGTGATCGAGGACGCGCGGGCGATGGCCGAGGACGGCGGCCGACGGTTCGGCGACAGCGCCGTCCTCGTCGGCGGCCGCGGCCTCGGGGCCTGGGTCGCGCTCGCCGCATCGAGCGCGCCGCGCGTCGTCGGCGCGGTGGCCCTCGCTCCGTCTCTCGCCGCGGCCGGCGCCGCCGCCCCGCAGCCCTCGCCCCTGCGCGTGGCCCTCGCCCGCGCCCTCGCGGCGCCCGGGGCCGCGCCGCCGACGCTCGTGGTGGAGGGCCGCCGGCGTCCGCCCGCCGAGCGGCACGTGCTCGCGCAGTGGCTCGAGGGACGGCCCGACGCCGCCTGGCTCGTGGCCCCGGGCGACGACGAGACGCTCCTGGCCCCGCCGTGGCCCGCGGTCGTCGCGGCCTGGGCCCTCGGAACCGTGGCGCGATGAAGGCCCTCCGGCAGGGCGCCGTGCTGCTGCGGCGGCTGCTCGTCCCGGTGGCGGTGCTCGTCGGCCTCGTCTTCGCCGGCACGGGCGGCTACGCGGCGATCGAGGGCTGGCCCTTCGTGGACGCTCTCTACATGACCGTCATCACCATCACGACGGTCGGCTTCCTCGAGGTGCACCCGCTGAGCCCGGCCGGCCGCTTCTTCACGATGGGCCTGGCGCTGGGCGGCGTCTTCACCGCGTTCTACGCGGCGGCCGAGCTCATCCGGTCGGTGGTGACGGGCGAGATCCGCGACGTGCTCGGGAGGCAGCGCATGGAGAGTCGGCTCGAGAAGCTCCGGGGACACCTCGTCGTCTGCGGCTTCGGCCGCATGGGCCGCCTCGTGGCCGAGGAGTTCTCGGCCGGCGGCCTCGACTTCGTCGTCGTCGACCGCGACGCGAAGGTGCTCGAGGGGTTCGACCTCCCGGGAGGCATCCCTCTCGTCGGCGAGGCGACCGCGGACGACGTGCTGCGCAGGGCGGGCGTCGAGCGCGCCCGCGCCCTCGTGACCGCGGCCGCCTCCGACGCCGACAACCTGTTCATCACCCTCTCCGCGCGCCTCCTCAATGAGCGGCTCTTCATCGTGGCGCGGGCGGAGAGCGAGGGCGCCGAGGTGAAGCTGCGGCGGGCCGGAGCGAGCCGGGTCGTCTCGCCGTACACGATCGGCGGCCACCGCGTCGCCCAGGCCGTCCTGCGGCCCAACGCGATGGACTTCATCGAGCTCGCGACCCGCACCGGCCACCTCGAGCTGCAGATCGAGGAGCTCCCCATCCGCCAGGGGAGCACGCTCGTCGACAGCACGCTGAAGGCGAGCCCGGTGCGCCGCGAGCTCGGCGTCATCGTGGTGGCGATAAAGAAGGCCGACGGCAAGATGGCCTACAACCCGGCGTCGGACGCGATACTCGAGGCCGGCGACCTGCTGATCGCCCTCGGTCGGCGCGGCCAGCTCGACCGGCTGGCCGAGATCGCGGCCGGGCCCCGCGGGGGTCAGGAGCGGCGCGAGGCGACGGGGGCCGTCGCCGCGCCGAACACGAGCACCAGGCTCGACACGTAGGCCCAGAGCACGAGCGACACCGCGAAGGCGAGCGGGCCGTAGAGGCTCGCCACGTTCGTCCGGCCGAGGTTCCAGACGAAGACGTACTTCGAGATCTCCCACAGCACCGCCGCCCACGCCGCCGCGCCGGAGGCGGTGCCGAGGCCGACCGGGACGTCGGTCGCCAGGCGGTAGACGAGCACGAAGACGGCCCACGTCAGGAAGAGGGCGGCCGCCTTCGCCACGAAGCCGGCGAGGAGCGGCCATTCGCGCCCGAAGCCGCGCGCGAGAAGAGTGAGGGCGACCGACACGAGGGCGAGGGCGCCGCAGGCCGCCGTCAGGACGAACGCCAGCAGGCGGCTCTTCCAGAAGCTCCGCGCCTCGCGGCCGCCCCAGACGCGGTTCAGGACCATCTCGACCGGCATGAAGATGCCGGACGAGCCCCACACCACGAGGGCGAGCGACAGCAGCTCGAGGCCGCGCGCGAGCTTCGTGATCTGCCGCAGCGAGGCGGCCATCGTGTCCCCGCCGAAGGGAATGAGCTCGGCGAGCAGCGTGCGCACGGCCGCGGCCGCGCCGCCCTCCGGGGCGAGGCGCTGCGCCGCGGCCACCAGCACCATGAGCAGCGGGAAGAGGCAGAGGAGGAAGTTGAACGCGATCGCGTTCGTGAGCACCGCGACGTCGCGCGACACGAGCAGCCCGACGGCCCTCTTCAGCCGCGGGAGCACCGGCGGCGCCCCGCCCCGTCCGCGCTTCCGGTTGTTCCTGGCCATCGCGAGAGCGCGCGATTCTAGCATCCGGCCCGGTGCTAGACTCGCCCGCGATGGACGGCACCGTGGCCATCCGCAAGGCCTGCTCGCGCGCGGACTACGACGCGTGCGTGGCGCTGCAGCGCGAGGTGTGGGGCCTCGCGGACCTCGAGGTGACCTCGGCGCTCCAGCTCATCGCCACCGTCCACGCGGGGGGCCTCCTGCTCCTCGCCGAGAGGGGCGTTGCCGTCATTCGCGGTGTGGTCCAGGTTCCCGAAGCGTACATCACAATTGAGCGACTGATGGCCAGGGCGTACAACAGTAAGACCATCAACGCCGTTCGAGGGTTTAGTTCGGGTCACTATCTGGGCGGTGCCAATGATAATTATGTCTTCAGTACCGACGCGAACGCTCGAGTGTTTGAGATGTGGGACTTCTCAGGATGCCTATGAGAACTCGAATTCTTGTACTTGCCTTTTCGATAGCTGGTACCGCCATCCTTGGCCTGGTGTGGTGCCTGGTGGGGACCGATGAGCCGCT